>JAESGA010000046.1_pt1 | contig 117274 bp, 124 predicted proteins | sample 9269521 | NCBI WGS metagenome assembly JAESGA01 (sample SAMN14514842, study PRJNA621658) | algae metagenome | isolation source: Aphanothece saxicola GSE-SYN-MK-01-06B and co-occurring heterotrophs from... | place: USA: Grand Staircase Escalante National Monument, Utah | collected 2006-04-15 | reverse complement strand
ACAATTCGCGCAACCGCTCCTCAACATCGAAGAACCCTGGCTGCCCAGCCATCGCCTTCCCCCGAACCGATCCGCGTCAGTGAATCAGCCATAGGACTGCATGACGAGGGGGTTTCTGGAGGTGTCCGACTGATGCTCATCTCCCGTCAACGAGATCACTCACATCCATGTTCGACGCGGTACACTCGATGGCTCCTACCGTGGACGATCACCGCGCGTATGCGGGGTTTATCGCCCTCGCGCTTGAAAGATAGATGTTTGATAGAAACGATTTATCTACTGCATGCCCATCGTCAATCGGCGGTAGCAACAGAAACAAGTCTAAGGGCCCGGCGACACAAAGCAGCAACAGATGTCGCATCGGACATTCGGCCTTGCAGAACACCGCGGGCGATTGGCTCTGGAAGGCACAGGCTGAACTTGAGAGCCGCGCCTATGCTTTCCGGGAGCCGTGGGTGCAGTCCGTTCGGCTCAAGGGCGGCGATCGCCTTGGCTACCTCGCCCAGGTTTCGGACGATCACGGTCACGGCCATGTCGTCGAAGGCAGACACCCGCAAGTTCTGGTCGGCTAGGCCCGCCGCAATCGACGCCATGGCCGCACCGCCGGCGAAGCCCCACACGACGACACGACCTTCGCTGTCAGCCACGAGCGGAAGCGTGCTGCCGTCTACGAACTCAAGGCGCGTCCGGATCTGATTCAGCGCGGCCTCGGCACGCCGCGAGAGACGGCACCCTGGTGGCGTTCCCGCCACGACGCGTTCGACAGCGTTGGCCACCACACTCGACATCGGGCGGCCGCTTCCCAGCCAGCGTGAGCGACCACCTCCTTCGGTAGGGAGTACGGCGGCGGTGCGGCGCCGCCAATCGACATCGGTGACCTTCCAACTCCTCCCGCCGAGCGAGATCACGGCGGGTCCACCGCCGTGGCCCGGCGCGATGCTGGCCGGGTGCACCGACCCCAGGTCCAGCGGCCCGTGGCGGACAGCCAGCAGGAGGGGTTGGCTGAATGCAGCGACGAGGTCGCCGAAATGCCGCCGGCCGAACTCGCGCTCGCCGACTAATCCAAGGCCGAGCACGCCCATGTCCTCGGCTAGAATGCCGTTCGCCAGCATGTGCGCGAGAACATCCTGGCGATCTGCCTCCGGCACGGCGTCCGCCGCCACGCCGAGCCACAGGTCTATATCCGCCCGCGCGATGCCCTTCTCCTGGAGGACAAGCGCCATGACCTGCTGGGCGAAGATGTGCGTCGGCCGCGGCGGCGCTTTGATCGCTTCCACAACCCCCTCGCGCCACAGGGTTACGAGCGCCAGACACGCCAGAAGCTCTTCATCGTCGGTGGCCAGGAACAGGCAATTCCTCGTCGTCCCGCTCCGCCGTCCCGTGCGGCCCATACGCTGAAGAAAGGAAGCGACGCTCGGCGGCGCACCGACCTGAATGACCCGATCTAGATCGCCGACGTCCAGCCCGAGTTCGAGGGTCGAGGTCGCCACGATGACGCAGTCCGGCTCGCCGACGAAGGCGGCTTCGGCTTGGCGCCGCTCGTCGAGCGAGAGCGACGCATGCGACACGAAGGTTCGCACGCCCGCCACCCTTAGCCCGGCCGCGATTTCCTCGACGCGGGTCCGGCTGTCCGCGAAGACGAGTCGCCGCTCGCCGCGGTGCAGTCGCGCAATGACCGTGACTGCGTTGCGGACCGATCCCACGTGATCGGCAGTGACCTCGCCATCGGCCACAGGACGCGTGGGCCCAAGCACCCGGCCACCGCGCCCCAGTGTCAGCCAAGCGAGCAGCTCAATGGGATTACCCACCGTGGCCGTCAGCCCGATGCGCTGGATCTGATGTCCCGTAAGGCGCTCCAGTCGCGATAGCAGAAACAGCAGATGCCAGCCTCGGTCGTCGCCGGCGAAGGCGTGCAGTTCATCGACGACAACCGAGCGGATTCCCGCGAGAAAATCGCCGTGATCGAGGCGCGCTGAGATCAGCATCGCCTCCAGGGATTCGGGAGTGGTCAGTAGGATCTCGGGTGGATCCCGCAGCATCCGCTTCCTGGCGGGCTCGCCGACGTCCCCATGCCACACCCCGACACGCAGGCCGACGAACCCGGCGTAGCGCTCGAGGCGCGGGGCGAGGTTGTTCAGAAGCGCCTTCAGCGGGCAGACGTAGATCGCCGTCACCCCGCGGCTGCCCTCTCTGGCGATGCGGGACATAAGCGGAAACGCGGCGGCCTCGGTCTTCCCGCCCGCGGTCGGGGCGAGCAACAGCACGTTCTCTCCGGCCATCACCGGCCCGACGGCGTCGGCCTGGGTGGGCCGCAGGTCGGGCCAGCCTAGGGTGCTGACGATGTGGTAGCGCAGCGCGGGGTGAAGCGCGTCGAAGGCCGCGCTCACTGGTCGAGCTCGACGTCGTCCACATCGGCTGCGCAGGCGGCCGCGCGCTCGGCCTTGGTCATCTCACGCTTGTCGACGGTCGGAGCGTAGTGGCGGCGCGGGTCGAAGTCGGCGAACTGATCCACGCGGTCAAGCACCTCCGCGACCAGCTTCCGGAGGTACAGGCGTGGCGCGACGCCAGCCCGCCCGCCGAGGCGACCGGCGACCCCGCGCGCGAGATCGGCGACGTAGCTATCGTCTACCACTGCCCTGATGCGTGCTTCCTGGGCGCTGTGCTCGGCGAACAGATCGCGGACCCGCCGCCCCACGGTGGCCAGGGCGTCGAGGTCGAAGCCCTGCAACCGCACCTGTACGGCGCGCGGGTTGTCGAACCGGGCGTCGGTGGCAAAGTCCGTGTGGAGCCTCTGCGCGAGCGGCGGGAGGCGCTGGACGCCCTGTGGCCCATCGAAGAAAGCGGTTGTGCCTGTGGCGACAAGATAGAGGCCGGGGTACCGGCCGGCATCGAGCTCGTCGAGGACCTGCCGCAGTGCGTTGAGGCCCTTCTCGCGCGTGTCGGCGCGCATCCGCTGGAGCGTCTCGGCCTCATCGAGGACTAGGACGAGGCCCGAGCGGCCGCTGTCGCGCAAGATCGTCAGGAGGCCGCCCAGGAAGTGCATAGCCCCGAAGGCGTCGAGGTCCCCCTTGATGCCCGCCGCGCGCTTCACCGCAGCGGCAACGTTTGGCTGGCCACCGAGCCAGGCGATCAGACCCTCGGCGAGACCGGCATCGTCGGCGAGGAGGGCTCGGCGGTACGCGCGCAGGACGGCGGAGAAGGCCGGCGCGGTCCGGGCGATCGCCGCAAGCCGGCGCTCCATCACCGCCTCGGTGGCCGCCGCCAGCCCCTCCGCGTCGTCGCCGGCGATCTGCCCCTCGGCCAGCACGTCCTCCTCCAGGGTGTAGAACCACGCGTCCACGGAGGGCCGTAGGGCCCCCTCGGGGGTGTCGGAGGTCGCGAGGCGCTCCACGAGGCGACGGTAGACGGTCTCCCAGCGGTGCAGGGGCGTCTCGGTCTCGCTCACCTGCACCTCGGCAGTCGCGAAGCCCGCGGCGCGGGCGCGCTCCTGCAGCCACCGCGCCATAAAGGTCTTCCCAGACCCGTACTCACCGCGGACAGCCTTGAACGCCCCGCGCCCGGCCGAGGCGGCCACGAGGTCGGCGTCCACCGCGGCCTCAAAGCGGTCAATGCCCACGGCGAAGGCGGCTAGGCCCTCGCGGGGTACGGTGCCGCGGCGGAGCGCGTCGAGGATCGTTGCCCTACGCTGGACGCCGATCATCGACGACCGCCGAGCTCAAACTGCACGCGGAGCGAGGCCTCGTCGAGGACGACGTCCTCGCCATCCACGACGAGGATCTGTGCTTGGTCGAGATTGAGCACCCGCCGCGCCGCGCTGACGAAGCCCGCCAAGCGTAGCACCGGTGTCCCCAGGGTCTGAGCCAACCCCGCCCGCGTGACCCGGCCGCCCCTTGCCGCCAGCGCTGCCAGCAGCGCGCGGATCTGGTCGTCCGGGGGCGCCCCGCGCCCGGCCAAGGTCCGCTGGGCGGCGTAGCTCTCCGACCGCAGCAGCGCTTCAATCCAGGGCGGCGCGGCGCCCGCCGGCACCCGGGCCTGCGATGATGCCCCGGCATGAGACGAACCGCCGCGGCCATCCGGCCCGGCGACGAAGAGATCGACCTGACGCGGTTCAGAACGTCGGCGGCCGGCCGGTGATGAGGCTGACTCCGGCTTGCGCTGAGGACCGGGCTCGCCCTCGGCACCGCGCCACCACGCCGGCTCGGCAGGCGGCGCCTCGGTCCAACCGGGTGGAGGGTCGCCGGACGAAAGCACGGCAATGGGCACGAGGACTTCCTGGGGAGCCGCCCCTCCGTGGTAGCCGCCCCGCCGCGCGGCGAAGCGGAGGCGCTCGCTCCAGGCCGCGACGATCGTCGTCGCTCCTCCGGGCGCCAAAACGCGGCCGCCCACGAGCGCCACCTCGCCGTCACCCGGTGGCGTGCTGGCGCTCCGCCAACGGTCGCCCGCCCCCCCGGGCATCTGCACGGTCCCGTCGTCGAGCACATGGCCGTGGTCGCCGGTGACTACAACGATGCGGCCGGCCTGCCGGGCGGTGTGCAGGATGGCGGACACTTGGCGGAAGTCATCGGCGGACCAAGTGACCTCGAGCTGGTCGCTCCCGGACAACTGGGCGTCGACCGCGTTGTGAACGATGCCGACGATCCTCTGCTGCTGGTCGGCGACGGCGGCCTGGACATCGACACCGACTTCCGGCCCGGAGGCGAGGTCGGCCTTGTGAAACAGCCGCGGGGGCTTCCCCGCCCGGGACGCCGCGACGAGGCCTGGAAGTCCCGCGAAGCCCGCACGCTCCGACGCTTGGTCGCCTCGCGTCAGCCTTCCGCAGATCAGGCTGGCCCGCGAGATCTCGGTGACAGAAGGCAGTGCGGCGACCCCGATGAACGTACCGCGCCCGTCCGTTGGGCCGAGCTCCGACCAGCCAAGCCGCCCGACGGTCTCGGCGAGCTGGCGCCAGACCGGGAAGCTTAGGCCGTCGAAGACGAGGAGAAGGACCGGCTTTTCGCGCGCTAGCGGGGCGACCACCGCCTCAAGGACGCGCTCGACCGGGAGCGGCACGTTGCCGTGCCCGCCGCCCTGGTTCCATTCCCTCAGAAGCGTCGCAAAGGACTGGTTCTCCGCATCGCGCCGCGCCCCGGCCGCCTTGGCGATGCTGGAGTAGTTAGCCGCGACCTCGGGAAGCTGATCGCCGCCGCGGAGGGCCTGCCGCGCGCGGTCCACGAAGCCTCCTTCGAGGGCGTAGCCCGCGGCGGCTTCCGCAAACGTTCGAGACGCCCGCTGGCGCCGCGGGGCGAGCCAGCCCACTATTCTGGCGGCCATAGTCAGACGCCCGATCCGCGCGGCGTTGTCACCGGCGCGGTCGTGGCCGGCAACCTCGCGAACACAGTCCCAGGCGGCGCCTGCGTCATCGGCCTGACCCGTCTCTGCGGCGCGGCTCAGCGCCTCCGCTGCCTCGCGCAGCCTGGCGTCGAAGCCGAGCTGCAAGGCTGGACTCAGGCCCGCAGCCCGCTCGGCTCGGATATCGGCCAGAATCGCGGCGGTCCGCGCCTCCATGGCTCGACTTGCCGCGGGATCGTCGCGGGCAAGCCGATCGAGCACCCGACGTCCCGCCTCGGCGAGGCTCCGGCCCACATCGGGATCGATTGGGACGCCGCCGACGAGCGGCTCAAGCCGAACGGCAGCGTCCCGGAGCTCGACGCGCGGCGTCACCTCGCCGAACACCACGCCGCAGGCCAGCGCGATGGCCAGGGCATCGCCGCCCCGGCCAGCCGCGGCCGCACCCAGAACCAGGGCCGCAGCCGGCCCTCCCTCCATGCCAAGGCGGCTGGCCATGGCCTGGCGGACGTCGGGCGGAAGCCGCGCGAGCCGGTCCAGGCCCACCGGGTCGAGCGCCCAGGTCAGCAGGGCCGCCGCGTCGCCGCGTCCCTCGGGCAGGCCCAGCACCTCTTCGAGCGCGGCTCGCCACGCGGTGTCGAGGTCGAGGACGCCGCCGGAGGCTGGGCGGTATCCGTCTCCAGGCACGTGAGCCAAAAGCAGGTCGGCGAGCCAACGCTGCGCCGCAAGCCGCGGGTCGACCGCGTGAGCTTTAAACAGGCTTCGCAGCGCGGACCATCGGTCGGTCTGCTCGAGCCGGGCGCGCGGGAAGCGCGCGACGATGTCGCCGGCAAGCGCGCCTGCGTCGAGCGGGGTGAGCAGGATCATCCCTTCGGCATCGGCTTCTGCCTCGTTCAGACGCTCCCGCATTTCGAGCTCGGAGGGGCACCAAGCAACGCGGAATCGCTTCCCTCGCCGCTCGATGGTGTCGGGCCAGGTGCGCTTGACGGGGGAGCGCATGGCGAGGACGCGTGCGCCAGCATCTCGCCGAAGGAGGTCCTCCAACGCCCGTTCGATCTCGGCCCGGTCAGGTGCCAGCAGAGGGCTCAAGCAGCCCCTCCAGACTTCTGCCGGGTCAGCCGCCACGAGATCGTCAGCCGGGCGCCGGGAGAGGCGACCAGGCGGCCCCTCAACTCGTCGATCGCCGCCGTCGCTGCCGACGCGTCCAGCACCACCTGCTGGCGCTCGTCCACCACTTCCTCACCGGGAGGCGGTGGTGGTGGAGGCGGTGGATCGTCGTTGGTCGGCGGCCCATCGCTTGGCCGGGGTTCGGCGAGCAGCCGCGAGGCCCGGGTCTGGACGTCGCGGAGGACGGGCCTGAGTTGCACCGCATGCTCGTCCGCGTCGAGCATTTCGACGAGCTTCTCCCGAAGGCCCTCTGAGGCGCCCTTGCGGTGGTCGCCCAGGCCAGTACCGGCCTCGATGATGTTCCAGTCGGCCGACGCGACCGCCTCCCGGACTTCCGGCAGCGCGGCCAGGAGGCGGCCCACAGCGGCCTCACTGGTTTCCAGTTCTGCATCCGCCAGCGCCTCCACACGGGCAAGCGGCGTGGCCGCCCCGGCGATGTCGCCGAGGAGCGCCAGGGCGGAGCGCATCGTGGTGAAGCGCGGAGCCGTGGTTGCCACGCCGAACTTCTCCGCCCACGGCCTGAGGTCCTTCAGCAGCTCGGCGAGGAGCACCCGCTTTGCGGCACCCTTCTCCTGCAGCTCGGCCGCGAGCGCCGACAGCGTCGCGCCCTTCCTGACCTCGCCCGGCTTCAGGCCGAACAGGGCCCCGGCGCGTTCGCGTGCCTTGGCCCAGGTCGTCTCGTCAGGAAGCGCCTCCTCGCGCAGTTCGACGGCGTCGTCGATACGGTCCAGCGAGATCGTCGCGGGCGCGCCGTTGCGGACGGGCGCGCGGTCGGCCTGCGCCGCGAAGGCAAGCACGACGAGATTCTGCACGCGCAGCGGCAGACCCATCGGCTTCGGCTCGTCGATCCAGCCGCGAAGCTTCGCCACAGTTAGCGGCCCGCCCCCGGTCCGCGCATGCATCGTGGCAAAGTGGTTCGCCCAGTCGTTGGTGAGCTGCAGTTGCGTCTGGCTCATCACCGCCAGTTTCAGCGGGACAGCGATTGCGCCGAGATGCTTCCGGTCCGCCGTATCCTCGATGAACTTCCGCTGGTCCGGTTCCTGAGCCGCGTCCTGGACGCGGTCCAGGACGCGGCGAAGAACGCCATCCTTGACCTCGGTGTCAAACAACGGATGAGCCGGGTAACGATGCTCGAACCAGCGATCCAGCAGCTGCGTCACCGCCCCCTTCATGTCGGCGCCGACCGGCATCTGCGGCACGAAGGTGCCTTGCAGGGATACCAGCCGGTCCTCCGGCGGCACGGGCGTCCCGATGCAGCCGTCGTTGTCGTTGCGGATGCCGTAGGCGGTCTCGATGCAGGCGCGGATGCGCTGGTGCAGGGCACTCTGCTGGCTCCGCAGCACCGCCCGCGCCTGCTCACGGTCGGAGGCGGACAGCATTCGCGCCGCTTCGTTCAGCCGCTCGCCGGTCCCCGCCAGCAGGAAGTCGATGCGGACCAGGGTGCCGAGGTCCTTCAGCGCGCGGTCGCTCAGATAGGCGGGCTGCCACACCACGCCGCCCGACGCGCCGTCGTCGTTGAAGTTCTTGGCGTGGGCCAGGTGTGTCGAGGGCGGCCGCCCTTTCGGATCGAAGGGCAGGCCCAGCACCAGCACCGGCACACCGCGCCCCTTCAGGCGATCGGGGCTCACCTCCGCCACCGCCTCGAAGTAGAGGTCGACCTCCCGCTTCGTGCCGCGCCACGCGTGCTCGTAGCTCACGAAGGGCTGCGCGCCGATGAGGGTGCCGTCCTCCCGGATGCCGAGCGCGTCGAACAGGATCCGCTGGAGCTTGCTGCGCCGCTGGCCGTCATTATCCGCCTGGGCCGCATTGGCGAGGATCGGCTCCACGTCCACGCCGCTGATCTGCAGCGATACGATCGGGGTCTGGTCGTCGGTGATGCGGATCTCGCCCACCCGCGTCGCCCATTTCCGGACCTTCTGGAGGACGATCCCCCCCTCCCCACCCGGCACCGGCGAGACAACCGTCCCGTGGTTCAGGGCGGCCAGCCGGGGCGCGGTGAGCGCCCGCAGCGCCGGAACCTCCGGCACCAGGGCCGCGAGGAGCAGGGTCTTCAGCAGGCGCGCGTCGTTGGCGAAGCGCCGGGCCAGTTGCGGGTCCGCGCGCCCGTCCTGCAGATCCTGCCAGGACACCGCGTGCTCCTGCTCCAGCAGCGGGAGCAGCTTCAGCGTCCAGAGCTTCTTCGCGTTCTCGAACTCGATCAGCATGCCGTCCGAGAAGGGCTGGTCGCCCGTCGCGATCTCGTCCCACAAATCGCCCACCGGGATCAGGCCGCCGAGGCGCAGCTCGTCGCGCCGCTTCACCAGCAGGGTCAGCATGAGCTTCAGCGCCGTGCGCTCCCGCTGCAGGACCGAGGACGCCGCGATCAACGCCTGCACCAGCGCAGGGCTGAACGGGTAGGTCATGCGGAACAGGGCGCGTTCCCCGTCGGATCCCAGCAGCGTGTCCAGCACCGTCTGCCGGGCGCGCATCACCCGCTCGAACTCGGCGTCGATCTCCTGCTTGGCCGTCTCCGACTTCGGCGCGAGGAGGCGCTTCTCGGCGATCACGGGCAGGTTGCGGTCCTCCAGCAGGACCTTGTCGAACCGCGCCTCCCAATACTTCAGCGTGTCGAAGAAGCGGACATGCTCGGCCCCGGCGTGATGCTGGCCGATGAGGTCGCGCAGGTCGCGCTGCCGGGCCACGAAGGATACGATCGGGATCGGCCGGTTGGCGTCCTGCGCCTCCACCAGCTTCGACAGCTTCGATCCCTCGTCGTTGACGAAATCCACATCGCCGGCGCGGCTGGCCAGCCACAGGATCAGCTCGTCGAGGAACAGCACGACCGCGTCGTAGCCGAGCCGCTTCGCGTGCTGGCTCATGATGGCAAGGCCGGCGTCGAGGTCCACGAAGGCCTCGCCGCGCGTCGCCGCGACGCCGGCGTAGTTGCTGAAGTAGGCCTCGATTAGCCGGCCCACCAGGCGCTGGCGTTCCTCGCCCTCCGGCGGCTCCAGCGTCGCGGCCTCGAAGGAGCCGGCGTCCCACTGGGTGCCGTAGTCGCCCCAGCCATCGTCGCTGGCGGCCGCGCCTTCGTTCAGGTGCTGGAAGAAGGCGTCATCACCCATCTTGGCGCGGAGGCCGCGGGCATCCTCGAACAGCTTCTCGCCGAGGTAGAAGCCCGGTGTCGGCGCCGTTGGCTCCACCTTGCGGACATGCGCCGCATAGCCGCCCAGGATGGCGCTGGTGACGTCCTTCGCGCCGATCATGTGGTAGGGCACCATCAGGAAGCGCTTCCCGCCGAGCCAGCGGTCGTGCTTCGTCACCACGCCTGCGAGTTCGGGCACGCCGCGCGCTTTGGCGTGGCCTGCCAGCAGCAGGTTCAGCACCGCCATGAAGTGCGACTTGCCGGCGCCGAAGGAGCCATGGAGGTAACAGGCCGCGCTCTTGCCGCCCTCGACCGCGCCCTGGATGAAGCCGAGCGCCTTGTCGAAGGCCTTGGCGAGTTCGGTGGTGACGACGTAGCTGCGGATGGTCTCGGCGGCGCTGGCCTCGGTGACGCCGTCCGACAGCTTCAGGACGAAGTCGTTGGTTTGCACCCGCTCCGGGATGGTGATGAGGTCGCGAAGCAGGGGGCGAAGATTATCGCTCATGCCGCGGCCCTCCTGGCGCGCGTACGCCGGGCGGGCGCGGGCGGCGTCCAGTTGCGGAGGTCGTCGATGGTCAGGCCGCGCTCGCGCGCTTCCTCCTCTATGAAGCCGGCGAAGTAGTCGCCCATCCGCAGCCCGGTCTCCGCGTCGATGTCGTTGTGCCACTGGCGGAGCCAGGGGACGAGTTCCAGCAGGCCGGCCAGCATCGGCAGCAGCCGCGCGGAGGGCCAGCCATCCGTGTCCCGCCGCTCCACGTAGAGGGAGGCGAGCGCCCGGGCGCGGGCGAGGTGGTCGTGGCCGGCCCAGAGGATTGGCAGGCTGGGGTCGGCGTCGCGGGCGCAGTGCGGGAAGGAGACGAAGCGTTCCTTCGGCACGTCGAGGCCGCCGCGGAGGCCCCAGAAGCTCGCGGACTGGAAGTCGGGCGTCTTGTATTTCGGCGGCACGGGGATGTCGCCGATCTCCGCCGTCTTGCGGCGCTTCGCCTCCGCGGCGATGGCGGCGTCGGCGGCCTTCTGCACGGTCTCAGCGCCGAGGCCGGCGGCCATGCGGGCGGCATAGGCTTCGGCCCCCTCGCCCTCGCCGCGCGCGTTCTGGCGCGACCAGGCGGCACGGAGGAACTCGTCGCGGCGGGCTGCGAGCTCCGCGTCGATGGCGTCCTCGGCGCGCTGCTTCTCCCAGGTCGCTTCCCAGTCGGCACGCTTGCGCGAGCCCGTCTCGCTGTAACGGAGGGCGGCGAGGAAGGGCACGGATTGACCCGCGACCAGCTCCGCCACCAGGGTTTCGAGGTCGAACCCAGCGCGACCGACATAAAGCTCCGCGACAGACTGGAATTCGGCATCGGCGCGCGTCTCGTCGGCGAGGCTGCGGGTGGTGACGATGTGCGGGTCAGTGGCGTCCCAGAAGCGTGGGTCTTCCAGCCGGTCGAGCAGCCAGATGCGAAGCGCGTCCTGCTCCATCTTCTCCCACGGCTCGGATGACCAACGGCGCTTGTATTCGGGGCGCTCGATCAGGCCGAGGGTGGGGTCGGATTCGATCAGCGCGACGCGGCGCTCGACCACGGAGCGGTAGTCGACCGGCCAATGGGCGGGAAGATCGGTGATGGGGGTGGAACGGTGACGGGTGAACCATGCCGTCTCCAACTCACCGGCCGCCCTGCGGCGGGCCATGACGATCTCGAAGGCGCGCTCGCCGAGACGGAGCGGCGGCGGGTCCGGGTGTTCCGGCGGCGCTTCGTGCAGGTCGTAGAGGCGGTAGCAGCGCCAGTCGAGTTCTTCCTGGAGCGCGATCATGCGGGCGCGTGCGGCCTCGACCGTGACGCGCGCCGCGTCGAAAATGCCCCGGGCCGGCACGGTGCGCGCGCAGACAGCAGCAGGAAGGTTGGCTGAGAAGTGCTGCGCTTCGGTGTCGAGGGCGCGGGCGAGGTCGAGCGGCCGTTCGGCGGTTACTGGGAAGCGTCCAACTTTGCCACTGTCATGCTCGAAGTGGCTTTCGTAGTTTTCGTCACCAAGCGGAGAATGTCCACTTGCAACGCGGGTCCCGCCACCGGCGCCCTTGTTGTGGCATATCTGTTGAAGCCAGAAGCCTGCAGTAGAAGAGTTGAGAAGGCCACACAAGCCAAGGTGGTCATCCTCCGACGCGCTTGCCGGTAGCTTGATGACCGGCGCCGTTCGATTGAAGATTTTTCCCCCACGATCGAGCACAAAGTGATTTTGTGTCGCGATGAAAGCAAAGGTGATGGTGAAGGGGGTACGCAGCTTCGAGGGGTACACCTCCTGGAATTCGTACCACGTCAGCCCGCGCGCGAGCATAGGGGTGCCGAACCGCTTGCGTCGTGAGATGACGCTGCGTGCAAGCCATAGATGCCCTGCCACGTCGGGGACGTCATGCAGGGGAAGCACTTCAAAATTTTGGCCATGCGGCCAGACGGCGGTGACGAGCGATGTAACACGATAGTCGCGTACCGCGTCGCCCACCACCAGCGACGTCAGATGGCGGAGCCCAAGTCGGTTGGCATCACGCCAGTAGTCAAAGGTAAAGATATCGTCCTCGCCATTGACTGAGGTTATGCCAATCTCATCAGCAATCATCGCCAGCGTCAGCCGATCCTCCTCAATCGCCTCCTGCACTTCCGCCGCGCCGCCGCCGCCCATGTTCCAGGGATGCCGCGCCAGCACGGTGCGCTCCGTATCCTCGGTGCTGATGAAGGGGCCTTCGGACTTATCGTGGTCGGTCTGCGCCATGATGGCCGACCAGACCAGACCGCGCGCCGGGTCCTCGGGCGCCGAGGGCTCGCCTCGCACCCCGCGCACGGTCCGCACCACCTGGGCAAGCGGCGCGCGATTACGTCCGAAAAGGATCGCCGTCGGCGTGCCATGGCCGGGGATATAGGCGCCGGAGCAGTCCACCACATGCGTCAGGTCCAGCTTCGGCAGCACCGACTGAATGAGCTTCCTGCCGAACTCCCGCTTCATGAAGCTGTTGGCGACGATCAGCCCGACGAAGCCCGCCGCAGCATCGCGCGTGCCGCGCTGCGCCAGATCGAAGAAGCGCTCGGTGAAAGGCGCGCCGAGCCCGTACTTCATGTGACAGCTTTCGAAGCGCGCGCGGTAGGCGTCCCGCATCGCCGCATCCTTCGGCGTGATGTAGGGCGGGTTGCCGACGACGGCGTGGTACTCCCGCCCCAGGATCGCGTTCAGCGCGCTTGCATCTTCCGCTGCGTAGAAATGCCCGGCGACATGATCGAAGCCCGCCCCGCCCAGCTGCGAGAAATCGCGCTGCTTCCCATGCAGCAGGCTGTCGCCGGTGGCGAGTTGGAAACGGAAATCGGGCGCGGCGGCCAAGCGCTCCACGGCCGCCGCCTTCAGCGCCGCCATCAGCAGACGGAAGCGCGCGATCTCCACGGCGAATGGGTTCAAATCCACGCCCGCCACCGCGTCCAACGCCTTCTGCGCCTGCGCCGCCGGCGGCATCTCCGGCGCATGGCGCCGCCATTCCTCCAGGACTCGGGCAAAACCGCCCAGCAGGAAGTGGCCGCTGCCGCAGGTCGGGTCGATCATCCGCACCTGCTCATGCCCGAACTCGCGGATCGCCGGGTCGAGGGTGCGGGAGAGGATCCAGGCCTCGACGAAATCCGGCGTCTGCAACAGGGCGAAGCGCTTCCGCGCCTCCTCCGACAAATCCTGGTAGAGATCGCCGAGGAAGCGGGTGTTCCAGTCCGGGTCGGCGAAGTCGTGCACCGGCGCGCCGGTCTCGGCCTCGCGCTGGCGGAAGAAGTCGAACAGCGCCCGCGCCCCGTCGCCGGAGACGGGCAGCCGGAACAGCGGGTTGTGCGCGGGGTCATACAGGCCGCCGAGGCCCGGCAGCCGCGCCACCTCCCCGAACATCGCCAGCAGGTATTCGGCGTCGCTATCCGTCGGGTGCGCGCGGAAATGCTCGCGCTGCCGCATCTGGGCGAGTTCCAGCCGCTCGCCGGCGCCCGCGATCAGCGGTCGGTCCAGCAGGCCGTTGTCCTCGAGGAAGCGGAGGAAGACGAGGGCGAGGATCCAGTGCACCGCCGCCTGGTCCACCGCGGCGCCGAAGAAGGTCTCGAAGGTGTCGGCGGTGCGCCTGGTGTCCCGCGCCTCCTGCCACTCGGCCTGCACCGCGGCCCGGCCGGCGGAGGATGCGTGATGGCCACGAAGATCGGCCTCCAACGTCCGTCGCAGCCGCTTCAGATCCCCCAGCAGCCTCTCTGCATTCACCATCTGCCAGCCCGGTCCCCCGAATACTCATTCTTGGTATGGAACATCGCCGGACAGCCCCCATCCGGCAATCCCGCTGCACCCGATGCCGCCGCCCCGGCAGAACGGAGGCGGCGGGCCGGCAAGGCTAGGCGGCGGCTCTGGGCGCGACCTCGGCGCGGATGCGGGCCCCGGCCTCCTGCTCCGCGACTTCCAGCTCATGCGCCTTCTGCAGGTTCAGCCAGAAGCCCGGCGTCGTGCCGAAGTGGCGAGCGAGGCGCAGCGCCGTCTCCGCCGTGATCGCGCGCCGCCCGGCCAGGATCGCCGTGATGCGGTTGGCCGGCACGCGCAGCGCCAGCGCCAGCGCATGCGCCGACAGGCCCAGCGGCTCCAGGAACTCGTGCCGCAGCACCTCACCGGGATGGGTGGGGCCCAGCCGCTCGCCGCTGTCCACCTCGGCCAGGTCCACGCGACCGGCATCGAGATCACTGCGGGAAATCGGCCCCGCGGTCTTCCCTCGGGGCATCACGCGTGTCGTCATGGCGAGCCTCCTCAATGGTAGTCCACGATCTCGACCTCATGCGGGCCGTCGTCGCGCCAGATGAAGACCAGGCGCCACTGCCCGTTGATCCGGATGGAATGCTGGCCGGCGCGGTCGCCGCGCAGGGCCTCCAGCCGGTTGCCAGGCGGGACGCGCAGATCGTCCAGCCGCTCCGCCGCATCCAGCATCGCCAGTTTGCGGCGCGCAGCCTGGGCCAGGTCCCGCGCCATGCCGCGAGGCAGGCCGCCCTGGAAGACGAGCGCGGTCGCCTTGTCGCCGAAACTGCGGATCACGCTGATACGTATCGCGTCATACGCAGAACATCAAGCGTAATGTGTCACGCGGCGGAGCGGCCGCCGGCGCGGTGGGCATTGGCCAGCCAGGGGTCCGTTAGCCTTGTCCAGTTGGCGGCGGAGATGACGGGCAGGATGGTGCCGTCGATCTCCGGACGGCCGGGCGCAGCCTGCGGGATGAGAAGCCAGAGACTGGGCGGGCCGCTAGAGGCACCGGAGGCCTGCGAGAACGCGTCCAGCATGGTCATCAGGTCGTACCGGGCGAGCAGGCCGGGGCGGGTCAGCAGGGCGGGCTGGCGGAGGGCCAAGATCTCCTTCGCCACGCGCGGCGCAGCCTCGGCGGCGAGACGGAGCAGGTTCTTGAAATCGGTGCTGTCGCGCGCGGCGGCGTCCGCCATGAGCGCCTTCGGCCAAGCGATGCGGCGTTCCTCGGCACGGGTGCGCATGGCGTGGAGCATGAGGCGTTCGAGGCTGACGACCTCCCGTGGGAAACGGCGGAGGAGTTCGGCCTCGGCGCGCTGCGCCGCGCGGGGCTCGACGGTCAGCGCCAGGAACACGCCCTTCTCGGCCGCGAAGACGAGCTTGTCCTCGATCGCCCTGGCGGCGAGGACGTCGGGGGTCGGTTCCTGCGCAGGGGCGTAGGTGGCGTAGCGGGTCAGCGCCGCGGTGCCGCTGCCGGTGTCGGCGATGGAGCGGCTATAGTAGCCCGCGCCGTCCGGACCGGCGTCGCGCCAATCGACCTCGGCGCCGGCTTCCTCCAGCAGGGCATCGAGGTCCGGACGGAGCGGCAGATCCTCGGCTTCGGGGAAGCGGCCGCGGACGCGGGCACGCAGCTCCCCTTCGCTGAGGGCGCGAATGTTGGCGAGCGTGCCGAGGGCGAGCTTCAGGGCGCCGAGCGCCTTCATGCCGCGCGGGTAGAGCTCACCCCGCGCGGACAGGGCGCCGCCGCCCGAGACGGCGATAGCAAGGCGCAGCCGGCGTTCTGCCAGCAGCGCGCTCGCGCCTTCCGGGACAGGAACGACACCGAGCTCGTCATCCACCCGGCCGGGGCTCGGCAGCGGTGTCTCCGCGGCGAGCTTATCCACGGCGCGGCCGAGGCGTCGGGCATACTCGGCGTTCTCCGGCGAACCGGAGACAAGGATGGCTGCCTCGGGCCTCGCTTCGGCATAGGAGGCGAAGAGTGTCGGGGTGACCGAAGCCTCGAGCTCCACGGCGGCGCGGATCGTCGCGCGCGCCCGCCGCATTCGCTCCTTGTCGTCCTCCCTGACCGAGCCGCGGGAGCCGAGGAGCTGCACCGCGAGTTCATCGACCGTTGCGATGCCGCCCGCTGTCTCGATCAACGTGCTGAGCTCACCGCGAACGGCGTTCAGGTCGGCACTCTTGTGCCAGCGGGCTCTGGCCGCTTCGAGGGCATCGGCCACAGCACCGCGGGACGTGCCGACGGCGGCGGCCACCTGACCGGCACTGGCCCAGGATGGCGCGTCGTCATCGATGCCGAGGTAGTAGGCGAGGATGCGGTCGTCCGGCCGATCGTCGCCGGCAGGGCGACGAGGGAGGAGTTGCTCCGCAAGGCGGTCCAGGGAGGCGCGCCCGCCATCGTCCTCGGTGAGGCCACCAGGGACAAGGTCGCGGCGCAGTTCCGCGAGGCGCTTCGCCCGCTCGCGGATCTCCTTTCGGATGCGGTCGCCGACCCCGGTGAGATAGCGGAATTGGAGACGAGGCACGCCGAGGAGCTGGTAGACAGTGTGGATGCCCATCTGGTCCAGCACCGCACGCGCCTCGACCCCGTAACCGACCTCGGCGATGCTGCTGGTCCGGTCCAGGCGAGGGGCGATCACCTCGATGCTGTCGGCCGCGGCGGTTGCGCGATCCATCGGCGAGAAGGCCTCGCGCCAGGCCCGCAGCATTTCCTCCGCGTTCCCGAAACGCTCGGCGGGGTCGCGGCGCAGAGCGCGGCGGAAGAAGGCCTCCAGGCCGTCGCGTAAGGCCGGATCGAAGCGACCGACAGCGATCGTCGCCTCGTCCTCGGTGAAGCGTGCCTCGGTCAACCCATCTCCGAAGGTGGGCGGCGCGCCGACCAGCATCTCGTGGAGCGTGATCGCCGCGGCGTAGCGCTCGGCATGCAGGTCCCAGCGCGGTGGGCGGCGGTCGACGAGAAACGGATCGATGTAGGGCCTGGTGCCGGCCGTGACGTTCTCCAGGGGCGCTCGCGACAAGGAGAAGTCGAAGAGGACGAGACGGTAGGCTCCGGTCGCAGCCGCCTTCGCTATGCCGATGTTGTCGGGCTTCACGTCGCGGTGGGCGACGCCGTCCTGCTCGAGATACTCGACTGCCGAGAGGAGGTGCTCGCCGAAGCGCCGCATGAGATCGAGAGAGAGCGGATCGCCGCCCCGGATCCACTGGGCGAGCGTGCGATCGCCGGCACGCTCCATGAGGATGGCCGGCCGCCCGGCGATTGTGGTGTCGGCGACGAACCTGACGATGTTGGGGTGACGGAGGGGGCGCAGGACGTCGGCTTCATCCCGGATGCGATCGGCATGCGCATCGTCGAGCGCGACCTTCAGGACGAACTCTTCGCTAGTGGCCACCTGCTCGACCAGGAAGGCGTAGGCGCTGCCGCCTTGCCCGAGCCGCCGCTTGATTACGAGGCCGCCTTCCAGGCGGTCGCCCGGCGCGGCCGTCGCGGGATCCGTGACGAATACCGACGCGGGTTCCTGAGGTGCGGCCTCTCGCTCCGCTTCGGCGAGGTATTCGAGAAACTCGCGCGCATCGCGCGGCCTGTCACGCACCACTGGGGTGGTGGCGGCGCGCACCATCTCCTCGAGCCAGCGCCCGACGCCGTTCATGACGCCGGACAGGAGCAGGCCGTTCCCTTCCCGAAGCTTGGCCGGGAGCTCCAGCGGACTTGCTGCCGGCGGCCGGCCGGAGAGGAGATGGTACGCGATCGCGCCGAGCGAGAAGACATCGGCCTGACCGGCGCCGGCGTCCGCGGCCGTCGCGGCCTCGGGCGCGAGGTATATCTTCGAGGGATCAGTGATGTGGTCTTCGACGTGCAGGGTTCCGGCCGTCACCATGGCGCCCGCATTGCTTCCCTCGGCCCGGCTGGCGACCTGCCAATTGGTGACCTGAAGCCGAGGGGCGGCGCCATCGGCATCCCGGACGAGGACGCTCTGCGGCGCGAGACCGCGGTGATAGAGCCGCTTCCCGTGCGCGTAGGCCATCGCCTCAGCCAATTGCCGGACGAGGCCCAGCCGTTCAGCAAGCGCCAGCTGCGGGAGGCGCCGAGACATGAAGCGGTCAAGGCGGAGCGCAGCCGGATCGTATTCGAACAGGAGTGCCGGTCCGAGTTCGGCTTCGCGATAGTCAAGGACGCGCTGGATGCCCCGGTGCTCCAACCCTTCCAGGACGCGGGACTCGCGTTGTGCGGTGCGCGCGAGGCGGTCGCGTGCCTCCGGCGTGGTGGCGCGCGCGTAGGGGTAGACCCGGATCCGGCGCTTGACGCCCGTGGCCGCGTGCCGCGCGGCGAAGTCCTGCCAGTTATCGCCCTCGCCGAGGAGCTGTTCGAGTTCGTAGTCCCCGACCCTGCGTCCGCGTCCCGGTGGCCGCACGCCGGCCTGTTCCAAAGCTCTCACGATCTGCCGCGCGGCCGCCGCATCGACCGCGCCTCGGCGGCCCAAGCCGAGGTCATCCGCACGAAGCAGAGTGCCGATGGCGCCATTGTCGTCGGGCTTGCCTGGCTCGCCTCGGATGACGACCCGCTTCGCCGTCCCGGGGTCCAGAGAGGGGCTCTGGCTCACTTTCGAGAGGAAGATCAGTGGCTCGACCCAGGGCGCGATGCGAGCGCCCTGGCGGCCATTGAGCGCCTCCTGCCGACGGAGCACGGACGCCAAGCGCTTTGCCTTACGGTTGGCGAGCGGGAGGGGGTTGTCGGTGGTAACCTCCTGGCCCTGGGTCCGCCACGTCCAACTATATGCATCGCCCAGGATGGTGCCAGGCCGCGACTTGACTTCGATCAGTATCAAGCCGACCGGCGTGAGCACCAGGGCATCGACCTCGTTGACGCGTCCTTCGTCGTCGATGAACTCGAAATTCGACCACGCGCGCCACGGCTCATGGTTGGGCAGATTGTCGCGCAGGAAGTCGAGGGCTTCCCGCTCCCACTCAAAAGGCGACGGGCTGACGGCGGTCCAGCGAGGTGCCTTCATCTCTCCCTAAGAACCCCATCAAGCCGGACTGATACGTATAGCTGGAGGCCCAACCTCGGGTAGGTCGTGTGCCTGACCGCCACAACGTAGCCTATAGGCAGTCAGGATGTCCGCCAGTCAGCGCTTTGGAACTCACGTCGTCCCACTGGCCGGTGCCCCGGGACGCGCCAACCGCGCCTAGTCGTCCAAAATCGCGTCCTCAAGAGAAGGAGTCCGCAGGGAGTCCGCTCGCCAAACAATGCATCGGCGACACGCGCAAACCGTCTGCGCAAAAGAGGCAGCAACGCATTGATTTGATGGATGGTGCCCAGGGGCGGAATCGAACCACCGACACTGCGATTTTCAGTTACATAACATCTTTCCTCATACGTCAACATACTGACCGCAATCCTTGAAATGTCAGTCAGTTAGGGGTACATGCCGACCATACTGCCCCACCCCAGCGCAAGCCCCGGAGATGCACAAATGGTGCAAAAGGCCATCACCGACATCGCCATTCGTTCCGCCCCCAACCCACCTGCCGGGCACACGATGATCTGGGACACTGCGCCGCGCGGGTTCGGTGTCCGGGTAGGGAAGCAGAGCAAGACGTTCCTGGTCCTTATCGGCAAAGGGAGACGGCACACCATCGGCCGCTACCCTATCATCAGCCTCGCAGAAGCCCGCACCGAGGCGAAGAGGCTCCTCGCTGAGAAGACGCTAGGGAAGACCAAGCCCCGCTTCCTCGCCTACGAGGACGCCCGCACGCGGTTCCTCAGTGAAGCGACGGTGAGACCGTCAACGCTGGCAGGCTACCGCTCCCGCCTCAACCGCATGGACTGGGGACGCAGCAACCTCGCTGACATCACCCCCAGGGACGTGCTCAAGCAGCTCAAGCGCTTTGAGGGGCCGATGGAGCAGCGCTACGCCTTCGTCACCCTGCGACGGTTCTTCAACTGGTGCGTCGAGCAGCATCTCATTGATGACGCCCCGACTGAGAAGCTCACCACCCCAGCGAAGAACGACAGCCGGGAGCGTGTACTCACCCCCGACGAGCTCAAAGCTATCTGGCACGCCTGTCCAGACGATGACTTCGGCAGGATAGTGAAGGTGCTCATGCTCACAGGACAACGGCGCGGGGAAGTGGAGCACATGGTACTAGCCGATGATCTAGTGACCATTGCCGCCGAGCATACGAAAAACAAACGCACCCACACCTTTCCTGTCCCTGGATTAGCAGTAAATCTACTCGATACGCCTCTTAAATGGGTAGGATGGGGAAAGTCTAAGGCGAGGCTTGATACCGCCTCTAAAGTGGCAAAATGGACGCTACACGACCTTCGGCGTACCTACGCTACAGTACACGCCCAGCTTGGCACCCCGCCTCACATCATTGAGGCCCTTCTCAACCACGCTACCGGGCAGATATCCGGGGTAGCTCGCACTTATAACAGGTATCAATACATCGATGAGATGCGCCGCGCGGTCACTGCATTTGAGAACTGGATAACCCCAGTCATTTCGGCTACAGTCCCCTCGCCTGGGCACCAACCGGGCTAGTCGCGGCTAGCTCCCACTGCGGGAGTTTCCGTGATGAAAATACTACTCACAAAGCGTGAAGTGCGTGACCTGGTGCTCTATTCCCCAGCTCACATCGACCGCCTCGAAGCCAAAGGAGAGTTTCCTAAACGGGTGCGCCTGGGGCAAGCGAGGGTTGGGTGGGTGAAGGATGAAGTGGTTACCTGGTTGCAGCTACGCATCAGCGCACGCGAAAGCTCCTAAGTTTTAGGGGCAAGGGGAGCCGGGCATCGTTCCGGCTCCCCTTTTTCATGCACGCAAAAAGCCTCGCGCGACACGAGGCTTTCAGCGTTTTCAGAGAGAACGATGCCCACCTAGGTACATCGCCCTTCCATCATACCATCTCCTTGGTGTAGTACCATACCCACTGGACTAGCACACACAGGAGGCACCATGTCCGAAGTAGCAACCGCCAAGGCCCGCAAGGAAGAAGACCCCGACGCCTTCATGCAAAGGGCTAAAGAACAGCTCACCAAGCAACGCGAGGAAGTGGAAGCACGTCGCGCCGCCATCGATGAAGAGCTCGCTGTCATTGACGGCAAGCTCGACCGCATCGAGAGCTACTTCAACCCGCACCCGGCAACGGTGGAACCGAAGGCGAAGAAGCCCCGTGTTTCCACTGGTACCCGGAAGCCTCGCAAAGCAGGCGTACGTGAAGCGGTGCTCGCCAAGATCGCGGAGAACAAGGACGGCATCAGCCGGAAGGACTTGCTCACTGCGATGGGTGCTACCGACAAGGCGGCTGAGCAGAGCATCAGCAATGCCGTGGCGGCTTTGACCAAGGAGGGGAAGATCACCACTCCTAGCAAGGGTCACTACATGGCTGCATAGACGACAAGGGGCGGCATCCTAACTGGAGCCGCCCTTTACCTATTCAAGAACTCACGCACCCTTTCTGCCGTCCACCTACCACCTACAGACACAGCCAGGTACAAAAACATTATCCCTAGTAGATAAAACGGCGCAGCTAAAAAATCTCTAAATTTAAACATATTGCAAGCAGGGTAGAGTGGGCGCGATAGACCCGGTGTTCCGAGTACGTAAGAATCGTAGGAAACGATCGCTAGAGTATTTCCATACAGATTGCAACATCATGTATATCAGTGGGTGTGCTGGCATAGGTAGCCCGATGCCCTATTTTTCACTACCCTACCGCCACCACTCTACTCTACTAACAATGCGTCGCGGGCTGGTGGGGAAGTGACTTTGTTGGCCTTTTGACCAACGAAGGCTGTACGTCACCTCAAAACAATTGCCTAGCGGCTCCCCCATCAACCAACGACACTACAACTATACCACACATATACCAAAACCGCTCACTTATACACTGACGTATGTTGGTAGAGGCTATTTCCGGCCGGAGGCCAGGAGATACAACGCTTCCCCCTCAACGTGTCCCCGGCTACACGCCGTGACCAACCACGTTTCCAACCTTGCTTCCCTACCGTGAAGACTGCGGCTGCTAAACGTGGTTGGTCACGGCGCTATCGCTAGGACACGTTTCGGGGGACAGTTCTAAAAGACACGGTACAATTCAACTTGGACTTGTTCCTTAACCACAGAACCATCCACCAGATAACCGTGCCACCACACGCGGCTCTACTGGTCTGGTGGTGCTGTGGTTATGGCGCACACCCACATTCTAGGCAGCACAGGGACGGGCAAGAGCACACACGCCAAACACCTTATCAATTCCGCGATACGCGCGGGATGCGGCTTACTATTCCTCGACAAGCATGGCGAGGACGCCACTGACCTACTCGACACTATTCCGAAATCACGGCGCAAGGAAACACTACTATTCGACCCGTACGAGTTTCCGCTTAAGTGGAACCCCTTTGACGTACAGCCACAATACAATTCCCTCACCGCTAAAGCGTTCGTGGCGATGGTCCGCTCACTCGCCAAAATGCCTGACGCTGCTACCGCCAACATGGACATGACCGTACACGCTTCCGTCCTCGCTCTTATCGGACAGGGCACCGTCTTGGACATCCCGCCATTCCTTACCGACCAAGCGGTAAGAGACACATTCACTAGTACGATGCTTAACCGTGCCGGAAAAGAACATTGGGACTTTATGAGCACACTCAAAGCCAGAGATCAATGGGAGCTAATAAAATCAACCTACAATAAGTTCTACCAACTCCGTGCCGACGATGACCTTTCTCGTGTCTTTGATAGCCAAAAGACAAAACTCGACCTGTTTGATGTTGTCCTAAACAACAAAATCCTGATCGCCCGGCTACCTACGGGAGCGCTGGGAGACGAGAATGTGCGGCTGGTAGGGAACATGCTACTCGCACTCACCCAGGTCGCGGCACTGTCCCGCACCACCACCACCCCGTTCTACATCGTGGCCGATGAGTGCCATACGTGGGCACCGGACATCCTCCAAGAGATGCTCACCGGCATCCGTAAGTTCCACGTCAACCTGGTGTGCATCAACCAGTTTGCCAGTCAGCTAGACAACGAGCTGTTTGACGCGCTCAAAGGGAACGCTGAGAGCCACGTCTTCCGGGTATCTGACGATGACGCTCGGCGCTATCAAAAGTGGTTCCCTGAAAACGCACTGTCGGTAAATCTCGAAGACTTGCCTGACTTCACCTACCGAAAATTCCCATGGCGCAAGGGGGACAGAGACGTTACGGTTGTGTCTTTCGACCCGGAGCGATTCCCAGAGAGCCGCCCGTACATCGAAGAGACAATGCGCCGCAATTTCATGTAGGGGGCGGGATGTACGAGGTAGCAGCAAAGGCGTTTCTGTATAGTCCTACCGTATGGACGATGTGTGCTGTGGCTTGGTACCTGAAAAGCCGTCGCCAACTGGTCCCCTGGCACAAGCTAGATGGCGACTGGTTTACAATTCTCTTAGGTATATCGGTTTTTGGTTTCGTGCTCGTCGTGTGGGCGCGTAACTTCCAGCCTGTTTTTGGCCTAGACTGGATAAAGGAGGGCGGTCTCTTCCCCGTGGTGGTTTGGTGGTGCATTACCGTTATTGTCTGTTTTCTACCTAAATCAACACCCTCACCGCTACGCGGTACTGATAATTCTCAGCGTCGCTTGAAGTAGGGTTGCCTGTCATGGAATATGTGGTTGGGATTGTAGCAATACTAGTAGCGATTGGCACATTTTGGATTGGCATTGAGTGGTATATACGACCTCCCTACAAAAGCCCTTTTGAGCCCATACTCCCGTCCCATATTGCAATGTTCATATTTGCTGCGGTTATGTCCACTATTGGAATCCTTATATTCACACATCCATCAATGTTGATTGGCTTCATCGGTTACCTATTACCATTTATCATGGCGGTGACGGTTATTTTTATGTTTGTAGATGCGGTCCGCTTCCAGCGCTTTCTACATCTCTCACAACCCGAGGCGGTCCCTGCACCACCTGAGCCTGTAGAACCAACTAAACCCATCATTCCCGAAAACCTACGTACCCAACACCACTGGGTAGTAGGGCCACCTGGTTGGGGGAAGTCACAGCTTTTTCAAAATATGGTTTTGGACGATTTGGAGACTAATGCCGCCATCGTGGTGATAGACAGCCAAAACGACCTCATCAACAACCTAGCGAGGCGCATACCGTACGACCGCCTTATCCTGATTGACCCGGCTACCTGTCCCCCGGCTTTCAACGTGTTTGCAGGCACCACAGCGAACCTCACGAGCCGCGTAGCCCTCCTTACCTACGCCCTATCGGCTATCGGCGCTGAGATGACCTCAAAGCAGCAAGGGATGTTCGACTACCTTTGCCGCTACATGCTGAGCACCCCGAGCACGATGGGTGACTTCCTAGAGGCCCTCCAGAACCCTGCCTCCATCGTTCGGCTTGCCGACATGGGGCCAGTGGAGAGAGGCTTCTATATGGAGTACGCGAACCCTAAAGGGGAATACCGTGACAGCCGTGGGGAAGTCGCACGCCGCCTCCAGGCACTTCTGGCTGACAAGACCCTGCAAACCATGCTCATGGCCGATGAGATGAGTATTGATATCAACAAGGCGTTAGACAGCGGGAAGGTCATACTCATCAACACCGCTAAGGCGTACATGGGCCAGAGACAGGCCATGCTCTTTGGTCGCCTCTGGATAGCGCAGATACTCAATGCGATGATGCAAAGGGAAGGCACCAGGCGGCGGACGTATATGTACATTGACGAGTACGCCGATTACGCCAGTGAGGACGCTATCCTGCTTGACCTCTTCCGACAGACTAGGAAGTTTGAGCTGGGCATGATCGTAGCGCACCAAACCCTGTCAGACCTACCGGCAAAGCTCCGCGACGTGATGATGGGTACCACGGCGATAAAGATGTGCGGGGGAGTGTCGGCTAGTGACGCTGCGGTATTCGCTAAGCAGATGCGCGTTGATACCAGTTACCTAGACAGAGTGAAGCGCGGCACGTTCGCAGCGCACTTCCGTGACATTGGTTTTCGTGAATACCCGGTAGAGTTTGGGCGGCTGGAGAAGGTACCACCACTCCAAAACCTCAAACAGATACAGGCTGAGATGCGGGAGCTCTACGGCCCGAAATCTCGGCAACCCGAGACACCCCCCGAAGTGAAACAGACCCCTCTCAAAACACCAAAACCTACAACTGATGGAAAAACCTTCATGGTTGAAGATTAGCCTTGTTTATAGCCTTATCTCGGCCCCTTCCCTGTTAGGTGTATGTCGCTCTAAAAAGTTTCTGCCCCTCTCCTACCCCGTTTTGACCGGCACACCCGGTGGGGGAGTGGGGGAGTAACAAAGCGTGATACTTCCTCACTCACATCCATAAGCGACACTTGTCTCATACCGTCCCATAGCAACCGTTGTCCTTGACTGTCCGTGATACAATCAAGGAAATATGGAGCCAAAGAAGCGTATCGGACGGTTTGCCCGTGGGCCGAAGCCACCCAACTACGACCTCACGCAGAACGTCCTTGACATACTCGCCATCGCCGCCCGGTACGACACGGTGCAGACTTCGCGCTTTTATAAGCTGCTGCCCGCCCGTAGCCCTAAGCGTATCCGCATCCAGCTCAAGCTCCTCTACCGCAGCGGGTATATGGGCCGTCGCACCGAGCAGCGGGCCAACCCCTTTGCTGAGGTGCAGCACTTCATCACCCCGGAGGGCCGTGCCCTTCTCAAAGGCCATGGCATCGAGCCGCACCAGGTGGTTGCTCACTTCACCCAGCCTCCCGGTGAAGCCCGCCGCTACCACACCCATCAATTGAAAATCTGCGACGTGCTGGCTTCCATCGAAGCGGGTGCGGGCAAGGCGTTCATCACCCAAGAGGAGCTGCTGGAACACAACGAGCTCCCTGACCCGCTGAAACTCCCCTGCACCTTCACCTACACTTTCCCAAGCGGCCGGGTGGAGACGTATAGCAAAGGGGTACGAGCTGACGGCTTCTTTGCCCTCGATACAGACAAGCGACGCTACTACGTACTGGAAGCGGAGAACGAAAGCCGCCCTCGAAGGTCGCACTTCCGCGCCTCTTCCTTTCTACGCAAGGTGCTCGCCTACCAGAACATCATCGTAGAGAGCAAGGTGTACCAAAAGCAGCTAGGTATTGAGAACCTTCGGGTACTGGTGACTGCTGCCACCATGGAGCAGCTACGGGGGAAGATTGCAGTGGTAGAGGAGGTGGCGGGGAAGTCTAATATCTTCCTGTTTCAGCTCGATACTACCATTGACCTATTTAGTGTCCCTTGGTTGCGAGCTGGCCTCCCTGCTATACGACTAGATACAGGCGAGGAGGTGTTACTATAAACCACGGACGTACAACCCGTGGAGGTGCAAAATGTCCAGTTACCAGTACGACTTTGCCAAGATAAAAGCGGAGCATAGCATCGAAAGTGTTGCTGCGCGGCTGGGCCTCAAGCTCAAACCGCATGGTGCCGCCTTCCGGTGTCAATGCCCTAGCGGCGAGGGGGATGAGCGAGGCATGGCGATTACCCCCGCAAAGAACGCTTGGTACAGCTTCCCGGCCCAAAAAGGCGGGGACGTTCTGAGCCTGGTGTCGTTCGTGCGCGGCTGTTCTCCCAAGGAGGCAGCGGCCTACATCGTCGGCAACCAGGCCACATCGCCGGAAAAGAGCACGAGGGGAGACAAGCCCAGTGAGGGCTTCAAGCCTCTCGACTACCTTGAAACTGACCACGAGGCGGTGGTGGCCCTTGGCATCGAGCCGGAGGACGCCAAGCGCATCGGGTGTGGCTTCGCACCACGAGGCATTATGAAGGGGAAAGTCGCGTGGCCAGTGCGGCTGCCTGACGGAACCCTCATTGGGTATCTGGGCGTCACTGACGTGCAGCTCCCATCGTCGTGGAAGTTCTGACTTCTTGGCCCCGCATGTGATTGCGGGGCCTTTTTTTGTATTAAAGCGTGATACCTCCTCATAGTTGCTCATACTGCCCGCCCCACTTGCAATTATTTTGTGCTGCACTTACGTCACGAGTGGGAGAAACGCTTAAGACACTCCCATTAAACTAGTATGACCAACCGACTTGACGAGAGGTTACTCGACCTCGCCCAGCAGATTAACTGGGACAACTGGGAAGATGAGGAGGCAACCACAGACGGACGAAAACGATACATGAAGGTTACAGACGTGCTCTACTCCCGCTTGGAGTGGATGGCAGACATGGCCAGAGAAAACAAAGAGGAGAACGAGGAACACCTAGAAACCATCAAGATGGTACAAGAATTACTAGCGGCTGTAGAAAGCCCAAAAAACTAACGCTTATGGGTTTAGATATGTATCTCTATCGGAAGCGCAAGCCAACGGTAGGCAAAGTGAAACCAAAGGTGGTGCGGAAAGGTGATGCTGCCGCGCCCAGCGAGGTAGGACAGGAAGAGCCGAAAGAGGAAATAGGTTATTGGCGCAAGGCGAACCAGATACACGCCTGGTTTGTGGATAATGTACAAGGAGGGAAGGACGATTGCGAGGAATACGGCGTATCTCGCAGCCAACTGGGTCAACTACTAGCTGCTGTTAAAGAGGTGTTGGACAACTCTAAACTTGTACCTGGGAATGTGTCCGTGGGGCAATCTTGGGAGGGTGATGGGTGGAAGGACACCATCGTGAACGGTCAGGTAGTGGAAGACCCAACGGTTGCGAAGGAGCTGTTGCCAACGCGAGAAGGCTTCTTCTTTGGCTATTACCACTACGATGAACACTACATCGCAGACTTACGCCAGACCGAAAAAATCTTAAGGCTTGCACTGGACTCCCCGCTGGACACGATGTTCACCTACCAATCCTCTTGGTAAACGCGCCGACGTGACTAGCTGGTGATAGAGAGCGCCGGGCACCCAGCCCGGCGTTTTTTATTGGCACGCGTAGTGGCCTGTATTAGTCCTACAAAAACAGGTGCGGCATATCGGTCGTTTAACAGCCTGCATTGTGATCGCTGCGTTATTCCCATCTATACCAGTTATAAACATGTTTCGCGGCCCCACTTGTTTCGCGTAAGCCCCACATTCACGGCAAGGGTAATCGCGGTTTTTAGTACTGACTTTCGGCTGAAATGTAGGCATGGCATGGTAGTATAACAGGCAGTACCGTTCCTCAACATAGGAGACTGCCATGAGCCTCATCATCCATGCCGGAGCCCGGCTGGTGGACTACGACGAACTGCGCCAGGTGGACACGCCCAAGGCTACGGCCTCGCATGTCCCCCTCCCGCACCACGAGCTCGTGAACATGGTTCGGTATGCCCTCGGCTACCACCAACACGAGATTGTCGAAGAGCACCACGCCATCATGCCCGATGGTCAACGCTACTTCGGTGTCATGTCCCTGCGTTCGCCCTACGGCGACTACGTGGACACGCTCGGCCTCCGCAATAGCCACGACAAGAGCTGGCCCGTTGGTCTGGCTTTCGGCTCGCGGGTGCTGGTCTGCGACAACACGGCCTTCAACGGCGAGACGGTGGTGAAGCGCAAGCACACCATCAACGCCCGCCGCGACCTCCCTGGCATCGTCATGGAGATTGTGGAGCCGCTCCAGCAGAAGCGCATCGCCCAGGCGCACCAGATCGACAACTACCGGGGCCGCCCCATGCTGGAACCCGAGGTGCATGACGCGATCATGCGCTTCTACAAGCGGGGTGCCATCAACCAAGGCCGTATCCCGGATGTCCTGGAAGCCTACGAACGGCCTCCGCATGATTGGGGCGGGGAGACTGCATGGAGGCTCTTCAATGCCGCCACGTACGCCCTGCGCGGCAAGGTGGCTGAGAACCCCCAAGCCACCCAGACCATCCACACGATCATTGACGGTTTCTGCGAGACCGTCTGACTACAACGGCCCTCAACACCATGGGGGCCGTTTCTTTGTCGCTTTATGCTATAGTATTTACATATGGCAAGAGCCAAAAAGCCAAAGAAAACTAAGAAGCCCGCCGATGTCGCTGAACTTGTTGTAGTTCCTGACCCAGAGCAGCCGATGGGTCGGCCCTCAGTCTTCACCCCAGAACTATCTCAGAAAATCTGTGCACGTTTGGCTGAGGGTGAAAGCCTCCGCTCTATTTGCCGTGGGTATGACATGCCCGCCATTTCAACAGTCATGTACTGGCTATTGGACGAGGATAAAAAGGACTTTCTGGAACAATACAAAGTGGCGCGAGATATCCAAGCTGATCTAATGGTGGAGGAAATGCTTGAAATTGCTGATGATGGTACCAATGACTACATCGAGAAATACCGTCAGGACGGTGAGATCTTTACCGTCGTTAACGCCGAGCACATCCAGCGCTCACGCCTACGGGTTGACACTCGCAAGTGGACCGCTTCAAAGCTCAAACCGAAGAAATATGGTGACAAGTTGGACCTAACCAGTCTCAACGAAAAGCTACCTACCCCTCTTTTAGCCTATGCACTACTCGATAACGACAGCGACCCGAAAGGTACTGAGGCTGCGTAAGCCTCTCCAGGTGCTCCAGGGTGGTACTAGTGCGTCTAAGACGATAAGTGCTATTTCAAAACTCATAGACCTGTCTCAGCGGGACAAAACACCAAAGTTAACTTCAATCATGGCTGACAGCATCCCAAACCTCAAACGAGGTGCGATGCTCGATTTCCAAAACATCATGCAGGGCCACGGCTACTGGAAGGACGCCCGCTGGAACGCCACGGATCGTAAGTATCGGTTTGAGACCGGCTCCATCATCGAGTTTTTCAGTACCGATGACGGCGACAAGCTACGTGGTGCTCGCCGGGACCGGGCGCTTCTGAATGAAGCCAACAACAATCCCTTCTCAGCCTTCGATCAGACATTCGTGCGTACGCGCGAGCTCTACATGATCGACTTTAATCCAAGTTCCGAGTTCTGGTTCCACAATGAGATTTTGGGTCACTGGCCGCAGGAAATGTATGACCACATCATCCTCACCTATAAAGATAACGAGGCCCTAGAGCCCGAGGTTGTCCGCAAGATTGAGATGAACAAGCACCGCGAGCAGTGGTGGCGCGTGTATGGCCTTGGTCTCCTAGGTGAAGTCTCAGGGCGCATCTACACCGGCTGGCGGGAACTTGAATCTATACCTTTTGAAGCCCGCTTGCGTACCCGTGGGCAGGACTTCGGCTACACAAACGACCCTACCGCGATCATTGCTATCTACGACTACAATGGCGGTATCATCCTAGACCAGGAACTTTATCGCACAGGGATGAAGAATAAACCCATCGCGAACCACATTCTTGCCCTTCCAGAGCCAGGCACATTGGTAATTGCTGATAGCTCAGAGCCTAAGTCGATTGCCGAGATAAGGGATTTTGGCGTGAATATCATCGGTGCCGAGAAGGGACCGGGCAGCGTCAACCAAGGTATCGACTATCTCCAGTCTCAATCGATCAGCTACACCAAGCGCAGTACCGACCTAGCCAAGGAATATCGGAACTACGTTTGGATGATGGATAAAGAAGGTAAGAGCCTGAACGTCCCAGTAGGAGGCTTTGACCATGCCCTAGATGCCGTCAGGTATGGTGCGGTACGCAAGAAGGCGGGCCTCCTCATCGCATAGGATATAATCTAGCTATATGCCTAATCTAATAAAGCGGCTGTTCAGGGGAAGGACCAAAAATTTAGCGCTCTTAACCGGGGTTAATCAGACATTTTCAGGCTTCGACAACGCGGCCGACATTCAGAACATTGGCTCATACAAAGACAGCCTCTACCTCTACATTGCCGTATCGAAGATCAGTAAGCGTGCCGCTGGCATTCCCCTTGAGCTCTACCGCATCAAGAACAAGCGCGGCGACGTGGTGGAGGTGTTCGATCACCCTATCCTCAGCCTTTTAGGCACACCCAACCCTTTCGAGACACAGCGCCAGTTCCTAGAGCTCGCCTTCACCTACTACCTGCTATCAGGTGACTGCTTCATATACACCCATCGTGAGAATGGCCGGATTACGCAGCTTCTATCGCTTCGCCCCGACCATGTGCAGATTGTGCTCTCTCCAGATCAGACCACCATTCTCTCCTATGAGTACAACCACGGCACAGTGGTCCGCTTCCGCCCGGAAGACATTTTGCATATCAGGAATATTGACCCGATCAACCCATTGCGTGGTGTCGGGGTAGTACGCCCAGCGAGCTCACGCATCCTCACCGAGCAGGAGGCCACCAAGTACCAGGCGAAGTTCTTCAAGAACCAAGGACGCCCAGACATGGCGGTCTTTGCCGATCAGGTGGTGGACGAGGAGGCAGGGCACACCTTCCGTGCGAAATGGAAGAGCATCTTCGGCCGCGGAGAGGGAGGCCAGGTGGCGGTCTTCGGCAGCAACATCAAGGCAGTCCAGGAGCTCAACAAGACCCCGAAAGAGATGGACTTCATCGAGACGCAGAAGTTCTTGCGTGATGACATCCTCGCCGCCCTGCATGTCCCGAAGGCCATGGTCACGTCAGACGATGTGAACCTCGCCAACGCCAAGGAAGCCTACCGGATGTATCTCCAGGAGGCCGTGGTCCCCGTATTCGAGGCATTCATGGACATCCTCAACAACCGCCTGGTTCCCCAGATGGATGAGGCTGTCTTCTTCGCCTTCACCGATCCGGTCCCGGTAGATCGAGAGCTCAAGCTCAAGGAAACGACCGAGCTCAAGAAGGGCGGCATCATCACCGCCAACGAAGCCCGGTCTATGTACGACTACCCAGCGCTAGAAGGTGGGGACGAGCTCACCAACACGCCGTCGCCAGCGGTCCCTAGTGAGGCCGTAAAAGAGCAGGCCAAGCGCTTCCTACGCGCCCGACCGTCGTTGGTCCGCAAGCTCGCAGCCATCGAGGAAATCGTGAACCTCACGCTCATGACGCAGCCAAAGCGCAGCATGAGCAGCATCTTCGCCACCAAGGCCCTCAAGGAAGGTTATGCGAAGGCGTACAACGAGAAGGCTGACCGCAAAGCCGATGTCTTCAAAGAGGCAATCGACGCCTTCCACAAGGGAATGCTGGAACGCATCCTTGCTACCGACCTCACACCCGGCCTGTTTATGGACGTAATTGGCGAGAAATCGCTCGCTAAGGCCACTTTCACCCCGATTATGGTGAAGATGTACAAGGAGAGTGGTCAGGAGGCGCTAGACGCCCTTTTCCGCAAGGCTGACGACCAATTCTTTACCAATGAGGAGTTGTTGGCATCGATGGAAGGCCGAGCAGCGTTCTTCACCGGCTCGATCATCGATACCACGTACGAGGTGCTCAAGAGCAAGATTGTGGATGGGGTAGCAAACGGAGATGGCATCGACAAAATCGGCCGCTCTATCCGTGACTACTTCGACGATATGACAGTGAAGCGAGCTAAGACTATAGCTCGCACCGAGACAGGCTTCATTCTCTCCAAAGCCACCAATGACGCCTACAACCAGAGTGCCGTGGTGGTAGGAAAGGAATGGATTAATGTCGGGGATGACAATGTGCGGGATGACCACAAGGATGTGGCGTCAGGTGGCCTTAATGGAGGTGTGATTGTAGCGAAGGGCGAGGCGTTCCCGAATGGGGAGCACTACCCAGCGGAGCACTCCATTTCATGTCGTTGCGTTTTGGGGCCTGCTGTATAGCTAATTCACTAATGACTATATGGCTCACTCACAACAAACAAAGGATAAAATTCGCAAAGCATTAATGGGAAACAAAAACTCCGCCGGTGTTATTCCATCAGAGAAAACACGGGAGCTAATACGACAGACTAAGCTGGGGAGTAAAAACCCTAATTTTGGTAAGCCCTCGCATAATCGCGGCAAGCCAATGTCCGCGCAATCTCGAAGGAAGTTATCTGCTTCGAGGATGGGGCAGCCCGCCTGGAATAGAGGTCGGCGCGGACCATTCAAAAACATGAATACCACAGGTTTAGCGAAAGGCCGAGGCTGGAACAGGGGTATCCGAAAACCAGAGGATCAGTGCAGCTCCCCCAGAAACGCTCGTATAAGGAGAAGCGCTGAATATGATCTATGGCGAAGGTCAGTATTTTACCGAGACGGCTTCAAATGTATATGGTGTGGAACAAAGAGGGAGCTACAAGCAGATCACATAAAGCCATTCGCATATTTTCCCGAGCTGAGGTTTGCAATAGATAACGGTCGGACATTATGTAAGCCCTGCCATAAAACAACGGACACATACGGCCATAAAGCACGCCGTTTTAGCCATCTGTTATAATCTGCATATGAAAATCGAGCTCAAACAAAAAGCAGCACAGGAGATGATCGGCAAGCGTGTTGATATCGACATCGTGCAGCGAGCAGTCACCCTCGATGAGAAGCGCCACACAGCCATCTTTGTCATGTCTACCTGTAGCGTAGATCGTCACGGCGACATTGTTGACCAGGACACCTGGCGCTTAGAGCACTTCGAGAAGAACGCCCCCCTATTCTTCAATCACCGATCAAGCGACTACCCTCTCGGGAAGTGGCTACGGGTATGGCTTGAGAACGACCCAGAAAACCCAGGTAAAAAGATGCTTCTAGGCGAAGCTGAGTTTGCCGTAGCGGTTCACCCCGACATCCAGCGGGCATGGGATCACCTAGTACGCGGCGACCTCAACATGGTCAGTGTCGGCTTCATGCCGCATATCGTTGATTACGACGAAGAGAGTGACTGTTTTGTCCTCAAGGAGTGTGAGCTTATCGAATGCTCACTGGTAGGCATCGGCTCTAACCGTCGCGCACTCATCAAATCCGCTGAGGAAACAACTCAGACCCTTATCGATACTAAAAAGCAAATCGAGGAAAGCATCGAGGTGGCTGACCCTGCGATAGCTCGCAAGCGCAACGCCATAGAGCTTTTGAACAAGGCAATCCGACAACTTAAAAAGTGAGCAATACCACTCTACCCCTGAAATGGGTGCTCTTTTAATCAATAACTTTATTGTTATGTTGAAGTTTTTTAAGCTCATCAACGGTAAGAAATTTTACTGTGATGAGAAAGGCGCCCTCGTTAAGAAGGATGGCGCTGACGTAGAGGTAACTGCTGACGATACAACTGCGGTTGATATCGAGAGTGGTGTTGATGAAGCTACCAAAATGCTCTCCGAGGCCATGCGTAAAGCTATGGCGACTGGCGACACTGCGGTAGTAGCCCAAATTGAGAAGACTACCGAAGCGGTAGAGAAATTCTTTGATGCTGTAGCGACGAAGGCTCAAGGGAAGACCGCAACTGTAGTGGCCCAGACCGAGCAGAAAGCGTCGTTTGACGTCGAAGCCGTCACCAAGGGCTTGAAGGACGTCGCTACCAAGACTGGTAGTACCGTTCAGTTTGAGATCAACAGCAAGGCCGACCTCGATTACCTCGCTAAGAGTGTATCGAAGGTGTCTTTGACTGGTGATGTTATCCTACCTGACCTTGACCCAGCCCTTACCCGAAACCCTGTCCGTGATGTGTTCATTGAGCAGATCGCTGACACGGCTGAGACAACCTCGGACAACGTGTCATGGGTAGAAGTGGTGACTGAGACTGGTGCGCCAGCGTCAACCGCTGAGCTCGCAACCATGCCTGAGAAGGACTTCACCTTCCAGGAGTTCAAGAAGCCAGTGCAGAAGATTACCGTCACGAACAAGCACTCTGTTGAGCTTCTTAATGATGGTCCAGGGCTTGTAGCTGCAATCAAGAGCTTCCTAGCCGAGGATGTGAATATCGTCACTGATACTCAGCTTCTCTCTGGTAACGGTACCGCTCCGCAGCTCCAAGGCGTGCTTGGTGTATCAACTGACCTTAACTCACTTATCGGCGCTCAAATCCTTGTAGGCGCATCGCACTTTGACGTGCTTCGCATCGGTCTTACTAAGATTGCGACGACAGGTAAGGGCAAGTTCCGCGCTACCAATATCATCCTTAACCCGATCGATATCGAAGCTATGGACCTTACCAAGGACACGACCGGCCAATACGTCCTACCTCCGTTCTATACCCGAGATGGTATGCGTGTAGGTGGCGCTGTAGTAATCGAAAACATTGCAATCACTGCTGGTACCTTCCTCATGGGAGACTTCCGCAAGCTGCATGTTCGTCGAAAGGGTGGCGTAGAGATTGAGATCACCAACTCTGATGGTACCGACTTTGTGAAGGACATCATCACAGTTAAACTCCGACGCCGTCTCGCCTCTTACGTACGAGCAAACGACAACGGAGCCTTCTTGACTGGTACCTTTGCTACTATCAAGACTAACCTAGCCTCATAGTATGACTGTTGGTCAAATTATTGAGCATTACCAAGGCACATTCGCCAAGGTAATCGCGGTAGGAGAAGGTGGCCTAACTTGGCTTAGTGCCTGGGTGAAGACCCCAGAGCTGGCCGAGCAGGAGACGGTAGCTATCACATGGCTCAATGACTACGGTCTAAACCAGGTGATGAAGGGTGGATTGCACGTAGAGGGAGCAGAAGTAGCAGAAGCCGAAGGGGAAACCCCGAAGAAGAAAGCTAAGTAGCTCGCTTGGGGGCCGATACGTCGGCCCTCAGCCCGAGCTCCGCAGCATTACCAAGCTAAGCCCATCGCCATGGACGTAGAGATCATCAAGGTGGAACCGAAACGTGACCTCATCGAGGTGACGGTTTTGCTGTCTAACGCTTCGTACTTCCGCTTTCAGGTACGTACGAAGGCAGAGATGGAGGCTAAGATACGGGAGATGATTGCCAACCTCGCCGCCCGCGACCAGGCGCTTGAGGAGATCGTCCCCGGCCCTGTCACCCTGACCCCCGTCCCACCCTCGCCAGATGCCAAGAAACCGCCCCTAGAGGCGTTGCGGGAGGAGCTGGCGGTGTTGATCCAGGAGGAGGCTCTTGGCGTGCCCCAGCCCGAGGTTTTGGCCGCTAAGCGTGCCGCATACGTGGCGATCAGGGATGCTAAGGTGTCTGAGCCGATCAAGGAGGGGGAGCTCACTAAATCCTAGCCATGCCTTCCTGTGTCCCACCATTCACACCCGGATCATCCCCTTATTCCGACGCTGCCCGTCCATATAATCCAGCGCCATCCCCCTACACTGACGCCATAAGCCCGTATTCTGCCGCAGCGCAGCCATACGGTGATTTGTGTGTTGCTCCGGTCTCCATCAAGCTGTTCCAGGACGGCGAGGTATACTTATTCCAAGATGGCAATACCTTCATTTTTAACTAGCCTATGCAAAGAAAACTCACTGATCTAGCTGCCATAGCCACGCTTAATGATGCGGATTTGCTGCATATCGTGGATGTATCCGACACTACCAGCGATCCGGCTGGTACCTCATTCAAGGTGACGGTAGGGCAGCTCAAGGCTACTTTCCGGCCGACAGTAGTGGACTTATCCGAGGCCGTGGACGGCATAACCGCCAGCTTCTCCGTACCATCAGAACCTCAGTACATCGTGGTAAATGGTGCGACCTATTTTAAAGACGCAGGATTCACTTACACCCCCCTTACCGTCACGCTCGATTTCGTCCCAGACATAGGGATGTCGCTCAGGGCTATAATATAACCATATGAAAAATATCACCTTTACCATTGTCGTACTTCTTTTACTGATTTCGCCAGTCATCGCCGCAGGACAGATTGCCCCACTATCCACCAAGCAAGGTGGTACCGGCACCACCACAGCCCCTACGCTAGGCCAGGTGCTCGTAGGAAGGGCTAACGGCACCTACGGTCCAGTCTCAACCTCATCGCTAGGCATTTCGGGAGGTGCCGGGAGCAGCCTGTGGGAATTTGTAGGCGGTGCACTACGGCCTCTTACAGCTTACTGGGGTGTTCCAATAAGCGTTGCAAACCTCATCTCGACATCGAGTGCACCCAGTAGCTTTGTGGGAAGTGTGGGCATTGGTACCACCTCGGCCGGTAACGAGCTCGAAGTAGTATCTGGTGACGGTATTTCCGCAATAAGGCTGACAGAGACGACTGGTGCCGATTCACAATGGGAGTTACGAAGCCATAATGCGACCCCTTCAAGTGGGCTTACCATTTGGGGTGGTGTAATAGGGTCAGAAACTACTCCATTCACGATAAGCTCAGCCGGTAATGTCGGTATAGCCACTACGAGTCCTGCATCTAAAATCCACATTGAGAGCACATCTGAGCAATTACGTCTCGGCCACAACGGCAATGCGTACGCCTCATTTACTGCGGATTCTAGCGGCAACATTAACGTAAACCCTACTGGCAGGAACTTCAATGTATACACTGGTGGTGCCGATGCCGCCATAATAGTCGGCCGCGCAGTAAGTGAACGCATGCGTATTGTGGTTGATGACGGACACACCTTTTTCACAGCTTCACAAGACGAAACTGACGGAACCAGTCATGGTGTGTATTTCAACATTGTGAGCAGCTCCACTGGTCGCCACGACTATGTCTGGCAGCGTGCTGGTATCGATAAAATGCTTTTCAATTCCGACTTTGGGTTTCTTGGCATCGGCACCAGCTCACCATCCGCTCACCTCACCGTCTCCGGCGACATGCGCCTCACTGGCCGCTTCGCTGACAGCTCATCCTCTACGGGTACTGTGGGCAGCGTCCTCACCGCGACAGCAAACGGCACCGCCTGGGTGGCTACCAGCTCGCTGGGCATCGCAGGAGGGGGTGGCGGCGGCTCTGGCACGGTCAACAGCGGCAACACTGGGGAGCTGGCTTGGTACGCAGCCACAGGCACTGAGGTAACGGCCACCTCTAGCCTCGCAATACGCCTTGTAGACAGCATTTGGACGTTCTTTGTGAATATGGCTCGCACCATCTTCTCCGGCGATGTGACTATTCTCGGGAAGACCCAGCTAGCCACTTCGACGTACTACGGCGCAACATCTAGTGCCGCCCTATTCATCGACGGCATCATGAACGAGGGTACGTGGGTGCGAGAGAATTGCACCACGCCAACCGCGGAAGTCACCCAGGTAGCGGCTGACACCCTACGTGGTTGTGGTCGCTATGCGTACCTCGAAGACGCTAACGGCGTAATCGACTTCGTGGCCCCGACCACTGGCTCAACCACCTACTTCCGCCTCCGACCAGGTGCGCTTGGTACGGTGACAGCCGCTGGTGACGGTATGGGCATCGGCTGGGCCTCTGGTATCGACTTTGGTGACATCCAGCGAAACCGCGTCATGTTTGAGTTTGGCATCAAGCAGGATGCTATCGCTAACGCCACCTCAACAGTTGTCGTGGCGGGTATCACTGACAAGCTGGGTGTCTCAACCGACTTCGCTACTGAACCAGCACAAGGCGTCTATATCATCGCTACCAGCACCACTGCTAACTGGCTCGTGGCTTGTAACCCATCAACGGGCGGCACCACCTACATCAACACCGGTATCGCATCCTCATCCTTCCCTAGTGGTAACCTCAACCCATTCACATACTTCTTAGGCGAAATACCAGTAACAAGCGTGAGTAACACCGCTGTCCAATTCATCATCAAAGCACGTACGCAAGCGAACAACGTCTATACGGAAGTCGCCAACTGCACCATGAACCTATCTGCATCCACACAGCTCGTGGCACCAACTGCGGGTATCGGAAAGTCAACGGCGGGGAGTGCATCCGAGCTCCACGTTTCATGGCTCAAGTTTGGGTATAACCAGCCGTCATTCTAGGTATGAATTGGCGCGTCTGTATAGTATCGGCGGTGATACAATGGCTAGGTAATATGGAATCGACCTTTATATCAGCCTCAACCGTAAGCTGCGAATAGTATGCTGTACACCACTAAGGACGCCGTAGAGAAGTACCTACTCACCGAGATCGACGACGCCTATAACGACCAGCTCGATAGCTGGATTGACGCTGTTTCGCAGTACATGGACACGCATACCGGCCGCAAACTGGTAGCCGAGACAGCCCCGGAGACCCGGAAATACGATGGGAATGGTACCGAGGAGCTACTTATTGACGATGCTCACACCATCACAGCCGTCACCATCGACGGGGTAGCCGTCACGCCATACCAGTACCCTGCCAATAAACCGCGTAAAAATAGGCTGGTTTCAGAAGACCCCCTGTGGATAACTGGCCGCCAGAACGTCGAAGTGACCGGGAAATTTGGCTACTATGCCAGCCTTGCGGACGCTCCAGCCATCCAATTCGCCGCCACTGTCCTGGTAGCGGGCATCGTTAACCAGTCGAAGAACCAGGATGACGGCGTACAGAGCGAGAAGATCGGGCAGTTTACCGTTGTCTATAAGGATTCAGAGCAACGGGCACAGTACAAGGCCGCATTGAAGACGCTAGACGCCCACAGGACCCTCTCATTCTAGCGATATGTTGGATACCTACTTCACTAGCACTATCGCCATCTCCCGGGGCAGCGTGACGGGCAATAAGACCACCTACGCTCAGGTATCGAGTGGGGTGCCTTGCCATATCCAGCCGACATCAGGGGAGCTAGCGCCAGGCCAATTTGGCCGGTTCAGCAAGAACTTCCTCATCATGTCCCGTGTGGAGCTGCGGATCGGCGACAAGCTCATCGACGGTGCCGGAAAAGAGTATGAGGTGGATGCCGTCCAGAAGCTGACCTTTCGCAGCAAGACCCATTACGAGGCTCAAGCCCGAGCGTCATGAAGGTAGGCGTGGAGGTGGACATCCGGCAGGTCTCTAGGCTCGCCGATGGCTTTCCACGGGCCACTAAGGCGCAGCTCGCTGAGTTCACCGAGAAGGTGGGGAGCAAGATCGAGCGCGAGGCGAAGGTCTCCATGCGGGCCAACGTCGCTGGCCCCGATCAGGCCAGGTCTCGTACTGGCAATCTAGCCCGGCAAATCCGCTTTGTTCGAGGCGGGGAGTTATCTGGAGCGGTCAAGGCATTCGCTAACTACTCCCGCTTCGTGCACGGAGCGCCATACCATGAGAACCGCGTGAAGAAGGGTGGTGGGAGGCGAAAGGAAAACCACTTCTTCACTACCGCACTAGCCAACGCCGACCTATTCATCAAGAGCGAAACCGCCAAGATTATTCCTGGTATCATTAAACGTATATGAGCTATCTACCAGAGGACATTCGAGAAGCGATTATCACTCGCATTACCGCTGTATCAACCGCTCATGCGGTGTTTTATCGCGCTCCTGTAGATCAGTACGATGCCTACCCAGCCTATGTGCTGGAATATGGCACCACTGAGAATGCCTGGACATCTAACGGGTCAGACCGAAAGCAATTCGGTTTCAATCTGTATGTCGTGTACAAGATCGACGAGACCGAAGCCTCCCGCGAGCTGGCTGAAAAGGCGATATCCGATGCTGTCGGAGAGCTCTACCGGGATGTGTTTGAGAAGCCCGGCGACCTTAACCTCCCAAATGGCTGGGTACGCCTCAGCAATGTCTCATGGGGTTATGGAGGAGGCGGGGATATTCCTATGCGTATGGCCATGTTGCAACTGGAGGTGACGGTGCATCAAGATCGGTCATAGTGGCCGTGGTATCATTGCTATATGAAGAAAGACATAAATACAAGGGCAGATGCACGCACCTCAGATGTCATCAGGGCTGTTGACGGCTTAACTAGCTACAACTTCCCAGAGCTTGGGGTGACGGTAGAGGCAGCGGATTATCAGGAGGCGTTGGAGAAGGCGAAGAAGGTTTATAAAGAGACTAAGATTTAGTATATGCCATTAGTACGTGGAGAAAGTATTGCAGTAGGATTAGCCGCTGAGACAGTGCGTGGCACCTTCGTAGCAGCTCAGGACTATATCCGAGCGCGTGAGCCGATCATGGCTCAAACCGTTGTTGAAAAGGTAGACATCAAGGAGACCAGGCTCAATGGGATGAACTCTCAGGGCCAGGTGCTCACTCGTACCCGTGTCGAAGCGAAAGCGGCATTCAATCTTCGTTTCCGTACCATCGGCTATCTTCTCAAGTCGCTTCTAGGAGGTGTTTCAAGCGCCACTGAGGCGGGTGAAACTGTTGTGTACCGCCACACCTTCACTCTTAACCCGGCCGTGCTCCAGCCGACCCTATCTCTCTCGCTTGCCCGAGGTGGCTTTTCTCACCGCCAGGCCATTGGAGCAATCTGCGCTCGCCTTGGCATCAAAATGCCAAACGATGACGTGGTGAACTGTGACGCTGACCTCATGGCACGTTCAGAAACCAACGTGGCAAACTTCACCCCAGCTTTTGCCGCCAACGACTACTTAGCTCCGCATCAGATGGTGACAATCAAGGTTGCCGCCAACGTCGCTGGCCTTACTGGCGCAACGGCTTTGGTCCTCACTGATAGTGAAATCAACCTGGATCGTGGATCGCGTGGCAAACGGTCAATGTTATCGGTGCCGGATGTGGACTTTATCTCAAAGCTTCTTACCGTCACTGGTTCACTCACATTCGAAAAGGAAGATGATACCTACCGAGACCTTGCCGTAGCGAATACTACCCGCGCTATGTCAATCAGCATCATCAACACGGATCAGCCCATTGGTGTTGCAGCACGCCCTAGCCTTATCATCACCCTACCGAACGTCACCTTTATGGCTGAGGAGAGTGCCTCCCTAGACGATGTAGCGACTGAAAAGCTCAGCTTTGTGGCAAACTACGACGATACGGCAGCAAGTGGCATCACTGTCGCTGTGGTAAACGAGAAGGCTAACTACAACTAGACATGCAGCACACTAAAGTTATTGAGACCCCGGTAGAAAAGCGCAAGGTGGTCATTAAGACTATGCTCACGGGAGCCGAGCGCGAGACCGTGGATAACGCCCAGATGCAGTATATGAAGACAGACAATGGTACTGACTTCGTTATCACGGATATGAAGAAGGTGACGCTCGCTCAGAAGCATGAGCTCATCAATCTATCGGTGTTGAGCATCGACGAGGATGGCACCGACTGCCTCTCACGCCTCCAGCGGATGCCAGAGCCAGACTACCAGTTTGTGTACAGCTCTATCCTAGAAGAGCAAAAAAAAATGATGGAGTTGATCTCACCAGCATCATCATAGTTTGCGAGCACTTCGGCTGGGATTACGATACGTTCTATCGGCAACCCGACTTCTTTATCCGGGCAATAGTAAAATACCTACAAAAGAAATATGCAGCCGAACGTAGTCGTAAAAATTAACGCCCTCGATCAGTCAAAGGCGGCATTTGATAGTCTCAAGCGGAATATGGGGACCGTGCAGGAAAGCACGGCTCAAATGCGTCGCAAGATGGACGAGCTTGGTCCTGTCTTTCAGAAGATTGCCGCCGCTGGAGCGGTAGCCCTGGGCGGCATCGCCCTAGTGGCAAAGAGCGCCATCAAAAATGCCAGTGACCTCGGGGAGAGCATCAACGCCGTGAACGTGGTGTTCGGCGAGGGTGCCGACGAAATCCTCAAGTTCGGGGAGACAGCGGCTAAGAGCGTTGGCCTCGCCAAAGCCCAGTTCAACCAGATGGCCACCATCACTGGAGCGCTTCTCAAGGACACCGGACAGCCGCTGAGCGAGGTTGCCGACATGACCACCGAGCTGGCCACCCGCGCCGCTGATATGGCGTCCGTTTTCAATACTGACGTGTCCGACGCCATGAGCGCGATCAACCAGGCCATCCGTGGGGAAACGGAGGCTATTCGCCGTTATGCGGGGGATGTGACAGACGCCTCTCTCCAGACCTTTCTGTTCTCCCAGGGCATCCAAACGAACGTCACTGACCTCACCGAGCAGGAAAAGCGCCTGGTGCGTGTCCAGCTCATCATGCAGCAAACGGCCGTCACAGCGGGAGACTTCGCCAACACGAGCGACAGCCTGGCTAACCGGCAGCGCATCCTTCAAGCCGAGCTGACCAACCTATCAGCCAAGATCGGCCAGCAGCTCATCCCCGTGTTGGAGGGCGTGCTCAGCAAGGTTGCCCCAATCATTCAAAAGATGGGCGAGTGGATCGAGAAGCATCCTGTCCTGACCCGAAACATCATCATCGCCACCGCCGCCGTGGCAGGCTTGGCGGTCGTGGTAGGTGCCCTCGCTTTGGCTGTGAGCGTGCTCATGTCGCCAATAACACTGATAATCGCTGGCTTAGCTGCTTTAGGTACAGCCGTGTACGTTGTTGCTACCAAGTGGCAATCACTACCGCTTGCGTTGAAGATCATCTTATTGCCGATAAAATTGATGATTGAATACCTCAAAGACCTCTATGCCGCTTTTATGTGGGTCGCTGACGGGGTAGTATGGTTCGCTCAAAAGGTAACGGGTACCGTCGCTACCACCACCGCTGCCACTAAGGGCGCAGTGGTAGACCTGCAAGGCACCGTCAATCGGTTTGCGGACCCATTAGCAGGCCAATCCAAGAAGGTAGAAAACTTTGGTGGATCAATCGCAGGATTAGGGAAAGCGTCCAGCGAGACAGCCGACAAAATCAAAAGGCTCAAGGAAGAAGCGGCGGGCATATTTGATGATGTGGCCAAGGACGACGCTGATTCAAAAAAGCAGCTCGCCGAAGCTATCATCGAGCAGGAGAACGGCATTTCGGACAAAAAGAAGGAACTCCGGCAACTGGAAAAGGATGAAGACAACGACAGCAATGCCACCCGCATCCGTGAGCTGAGGAAGACCATCGCCGACGAAGAGCAAGCCCTCCGTACAACCCGTGACATGCGGGTTATGCTGCGTTCCGAGCTTGATGAGGCCGAACGCCGTGCTTCCCTGTCCGACTTTGAGCGGAAGGTGGAAGACATCCAGAAGGAGCGTGTAGCCCGCCTGGAGGCCCAGCTTGTGCGCTTACAGGAGATTCAGCAGGAAATCGGCGCAGAAAAGCTCAAGAGCAGCGCTATCGCTCAGTCCTTCGGCGCAGCCCAGAGCACTATGCAGTCAGCCATTGCTAAGACCCGTGAGGTAGCCGAGACCGAAGCCGAGCGCATGAAAAAGGCGTTTGACCGCGCTGTTTCGAGCATGAGCCAGCTATCAGGTGGAAAGCTGAGCGGTGGTAGCTTCTTCACCAGCAGCAAGATCAGCGGCCGGGCCAGCGGCGGTCCCGTGACAGGCGGCACCCCGTACATCGTCGGAGAAGTCGGTCCCGAGCTCTTCGTACCGAATGCGTCAGGCACCATCATCCCGAACAATGCCCTCCAACCGGCGATGGCTGGTGGTTCCCCGATCTATGTGACCATCACCGGCAACAGCTTCATGGGCGAGAAGGACATGGCCGAGCGGTTGCTCGATAAGGTGGTAGGGGTGCTTAAGCAAAATCAGCGCGTATGATTGTAGTCACTATCGGTGGAGTAGACCGCACTGCGCTTATCGAAGACATCACCATCACTGATAGCGTGAACAGTCGTGTCGATACCGCCGACTTCACCATTGAGAAAACGCCGCTCGATTCGTACACCCCCGCGCTTAATGCCGAGGTCATCGTCACGCGCAATAGCGTGCGAATTTTTGGTGGTGTCATCACCTCGATAGAGGATGAACTGGTAGGGGTGAACACCATCCGCTACCGCGTGTCCTGTATCGACTACACCTTTTTCCTCAATCGCAAGCTGGTGGTAGAGCGCTATGAGGGAGTGACCATCAACGCCATCATCGCTGATCTAGTCACGAAATACGCCCCCACCTTCACTACCACGGCTGTCATGGCTGACATTGAGGTAGCTTCAATTGCCTTCAACCGCATTACCATGAGTGATGCGCTCAAAAAGCTAGCCGATTTAGTGAACTACCAGTGGTATGTGGACTACAACCAGGATATCCATTTTTTCGCTAGTGACAGCGAGCCCGCACCGTTCTCCATCTCAGACGGTAACTACATCCGAGATAGCCTCAAAATCACCAAGGATATCAGTCAACTCCGCAACCGCGTGCTGGTTCAAGGTGGCGAAGTTCCCGGCACGCCTAGCACTGTGGAGCTGGCAGGGAACGGGGTGACGGCTGAGTTTGATACAAAATACAAGTTTGCGGAGCGTCCCACGGTACTCGTAGACGGATGGGCTCAAACTGTTGGCCTCGATAACACCGACGACGACGGCTCCTTTGACTGCATGTGGAGCTTCAATCAGAAATACCTTCGCTTCACCGCGGGCAATATCCCGCCACTCCCGACTGGTCCCGCCGTCACCAACATCGAGATCACGGGCAACCCCTTGCTGCCGATCCTGGTGAACGTCCCTGATCCAGCCTCAATCGCTGAGTTTGGCGAGTACGAGTTTGCCATCACGGACACCAACATCGTCTCCGAAGACCAGGCTATCGAACGCGGCCTAGCCGAGCTCAAGGCGTACGCCTCATCCATCGCTGAGGGGACGGTCGAAACCTATCGCTTTGGCTTGCGGTCGGGGCAGATCGTGCGCGCCACGGACGCCCTGAGAGCCCTAGACGAGGAGTTTGTCATCCAGAAGGTGCAATACCGCTACCTGTCCACTGACGCCACGTATGACGGCTTGTGGAGCGTCACACTGGCAACCCTCAAGACCGTTGGTATCATCTCGATTCTCCAAAAGCTCCTACTCAAGGAAGAGCTGACCATCGACGAGCAATTGTCGTTGGTGAACTTCCTGCGGTTGGAGGATGCCGTGGCGGTGGATGACACCATGGGTGCGGTCACGACGAACACGGGGCCGTTTGTTTGGGCTTTCTTGAGCAACAGCGACTTCTCTGACCAGCCGCCCTTCACAGCCGCCACATCCACCTTTCAGCGGTGGATAGACGGCACAGCGGGCGGCAGTACGACAAACAATCGCTATCGCTGGGCGCTTACCCCGTCAGGCACATCCACCTCGTCGGCTCAATTTGATACAGTAGACGACCGTGATTGTGTGACGATTGTAGCCACGGCCCTGGATAAGGTGGGCGCTACCGTCGATTTGGTGGCCGTATCCAACACGGTTACTTATCCAGGGCCTACACTTACGCTCCCCCAGTTAGCAACGGCTATACCTGTAGTAGCGGGTGAAACATACAATTTCAACATGGACTACTATTTGCAGTCTGTGAGCAACGCTGCCCAGGTGAGCAGCGTGATCCGCATAACTTGGTACGACGCCGCAGGCAATCGCGTAGGAAACACATCAACGGGCACAATCAATAACAGCAATCTAAATGCCTGGACTACGGTAGGTGGTTCGGCGGTAGCTCCAGCGGGGGCTGCCTATTTGGTAGTCGGGCCTTCCATTCAAGCATCAGGCGCAGATGGCGCAGGACGAGCCATGACGTGTAGCTACACCGACGTAGAGGTGTCTCAGACAGGTAAGACCCCTATGACCTGGGGCTTCTTCACCTGGGCATAGCGTATAATGACAGCATGAAAGGCCGCTATCGCTTCATCACTCAAGACGCTTCCGGAAAAGAGGTGGTTTCGCCTTGGTCTAAGAACCTCATCATGCAGGGTGCATCAAACGGGACTGGCCTGGTTGCCCGCGCCCTTATCAGCGATCCGACCTTCCCTCTCGGGATCACATCCGGGGAGATCGGCACCGGCTCTACGGCCCCCACGATCGGTGACACGAACCTGGAGACACCCGTCCTTACCGGCATCCTCATCCGCTCCAAGGTAGCTACAGCCACAAGGGTGACGCTCAAGCTCTATATCACCGATGCGGAGCTCGCCAACGGCACCTACCGCGAGTTTGCCCTACGCTCTGGTACCCAGCTCTTCGCCCGTTCGCTCATCACGCCTGTCTTCACCAAGGCCAGCGGGCAGAATGCTATGATTGAGTATCAGATAGATATTTCGTAATTTTATGATTGACCCCGGACAGGTCGGAGACCCAACAGACTTTATAATCAAAGCTGAGCGCAACGGCACCCCCGCCAATGATTTTGGTCATGTCGCACAGCTTGAAGACGATGCGATGATCCACTCTGTTTTCCTTCGTGACAACATGGCAACCGATGCTAGTGATGGCGACCTCATCATCAGTTCTGGTACAACCACTATAAACTGTGCAGGCGCAGCACTTGTTGTAAGAAACTACGGAGATGTTTCTATCACAGGCACCGCCAATCTCGCGTTTTCAAACCCGAACGCTAACGGCACGACGATCATCATAAACTGCCGAAAACTCACCGTGACATCGAGCGCTAACCCGGCAATCAACGCATCTGGTATGGGAGCGGCTGGTGGTACTGGCGCTACAACCGCAGCCAACGCTACTACGGTCCCACATGGGGCTGCTACACCGGCTTATGGCCTATCGCTGTACAAGGTATTAGCCCCGACCACTGGCAGTCCGGGTGGTGCACCATCAGCCGACTTCACCACCATGCTTAAATCATTGTGGACTGGCCTATTTCCATTTTTAGTCCCTGGCAGTGGTGGTGCAGGCGGGAGCGTCCGCACGTTCAATAACGGTGGCGTTGCCGTGACTGGCGGAAACGGCGGTCGAGGCGGCGGCGCTTTGATAATCAATTGTAGTGGGGAATGGGACGTCACCTCAAACATCAGCGTTGCAGGCGCGGCAGGTGGAAACGCATCTGGCGGCGGTACGGAACATATGCGAGGTGGTGGAGGTGGTGGAGGTGGTGGCTTCTTCGTCGGCATCTACAGGCGCTTAATTGCTAACTCTGGGAGCGTTGTGAAGACTGGTGGAGCAGGCGGCACTGGAGCGGAGGTGGGAACCACGGGCGACACCGGCCGTGGTGGTGCTGGGGGATCATCTACTAACGCCGTGGGTAGCGCTGCTACCGGAACATCGACCCGCGATGGTGGAGCAGGCAGCACTGGACTATCTATAGTCACTCGAAATACGGGCCTAGCTTCGTAAGATTTTGGAGATGCTATAATTTTGTTGCATGGAAAGCACCGAAATCACCAGAATCGTCAAACAAGAAATCGACACTATGCTTGCTAATTTTATCCGCAAGTTTTGGTACGTTGTTATCGGTATGGTTCTCGCATCAGCCGCCGCCTGGTACTCTCTCTACTACCAAGTGCAGCAGCTAGACGCCGAGGCTGAGGCAGATATGGCGTACAACAAAGAGCAGATAGCGGATAACCAGAAACAGATTGATACCCTGCGCACTGACTACAAGAGTGACATCAGGGAGATCAAGGAAGACCTCAAGTACATTCGAGATAAGTTCTAATAGTCCCTATGAACACTCCCATCGCTGTCATCACTCATCACACTGGCGGCACTGACGCTAATCCGCTTGCTGACAGTTCCAATTATACGGTTGAGCAATGTGACCGCGACCACTTAGCAAACCCGCGTATAAATTTGGGTTATCCTTCTAGCCTTGGTTATTATGTGGGGTATCACTACTACATAAACAAGACGGGACAAGTAACTCAAACCCGTCTTCACATTGACATAGGCGCACATTGTTTTGGTATGAACAAGTCATCTATCGGCGTGTGCTTTGCCGGAAACTTCGACCTCACCCTCCCCACTCAGGCGCAGATGGAAGCCTGGTACAAGCTGTATGGCGACCTACTTAAAAAGTACCCAAATATCCCGACCTACCCGCACAGAAAGTACGCGACAAAGACGTGTCATGGGCGGCTGCTGCGTGATGACCACTTTGCCGTGCAGTACCAGATATTCTCACTCACGCAAAAGATCGCGCAGCTACGGGCGCTCATGATCAACTTAATAACTAAACGTAGACACAAATAATATGACTGAATCACCATTGATGAAGCGAGTTAAGTCGTTCCTATGGCGCGGAGGAATGATCGGAGTAGCGGCGTTTGTAGCATACGCACTCGACAACCTCGCGGCGCTTGAACTACCGCAGCTCGTTACTCTCATCCTAGGTCTCATCCTCGGCGAGGTGAGCAAAGCTTTGAATGCTAAAGCTGCCAAGTAATACACACAGCCCCTCGGGGCTTTTTGTGTACCTGGGTGCTAGACTTGGAAGTATGCAGATTGTCAAGGTGACACCATATGAGGATCGCGGCCTACTCAGGCAACACATTGAGTGGGTAGACGGCGATAGTCACGGTGTTGCCGATAGCCATTGCGCTCTCACAGGTGTCTCTCTCGGGGCCAACTGGACGCTCTGTGTCCACCACTGTCGGATGCACGGACATTTCTCGACCGAGGTAAACAGCCGAATAGGGCTGGTTGCCATAGGGGTTATCCATCCGGCGGCGTTGGCGCTCTACATTCGGCAGAACAACATATACCCAGAGACTAAGCTCGACCGCGAGCGCCGAAAGCTAGATGGTGTATAATCAATGAGGCGCATCAGCCACGCCATTTTTTTACAGGGTGGGGAGCACTCTTGTTTGGCAAATCAGGCACCTTCACGGGTGCCTTTTTTGTGGTCTGTGTATAACTCACTGGCGCATTGTTACTATTATGGTAACATTACTGTGTTGGGAAACCAGCATTATAAATTAAGCATAAAATCAATGGCAGCCAAAACGCTCCCGCTTACAAAAGCTCTCTATACCGCGATGTGTGAGCACGTACAGGACCCGATCAGACACCCTCGCCCTAAGATCATGAAGAAGTTTAACCTCAAGCAGTCGAACAATTTCTACCGCAAATTCTACTTTGCCATGATGCAGGAAGCGCAGGAAGCACGAGAGCTACTTTAACAACCTAAGCTCCCCACATGGAAACAAAAAAGAAGACATCCATATACACCAAGCTCCTTGAGTTTCAGAAGGCTGGCATATCAATCAAAAAAGACTCTAACAACCCGCACTTCAAAAGCAAGTATGCAGATATTGATGAGGTACTAGAGAAGGTCAAACCGGCTCTCAGCGCAGTGAGCATCGTTCTCACTCAGATACCAGATGCAAACGGGCTCAAGACGGTCCTCTACGACACAGAAAGTGAGACATCCATCGAGAGCTACCTAGAGTTTTCCCAGAAGGGCGACCCACAGAAACTTGGATCGAACATCACCTACTATCGGCGCTACGCTCTAGTAGCCATGCTCGGCCTAGAAGCTGACGATGATGATGCGAATGCGGCAGTCGCTAAGGCTACACCAGCCAGGCCAGCTCAGGCGGCACCAAAGCCCGCAGCCCACGCCCGTAAGCCAGCAGAACCGGCCATAACCGTTGAGGCCGCTATCGAGCTGATCGCCAAGACCACATCACTTGACGAACTAAAGACAACCTTCAGGGGCTTACCAAATGGCCTATGGAAAGACCCAGAGGTAGACGCCATGAAGGAACAGCGAAAGATAGAGCTTACTAACTCAACAGCATAATCTATGAATTTAAATTCCGTTACACTCGTTGGTCGGCTCACTAGGGACCCTGAATTAAAAGCATTGCCGAGCGGCCAGCACGTCTGCAATTTCTCACTCGCTACATCACGGTCATACGAGCGGCAGGGCGAAAGAAAGGAGGACACCGAATACCACAACATTGTCGTGTACGACCTGGCCGCTGAGAACTGCGCTAGGTACCTCCGAAAGGGCGGCATCTGCCTCGTAGAAGGGCGGCTAGCTACCCGGTCCTGGGATAAAGATGGAGTGAAGCACTACCGGACTGAGATCGTCGCTCAGCGAGTGCAGTTTGGTCCGAAGCTGACAAGCGCCAGTGCAGAAACAGAGCCGAGAGTGGTCCCAGACTACCCGGAGGAGGAGATTAACCCAGAAAACATCCCCTTCTAGCGTATGTCACTTGAAACCCCAGACCGCGATGACCGCGACTGGTGGGAAGGAAAGGCAGCACGAGAGCGCCGCATGGCACAGTTCCGTCCCAGTCGCCGCCTCCACATCCTTCGCACCCTCTACCGCTTTACCTTCACGCCCGCCTTCCTCTTACTAACCTTCGTAGCTGTAATAACATCATGGATAATTTTGACCAATTGATCGACGGAGTTATCTCATTCGGGCTAGTTGCCGTTGTAGTGTTATCCGTACTGGTAGTAGCTAAACATCTCGCAAATATCGCTACTGTATGAAAACCTCGCAAGTTGCCTGGATAGCTAAGCAGCTCGAAACCAGGGGCACCATCACGCGCAACCAGTGCCTATCCCGCTTTATTAGCCGCCTCGCCGCCCGTATCGCAGATCTACGCGCCGAAGGCTGGCAGATCGCTGGGGAGCGCTTGCCAAAGAAGAATGGCGTAGATTATCGGTACACCCTTATTAGTAAGCCTCAGTAGCTAAAAACATACTAAAAATCTTATGAAAGAATTTGTAATCAGAAGTATATTGATCGTTATCGGTGTTGGTGTAATCGCAGGCTTCCTGTTTGGAGCAGGGGCGGTATACGCAGAGTTCAGAGGGTACTACCAGGAGAAGCGCGGACAAGCAGCATTGAGAGAGGCAGAGTGGGATAGGCAAATCTCCATCGAAGAAGCGCGGGCAGCAAATGAAAGCGCCACCTTGCAGGCCGAGGCTCGCATCAAACAGGAAACTGCAAATGCAGAGGCAGAGATTATCCGCGCTCGTGGAGTAGCAGAGGCGAACAAGATTATTGGTGAAGGTTTGAAAGACAACGACGAGTACCTTCGCTACTTATGGATTCAGAGCACCAAGGGTGGCCAGGTGATCTATATCCCGACGGAAGCCGGACTGCCTGTATTAGAAGCTGGCAAGCGATAAGATTATGACACCCCTCATCATCGCCCTCCTACTCCTCACCAACCAGGCCCGCACTACCCCGCTCACCTACGACACCGACCTATCCGCCCGCGCCCAGACCCGTGCCGAACAGCTATGCACCGACAGGCAGTGGTCCCACGACGGCTGGAAGGCGGCCTTTGAAGGCTACAGCGGCTATGTAGCGGAGAACCTCGCCAAGTTCCCCGTCGTAAAGAAACAGACCGACCTACAGCGGGCAACGGCTATTCAGACGGCCCTCATGGCCTCGCCTACCCACAAGGCCAACATCGTAGACCAGAAGTTTAATAGCGTCGGAATAGGTACCGCGTGTGACGTGACGGTGTACCTGTTCTGGAGTGGTAAGAAATAGCCTATGGAAAATGAGTACCTTGACCACAAGTTTGAGCAGTGGTTTACCATGCCGCTTAATTTTGACGATAGAATAAATCACATTATCAGCGATACCGCCCGCTTGGCGTTTAAGCGAGGGTATCTCACTCCACCACCTACGCTGCTTGAGCGCTTTATGCTCGCGTTTGGGAGCGGTAAGAAATAGATATGAAAGTGAACCTAGAGCAAGATGAGATTATTGCCAAACACGCCTACCTGATCGCCGACAAACAAGCGCAGACCATAAACAGCTACTGCAAACTCTACATAAAGACGAAACCGTGGTGGCTGCCGGAAGTGCTTTATAAGTGGGTGATCGGTAAAGTACTAGTTTTGGCGCACTTCAAGAAGCCTACCCGTACTATCGTAAACCTATGACAAATCCCGAACACGAAGCCATCCTCATCCGCGAGCACGCCCGGCTGCGTAAGCTGATCATAGGCTTGCCGTAGTATGAACCCGTCCTTTTACCGAACAGTCGTAGATTCCCCACAGTGGCAAGCGTGGGTAGAGCTAAATGAGCTGACCCCTGGCTGGGATGTGTACGAGGCAATGGAGTGTGGCTGGTTATCGCCAGAACACTTCCAGGCATTTCTCAGGTTCGCGGCCACCCCAGCCGCCTCCACCCTTCATGATCTGTAAGCTACTCCGCCGCCGTAAGCACTTATTCGCCCCACTAAAGTGCGCTGCTTGTAAGGACGTAATAGAGCTGGGGCAGCAATACTACACTAGTCGAGGGGCCGGTTTGGAATTTCACGCAGAATGCGTCTCGCTTACGCCGTTTCCGCAAACGCTTCATCTCCCTAATCCAACTCAGAAAGAGATAAATTGAAGGTGGTATCATTGCGGTAGGTCCGTTCATCAAAGGAGGCAGTCATGTTCGCACATGCTGACGCGAGATAGATGTGGTACCGCCCACGTCACCGCTATCGAGCGCAGATGCGTCTCTACCGATCCTTGCGGGACTTCATGACACCCGCACAGGCGCGTCTCGTGCTCATGACCATCATCGAGCAGCGCTAACGCTACCCCACCTCTCAATGAGGTGGGTTTCTTATTGCTACAATAAGCGGATGAAATTTACTATCGCCATTCCGCAAAAGGTATCTTTGAACGCAATATACGCCGGGGTACATTTTCGGAAGCGGATGGAGCACAAGGAGGCGTACTGGTGTGCTGTCCTAGAGGCCAAAATTGACCGCTACGAGGGTCCGTACCCCATACACGTTCATTATCACTTCAAGCTGCACGGAACGCCCCTAGACATCGATAATCACGTCTACATGGCCAAGATGGTGGCTGATTCGCTAGTGGTCGCGGGGATCATCCCCGGTGACGAGCAGGAGTACATTGGTGCCATCACCATCACGGCTGAGAAGGTGAGGAAGGGCGGGACCGATGAGGTGGAGGTTAGTTTGACCCCGCTGACGCATTAAGCGGCGACCCCTACGACCACCAGTGGCACCGCTGGTATCCCCCGCCCTTGCCTAATCAAATTGTACAGCTCACCCTCATAATAGCCGGGACCAGAAGACATATCTTTTTGCAGCTCTTTCATCGGTAAAATCTCGACGCCGATATCAATCACGTCACCAACATAAAAAGCCATATGCTTCACGAATAGGTCGTAGGCTACAAACGAGTATTTCCCAAACTGGACCTCAACAGCCACTCGATCTTTCACAAAGTCTGTCTGGTTATACGAAAAGATTGGCACTTCACCAGACGCTTCAATCTCAACTTTTTGTTCGACCGCCGTTAAGCTCATCGTGCGTCGGATCATCTTAGCGTCTTTAGTTACCCAGTATGATGTCCGGCTCTCATTCCATCCACGCAGCTTAAACTCTTGGTTGATTGCTGCATTCATCTCTTTAGGGGAATACAACATCTTCCCCATCATCGTCTTTTCCTGCGATACCTTAGTCTTGAAAGCGAGGGCATTCACCCCGGCAATCACATCTTGAATCTCCTGCCAGAGTTGGGGCTTATGCACTATGAGGTACTCAAGCCCGTTTAAATGGGAATAAGTCTCTACAATCCTCACTTATGGCCACCGTACGGCAGTAAGGGATCATACACGGGCTTATCCATCGGCCGTGTTTCAAGGGTCCCAGCGCGGAACTGGTGGACCCGACGCCAAGCTACATCAACGTATTGCTGCATTACGTCGCAGCCGTAGCCAACGCGATCATGCTTGATGGCGGCGATGACGCTGCTGCCGACGCCCATGTACGGATCGAACACGGCATCACCTGGCTCAGTGAGTGACACCACCAAGCGCTCCACCAGCTCGACGGGGAACTGGCAGGGGTGGATGGTCTTCTCTACGTGGTTCGACTTCACGTTGGGGAATATCCAAACGTCGCCGGGGTTCTTGCCGAGAGGGTTGCAGGAAAGTTGACCCGCCTTTGGTCCCTTAAAATACTTCTTGGTAGGGTACTTAGAGGGAACACGGATAGGGTCTAGGTTGAAGGTGTAGTCGTCACCTTTAGTGAACCACAGGATCGTCTCATAGCGGCCAGAGAGGCGCTTTGAGCAGTGCAGACCATGCTCAAAATGCCAGACGATCCGGTTCCGCAGCTTAAGCCCGTGCTCTTGGAAAACTGGGTAGAGGATCATGTCCAAGGGGAAAATCTCACCCTTCTGAACGTGATTGCCAACCTGCCAGCACAGCGACCCTGTAGGAGAGAGTAGCCGCACACACTCAGAGATTACCTGAGCTTGCGCTTTCACATACTCAGCGAGAGGCGAACGTGCCTCGTACGACTTTCCGATGTTGTACGGCGGTGAGGTAACAATGAGCTTCATGCTCTCCTTGGGGAGAGGGCGCATGAAGGCTAAGTTGTCCTGGCAACCCATGTGCACCGAACGGTCCACCTGGAGCTGCCGCACGGCGCTCTGAGACATTGATTTTCCTAGCATAATTCTTGTCTTAGTGTGACAGATTCGCCTTGTGGCGAACGGCCGTCAAGTGATTCGGGTTCATTATCCACAGGGTAGAATGGACTTCGCACTACCCCGCCGCCGGAAGTCTGATAGTATTACAGACATGCTATCCAGAGTACAAAGCACTGAGTGCGTAAACGGCTTCGGCTGTGTTATACTTTCAATGTTCTGGATAGCACCTAACCGCAGCAAGCTCACGGCGTAAGCCTTGGGCTTTTTGCGTTTTTGATGGTTGGTTCACGGGGGAAAAATAAAGTCAGTTTGTGCGGTGAGACAATGGCAGGTAGCGCTACCACGGCTCGTTTAGGAGAGGAAGGCCACGACCTGGGCACAAGCAAAATATACCCGTATGTAAAGTAAATCTGACTTTCGGGGAGTTCCCCGCGAACCAATCATCAAAGCCGAGAGACACCCTCACAGTGGTAGCAGGCTTATAGCAGCTACGGATGTGAGCAATCGACCGACCGACACCCACACGGAATGAGAAAAAGGGCCGCGCGTCTTTTTTCTTCTAATGCTACTACTATCCAGCAAGGCTCGACACTCGTCGAACATGGCAAGGACAAGGGGCATTCCGGGGGGAGAGGGAGGGAGAGAAGGAAGATTACCAGGCCCGCAGGGCCTTACGTTAACTTATGAGCCTATGAAAGTAGAAGACCAAGTTTGTTCCCTTGAATTGGCAAAGCGCCTCAAGGAACTAGGAGTGAAGCAAGAGAGCTTCTTCGGATGGAATCTTGAACACGCCCGCATTACAGCATCGGGCGCCGTAGAGAATTGGGTAGGTGATGAGCGCGCTTGCGCCTTCACCGTCGCCGAGCTGGGTGAGATGTTGCCATATATCATCAAGGTAGGACGCGAATGGTATTTTTTAGAGGTGCACAGGACATTTCATGGTTGGGAGGTTCGCTATGCACTTGAGCAATCATACGATGCGCCAGTGATTCCTTTCAGTGGCATATGGGCCACTATCGAAGCCGACGCCCGCGCCAAGATGCTCATCTACCTAATCGAGAACGGGCTGTATGAGCCAAAACAGTAGGTTCTCGACCCACGTACGCATTGACCCACGGCAGAAGGATTGGCTGGAGGAGCATAAGGACACGAAGACAGTAGCAGGGTTCCTAGATAAAATTATCAATCAGTATAAAAACAGCAATGAACTTCATACATGACATAGCCACTAAGGCAGCACACAGAAAGGCATCAATGATAGATGCTCACCTCGCTCGCTTCCTTACAGAGCAAGGTATTCAAACCACTCCCTGGGATGTGGAGCCGGTGCGAGAGCAGCTTAAGAAAGCTGGCTTTGAGCTGGTGCACGAATTGAAGAAGTATAGTGAGAATGAGGTACATACATTCAAGTTGGTGAAGGTATACAGCCAGACTTCCTTAGAGATTCCGATACCTTACGTCAGCGTAGCGTTAAACGAATAGCCCCAAAGTTGTATGCCCCTCAAGTTTGACCACATCAAAGCCGCCCTCGCCGCTCCTCCAAAAACAAAGCAAACCTGGTCAGGCGTCGAGGTAGTAGATCACTTCAAAGCCTTCTTCGATATCCCTGAGACCGGCCCGTGGGGATACCCCGCCTGGCTGCGGCATATCAAGGCCAACAGCGTCACCATCCACCAGGCCAAGCAACTCACCCGCATCATGTCCGAACGGGAGGCATGGCTCCTAAAGAATAAGGGGGAACAACTGCACAGGGGGAAGTGGATGTTCAACCGCTTCCGGAAGGAGATCAAGGAAATGGGGGTAGATAAATTTATTAGCGCTAACAGCCGGTAGCATGATTGACCGAACCACCATCGACAAAAAGACCAACATCATCATGCACCGGGTAGAGAAGCTTTCCCGAGGAGAAGGCCAGCTCGGCACCCTAGAGGCTGTTATCAGAAAGATACTCATTGAGGTAGACGAGGCTGCCCAGGAGCGCGGCTACCAGGAAGGTATCGCAAACCTTGAAGACATCATGAAGCAGACCCGCGCCGAGATGCACAAAGAATTAGCCGACGCAGCAGGTCGGTGACGCTGAACAATTATGACTACCAATAGCAATCGCACGACCAAGCGCTTACCCCCCCCACGCCGCAATAGCGATGAGGAGCGGGAGTACTACACCAAGCTCACCGCCAGCCTCATCAGCCGGGACCTAGAGGCCACCAGGAAGCTGGTAGCCACCTGGCCGACACAGAAGGTCAAGGGACGCTACAACGAAGTGATGTGGTTCGGCATGAACTCGACGCCACCGCCAAACGTGAAGTGGTGGGCAGCAAGAAAGAAAGAGGTTACTAATGACTAATTACCCCACACATGCACACACACGATGACGAGAAGCCAGACTTCCACATGAAAGGATTACAGCGCTCCGAGTGCGCTAAAGAGGCGGGAGAACTCACTGTGGTAAGGCTTGGCTATGTCACCACACTACAGGAAGAAGCGTACACCGCTGGCTACCAGAAGGCGGTGGAGGATTGCATCAAACTGTCAGACGAGATTGAACACAGAGAACCAGATGGAGGCACAAAGCAATGGATGGCGTTCAAAGCCTTTCGCAACACGATGAGGGACACCCTAGCAGCTAAGAAAAAGTAACATGGATTTGCACCGAGACATCCCACTTCAAAAAATGCACAAGTACGCTGATGCGATGGAGTTTCGCATTATCGAAATTGCAAAATCGCAAGACGGAGTGTTCGGTGTATCACCACGCTATCGTGATGACCTCATCAGACGTTGTTGTAAGCGTATGGTAAAGAGAGGGATATTCAAGCAAGTACGTCGCGGAGTGTTCGAGTCTTATAAGTTAGTTAATAAAACACCATGACCCTCATCACAGACCTCATAAAGCAGCAGCAAACAGCAGATATGGAGATGTGCCGCGACATTGTGTACGCACTACGCGACGCGGGCTACGAGATACCCGAGAAGTTCCGCGTCCTTTTGGAGCAAAAAAGTAAAGCCAACACAGCCCAAACCGCCACACAGGTAGTGGATGCGGTGGTGGGGATGTGTGAGGGGATGAAAGAGAAAAAATATTCAGTCACCAATCTAGTTTATGCTGGCAGGAACCACGAAGTAGAGGCACATATGGAAATTGTTCATAAAGCCGTCCTCGACAACATTATCACCACCCTCCGCGCCCAAGTAAGTGAGGGGGATAAGAAATAACAATTATGAAAAAATATTTGTACGACATTGTGTTCTTTAGCGGCCTAGCAATATGGCTTGGTGGAAGTGCCTACTATGGCTGGAACAAAACCGCGACAGACGTAGGAAAGAAGTTTACTGATGCACTCGGCACTATTCTTATGGTCTACGGCCTTGCTAATTCTTTCGTACGCGGCATTAAAACCGAGGTAAACGTGAATTATCACTCCCCCACCCCCAGCGATGATAAGCAATAACAACTATGACTTCAAAAAGGAAACTCTGCCCCACCTGTAATCTAGTGGATGTTAGCGTGCCACACACCTGCATAACCTTCGCTCCAGCAATTAACCAGAAAAGGAACAGCCCCGCATAGTGTATGGGACTACTAGACGACGATGTACCACCGCTTTGGACACCACCTAAGCCACGCAGATACGAAAAACAAACAGCATTAAGCCAGGAGGCGCGGGATACAGAATTAAACAACTTCGACAGGGAAATCGAAGGAGAAAATTACAAGCAACCAGATAACTAGTATGGCAACTTACATCATAACCGCCGAGGGTAAAGAGGAGTTCGATGTTAACGGTAAGAGTTTAGGGGTGGGTGAAAAGCGAGCGGTGTTTTACGCAACTAAAATTGGTCGCCGCCGCCTTTATCGAAACTATCTAGCAAATCCAGCACCAGGTCTTCGCCTATTGACCTACAGAAGCATGAAGCGTGCCCAGGAAGTTTGTGACAGAACGAACGAGATAGATGGCGGTAATGAGTTTAAGGTGGAAGTTTTATGACCACACCACAAGAGCACACACCGGAGCACGCCATTACCCTTAACCCAGAGTAAAATATGAAGCCCTACAATGAATTAAAGGAGGAATACACACCGGGAGGCATAGCCACCATATACCTTATCGTGTTTATAAAGTTTGCATTCAGAGCAGGTTTGTTTTTAACCATGTGCTATTTAGCATACGCTTTTGCCAAACAAGGCCGCATTGAAGCGTCCTTGTTGGTCGGTATTGCGTACCTACTGGCGCTGTTGGTAGATAAAAAGCCCACCACCTAGCCATGCCTCGCCCCGCCCCTTCTGCTGCCCCCGCTGTGAGGCGTTTCATAGGGAGGTGGTTACTAATAACAACAGGGAGGTATGTATCAAATCAACTGGGGAACAATCGTCAAATCCCGAGGCTACCTAGCCGTCCACTGCCCCGATCACCCGCACCGCTTCACTGATCGCTACGTGTTTGTGCATCGCGTAGTTATGGAGCAGCATCTAGGCCGATTACTCACACCAGACGAGATTGTTCACCACATCAACGACGACAAGCACGACAACCGCCTGGAGAACCTCCAGCTCGTGACAAGGGCCGAGCACGCTCGCATCCACGGCGAGGGGAAGTCGCGCACGATGGTGACGCTCGACTGTCCCGGTTGTGGCCAGTCTTTCACCCGTGAGCGGCGAAAGACCCACCTAGTGCGGAAGGGATACCGCCAGACATTTTGCACCCGCCAGTGCATCGGCCGCGCTTGTGGTGCAAACCAGAAGCAAAAGGGGTTAGACGTTGCCGCCTAACCCCTTGAAAAGATGGTGCCCAGGGCCGGAATCGAACCAGCGACACTGCGATTTTCAGTCGCATGCTCTACCAACTGAGCTACCTGGGCCCAAGCCGGGATCCGCGAAACCGCGTTCCCTGTAGAGGCGGCGGGACATAGCGGAAGAAGATGAGGCTGTCCACCTGCCCGCTTTCTCGTCACGGTCGGCAGGGCTGGCCGCCCTTCAGCCCTCGTCCTCCTCCCGGTTGGGCGGTATTGGGATCGCATAGTCACCGCTGAGCCACCGCCCGAGATCCACAGCCTGGCAGCGTTCCGAGCAGAACCGTGCCTTGGGCTGCAGGATCGGCTGCCGGCAGATGGGGCATCGGCGCGGGAAGCCTGGCGAATTCACGACACTGCGGCCTCTATCATTTCGGCGCCTGGCCGAAGCCCCGCATCGTGTTCCAGCCGCAGCGCTTGCCCGGCTAACGCAGCGTACTCATCGAGCGCCCCGGGCAGGGCCAGCAGACCGGCGAGGACCGGCGGTGCGGCGCGCAGGCACAGCGCCCTGCCGGGAACAGCCCTGATCTCCCGCGCCGCGCGGCGCAATGCCGCAAGCCCGTGCGACAGGGGCGACTTCGGAATTCCCAAAATGTCGTGCAAGGGCGGGTGAATCCGGGGTCGGACAACTTCGAATAGGCCGAGGCGCGTCAGGCCGAGCAGCTTCGTGGGCAGTGGGTCTTCGGCCAGCGCGCGCCCGAATGGCTCGAGAAGCGCTTCGCGCCGCTTCGGAGAAAGGCCGGCGAGATCGAGCAGGATGGCCCCGCCGAGGTTGCGGAGCCTGATCTGCCGCGCGGCCTCCAGAATGGCGAGTTCATTCAGTCGGAACACTGCATGGCTATCGCGTGAGCTGACATGGCTGCCCGCATCGACATCGATGGCGGTCAAGGCCGGTGTCGGGTGGATGAGGATCCGCCCGCCACCGGAAAGCTCCACACAGGGCTCGCCAAGCTGCTCGAAAGCGTCCTCCAGGGCCGCATCGAACGCGCCCGCCGGCTCATGCCGTACGCGCGCAGCGCCAAGCCGTCCGCGGAGCAGCGCCGCCAGTGCCGCGCTGTCGGTGATGACCGCCGCCGTGGCGAAGCGCTCCGCGCAGCGTTCCGTCGCCGACAAGCCACGGCCCAGCAGCGCCAGCCCGTTCGTCGGCGCGGCCTGCACGACGGCCAGCTGTGCGTCAGTGAGGTGCGCCGTCACGCGAGGCCCCTTGCCACCCTGGGCGGCGCGCGTGATCCGCACCGCCAGCATCTGGCCTTCGTGCACCGACGCGTCGATCGGCCGCCGCGATGGTGCCGCGTCATTTGCGGGAAGAAATGCCGTGACATCGCCGGCCAGTTGGAGGAACGCACCGCTCATGGCCGGCGCAACCGCGCTCACGCGGGCCATGTGAAGATCTCCGACCCCATCCGGGCGACCGGGCCGCTCGACCATCGCCAGTTGCATCACCCCGTCGTGCATGCACGCGATGCGACGTTCACCGGGCGAGACCGCGACGCGGATCTCGGCCACGCGGATCATGGGCGAAGCCACCCGGCCCCGCGCAGCAACTGCGCCGTCTCAAACAGGGGAAGGCCGACAACGTTCGAGTGGCTGCCGGACAGGAAGCGAACGAAGGCTTCCGCGCCCCGCTGGATCTGATATCCGCCGGCCACGCCCTGCCACTCGCCGGTGTCGAGATAGGCCTCGATCTGTTGTGCAGTGAGGCGCTGGAAGGCGAGGACCGTCGTGACCAGGCGCGCCGATGCGCGCCCATCGGGGCGGATCAGGCAGACGCCAGTGATGACGCGGTGCCGCCGCCCGGATAGCAAGGCCAGGAACCGCCGCGCCTCCGCCGCATCTTCGGGCTTGCCCAGGATGCGCCGTCCGACGCCCACAACGGTATCCGCCGCCAGCACCAGCGCGTTGGGTGCGATCGTTGCCGCGGCGCGCGCCTTGGCCTCTGCCAGACGGGCCGCCAGCGCGCACGGCAGTTCGGCCTTGCGGGGCGTCTCATCGATGGCGGTCGCGAATACACGATCCGGGCTGACGCCGATGCGAGCCAGGAGATCAAGCCGCCGGGGGCTGGCGGAAGCCAGCAGCAAGGGCGGGAGGGGTGCCGACACGGGGCGCGGCGGCAGCGGCGGCGCCGCTACTTGAAGCGGAACGTGATGCGGCCCTTGGTCAGGTCGTAGGGCGTCATCTCCACATTCACCCGGTCACCGGCGAGCACGCGGATGCGGTTCTTGCGCATCTTCCCGCTCGTGTGCGCGAGCACCATGTGTTCGTTGTCGAGCTTTACGCGAAACATCGCGTTGGGCAGCAGCTCCACGACGGTGCCGCTGAACTCGATCATGTCCTCTTTCGACATGCAGATCCTTCATCAGAGTCGCGGGGGCCGGCGGGGCCGGGAGAGCACTCAGCGGGGCCGAGGGGCCACGCCAGGGCGCCGGAACATGATCGCCACGGGCTTCGGGGTCAAGGACGGCCCGAAAGAGCGCTCAATCGGACGGCCACACTGTCGGCATGCGCATCCAGCCCTTCTGCCCGGGCCAGGGTCACAGCCGCAGGGCCAATTGCCGCCAAACCGGCGTCGTCGGCCTCCACCCAGGTGGTCCGCTTGAGGAAGTCGAACACCGAAAGGCCGGAGGCGAACCGGGCGGTCCGTCCGGTCGGCAGCACGTGATTGGGGCCTGCCACGTAATCCCCCAGCGCTTCGGGACAATTGCGCCCCAGGAATGCCGCGCCGGCATGGCGGATCCGGCTGAACAGCGCCTGCGGCGCGGCGACCATGATCTGCAGGTGCTCTGGCGCCAAGCGGTTGGTCAACGCGACCGCCTCGTCCCAGTCCCGTACCAGGATCACGGCGCCGTGCATGCGCCAGGACGCACCGGCGATGGCTGCGCGCGGCAGTCCCTCAAGCTCAGCCTCGACGGCAACGGCCACGCGCCGCGCGAAGTCGGCGTCATCGGTGATCAGGATCGCCTGCGCCGCCTCGTCATGCTCGGCCTGCGCCAGCAGATCGAGCGCCACATGGCGCGGGTTGCTGGCGCCATCGGCCAGCACGACGACTTCCGACGGTCCGGCAATGCTGTCGATCCCGACCCTGCCGAAGACCTGCCGCTTGGCTTCGGCCACATACGCATTGCCCGGTCCCACGATCCGATCCACCGGCGCGATGGCCTCGGTGCCCCAGGCCAACGCGGCCACAGCCTGCGCGCCGCCGAGGCGCCAGATCTCGGTCACGCCGGCCAGATTGGCGGCGGCCAGGACCAGCGGGTTCAACTGCCCATCCGGCGTTGGCACGCACATGGCAATGCGCCCGACGCCTGCGACGCGGGCCGGAATCGCATTCATCAAGACCGAGGAGGGGTAGGCGGCCTTGCCGCCCGGCACATAGAGGCCAACCGCATCGATGGCACCCCACCGCATGCCTGTCCGCACGCCCTCGGCGTCCGTCAGGTCCAAATCCTGCGGCATCTGGGCTCGGTGGAACGCTTCGATCCGCCGCGCCGCCGCGGCTAGCGCCTCACGCTGCGCCGCGGGGGCTGTGGCAACGCCTTCCGCCACTTCCTCGCGCGTCACGCGCAGCGCCACCGCCGTGTCCGGGCGCCAGCCGTCGAAGTGCGCGGTCAGCCTCAGAAGCGCTGCGTCCCCGTCCGCCCGCACCGCGGCGATGATTTCGGCCACCGCCGCATCGACGCGGTTGGTGGTTTCGCGCGTGTCCGCCAACAAGGCCTGGAATTGAGCTTCGAAATCCGCTGTCGCCGAATCCAGCCACTTCATCGCGCATGCACCTCCGCGAGCGCTGCCCGGAAGCGTGCGATCCACGCTCCGATAGCCTCCGGTCGCGTCTTCAAGGCCGTGCGGTTCACGATCAACCGCGAGGTTACGTTGGCGATGACTTCGGTCTCGACGAGGCCGTTGGCCCGAAGGGTCGAGCCGGTCTGCACGAGGTCCACGATCAGCCGCGAGAGGCCGAGCGAAGGCGCCAGCTCCATCGCGCCGTTCAAATGGACAATTTCGGCCTGGATGCCGCGGGCGGCAAAGTGGCGGTGCGCGATGGTCGGGTATTTCGTGGCCACCGTCACGCGCGACCAGGCGGTCACATCCTCCCGCCCAGCGGTTGCCTCGGGCTCGGCCACGGAGACACGGCACCGGCCGATGCCAAGGTCGAGCGGTGCGTAGATCTGATCGTAGTCGAACTCCATGAGCACATCCGCGCCACAGACGCCGATATGGGCGGCACCATGCGCGACGAAGGTCGCAACATCGAACGGACGCACGCGCACGACGTCCAGGCCCGGGTGGTTGGTCTCGAAGCGTAGCCGTCGGCTGTCTTCGTCGGTGTAGTCCGCCGCCGGCTCGATGCCGGCGCGGGCCAGCACCGGCCCCAATTCGTCAAGGATCCGCCCTTTGGGCAGCGCCATCACGAGGATGCTGCCCGCTTCCGGTGTGGACGGGTCGGCCGGGAAGGCTTCAGGGACGCGATTTTCCATAGCACTGCCTAGCACCGGGCCGTCGGTTCGGGCGATTGTGGCCGCATGGCGGCCCTGTGACGTAACGGCACCAGAGCGCGGGAGATTGCAGTGGCGGCGGCGGCCGTCAACCGTAGCGGGTCGCAGCGGCTGCGATCAGACCGTGAACTGTTCGGCGATAATCCGCTCGGACAGCCCATGGTCAGGGTCGAACAGCATGGTCAGGGAAACCTGCCGATCCTCCCAAACCTCCACAAGGCGAACGTCACGCACCTCGGTGTAGTCCGCGACGGCGGCAACGGGGCGCTTCTCTGGCTCCAGCACCTCGAACACCACGCGCGCCTCCGCGGGCAGCAAGGCGCCGCGCCAGCGGCGCGGACGGAAGGCCGAAATCGGCGTCAAGGGCAGCAAATTGGCGCCCAAGGGCACGATAGGGCCATGCGCCGAAAGGTTGTAGGCGGTGCTGCCGGCAGGCGTAGCCACCAGCACGCCGTCGCAGATCAATTCCGCAAGCCTCTCCTTGCCATCCACGACGATGCGAACCTTCGCCGCCTGGCGTGTTTCCCGCAGCAGCGAAACCTCGTTGATCGCCAGGGCCTCTGCTGGCTTTCCGTGCCCGACGAAGGCCCGCATGCGCAGCGGGTGCAAGATGGCGGCTTGCGCCGCGGCCACGCGCTCGCGCACGCCCTCGGCACGGAAGTCATTCATCAAGAAGCCGACGCTGCCGCAATTCATGCCGTAGATCGGCAGGTTCCGGCCGAGCAGCTTGTGCTGCGTCTCCAGCATCATCCCATCGCCGCCGAGTGCCACGACCACGCTGGCATCATCCAGCGGGACGTCCCCCAGCTCCGCCGCCAATCGATCGCGTGCCGCCGTGGCAAGTTCCGTCGCCGCGGCGAGGAAGGCGATACGCTGAGCGGCGGGCCCGATCATGCCCGTGGGTTCGAACAGGGTCCCGGCCTTGGGCAGCGCTTCAGCTGCCATGACATGCGCTTACCACTGGATCTGGGCCGCAAGGCGGTGCTGCGCGACTGGCATGTCGCGCCTGATACGCGCGGTGAGGGTGCTGTCCACCCGCGCGCTGACGAAGCCGATGCCGTCGGACGCCTTCGCAACCACATGCCCCCAGGGATCGGAGATCAGGCTGTGGCCGTAGGTCTGGCGCGGCCCAGCCTTCTCCTGGTGCTGGCCCCAGGTTGCCGGTGCCGCGATCCAGCACTGTGTCTCGATCGCGCGGGCGCGGATCAGCGTCTCCCAGTGATCCTTGCCAGTCTGAAGCGTGAACGCGGCGGGCAAGATGATCAACTCCGCGCCCAGTCGGCGCAGCGCCAGGAACACCTCAGCGAAGCGGATATCATAGCAAATGGCGCACCCGACCGTGACATCGCCGGCCCGGTAGATGACCACCTCGGACCCGCCGCCATAGGTCGCGCTTTCGCGATAGCCGGTGCCGTCAGGCGTGACGATGTCGAACAGGTGAATCTTGCGATATCGCGCGACCTCACGCCCTTCAGGATCGAAGGCGAGCGTGGTGTTGAACAGCTTTTCGCCGGCGGCTTCGCCAATACTGCCGCCATGGAGGTGAATGCGGTGCCGGCGCGCCATGTCGCGCAGGAATTCGTATGCCTCGCCACCCGGCGCGTTGTCCCCCTGCGCTGGCAGCGGCTCGGCCGCAGAGAACTTTGTATTCCGGTCGCCGCCGAGGCACGTCCACACCTCCGGCAGAGCGACGATGTCGGGTCGGTCTGACGCCACGGCGGCATCGATCAGGGTGCGGGCCTGGGCGATGTTGGCAGCCTTGTCGTGCCCAGGGTTCATCTGGACGACGGCGACGCGCATGCGGCAGAACTCCTGGCAGCGCTGAACATGAAGCCCGGATGCTGCGCCCTTCGCAAGTCCGGCGGCTCGCAACGGACGGGGGGTTGGCGATCCGCTCAACGGCGGTCGTGCGGCCAGTCGAGCCTTGGTTCGGCACGGCCGGCGCCCTGGCCGGGCCAGGCGGGCGGTGGCGGCACGGGCGGTGTGTTGCGCGGTGGCTCCTGCTCGGCTGCTGTCCTGATGGCGGGCGGGGCAGCCCAGTCATCCTCGACCGGGGGGCGGCGCCGCCCGGGCTCCGGCAGTCGGAGAGCCAAGCTGCGGATCTCGGTCTGGATTTCGTCGAGCTGCGCCTCGAGCGCTTCAAGCCGCCCCTTCACCCCGAACACGCTGAACGGCATCAGTAGGTACGCCAGTCCGACAAGAAGCAGCGCCAGCAGCAACACCACGGCGACCCAATCGGGCAAGCCCGGCAGGCTGAGCGCCGCCATGAGGTCTTGCAGCATGATGCCCTAGCCGCCCGTGACGCTCATATGTCGCGCGACCGCAGGCTGGCGCCGCTGGCGGTCGATGACGAAGTCATGCCCCTTCGGCTTCCTGGCGATCGCGTCCAGGATCGCCTCGCGCAGACCTTGCTCGCCGAGCGCGGGGTCACGCAGCGGGCGACGCAGATCGGCCGCGTCATCCTGGCCAAGGCACATGTACAGCGTGCCGGTGCATGTCAGGCGCACCCTGTTGCAGGACTCGCAGAAATTGTGGGTCAGCGGGGTGATGAAGCCGAGGCGCCGTCCGGTCTCCGCCACGGTGAAATAGCGCGCCGGCCCGCCTGTCGTGTAGTCCGATGCCTCCAAAGTCCAGCGCTGCTGCAAACGCTGCCGCACCACCGAGAGCGGCAGATACTGGTCTGTCCGGTCACCGCCGACGTCACCCAGCGGCATGGTTTCGATCAGACACAGGTCGAATCCATGCTCGCCGCACCATGCCAGAAGGCGGTCGAACTCGCCCTCGTTGACGCCCTTGAGGGCCACCGCGTTGATCTTGACTGCAAGCCCGGCCGCCTTCGCCGCGAAAATGCCATCCAGTGTGGGCTCGATCTTGCCCCAGCGCGTGACGGCCGCGAACCCGGCCGGGTCGAGCGTGTCGAGGCTCACATTGATGCGTCGCACGCCGGCGGCGAACAGATCGTCGGCCATGCGAGTCAACTGCGTGCCGTTGGTGGTGATCGTCAGTTCACGAAGCCCGCCGGCGCCGATGCGTTGACCGAGCGAGCGAACAAGTGAGATCACGTTCTTCCGAACCAATGGCTCGCCGCCCGTCAGGCGGATCTTCTCCACGCCGAGGCCGATGAACGCGCCGCAGAGGCGGTCAAGCTCCTCGAGAGAGAGCACCTCGGCCTTGGGCAGGAAAGACATGTCTTCGGACATGCAGTAGACGCAGCGAAGGTCGCAGCGATCCGTCACCGAAACACGCAGGTAGCTGACGCGTCGGCCGAACGGGTCGATCATGCGGGTCACCTCCTCCGTCTCCAACACAGGGCCGAGTACGGCTGTGGGCCCTGCGCCATCATCTGGGCCATATGACCCGGTCGGCGCAAGTCCCCGGACCCGGATCAGGCCAGCAGCGTGATACTGCCTGTCAGAACTAGGAAAATCAGCGCAAGACGCCGGTAGTGCCGTTCCGGCAGGATGCGGAACAGCCTGGCACCCAGAGGCACGCAGATTGTCAGGACGGGCAGCAGAAGCAGCATCTTGGCGAGCACCGACCACCCGATCAGGCCTCCCAGCGCCGGCGGGATGATCGAGACGACCGCGATGGTGGCGAAGAACAGGATCAGGTTCGCCCGATGCTGCTTCGCCGCTTCAGGCCCGGCCAACAGATACAGGATTACGGGGGGGCCGCTGATGCCGGTGGCTCCCTTCAACAGTCCCGCAGCGCTGCCGACGGCGATATTGAGCGGAAGCGGCCTCGTGCCATGATAGCGCCATCCCGACATCAGCAGCAGGCCGAAGACAAGCACGAAGCCGCCGATGAAGCGGCGAAGCATGTCCTGGTCTGCCGTCAGCAGGATGGCGGCGCCCAGCGGCGTAGCAAGGCAAGCGGCGCCGCCGATCGGCAGGATCACCCTGCGATCCGCCTCGCCGAGGGCCTTGGGCAGCAACTGCAAGGATACGACAAGTTCCATCAGCAACATGACGGGTACGCCGATGCGTGGCCCCCAAAGAACTGAATATGCAGGTGCAAGCAGAACTGCTGTTCCAAAGCCCGAATAACCACGCATCAGGCCCGCAAGGGCCGTCACCGCGATTGCCACGTAGATGCGCCAATCCGACAGCAGGCCATGAACGTCCGCCAGAACGCTATTCATTGAGGCGTCGGTCTTCCACAGGTTCCAGGCGGCATTGGCTACGGATCATGGTAATCTTGCCGATATTTTCAAAATTTACAGTAATTCGATCGTCAGCAACAGATTGAACTTGGCCGATCCCCCAGTCGGGGCATTCAGGTTGGCGGACCCGCATGCCCGGGATGATATCCATGTCCATCCCCCTGAGTTACCAACATTAACCAGCGAGCGGCTAGCCTTGCAGAGACCCTTTGACATCTGGCTGCCGTTTTTGGAAGGCAATGGCGAGGGAGTCGGGGGCAGATGGCTGCCGCACCGATGGTTCAGGGCTCCGGGCGGCCGCTTCGCCCGCCGGATGCCGAGCGGAGGAAGGGATGGTGCCTTTGAAGATCGCGATGGCCCAGATGGTCTGCACGCGATTGTGCCATGATCTCGGGGGAGCTGCCGGTGCGCTGACTGGCGCGCTCGATCTGCTCGATGGGGTGGGCGACGACGCCTTGGACGTTGCGCGGGACGCTGCCCGCATCGTGGATCGGCGCATCCGCTTTTTCCGTGCTGCGGTCGGCGGTGGTGCCGGGGACTGCCGATCCGAAGAGATTGCTCAATTGGCCGAAGGCTTGACGCTCGGTCGGCGTGCCTCGATCGACCTCTCCGCTTTGCCGCCCAACATCGTCGTGCCGGCCCAGTTGGCGCAGGCACTGCTGCTCGCGCTCTGGGCGGGGGTCGATGCCCTGCCGAAAGGTGGGGCCGTGCGGGTGGCCGGCGATGTCGAACGCGGCCTCTCAGTGTGGCCCGACGGCGTTTCGGCGGCCTGGCCAGCAAGCCTCGCGGCCGCGCTGGCTGGTGATGACGTGCCGCTCACGCCGCGCAGCGTTGCGGTGCCGGTGCTGGTGGCAGTCGCCGCCGCCTGCGGCGTGCGCCTCGATGCTCTGTTCGGCACGGCGTCTGGCCCGGCCCCTCTGCTGCTCACGGCTGTGTCGCGCAACTGAGGGGACGGTTGGCCCGGGCGCGGCGTTTACCGATTCTTGGGGGCTGGCAGCGCAAGGTCGCCGACAGCCAAAGGCGCCGGAGCCCCCATGGACGACCTCATCGCCGACTTTCTGACTGAAACCCATGAGGGGCTCGCCGCGCTCGACGCGGCGCTGCTCAAGCTGGAGCGTGTGCCAGAAGACCGGAAGACGCTGTCCGAGATTTTCCGTCTTGTGCACACCATCAAGGGCACCTGCGGCTTTCTGGGTCTATCGCGCCTGGAAGCCGTGGCCCATGCCGCCGAGAATGTTCTCGGTCGCTACCGTGACGGGGTGCTCAGCGTAACGCCGGCGGGCGTGACGCTCGTGCTTCGTGCATTGGACCGGATCAAGGAGATCGTGGCTGGCCTGGAGAGCAAGGGGGCCGAGCCAGTTGGCGATGACAGCCGGCTGATCGCAGATCTCGATGCGGCAGCGTCCGGCACGGACGTCGAAAGCGCCAGGGAGGCGGACACCGCCTCCCGAAGCGAGGCCGATGCCGATGGCGACTCAAATCAGCCGCCTGTGGCGCCAACCGCAACGCAGCAGGCCGAGGCGCCGCTGCCGGCTGATGCCGGGACCGCCTCTGATGGCACCTCGGGCCGGGCGGTGCCGCAAAGCATCCGCGTCTCCGTCGATGTGCTTGAGGACCTGATGATGCTCGTCAGCGAGCTTGTGCTGACGCGGAATCAGCTGTTGCAGTTGTCGCGCGCTCGCGGCGACGGCGCCTACACGGTGCCGCTGCAGCGCCTGTCGCACATCACATCCGACCTTCAGGACGGGGTGATGAAGACGCGCATGCAGCCGATCGGCAACGCCTGGGGCAAGCTGCCGCGGCTGGTGCGCGATCTCTCAATCGAACTCGGCAAGCGCATCGAACTCGACATGCGAGGCGCTGACACGGAACTCGACCGCCAGGTCCTCGAGCTGATCAAGGATCCGTTGACGCACATGGTGCGCAACAGCGCCGATCACGGGCTCGAAATGCCGGATGAGCGCCGCCGCGCAGGCAAGCCCGAGACGGGCCGGATCCGTCTCAACGCCTATCACGAGGGCGGCCACATCCTGATCGAGATCGCCGATGATGGCCGTGGCCTCAATACTGAGCGTATCCGCGCCAAGGTCCTCGCGCAGGGTCTCGCGACCGAGCTTGAACTGTCCGGGATGCCGGAGCGCGATCTGCACCGCTTCATCTTCCGGGCGGGCTTTTCCACAGCACAGGCCGTGACTGCGGTGTCCGGCCGCGGCGTTGGCATGGACGTGGTCAAGACCAATGTCGAGCGCATCGGGGGCACGATCGATGTCGCCTCGAGCGTCGGTGGTGGTACGAGCTTTACCATCAAGATCCCGCTGACCCTCGCCATCGTGTCCGCCTTGATCGTCGAGGTCGCGGGCGAACGGTTTGCAGTGCCGCAAATCGGTGTGCTTGAGCTCGTTCGCGTCGGCGGCGGCTCGGACGCAAAGGTCGAGCGGATCAAGGACGCCCCCGTTCTGCGGCTGCGCGACCGGCTGTTGCCTCTGGTCTCGCTCGCGGACGTCCTTGGTCTGAGTGACACCGATGCGCAGGCTGCCTTGACCGACCGGGGCTTCATCGTTGTCACCCAGGTCGGTGCCAGCGTCTTCGGCATCATCGTCGACCGGCTGTATGACACGGAGGAGATCGTGGTGAAGCCGGTGCCGCCGATCCTGAGACACATCGGCATGTTCTCGGGCAACACGATCCTTGGCGATGGCAGTGTGATCATGATCCTCGATCCGAACGGCATCGCCCGCGCCACGGGCGTTGCCGCCGAGTCCGCTGGCTCCCGCGCTGCTGCCGTGGTTCCCGCCACGAGCTTCCGCTCGAGCGAGCGCACCGCGCTGCTGCTGTTCCGTGCCGGTGATGCGACCCCTAAGGCGGTGCCGCTGGGGCTCGTGGCGCGGCTCGACGACATCCCCCTGAACCAGATCGAGAATTCGGGTGGTGTTCCGGTTGTTCAGTACCGTGGGCAGCTCATGCCGCTCGTCTCGATGTCGGGCGCCGGGCCCTCCGATGGTGATGGCCGTGGTCGCCAGACGGTGCTCGTCTTCAGCGAGCGCGGGCGGAGCCTTGGCATCATGGTGGATGCGATCCTCGACGTCGTGGAGGAGGGGCTCGACGTCCAGTCTGGCCAGGGCCGACCCGGGTATCTCGGCTCGGCGGTCGTGGCCGGCAAGGTCACCGATGTGATCGATACGGCGTGGTGGCTCCGGCAGGCCAGCGGCGATTGGTTCCGTGGCGCCAGCAGCGTGAGCACCTCGCGCCGGCTCCTGGTCGTGGAAGACAGCGCCTTCTTCCGCGAACTCGTGGTCCCGGTGCTCAGCGCGTCAGGCTTCGAGGTGGTGGCCGTCGAAAGTGCGGCACATGCGCTGCGGCTGCGCGAACAGGGGGCGATGTTCGATGCCATCGTCTCGGACATCGAAATGCCGGACATGGATGGCTTTGCCTTCGCGCGGGCCGTACGGGCCGAGGGACCATGGCGAGAACTCCCGATGGTTGCCCTCACGGGCCGTGCCGAGCCCGCTGCGGTGGCGCGCGGGCGTGAGGCAGGGTTCACCGACTACGTGGCGAAATACGATCGCGACGCTCTCATGACCAGTCTCGGCGAGTGCCTTGCCGCGGCTGTCGCAGCCTGAAGCGGAGGAGGTCAAGCGATGCGCACGCAAACAACCCAGGCCGCCGTGGCCGAAACTGATCTTGTACTAACGCTGACCGTGGCCGGCCAACCTTGCGGCGTGCCGGTGCTGGTGGTGCGCGACGTGCTCGGCCCGCAGACGATCACGCGCATCCCACTGGCGCCGCCGGAGGTCGCGGGTGGGCTCAATCTGCGCGGGCGGATCGTGACGGCGGTGGACCTGCGGCGCAGGCTGGGCTTGCCGCCGCGTACGAGCGACGCGCAGCCCATGAGCATCGTTGTCGAAGATGGCGGCGAGCTCTACAGCATGCTCGCCGACGCGGTGGGTGAGGTGGTACCCCTGCATGCGGCCGACGCCGTTGCCAACCCGCCAACGCTCGATCCGATATGGCGAGAGGTGTCGCGCGGCGTACACCGTCGCGATGGTCAGTTGCTGATCCTCTTGGATGTGGAGCGTGTGCTTGCGCTGGGGGGCGGCCGGTGAACGCTGCTGTCGCTGATTCCGACCGGCGTGACTGTCTCGTTGTCGACGACAGTCGTGTCGTGCGCAAGGCAGCGCGGCGGTTCCTCGAGGGCTTCGGCTTCGCGGTGCGCGAGGCTGGCGATGGCGCCGAGGCGCTGGAGGCGTGCCGCCAGGCCCTGCCCGACCTGGTGCTGCTGGATTGGAATATGCCGGTCATGGACGGGCTGACCTTCCTCAAGGCCGCACGTGCAGAACACGGCCGCGAAAGGCCGGTCGTCATGCTGTGCACCACCGAGAACGCTCTTGAGCGCATCGTGGAGGCCCTTGAAGCGGGCGCGCAGGAATATGTGATGAAGCCCTTCGATGCGGAGATCCTCGCTGACAAGCTTTCTCAGCTCGGCTTGCTGCGGACGACGGCGCAGTGAACGGGGCAGCAGCGCTCGAGCCAGTCCGCGTTCTGCTGTGCGATGACAGTGCGGCAGCGCGTAGCGCAATGTCGCGAATGCTGACTGCCGACCCGGGTATCCGTGTGGTGTCGAAAGCCGCTGACGGTGGGCAGGCCCTCGCCATGTTGCGCGAGTTTGCGCCTGCTGAGCGGCCGCAGGTGGTGCTGCTCGATCTCGAAATGCCGGTGATGGATGGGATGACCGCACTGCCTTTGTTGTTGGCGGCGGCACCGGGCACAGCGATCATCGTGGCAAGCGCACTCAGCCAGCGCGGCGCGGCAGCGACCATGGCGGCGCTGCGCGCCGGTGCGGTCGACTACATCCCGAAACCCTCTTCGGCGGCTGGTGGCCTCCAGCAGGGACATTTCCAGGCAGAGCTTATCGCCAAGGTGAAGGGTTGGGCGCGCATGCGCCGCTCGCGAGACGTGGCGGTGCCCGGCCTCACGCCGCCAGCCATCCGGCAAGGCACCATAATGCAGCGGCCGCGCGTCATTGCGATCGGTGCATCGACAGGCGGGCCACAGGCGTTGGCAGCGCTGGTGGCGCGCATCGGCAGGCCGTTGAATGTCCCGATCGTGGCGGTGCAGCATATGCCCGCCGGATTTACTGCCCTATTGGCAGATCATCTCGGGCGTGTTGGGCCGACGAACTGCGCGGAAGCGCGTGACGGTGAGGCGCTGAAGCCAGGGCGGTTCTACCTGGCGCCCGGTGATCGGCATCTCCAGGTCCGTGAGTCGGCAGGCAGTCTCTATGCGCAGCTTTCCGATGGCCCGGCGGAGAACTTCTGTCGCCCGGCGGTTGATCCGTTGCTGCGTAGCGTTGCGGCCGCCTGCCAGGGGCGAGTCCTGGCGGCCATCCTGACGGGAATGGGTCAGGACGGCTTGCTGGGTTGCCGTGCGGTGGTGGACGCCGGCGGACAGGTTTTGGCACAGGAAGAGGCGACGTCTGTCGTCTGGGGAATGCCGGGTGCCGTCGCCAGAGCTGGCATCGCTTCAGCACTGCTGCCGGTGGAGGAGATTGCGGGCCGGATGGTGGCCGCTGCGGGGGAGCATCGGGCATATGGCTAACGAAGGGTTCGCCGATATCGCCGCGCTGGTCCGGCGTCGAGCTGGCATCGTGCTGACTGAGGACAAGGCCTATTTGCTGGAGACGCGACTAGGCCCGGTGCTGGCCCGGCTAAAGCTCCCGTCGCAGGCGGCGCTGGCGCAGCGCCTGCGTGCCAAGCCCGACGAAGCGTTGGAGCGCGCCGTGGTCGAAGCGCTGACTACGCATGAATCGTCATTCTTCCGTGATTCGAAGCCGTTCGACCACTTGGCTGGCCTTCTGCCGCGGCTGTCAGCTTCGCGCCCTGCTTCGCAGCCGCTGCGCATCTGGTCGGCGGCCTGTTCAACGGGACAGGAACCCTACTCCATTGCCATGGTGGTGACCGACACCTTGCCCGGCCGTGGCGCCCGCCCGGTCGAGATACTTGCGACAGACATATCATCCGAGGTCCTGAAGCGCGCCAGCGACGGCTTGTTCAGCCAATTCGAGGCTCAGCGGGGACTACCCATTCGGTCGTTGGTGAAGCATTTCCGCCAGGAAGACGGCCGATGGCGCGTATCGCCCGAATTGCGCCGCATGGTGCGCTTTGAGGAGCGAAACCTGCTGGCGGACATGACTGGCCTCGGCCGGTTTGACGCGATCTTTTGCCGCAATGTCCTGATCTACTTCGATGCGCCCACGAAAGCGCGCGTCCTTGACGCGATGGCCAGGCAGCTTGCTGAGGACGGTGTCCTGTATCTGGGCGGCGCCGAGACGGTGCTGGGCCTCACAAATCGCCTGCAGGCTGTTGCGGGTGAGCGGGGTGCCTATGGGCTGACGGCCAAGCGCGCTGCGGCTTGAGCACGCCCAGCCTTCACCAATCGCGTTGCGGCCACCGCGTCTGCGGCAGCGCGCAAGCGTCTTCCCTCGACTGCCTTGCAGCAGGCTGCGCTGATCGGCTGACCTGCCTGCTGCTGGGTGGAGGAGGTGTCGCGACCTGGCGCATCGGTCGCGGCGGTGGCCGATCGGCACCAGATGAGCCGGAGCCTGTTGTTGGAATGGCGACGTCAGGTTCGCGAGGGGACGATGCCAGGCGTGGTGCGCGCAGACGCGGCTACGACGCTGGTGCCGGTGCGTATCGTGGAGAACGCGCCGTTGAAGGAGCCATCGTGCCCGCCGGTGCCGTCGCGCAGGTCTGCCGAGCGCGCGGGCAAGTCGACAGCGATGGTTGAGGTGGTGCTGTCGAACGGTCGGATGCTGCGGCTGGCCGCGTGCGCCGACTTTTTTTCAGCGTGATCCGCCGCCGCGCGAAGAAGCGCCACAGCGTGGCGATGCCAACCGGCACTCCGACCTCGGCCAGTTCCCCGCGCAGCTCGCTCAGCGTGATGTCCGGCGCCCGCTCCGGCAGACCGAGAATCAGCGGTGCATGCGCCTCGACCCGCTCCGAGCGGCGATCTCCGCTGGCGAATGGCGCCGGCGCCGAGGGCACGCCCTTCGCCCGGCTGAAGGTCGCGCCAATGCAGCTCACCGGACCAGTGACACGCATACTTCCCTGTCGTTGCGCGTAGTCTGCGGCAAGCCAGAACGGCTCGGCCATGCCGTCGGTGTCGGCATCATTCCCGCCAGCGACCTGATCATCCACGCAATCGACGGGCCGACTGCTTTCGAAGTGGAAGACACCTTCAAGCAGCGATCGTCCCTGGCGGTTGCCCAAATGCCCCAGTCTCGCGTGCCGCGCTGATCTCGGCATTGGTCAGGCCGATCTCCCTCAGGATCTCCGCGGCATGCTCGCCGACCGCGGGCGGCGGGCGGCGTACTTCCACCGGGGATGCGGTCAGGGTGAAGGGCGGCGCCACGCCACTTTCGATCCGCCCGTCGCGTTCCCAGCGCAGCACGGCGCCTGCGGCTTCGATCTGCGGATGGTCCGCCGCCTGGCCCACGCTGTGCACCCGCGCGACGTTCACCTTTGCCGCACCGAGTCGATGCAGAATATCATCACAGGTGAGGGAGCGCGTAACGGCGGAGAGCGTGTCAATCAGCGCCACGCGATGCGTGCGGCGGTCCATCGCGGTGATGTATTCGGGCCGTTCCAGCCGCGCCGGATCGAGTGCGCTGGCTAACCGCCGCCACATGTCGTCGGAGGGCGCGATGATCACCACATCGCCATCGGCCGCTGGGAAGACCTGGTTCGGCACGCTGAGATGGTTGGCGGTGCCCATGCGCTGGTGCTCGGTCTTGGCCAGCCACCAATCGGTGTAGAAGTAGCTCATCAGATGCGCCGAGGATTGCAGCAGGGAGGAGGTCACCTTCTGCCCCTCGCCCGTCTTTCCGCGATGCAGCAGGGCTGCGAGGATGGCGCAGACCATGCCGAGGCTGCCGTGCAGATCGATGCCCGCGGTGCCGACCCGCACCGGCGGGCGGTCGGGCTCGCCGGTCAGATGCATGAGGCCGGAATGCGCCTGCAGGGCCACGTCATTGGCGCCGAAATCGCGCAGCGGCCCGGCTTCGCCATAGGCGGAGAAGCCGCAATGGATCAGCCGCGGATTCTCGGCCCGCAGATCCTCCCAGCCCAGCCCCCAGGCCTCCATCGCGCCGGGTCGGAAATTGTGTACAAGCACATCGGCCGACAGCGCGAGCCGGCGCGCCAGCGCCAGCCCCGCCGGGGACTTCAGGTCGAGCGCGATGCTACGTTTGTTGCGGTTGAGCGCGAGGAAGGAGGGGCTGGCACCGAGCCGTTCCAGTACCTCCTTCGTGACGCCGAAGCCGCGTGCCTCGTCGCCACGGCCGGGCTCCTCCACCTTGATGACCTCCGCGCCGAGGTCACCCAGCACCTGCGTCGCCGCGGGGCCGGCAAAGACGCGGCTGAGGTCCAGCACGCGCACCCCATCGAGCACACCCTGCATGGCGCGCTCAACCGGCCGGAAGGGTGACGGCGGCGGTGCCGACGGTGACGATCTTGCCCTCGCCATCCTCCGCCCAGACCTTCAGCGCCAGGGCACGCCTCCCCTCGGGCAGAGCCGTCGCCGAATCCACCCGCAAGACGCAGGTCAGCGCCACATCTTCATAGACCGGCGCGATGAATTTCGTCGTCAGCGCGCCCGGTGTCTCGAGCGCCGCGGTGCCAAAGCTGCGCAGCATCAGATCGAGGATCCAGTTGGTCGAGATCATGCCGTCCGAGATGATGCCCGGCAGGCCCTGGCCGCGCGCGTATTCGTCATCGTCATGGATGGTGGGGACGGAGAAATGCACGCGCCCGTCATTCGCCTCGACGGTGGGCAGCGCATCGACATACCAGCGCATGCGCTCGCGGGTCATCACGCGCGGCGCGGCGCGTACCTCATCGCCTTCCTGCCAGAGCATCACGCGGCCTCCTGCGTCGCGTCGCGGTAGGAGAGGCAGACCGTGTCGCGGTATTCGACCAGCAGTCTGCCGCCTTCCTGCGCATGGATGGTGATGTCCACATCCATGTATTCGCGCCCGCGCTTCATGTAGCGCCGGCTGACGACGCCCGCGACCACGAGCGTCTGCCCCGCGCGCACGGCCGCGTGCCAGCGCACATCGAAGGTGTAGTGCACCCGCGCATTCGGCCCGCAGCCCTCGGGGCAATGCAGCGTGTAGAAGCGCAGTTTCTCCAGATGCACCATGGTCGGCGGTACGATCGGGTGCGCCTCGTTCTGGAAGCAATCCTGGTGCATCTCGTTGGCGTGGCAGTATTCGCGCACCTGGAAGGGGCTGATCACGACCTCGATCGGGGCGAAGCGGTCGCCCTCTTCCAGGTCGGCGGTGTAGCGGCCGGTGGCCATCCTATTTCCCCTTGAAGACGGGTTTGCGTTTCTCGACGAAGGCGCGCTGGGCTTCCTGCGCGTCCTCGGTGTGCGAGAGCTGCTCGGTGATGGTCTGCTCGAAGCGATAGGCCTCCCGATACGGCATGCTCTCGACCACGTTGAAGGAGCGCTTGATCTCGCGCACCGCCAGCGGACTTTTCGCCGCGATGGCGCGCGCCATCGCCTGTGCTTCCGCCAGCAGCGCCCCGCGCGGCAGGGGCGGTTCGATCAGGCCGAGCCGATAGAGTTCGTTGGAAGGCACGCGCCGCCCCGTGAAGTACATCGCCCGCGCCATGGAGCGTGAGAAATGCTCCGAAAGCAGCTTCGTGCCGCCCGCGAGGCCGACATCGATCTCGGGCATCTGCACCCAGCACTCCTCTGCCGCGAAGATCACGTCGCAGGAGAGCATCAGCGCGAAGCCCGCGCCGATCGCCGGCCCGTTCGCCGCGCAGATCACCGGCTTGAGGCAATCCATCGGCGCGTAGAAGAATTCGCGCGTCAGCCGGTTGTGCGAGACGTAGTCGCCGGGTTCCTTGACCAGGCCCACCCGTTCCTTGATGTCGGCACCGGCGGAGAAGCTGTTGCCCGCCCCGGTCAGCACGACGCAGCGCACATCCGCGCGGTCCGAGCAGGCGTCGAGCAGCCGGGTGAGTTCCTCGCGCAGCGCGCGGTTCTGCGCATTCACCGGCGGGCGGTCGAGCGTGATGGTGGCAACGCCCTCGGCGAGGTCGAAGCGGCAGGTGGAAAGCGCCATCAGTCGAGCTTCACATTCGCGCGCTGGATCACGCCGCGCCATTTCGCGCGGCCCTCGGCGATCACCACCGCCAGCTCCTCGGGCGTGCCGCCGGAGGCCGCCATGCCCATCTCGCGGAAACGCTCGCGGATGCGCGGCAGGGCCAGCACCTCGTTGAAGACGGCGTTGAGCCGCGCGACCACCGGGGCGGGCATGCCAGCCGGGCCCACCATGTAGAGCAGCGTCGTGCCCTCATAGCCCGGCAGGGTGGCGGCGATGGGCGGGATCTCCGGGTGGTCCTCCAGAGCGCGCTCGGTGGAGATGCCGAGCAGGCGGAGATTGCCCGCGCGCACCGCCGGGATCATCGCCGCGAAACTGTCCAGCGTGGCCTGTACGCGTCCCGCCGTCAGGTCGATCAGCGCCTGGCCGGAGCTGCGATAGGGCACATGCGTCATGCGCGTGCCACTCATGCTCATGAACAGCTCCATCGCCAGATGGCTGGAGGAGCCGGGGCCGGTGGAGGAGAAGCTCAGCCGGTCCGGATTGGCGCGCAGATGCGCGATGAACTCGGCCACGTTCTGCGCCGGCACCGAGGGGTGCACGACCAGAATGTTGGGCAGCTGCGCGATATGGACGAGGGGCGCGAAGGCGCGCTCCGCGTCATAGGGCAGGTTGGCGTAGAGGAAGGGGTTGGTCATCTGCACGCCGGGGGTGCAGATCAGGATGGTGTAGCCATCGGGTGGCTGCTGCGCGGTGAAGGCCGCGCCCACCGAGGCCGCCTGGCCGGGGCGGTTGTCCACGATCAGCGGCTGGCCGAGCCGGGGGGCGAGTTCCTCCACCAGCAGCCGGGCCACGATGTCGGACCCGCCGCCGGGGGCGAAGGGCACGACGAAGCGGATCGGCCGGCTCGGGAAGGGCGCCTGGGCCAAAGCGGGTGTGGCGAGTGCGGCGCCGAGGCCGGCGCCGATCACGAAGCGACGAGTTGTCGCCATGCTGTGCTTCCTCCGCGGGTTCTTGGCGCGAAGTCTTGCGCCGGCCCGCCGGCCCGACAACGCGCAGCGGATGAGCAGCACCCTTGCCGTGGATGCAAGGACGGCCCGGCGCCATCCTTGCGCCGGATGCAAGGATGCCGTGCCGCCAGCCGACATTCTCCCGCGCCGGCGCCTCGCCTAGGCTTCCCCGCAAGGGTGCCCGGCGAGGCACCGATGGGGGGGAACCATGCGCCAGTTCGGACGCAGGCAAGCGAGCAAGACCCTGTTGGGCGGCCTGGCCGCAGCGGTGCTGGCCACGCCGGCCCTGGCTCAGCCGCGCTGGCCGGACCGGCCGATCCGCATCATCGTGCCCTACCCGCCGGGCGGGTCCACCGACCCCGTCGCCCGGCTGCTCGCCGCCGATCTCACGACGCGCCTCGGCCAGCCCGTGGTGGTGGAGAACCGAGCCGGGGCGGCGGGTTCCATCGGCACGGAGGCGGCGGCCCGCGCGGCGCCGGATGGCGCCACCTTCCTGTTCCACACCTCGGTCCTGGCCACCGAGCAGAGCTTCAAGCAGAACTTGGCCTACAACGTGCTGAACGACCTCACGCCCATCTCGCTGGCGGTCACGGGGCCCTATCTGCTGGTGGTGAATCCCAGCCTGCCGAGCCGGAATGTGGGTGAGCTGATCGCCTTCGCGCGCGCCAATCCGGGCCGCGTCAACTTCGGCTCGGCCGGCACCGGCTCCTCAGGCCATCTGATCGGCGAGCTTTTCGCGCTGCGCGCCGGGGCGCAGATGGTGCACATCCCCTACCGAGGCGGCGGGCCTTCGGTGACGGCGCTGATCCAGAACGAAATCCAGTTCATCTTCGACACCATCCCTGGCTCGCGCGGGTTGGTCGAGGATGGAAGGCTGCGCGCGCTCGCGGTCACGGGGGCGGAGCGTGCGCCGCTGCTGCCGCAGGTGCCGACCATCGGCGAAAGCGGCCTGCCCGATTTCGTCAACGAGTTCTGGCTCGGCCTGTTCGCCCCGGCGCGCCTGCCGGCCGAAATCCAGGCGCGGATGAACCAGGCGGTGCGTGAGGCGCTGGCCGAGCCCGCCTTGCGAGACCGTCTCGCCCAGCTTGGCCTCGTGGTGCGCGCCAGCACGCCCGAAGCCTTCGACGCCACGCTGCGCCGCGACATCGCGGAATGGCGGGATGTCATCACCCGCGCCAACATCCGCGCCGAATGAAGGAAATCCCCTTGGCACTCGAATCCAGCGCCACGCGGCGCGGCGTCTTCGCTGGTGCGGCCGCCCTGCTCGCCGCGCGTGCCTTGCCCGCCGGGGCCGCGGCACCGCCCGCCACCGAACAGATGGCCGGCGCCTATCGGCATCGCGTCGGCGACATCCAGGTGACCTCGCTGCTCGACGGCAACGTCGCCTTTCCCGATGCCGCGCTCCCCAACCTGTTCGCCCGCTTCGACGCCGAGGTGGCGGCCCGGCTGCGCGCCGAAGCCTTCGTTCCGGCTGGCGCGGTGCCGCTGGCGGTCAATGCCTTCCTGGTGAACACGGGCGGGCGGGTGGTGCTGATCGATGCGGGTGCAGCCACGGCGCTTGGCCCCACACTCGGCCAACTGCCACGCGCGCTGACGGCGGCGGGTGTGGCGCCGGCGCAGATCGACCTGATCGTGCTGACGCATCTGCACCGCGACCATTCCGCCGGGTTGATGACGGCCGGCGGCGCCGCGCTTTTCCCCAACGCCGAATTGCTGGTGGCGGAGGCCGAGGTTGCTTATTGGACCGATGCCGCGAACGAGGCCTCGGCCCCCGCGCCGCTTCGCCCGTTTTTCGCGCCTGCACGGCAGGCCTTGTCTGCCTATGGCGCGCGCGTGCGCCGCATCGCGCCGGAGACCGAGGTGGCGCCGGGCGTGCGTACCCTCGCGGTGCCGGGGCATACGCCCGGGCATCTTGGCGTGCGGATCGCCTCAGGCAGCGACCAGCTGCTGATGTGGGGCGATGTGGTGCACACCCAGGCGCTGCAATTCCCACGGCCCGACTGGTCGATCTCCTTCGACTCGGACCCTGCCGTGGCGGCGCAGACGCGGATGCGGCTGTTCGACATGGCGGCAACGGACCGCATCGTCGTCGCCGGTTCGCACCTGTCGTTTCCCGGCCTCGGTCACGTCACGCGGCGCAGCGAGGGCTTCGGTTTCGCGCCGCTGATGTGGCGCTCGGCGCTGTAGCGTGGACGAGTCGGAGAAGGCTCGGATCAAGGCCGAGGTGCTCCAATTGGCCGGCGCCATCTCGATCCATTCATGCTCGATCGGCATTCCCGCGCTGATGTCGCTGATCACGCCCCCGGCGTGAGTGCGGTTCGTTCCGGATCACGAAATAGCGCCGCCAGGAAGTCGATGAACACGCGCGTGCGCGCCGAAAGGTGGCGGCTGCGCTGATAGACGGCGAAGATGCCGTTCTCGAACTCCAGATGGCTAGCGCGGTGGTCCGGGAACAGCCGCACCAGCCGCCCGGCGCGGATATCCTCGCGCACCGACCAGTCAGGCATCAGCACCACGCCAAGCCCTGCCAGTGCCGAGGCATGCAGCGCGGGGCCGTTGTCGGTGGTGAGTGAGCCGTTGACCGGCACCTCCGACATGGCCCCCGCATCATCCACGAAACGCCACACCGTGCGGCCCATGCTCAGCCGATAGGTGAGGCAGTTATGCGCCGACAGTTCTGCCGGCGTGGTGATCGGCGGCCGACCCGCGAGATAGGCGGGTGATGCGCAGACCACGCGTTCGCTGGTCGCGAGCCGGCGCGCGACCAGCGCGCTCTCGCTGAGCTTCCCGATGCGAACATCCACATCGATGTTGTGCTCGGCCAGGTCGATAGCGTGATTTGACATCGACAACTCGACCGTGATCGCGGGATTCGCGTGCAGAGGAAGCGGGGCAGACTCGGCACCAGCACCAGCGCGCCGAATAGCAGGCGCGAATGCACCCGCAGCATGCCTGAGGGCTGCTGCTCGCGCTGGCTGACCTCGACCTGCATCTCCTCCACCTGCTGCAGGATCGCCTCGGCGTGGCGCAGGTAGGTTTCGCCGGTGCTCGTCAGGGTCATGCTGCGGCTGGTACGGTTCAGCAGGCGGGCGCCAAGCTGCTCCTCCAGCGCCGTGATCTGGCGCGAGACAGAGGCCGGCGAGAGGCCAAGCTTACGACCCGCCGCGGAGAGGCTGCCCTGATGGGCGACCGCGGCGAACAGGCTCATGGCGCGCAAAGTTTCCATGTCGCGGGCAGACTTCCTTTCGCTTCCCGCAAAATTGGAGAAGCTTGCGCCCGGAAATGCAAGGGGAAGCTCCGTCGGCGACGATCGATGCGGCGATGAAGGAGCGGCGCCAGACCTTCCGCAGCGTGCCGCAACAGCGCCTGGAAATCCTCGCCGCCTACCGCTGCGACCGATGCGATCTGCCTTTTCGCTCAAGGTTCGCCGATGCGTACCTATTGCGCCTGAATGCCTGCCGAGCGGATCACCTCGTCCCACTTGCGCATCTCGGTGGCGAGAAACCTCTCGAACTCAGCGGGACTACTGACCCGCAACACGCCATCCAGCACGGCGAAACGCTGCGCGACCTCGGGCACGGCTACGCTGCGGCGCAGCGCGTCGTTGAGGGCTTGCACGATGGCCGGCGGCATCCCTGCCGGACCCACGACACCCCACCAAAGCAGGTACTCGTAGTCCGGCAGACCCTGGCTTGCGATCGTCGGTAGCCCGGTGCTGCTCGGCTCGCGCGCCGTGGTGCCCAGCAGGCGCACGCGCCCGGCATCGACCAGCGCCTGGAATTGCGTGATCCCGCCAAAGGCCAGATCCACCTGCCCCGCGGCGAGCGCATTGGCGATGGGCCCGGTGCCGCTGTAGGGGACCAGCAGCAGGTCGATCCCACCCATGATGCGCAGCAATTCGGAAGCGAGGTGCACGCCCGAACCCGGCCCGGAATAGCCCAGGTTCAAGGCGCCCGGCCTTTGGCGGGCCAGGGTCAGCAGATCGCCCACGGAGCGCACGGGCAGATCCTGCCGCACCGCCAGCACGAATGGGTAGGTGATGAAATGCGCGATCGGCGTGAAGTCCTCCGGCGTTCGGTAGGGCAGCGACCTGACCAGCGCGGGGTTGGTGATCAGGCTCGGGTTGGCCAGGCCGATCGTGTAGCCATCGGGGGCGGCCTGCGCGACGGCACGGGTGCCGATGATGGTGTTCGCACCGCCCCGGTTCTCGATCACGATGCTCTGGCCAAGCTGGCGCGAAAGCTCCTGTGAAATCGTTCTCGCAGCAAAATCACCGCCCCCGCCGGGCGCGTAGGGCACGATCAGGCGGATCGGCCTGGTGGGGAACGCTGGCTCGCTCGCCGAGGCGACGGATGCGCCCAGCATCAGCAGGATCGCGGTCAGGATCGATCGCATCATTGCTTGCCTCCCTTGTCGCGTTTGCATCCGCCTGCCTCATGACAGCCCGTAGACAACCTTGCCGGGCACGGGCAGGCGTGCCTTGAGGATCAAGCCCTGCTCGGCTTCCGTGACGAACAACGCTTGGCGATCCACCCCGCCATAGGCGGCGTTGGTGGTGCGCATCCCGGCGCAGGAGCGGATGCGGTGGATCGGCTCGCCATGCCGATCGAACACCCATGCCGTGCCGTGCCCGGCAGCCACGACGACGAGGCTGTCGGCCTCATCGACCACCATGCCATCCGGCCCGGTTGGCCCGCCGCTGAGCTGGATGAACAGCCGCGTCTTCGGCGCGCCCGGCTTGTCCTTTGTCAGGGGGCAACTCATCACCTGGTTGGCGCGCGTGGTCGAAACGTGCAGCAGCGTCTCGGCCTTGTTCAGCACCACGCCGTTGGGTGCGGCGAGCCCGGCGAAGATCAGGTCGATCTCCCCGGTCCGGCGCAGCCGGTAGACGGCGCCGATCGGTTCGGCGAGGCCGCTATGGCCCTGGTCGGTGACGTAGAGATCGCCATCCGCGCTGAAGCTCAGATCGTTCAGCCCAATGAAGCGCCCCCGTGGGCCGCCGGAGGCGATCACCTGGCGCTCCCCGGTCGCCGGGTCGAAGGCGAGGATGCCGTGGCGGTGGTCGGCGACGAAGATGCGCCCATCCTGGTGGATCTTCAGCCCGTTCGGCTCGCCATCATACTCCGCGAAAACCGACCAGCTCAGGTCGGGCGCGATCCGGAAGATCCGTCCATGCGCAAGGTCGACGCAGTAGAGGTTGCCCGCGCGGTCGAAGGCCGGTCCTTCGAGGAAGGAATGCAACGGCCCGCCGCCGCGTCGATGCAGCCAGGCGCTCATCTGCCCTGCCCGGCGGAACTCGTCGGGCATGCGGGCATGGATTTCCGTCTCGACGACCGGCGGGGTTGCGTACATCGGAATGCCTTTCCAGATCAGTCGAGCCGAACGCCGGCGCGTTCGACGATGCCGCGCGCGCGCGCGATCTCGGCGACGGTGAAGGCGGCGAGCCCTTCCGGCGGCTGGTATTGCGCGAGCGTACCGGTCTCCGCCAGGGCGGCGCGCAGCTCCGTGTCCGCCAGGACCCGGCGATAGGCTTCGGTCAGCGTCTGCACCACCTCGGCCGGCAGGCCAGCGGGGCCATAGACCGCGAACCAGGAGGTGACGATGAAATCGGCGAAGCCGCTCTCGATCATCGTCGGCACGTTTGGCAGCCAGGGCGCGCGCTCCGGCCCGCAACTCGCCAGCGCCAGCATCGCGCCGCTGTCGATGTGCGGCTTCAGCGGCAGGTAGGGATAGAACATCAAGGACACGGTGCCGGCCATCAGGTCGGCGATGACCTGCGTGTTGTTGTAGGGGACATGCACGATGTCGATGGCAGCCTGAGTGCGGAACAGCTCGCCCCCCAGATGCGCGCCCGTGCCGACGCCGGTGGAACCGAAATTGAGCCGGCCCGGATTGGCTTTCGCGTAAGCCACCAATTCCTGCACGCTGCTCACCGGCAGGCGGGGATTGACCACCAGCACCTGCGGCTGGCTGGCGATCATCGCCACGGGCGAGAAGCCGCGCACCGGATCGTAGCGGATCGAGCGATAGAGGCTGACATTCGTCGCATGCGTCTGGTTGGCGGCGAAGATCAGCGTGTAGCCATCGGGCCGTGCGCGCGCGACGAATTCCGAGCCGATCATGCCGCCAGCCCCGGCGCGGTTATCGACCACGATCCGCTGGCCGAGGATCTCGCTTGCGCGCTCGGCGAGCCTGCGCGCCAGGAGATCCGTCGCGGTGCCGGGGCCATAGGGCACGACCAGGCTGATCGGGCGTGCGGGAAAGGCCTGCGCCAAGGCGGGCCGCGCCAATGCGGCGGCGGCCAGCGCGGTGCCGATGGTCCGGCGGGTGATGGTCATTGTTGTTTCTCCCTCTCCCTCATCGCCGAGGCGGTTCAGCCCGCTTCCCAGCGCAGCAGCGTCATCGCACCCGCATCCACGAAGCGGCCGCGCAAGGGCAGGCCGACGCGCAGCGCCTCGGGCGCGAGGCCGATCACATTGCCGACCAGGCGCACCTTCGGCGTGTCGTCGAGCGTCACGAGGCCGACCACATAGGGCACCTCGGTGAACCCCTTCGCCGTCGCCTTGCCGATCACCGTCCAGCTGAACAGCGTGCCGCGCGGCGCGCATGCCACCCAGCGCGTCGCGAAGCTGCCGCAAGCGGGGCAGATCCGGCGCGGCGGCCAGCGCGGCGTGGCGCAATCATCGCAGGCCTGCACCATCAGCCTGCCTTCGCGCGTGCCCTGCCAGAAGGGCGCGAAGAGCGGATCCTCGATGTCGGGCGGGAGGATGTCCTGCTCAGCCATTGCCCGCCTCCAGCACGCAGAAGGAGCCATCACCGAGCTGGCCCCAGCCGCTGACGGCGATTAGCCGTGCATCCGCGACCTGGCGTGAGCCAGCTTCGCCGCGCAGCTGGCGCACCGCCTCGATCACATGGTTCAGCCCAGCCTGATGGCCTTCCGAGAGCATCCCGCCATGGGTGTTGACCGGCAGCCGCCCGCCCAGCCGGATCTGGCCATCCGCCACCAAGTCCCGCCCCCGGCCATGCGGCGCGAAGCCCGCACTTTCCAGCTGGTGCAGCACCTCGAAGGTGAAGCAGTCATAGATCATCGCCGCATCCATGTCGGCCGGGCCGAGGCCGGTCTGTGCCCAGACATCCTCCGCCGCCTGGTCCAACCCGATCGACAGGAAGGGATCGCGGTTGGAGATGTCGATCGGCGAGGCTCCGACAGCCTCCGCCGCGCCCAGCAGCTTCACCGCGCGCGGGGCGCCGCAGGAGGGCGTGGCGGAGACGATGACCGCACTCGCGCCGTCAGTCTCAAGGCAGCAATCGAACAGGTGATAAGGATCGGCGACCAGCCGCGCGCCCATGTACTCCTCCAGCGTCAGGGGCCGGCCAAACATCTGCGCATCCGGGTTGAGCTGCGCATGGGCCCGCGCGGCGAGCGCGATCTCGGCCAGCGTCGAGCGCTCCAGCCCATATTCATGGCGGTAGCGCTGCGCCAGCACGGCGTAGCGGGCGGCGGGCGTGTTCCAGCCGGCGGTGTGCTCCAGCTGCAGGCGCAGATTGCGGCCCGGCAGGAAGGAAGGCCGATCCGCCTTGCGCAACCCCGAACTGCCGAGCAGGCCGCGCAGCAGCAGCACATGCGTCGCCGCCCCGCCGAGCACCGCGAGCCCCGCCGTGCGCAACCCCGAGACCGCGCTCGCGCCGCCCTGGTCCACCGTTGCCCGAAAGCGCATGCGCGGGATCGGCAGGTTCGACAGCACCACATCCTCGGCGGCGTGGCCGGGATAGTTGATCATGCCATCGATCGCGCCGGGTTCGATGCCGGCATCGCGGCATGCCGCCAGCACCGCGCGCAGGGCCAGCACATCGGCCGGCGCATCGGCCTTCTTGCGATAGGGCGTGTTGCCCACACCCGTGATCAGCGCGTGCCGCGTCATGCCCAGCCAGCCCGCGCATCCACCACGACGGCGCCGTCTGGCCCCGCCATCACCGGGTTGAAATCCGCCTCCTCCAGCGCCGGCCCCTGGGCGATCGCCCAATCGGCGATGCGCCGCAGCAGGCCGAGCAGTGCCGCGCGATCCGCCGGCGGCGCGCCGCGCCAGCCGGCGAGCAGCGCCGCCAGCCTTGTGTGCCGTGCCAGCAGGCGCTCGATCCCCGCCGCATCGGTCGGCAGCAGGGCGGCGACGACATCGGCGTGCAGCTCGGCCTCCACCCCGCCACGCCCGAGCACGAGCAGCGGGCCGAAGCAGGGGTCGCGCTTGATGCCGACCAGCAGCTCGATCCCGCCCGCCATGCGCTGGACCATCAGCCGCGCCGCCGGCAGCCCCGCCCCGGCCAGCGCGAGGTCGCGCGCCGCCACCTGCACCGCCGCGGCATCGGCCAGACGCAGCTTCACGCCGCCGATCTCGGTCTTGTGGCTCAGCGCCGGGCTGTCGAGCTTCAGTGCCACGGGAAAGCCGATGCGCGCGGCGATGGCGGCGGCCTCGGCCGGGTCGAGCCCGGTGGTGACGCCGAAGGCAGCGCAGGTCACCCCGGCTGCGTCGAGCAACGAGAACAACTCGGCCGCGCCGGTCGGGCGCGCGGCGGGGGAGGCATGTCCGGCTTCCTGCTGCAGCGTCGCCAGCAACCCGGCCCGAGCCTCGCGCAGCGCCTGGTCCGTGCGATAGCGGGCGCAGGCCTCGGCGGCGGCAGCGGCGCGCTGCGGATCGGTGAAGCTCGGGATGCCGGCGGTTTCCAGCGCGCGCCGCGCCGGCTCGGTCCGCCCCATCCAGGCGACCAGCACGTCGGGGCGCATGCCGCGCGCGGCCTCGGCCACGGCCTTGGCGACGGCCTCGGCATTGTCGCCGCCCGCGCCGGTGACGACCAGCACCGCATCGATCTCCGCCCAGCCATCCAGCACGGCCAGCAGGCGCGGCAGCATGGAGTGATTGGCGAAGGCGCCCGTGACATCGGCCGGGTTGCCGATGTCGCCCTGCTTGGCCTCGCGCGCCAGGGCCTCGGCGATGGCCGGCGGGGGCTGGGGCAGGGTCCAGCCGAGCGCGCTGAGATGATCGGCGGCGAGCGTGCCCGCACCGCCCGAGGTCGTCAGCACGGCGGCGCGCCGGCCATGCGGCGTGTCGCGCCGCCGCAGCCCATGCGCGGCCAGGGCGCGCATCGCGTCGAACAGGTCATCGTAGCTGGCCGCTTGCTGGATGCCGGCCTCCTCCGCCAGCGCGGCATAGACCTCCCGCCCGCCGGCGATGCGCCCGGTATGGGACTGGACGGCGCGCTTGCCGGCCTCGGAGGTGCCGGCCTTGATCATCAGCACCGGCTTGCCCTGCACCGCCGCACGCAGGGCGGCACGGCGCAGCGCGGGGCCATCGGAGACCCCTTCGAGGAACAGCGCGACGATGCCGGTGGCGGGATCATCCACCACGCCGTCCAGCAATTGCTCCAGCGTCGTGCCGGCCTCGTTGCCCGTGCTGATCATCCACGAATAGCCGAGGTCGGAGTCCGTGTAGGTCTGCAACAGGTAGGAAATCACGGACCCGCTCTGCGCCAGCACGGCGATGGGGCCGGGCCGGAAGCCGCCGCGATGCGTGCCGGAGGTGAAGCTGCCATTCAGCCGCGCCTGCCCGTTCATCACGCCCATCGAGTTCGGCCCGATGATGCGCATCCCGGTGCGCTGCGCGATTCGCGCCACGGCCTCGTCCAGCGCCCGCTTGGCCGCGGTCTCGCCAAGTTCGGAACTGATCACCACCGCGGTGCCGACCCCCAGCGCCGCGGCTTCCTCCAGCGTCGGGATCACGGTGCGCACGGGGCTGGTGATCACTACCAGGTCCGGCACCGAGGGCAGCGCCGAGAGGCTCTCCGCGCAGGGCAGGCCCTGCACCAGCGTGCCGGCATAGCGCGGGTTGACGGCATGGACCGGAATGGACGGTTGCGCATTCAGCACATTCGCGAGCAGCCGCGCGCCATAGTAATTGCCGTCGAGCGGCGAGGCGCCGATGACGGCGATGCCGCGCCCGGTCGCCAGGCGCGCCGGGGCCTTGATGGATGTCTGGTCCACGCTGCTAGCCGACCTGCGCGCCGGAGATGCGCACGATCTCGCCCCATTTGGCCGCCTCGGTCCGGATGAAGGCAGTGAAGGCCTCGGCGGAGGAACCCACCGGCGCGGTGCCGATCTCGCGCAGGCGCTGCGCGATCGCCGGCTCCTTCACGATGTCCTGCACCAGGCGCGACAGGCGCTCGATGATCGGGCGCGGCGTCTGCGCGGGCGCGCGCAGGCCGAACCAGGCGACCGTCTCGAAATCGGCGATGCCGGATTCGGCCACGGTCGGCACATCCGGCAGGGCGAACCAGCGCTGGCCGGAGGTGACGACAACCGCGCGCAGGGTGCCCGCGCGCAGATGTTGCAGATAGCCACCCACCGCATCCACGCCCGCCAGCACGCGGCCCGCCAGCAGATCCGGCATCAGCGCCGCCGTGCCGCGATAGGGCACGTGTTCCAGCTCAACCCCGGCGCGCGAGAACAGATACGCCCCCGCCAGATGGCCCGAGGTGCCGTTGCCCGGCGTGCCATAGGCAAGCCTAGTCGGCTGGGCACGCACATGCGCCACGAAGGCCGCCAGCGAAGACGACGGGATGGAAGGATGCACCAGCAGCGCGCTGGCGACGTAGTTGATCTGCGAGATCGCGGTGAAATCGGCCTGCGGGTCGAAGGGCAGGCTGCGATACAGGTGCTGGTTAACCGCCGCCGTCGCAACCGATTCCAGCAGCAGCGTGTAGCCATCGGGGGCGGCCTTGGCGACCATCTCGGCGCCGATATTGCCGCCGGCCCCGGCCCGGTTCTCGATGACGACGGGCTGCTCGAGCAGCGCCTGCAGGCGCTCCGCGACGATGCGCGCGGAGACATCGGTCGCCCCGCCTGCCAGGAAGGGCACGACGATGCGGATGGGCCGCGAGGGCCAGGGCGCCTGGGCGCGCGCCCGGGGGGCAGCCAGCAGCGTGGCGCCACTCGCCAGCAGAGCGCGCCTCGACGCGGCGAGAGCCTGGGCCTTCATGCGACGTTCTCCTCGTTTTTTGGTGCGGTTTCGCGGGCGGCGGCGGCGCGGCCGGCGGTGCGGCCCGAGACCAGCGCCCACATCAGGTGCAGGCCGTGGCCCTTCAGCAGCAGCCCGCCCTGGCCGGTGGCGCCGGCGGCGTGCAGCCCCGGGATCGGCTGTCCTGCGGCGTCGAGCACGCGGCACTGCGCATCGATCGCGGCACCGCCCTCGGTAACGGTGAGCATCGCGCAGACCGGGCCCAGGGCGAAGAAGGGCCTGCTGCGGCCTTGCAGGGCTTCGGCCAGCAGGGCCGCATCGGTGCCGGTCCGCGCCGCCAGCGCGCCGACATCATCGGCCCAGCGCACCAGGTCGGGCCGGCCGCGCTCATAGTCACGGAAATAGGCGAAGGCGATGCCGGGGGCTGTGGAGATGAAATGCGGGAAGGCCTGGAAGCGATCCGCGAGGGCGCGATCGCCCAGCAGCCAGCCCGTCGCGCCCGGGCTCAGCGCGAGTGCCTCGGCCGGCCGGTCCGCCGGCAGGGCCTTGCCCGTCGCATCCGCGAGCACCGCGCCGGCCTGCAGGAAGACCGGGGCCGGCCCCATCTGGGAGAGCAGCAATTGGCGGATCAGCGGCGTGATCAGCGCCCGCGGCGCATGCGCCGAGACCGCGGCGGAGAGCCGCAGCAGCCATCGCCAGCGCGGCATGCGATGGATCCAGGGCTCACGCGGCGGCGCGGGGAAGCGCAGCTGTGGGCCAAAGACCGCCTCCATCCGCCGCATCACGGCGCCCACCCCCTCGAGCAGCGCGTGGCCCTCACCAGTGCTGTTGCGGTTGATCGGCAGCGCCGCCGCCGCCGCCGGGGCCAGGTGCCGCTGGCGCATGGCGTCCGAACCGCTGAAATCCCCGGCCGCGAGCACCACGCCGCCCCGCGCGAGCAGCGGATGTTCGCGCCCCGCGGCATCGCGCCAGACCACGCCGGTGACGCGCTCGCCCGACCGCAGGAACTGCACGACGCGGGCGTCAAAGAGGGTGGTGACGCCGCGCCGCTGGGCCTCATCCCACAGCGCGCGCAGATAGGCGCGCCCATTCGGGACGGCGTTGTGCATGCGCGGCACGCGGTTCGGCGGCTCGGGATAGGGGCCCACGAAGACAACGCCCAGGCGCTCCAGCCAGGTCACCACCGGCCCGGCCTCCTGCGCCAACAACTGGACCAGCGCTGCGGGCTCGGCGGTGCGGGGATCGGCCAGGATGATGTCCTCGGCGAAGGCGGCGGGATCATCGGCGATGCCGGCCTCGCGCTGCAGGCGGGTCCCGGCGGCGGCGACCGAGCCGACCGACCAGGAGGTGGTGCCGCGCAGCCCCGGCAGCTTCTCGATGAGCGTGACGGCGGCCCCGGACTCGGCGGCGGCGACCGCGGCGGCAAGGCCGGCGGCACCGGCGCCGACGACGACGACATCGCAGGCCGCGCCAGCGCTGGCCTGCTCGGCCTCGGCCGAGATGGAGGTGTCCGCGGTCATGCCGGGGGGCGACGCAGCGCGGGCCTTGGCCGCTTCATCCGGGGGGTCCTCCGCGGTGGGTGCGTCAGTGAGACATCGTTATCTCATGCACGCATGCGAAGATCGGGATGGTCAAGCGCATTTGTCAGTCGATGCCCGTGTAGTGGGCAAAAACCGCATGGATTGCCCGATGCAAGGCGAAAATGGACAAGGATTTGAGATATCGATATCTTGACCGCCCTCGGACCGCCGTCGCGCACCGCGGGAGGTCCTTCAACAGCGGCCGTGCCGCGCGGAGAGCCCCGATGGCGACCCCATTCCCCGACTACCAACCCGAGGGCGTGATCCCCGCCTGCCTGCTGCCCTTCCATGACGACCTCTCGATCGATGCCGCGGCCTATCGCGCCCATATCCGCGATGTCGGCGCCACGCGCGGCGTCAGCGCCATCACCGTCAACGCCCATGCCTCCGAGGTCAGTTCCTGCGACGTGGAGGAACAGGATCGCGTGCTCGATCTCACCCTGCAGGAGATCGGCGACCGCCTGCCGGTCATCGCCGGCGTCTATGCCGATGGCTCCGTGCAGGCCGCGCGCCTCGCCAAGCGCGCCGCCGCCGGCGGTGCTTCCGCGTTGCTCATCTTTCCACCGAACGTGCTGGCGCGTGGCGCGCAACAGCGGCCGGAGAATCTGGCGGCGCATGTGAAGGCCGTGGCGGACGCCACCGACCTGCCGCTCATCGTCTTCCAATACGCCCTGGCCACCGGCCTCACCTACCCGCTGCCCACGCTGCTGCGCCTGGCGGAGGAGGTGCCGAGCTTCCGTGCACTGAAGGATGGCTGCGCCGACCCGGTGCTGCATGAGCGCACCATCGTGGCGTTGCAGGGCCTCGCGCGCCCGGTCAACGTGCTCAGCACGCACAGCGCCTGGCTGCTGAGTTCCCTCGCCGCCGGGTGCAACGGGCTACTTTCCGGCTCGGGCAGCATCATCGCGGCATTGCATGTCGAGATCTATGAGGCGGTCCGGCGCGGCGACATGGCGGCGGCACGGGACGCGAATGCGCGCATCGCGCCGACCGCCGAGGCATTCTACGCAGCCCCGCTCTTCGACATGCACAACCGCATGAAGGAGGCGCTGGTGATGCTGGGCCGCCTGCCGCGCGCCACCGTGCGCCCGCCGCTGCGCAAGTTGGCGGATGCCGAGATCGGGCGCATCAGCAAGGCCATCGAGGCCGCCGGGCTGTTGACAGGGATACGCGCCGCGGCCGAGTAGCGGGGGCGATGGCCAAACCGCCCACGCTCCAGGACGTTGCGCGTCGCGCGGCAGTCTCGACCAGCACCGCCGCGCGCGTGCTGCGCGGCACCGACCATGTCGTCGATGCCCGGTTGTCCGAACGCGTGCGCCATGCGGCGCAGGAGATCGGCTATGTGCCGAATGTGCTGGCGCGCAGCCTGCGCGGCGGCGGGCCTCGGCTCGTCGGCCTGGTGGTGGGCGACATGCTCGACCCCTACTACGGCGCCATCGCCGATGCGGTGACACGCCATGCGGAATCGGCGCATGGCATGATCGCGCTGGTGTGCAACATGCAACGCGACCCGCTGCTGGAGGTGCGCTACTGCCACCAGATGTGGGAGCATCGCGTCGCCGGGCTGATCCTCGCCGGCGGTGGCTTCGATCAATGGTCGCACCTGGATCGGCTGGCTGCGGTGGTGGAGCAGATGACGCGCTCGGGCATCGTTGTCACCACGCTCAGCCCGCGCGGGCTGACGGTGCCGGCCTTCTGCGTCGACAACGTCGAGGTCGGCGAGGTGGTCGCCGGGCATCTGGCCGATGCCGGGCATCGCCGCGTGGGCATCGTGCTGGGGCCGGTGCAGAACGAGGTCACGCAGCTGCGCCTGGCCGGCATGGCGCGCCGCCTGGCCGCGGCCGGGGTGGGCTTCAAGGTTGTGCATACCGACTATTCGGCGGCGGCAGGGGCGCAGGCGCTGCAGGCCCTGTTGCTCCAGGACCCCTCGCTGACGGGTTTCGTCGGCGGCTCCGACGCCATGGCGGCGGGCATGGTGAATTGGCTGTGCGCTGCGGGCTATGCCGTGCCGCAGCAGGTTTCGGTGATCGGCATCGGCGCCACGCAGCTGGCGCAGCTTTGCCGGCCACGCCTTGCCTCGGTCGATGTCAGGCTGGCCGAATCAGGTCGCGCGGCGCTGGACTTCATCGCGACGGCAAGCGCGGCCTGCGGCCCGGCGGTTCCCAGGATCTCACCGCCAAGGCTTATCGCCGGCGAGTCCGTGAATTCGATCGATGCCGGGTACGGCACCATCCGATGACACTGTTCGGTGCCATCGGATGCTCACCGATCGTCGCACCGCACACCGCCGGCGCCACCGACTGTGAATACCAAATGGCCTGGGCCAACACCTATGCCGTGCGGATGGACGACGCCTCGACCGCCGACCGCGCTGGCAACGTAGTGATCAACCGCCACCGCGCGCCGGCATCCCGGCTGCTGCGGTAGCTGGAGGCAGTATCAAACCTGCGAGCTGCCGCCTTCCGGCAGAGTGCGAACGAGATTGGCGTGGAGAAGCTGGCGACGCTGGCCACCTCCACCACCCTGGCGGGGCTGTGCTTCAACGGGCTGGACGGGATCGCGGCGACCGCACGCGGCCTGCTGCTGGATGCGAACCGCGGCATGGCCTTCGTAGTGGACACCTCCTCGGCCAAGGAGTTCGCTCTGGTACACTGGCTGGTCGGCATCGACCCGAACGAGGCCATGCCCGACGAGCTGCATGCGTCCGGGATTGAGGGCAGCATGCACGACATGGCGCGCACGGTGGGCCGGCCGCGGAGCCCGCCATACCGGACGCCATGGTCGCCGCAGCCGCCCAGGCGGCGCCGGTGACGCAGGAGATCGCCTTACTTGACCAGGCCCTCGCGGCACCCGCCGCCACGCCCCGCGCCAGCCTGCGCGACACCGCCGCAGCCACCCTCGCCCAATGGGATGATCAGGCCGCACGCTTCGGAATGCATGATGGCGACCTGATCGGCGCGCTGGACGCGCCCATGGCGGCATTGCGCGCCTTGCTCGCCGCCAAGCCTGTCCGCGCCTCGCGCGAGCCCGGTGCACCGCGCAAGCAGCGCGAGGCCACGAAGCAGGAGCAGGTGCTGGCCATGTTGCGCCGGCCCGAGGGAGCCACGGTCGCGCAGATCGCCGAGGCAACGGGCTAGGCGCAGCACACGGCCCACGGCTTCTTCGCCGGTCTGAAGAGGAAGGGCCACGCGGTCGAGGTGTTGGGGCGGGTCCGCCAGCTTGGCTGTAACAAGACCGGCGCGAAGGGGTCCTGCACGGTCTATCGGCTGGCTCGCTGATGCATTTCGCGGACCGGGGCCGGCACATGGCGCCGTACACTCGCGCGCGTTAGCATCAGGCTGTGGACAAGGAGTCGCGCCATGCTGAGGTTGCCGTATGCGCTCTCGGCTCTTGCAGTTCTCCTCGCTGCGGTCACCGCGCTCGCGCAAGACGGGCGCCCGCTCGCCGGTCGCGCTTTCGCCGAGGCTAATTGCGCAAGGTGTCACGCGGTAAGCCCAACCGGCGTCAGCGCGCTTCCTGCCGCCCCAGCTTTTCGTGACCTGCATCGGCGATATCCCGTCGACCAGCTCGCAGAGGCGCTCGCTGAAGGGATCGGCACGGGCCATCCAACGATGCCAGAATTTCGGCTTGAGCCGCCGCAGATTGCCGATCTTCTGGCGTATCTGAAGACCCTGGAGCGCTGAGCTCAGACTGCATCGCACGCCGCCGCCACGTCATGGAGAAGCGCCCGCCGCAGCTCAAGGCGAAGTAGCCGCCCCGCGGCCGGCGGCCCTTCCCCTGGAGCGGGGCAGGGCTACCGCGCGATCTCTGCCGCCGTCAGCGCGCCCGGGAAGTGACAGGCCACGCGCTGCCCGGGCCCGAGTTCCGCCAGCGCCGGTTCCTCGGCGGCGCAGCGCGCCACGGCCCGCGGGCAGCGGGTGCGGAAGCGGCAGCCGGAAGGCGGGTCGGCGGGGCTCGGCACCTCGCCCTTCAACACGATGCGCCTGCGCTTCTCGCCGCCCGGCTCGGCCGCGGCCGAGAGCAGCGCCTGGGTATAGGGGTGCAGCGGCGCGGCGAAGATCGCCTCCCGCGGGGCTTCCTCGACGATGCGGCCGAGGTACATCACCGCGACAAGCGGCGCCATGTGGCGCACCGCCGCCAGGTTGTGGCTGACGAACAGGCAGGCGAGGCCGAGGCGTTCCTGCAATTCGCGCAGCAGGTTCAGCACCTGCGCCTGGATCGAGACATCGAGCGCGCTGGTCGGCTCGTCGCAGACCAGGAAGGCGGGCTCGGTCGCGAGTGCCCGTGCGATGGCGATGCGCTGGCGCTGGCCGCCGCTGAATTCGTGCGGGTAGCGGCCCGCATGGTCCGCCAGCAGCCCGACCATCGCCAGCAGTTCCGCCACCCGCGCGCGGCGGGATGCGGCGTTGCCCATGCCGTGCACCGCCATCGGCTCCGCCAGCAGCTGCGCCACGGTCATGCGCGGATTGAGGCTGCCGAAGGGGTCCTGGAAGATGATGCCCATGTCGCGCCGCAGCGCGCGCATGCGCGCATCCGGCAGATGCGTGATGTCCTGCCCGCGGAAGCGCAGCGTGCCCTCCTCCGGCTCGATCAGCCGGATCAGCACGCGCGCCAGGGTGGACTTTCCGCAGCCGCTTTCGCCGACCAGGCCGAGCGTGCCGCCCGGCGGGATCGCGACATCAACGCCATCCACCGCACGCACGCCGCCCGCGAAGGTCTTGCGCAGGCCGATGGCTTCGACCAGCGGCGCGGTCACGTGAACTCCTCCGCGCGCAGGCACGCCGCGGCGCTGCCTTCGCCGAGGTCACGCAGCGGCGGCGGCGCGGCCTCGCAGGCGGGCAGCGCATGGGCGCAGCGTGGCGCGAAGCGGCAGCCGGGCGGGAAATCCGCCGGCGCCGGCACCACCCCGCCGATCGCCGGCAGCGCGCCGATCGGGCCTTCCAGGCGCGGAATGGCGGCGAGCAGCGCGCGCGCATAGGGGTGGCGCGGCCGCTGGAAGACGCCCGCCGCGCTGCCGGTCTCGGCGATGCGGCCGGCATACATCACGATGACGCGTTCGCAGATGTCCGCGACCACGCCGAGGTCATGGGTGATCAGCAGCACCGCCATGCCGAATTCGTGCCTGAGGCCGCGCAGCAGGTCGAGGATGCCCGCCTGCACGGTGGCATCGAGCGCGGTGGTCGGTTCATCCGCGATCAGCAGGCGCGGGCGGCAGGCCAGCGCGATGGCGATCATCGCGCGCTGACGCATGCCGCCCGAGAGCTGGTGCGGATATTCGTCCACCCGGCGGTCTGCGGCGGCGATCTCGACCAGCTTCAGCAGCGCCACCGCCTCGGCATGGGCGGCACGGCGGTTGAGGCCACGATGCCGGCGCAGCACCTCGGCGATCTGCTCGCCGATGGTCAGCACCGGGTTCAGGCTGGCCATCGGTTCCTGGAAGATCATCGCTATGCGCGCGCCGCGCAGGCGCTGCATCTCGCGCTCTGGCAGGGCGGTGATCTCGCGCCCCTCGAAGGCGATGCGCCCGGTGGCGATGCGGCCGCCTTCCGGCAGCAGCCCCATGATGGCGAGTGCGGTCATCGACTTGCCGCTGCCGCTTTCGCCGACCACGCCGAGCACCTCGCCCTCCGCGATGTCGAAGGACATGTCCTCCAGCACGCGGGTCGGGCCGAAGGCGACGGCCAGATCGCGCACCGACAGCAGGCTCATCGCACCGCCGTCCGCAGCCGCGGGTCGAGCGCATCGCGCAGCCCGTCGCCCATGAGATTGAGCCCGAGCACGACGAGCGCGATGACGACGCCCGGCGTCAGCGAGATCCACGGCGCTTCCTGGATGAAGTCGCGCCCATCGGCGATCACGCCGCCAAGGGTGGGCGTCGGCGGCGGTGGCCCGACGCCGAGGAAGGACAGCACCGCCTCCGCCAGCACGGCGAGCGCGAAGACATAGGTCTGCTGTACGACGAGCGGCGCCATGGCGTTCGGCAGCACGTGGCGCAGCAGCACCCGCAGTGGCGAGGCGCCGATCGCGCGCGCGCCCTCGACGAAGGGGAATTCGCGCACCACCAGCACGCCCGCGCGCATCACCCGCGCGGTGCGCGGCGCATAGGCGATGGACAGCGCGACGATGACGTTGAGCTCCGAGGGGCCGAGTGCTGCGGCCAGTGCGATGGCCAACAGCACGGCGGGGAAGGCCATCAGCGCGTCCATCAGCCGCATCAGCGGACCGTCCGCGCGTCGCCAGAACCCGGCCACCGCGCCGATCGCCCCGCCGAGCAGCCCGGTGAGCACTGCGACGCCGAGGCCGATGCGCAGGGACACCTGGATGCCGTGCAGCGTGCGGGAGAGGATATCGCGCCCGAAGCGGTCGGTGCCGAGCCAGAAGGTCTCGTTCGGCGCCAGGAAGCGCGTGCGGAAATTGTTGCGCAGCGGGTCGAAGGGCGCGAGCCAGGCGGCGAACAGCCCGCAAAGCGCGACCGTGCCGAACAGCAGCAGTCCCCAGCGGAAGGAAGGGTGCGCCAGCAGGCGCGCGAAGGCACCTGGCGGGCGCGCGCGTCGCGCCGGAGGCGCGCCAGCCAAGGCTTCAGCGCCGGCCATGGCGGATCCGTGGGTCGAGAGCCGCGTAGAGCAGGTCCACCAGCAGGTTCACCAGCACGAAGATCGTCGCCGTCAGCAGCAGCCCGCCCTGGATCACTGGATAGTCGCGGCGCTGGATGGCGCCGACGATCAGCCGGCCGACGCCGGGCAGGCTGAACACGCTCTCGATCACCACCGCGCCGCCTAGCAGCACGCCGCACGCGATGCCGGCGACGGTGACGACGGGGATCAGCGCGTTGCGCAGCGCGTGCTTCCCGATCACGATCCAGCCCGGCATGCCCTTGGCGCGCGCGGTGCGGATGTAGTCCTGGCGCAGCACTTCCAGCATCGTCGCCCGCGCCATGCGCGCGAACAGCCCCATCTGCGCCAGCGCGAGCGTGCCGGCCGGCAGGATCATGGACCGCGCCCAGCCCAGCGGATCCTCGCCGAAGGGCACGTAGCCGCCGGTCGGCAGCCAGCCGAGCACCACGGCGAACAGATACACGAAGACGAGGCCGAGCCAGAAATCCGGCAGCGAGAAGCCGACCAGCGCCGCGCCCATCGCCGCGCGGTCCGCCGCGCGCCCCGCCTTCACCGCCGCCAGCACGCCGAGCGCGGTGCCGCAGACGAAGGCGATGGCGAGTGCCAGGAAGGTGAGCGACAGCGTCACCGGCAGGCGTTCGACGATCGCCGCGCCGACGCCCTGGCGCAGCAGGATGCTCTCACCCAGGTCGCCGCGCAGCAATGCGCCGTACCACCCAACCAGCTGCTCATGCCACGGCCGCGTCAGGCCGAGCCGCTCGCGCAGCCGCGCGAGTTCCTCGGCCGTCGCGGTCGGACCCGCCATCTCGGCAGCGACATCGCCAGGGACGATCCAGACGATGCCGAAGGACAGCGCGGAGACCAGCAGCAGCACCGGCAGGGCCGTCAGCAGTCGCCCCGCCGCGTAGCGGATCACGCCCGGCTAGGCCAGGCTGATCCCCCACATCCGCGGGATGCGGTACGGCTTGTAGTCCCGCACCTGCGCGCGCGTGGCCTGCACGATGCCGACATCGCCGCACTTGATGGCGATCGCCTGGTCGTACATCCGCGCCTGGAAATCCGACACCGCGCGCTTGCGGTCGGCCTCGGCGAGGCTGGTGGTCAGCCGGCGCTGGCAATCGTCGATCACCTCGTCGCGCGCAAGCTGCACCGGCTGCTGGCCGCTGAAGAAGCCGACCACGCCATAGGGGCCTTCATAGGGCTCGATGCCAAGCATCAGCGCCCAGGCGTGCCAGCCGGTGCGCTGCGTGCGCTGGCTGAAGGCGGTCGGCCAGTCGGTGATGACGGTGCGGACATTGATGCCGACGGCGCGCAGTTGCTCGGTCGCGGTGACGATCGTCGCCTGGTGGTTCGAGAAGCTGGAATCGCCCAGCAGGATGATCTCCTCGCCGCGGTAGTTCGCCTCCCGCAGCAGCGCGCGGGCGCGGTCGCGGTTGTTGATGTTGTAGAGCGGGCGGCCGACATCGCCGGCGAAATACGTCGTGCCCGGATGCTGCCAGCCATGCGTCATGCGGTACAGCCCGTCGGTCGAGATCGCCATGATCTCCTCGAGGTCGAGCGCCGCCTGCATGGCGCGGCGGAACACCGGGTTGTCCATCGGCGGCATGACGTGGTTCAGCATCAGCGTCTGGAAGGACCAGGGCATCATCTCATGCATCTGCAGGCCGCGGTCGTTGCGCAGGCGCTGCGCCGCCGGCACGGCGATGGCTTCCAGGATGTGCATCTCGCCGGTCTGCAGCCCAGCGGTGCGGGCGCCGGCCTCCGGCACGAAGCGGATCATGATGTTCTCGACATTCGCCACCTTGCGGCCGGCGAAGCCATCCATGCCCGCATAGCGCGCGTTCTGCGCGTAGTCGCCGAAGCGGGTCAGGCGCACATGGCTGTCGGGGCGGAATTCGACGAAGCGGAAGGGGCCGGTGCCGACCACCTCGATGCGGTTTGCCTCCTTGCCGGCCTCCTCCTCCGGGATGATGGCGCAGGGCGCGCGCGGGGAGGAGATGCCGGCGATGAAGCCCGGGCTCGGCTCCTTCAGCCGCACCACGACGGTGCGCGCATCGGGCGTGTCGATCGCCTCCACCGGCTGCATGATGAAGGCCGAACCGCCGACCCGGCCATAGCGCAGCAGGCTGGCCCGCACATCGGCGCTGGTCATCTGCTTGCCGTTGTGAAAGCGCGCGGCGCGCAGGCTGAAGCGGTAGGTGAGGCCATCGGCCGAGATATCCACGCCTTCGGCCAGGTCGGGCTGCGGGTTGCCGGCCTCGTCGCGGGCGAACAGGGTCTCATAGATGTGCAGGCTAATGTTGCGGCTGGCCTGCGCGGTGGTGACCTGCGCATCGAGGCTCGGCGGCTGCGCCTGCTGCGCCATCACCACCGTCCCGCGCGCGGGCGCCTGCGCCAGCGCCGGCTTCGACAGGGGGGCGAGCGCCGCGGCCCCCGCCGCCAGACCCATTTCGCGTCGCGTCAGCATCGCCGTCTCCCCCCTCTCGCAGGTTATCCGCGGGATGCTAGCGTCGGGTTGCGGCAGGCAGCAATGCGGAGATTTTGGGATGGCGAATAGCCCGGTGGTGGCGGAGGTCGATCTCTGGGGCATGGGCCGCCAGGTCGGCCATTTGCGGGTGCCGCAATCGCGCGATGACAGCGGCTGGGGCACTATCCCGGTGCCGATCGTCGTGATCGCCAACGGCAGCGGCCCGACCGTCCTGCTGACTGCTGGCAACCATGGCGACGAATACGAAGGCCAGGTGGCGCTGCTCGACCTGGCGCGCAGCTTGCGGCCGGAAGCCGTGCAGGGCCGCGTCATCCTGCTGCCGGCCATGCATTATCCCGCCTGCGCTGCCGGCAAGCGGCTGTCGCCGCTGGATGGGCGCGACTTCAACCGCTGCTTCCCCGGCGATCCCTTCGGCGGCTTCGCGCTGTCGCTGGCCCATTTCGTGGACAGCGTGCTGTTGCCGCTCTGCGCCTTCCAGATGGACCTGCACAGCGGCGGCACGGGCATGGACATTCTGCCCAGCGCGGTCGGCCACATGCTGGACCACGCGGAGATGCAGGCGCGGACGCTGGCCATGGCGGACGCCTTCGGCGCGCCCATCACCCTGCTGCTGCGGGAGGTCAACGCCGGCCCCACGCTGCTGGCCGCGGCCGAGAATCGCGGCGTCGTCGCGCTGAGCTCGGAACTCGGCGGCGGCGGGCGGCTCAACCCGCAGGCGCTGACGATCACGAAGCGCGGCGTGCGCAACGTGCTGCGCCATGCCGGCGTGCTGGAAGGCGTGCCGGAAGCCGGCGAGTACGGCGCCTCTCGCCGCATGACAGTGCCCGATCTCGGCCATTACGTCTTCGCGCCCTGCGACGGCATATGGGAAGCCGCGCATCCGCTTGGGGAGACGGTGGCGGCGAGGGCGCCCGCCGGCCTGCTGCACCGCATCGAGGATCCGGCCGCGCCGCCCATCGGGCTGTCCTATGCGGCGTCCGGCCTGCTCTGGTGCGTCCGCCATGCCGGGCGGGTGAAGGCCGGCGACCCGGTGGCGGTGATCGCGCGCGATCTGTAGGCTGACCCAACGAAGTCAGGCGAGGAAGGCAAGCCATGTCCGCCATCATCGAGGCCCGCAGCAGCTCCGCCGCGGAGGAACGCGAATGGGAACTGCGCCGCGACATGGCGGCGGTGTTCCGCGTCGCCGCGCGGGAAGGCTGGAACGAGCAGATCGGCAACCACAATTCGCTGATGCTGCCCGACGAGAAGGAACCACGCTTCCTGATCAACCCGCGCGGCTACCTGTTCCAGGAACTCAAGGCGTCCGACCTGATCGTCTGCGACCTGGACGGCAAGGTGCTGCGGGGGACCGGCGAACTCCGTAAGGTCGCCTTCCACATCCACGCCCGCATCCACCTGCTGAACCCGCGCGCCACCTGCGTGGTGCATGTGCATCCCCGCTGGCTGACCGCGCTGTCGCTGCTGCGCGATGCGGAGATGCACCTGTCGCACCACAACAACCTCGCCCTCAACGACCGCATCGTCTACGACCATGAGGGCGATGAGCCGGTGCACCACAATGAGGAGGGAGACCGCATCGCGCGCTGCCTGGGCGAGCGATCGGTGATGGTGATGCGCGGCCATGGCGTGACGGTGGTCGGGCCGACCGTCGCCGACGCCTTCGACGAATGCTTCATCGCCGAGCGCACGGCGATGTACCAGATGACCGCGATGTCCACCGGCCAGCCCTTGCACCAGCTGCCGGAGCGCCTGCGACGACGCTACAACGGCCCCTGGGGCGATCGCTATGATGCGCGGTTGCACCTTGATGCCTGGCGCCGCGTGCTGGATCGGGAAGAGCCAGACTACGCGCAGTGAGGTGCCGGCTTGTCCTCGCTGAGCTGGCCGCGCCCGCTCCGCCTGGTGCTGCCATTGGCGCCGCCCAGCACTCGTCGCCACCCTGTTGTCCGGAGCGGAGCGAACGCTGCTCGAAAATCAGGACGGTGTCAGGAGGAGGCTGACATGGGCGGCGACCACCCGCCAGCCGACGCCCGGCACGCGCATCCAGGTCTGGCTCTGCCGCCCGGTCTTGTCGCTGCCTTCGCGCTGGAAGGTCGTGTTGCAGGTGGCGAAGTCGTGGCCGTAGGTCGTGATGACCGTGCGCAGCAGCCGCCGGTTCAGCCCCTGCGCGGGCCGCCCGGCGCGGAAGGCCTTGATCTCCTCGTAGCCGTGCAGGTTCTCCGTCACGCCGTAGCGCAGCGTGTGCGGGCTGTCCCAGAACAGCGCGTCCAGCACTTCCACGTCGTTGGAGGTGAGCGCCCTCTCGTAGCGCATGAACTGCTCGGTGACCTCGGCCACCACCTCGGGGATGTTGATCTGCACGGAACCTACCTCGGGATTGCGGGGGATGCGGCGACGCCCGCGCGCTCGAGCGCGGCGGCGACACGGAACAGGTTCTGCTCCTTCCAGGGCGCCGCGACCAGTTGCACGCCGATGGGCAGCCCGCCAGGCGCGCCGGCGGCGGCGGGATCGGCCAGCGGCACGACGAGCGCGGGGAGGCCGATGCAGGAGATGGGCTGGGTGAAGACACCGAGATTGGGGCGCGTTGGGATCCTCTCCCCGTCCACCTCGATCATCTCCTGCCCGATCGGCGGGGCGACATAGGGGGTGGCTGGCGTGAGGATCACGTCCACCTCGTCGAACACCTTGAGCGCCGCGGCGCGGTAGGCGGCGCGCACGCGCTGCGCCTGCAGCAGCCAGTGCGCGGGCAGCAGCGCGCCGGCCAGGAAGCGGTCGCGCGTCATCGGGTCGAAATCGTCGGGCCGGCTGCTCAGGTCGGGCATGTGCAGGTTGCCGCCCTCCGCCATGGTGATCAGGAAGGCGCTCGCGCGGCCGCGCCCGGCTTCCGGGATCTCGACCAGGCGCGTGGCGTCCAGCGCGCGCGCGACGAGTTCCACCGCGGCGAAGGCCTCCGCATGGCCGTTGCGCGCGAAGTGCCCGCCCGCGACCGCGATGCGCAGCCCCGCCGTCCCGGCGCCCAGCGCCCCCGAGACGGGCTCGACCGCCCGCCATTGCTGCGCCGGGTCATCCGCGTCGGCGCCCTGCAGCACGTCATAGGCGAGCGCCAGGTCGGCGACGTCGCGCGCGAAGGGGCCGAGGTGGTCCAAGCTGCCCACGAACAGGTAGGACCCCGCGCGCGACAGCCGCCCGTAGGTCGGCTTGAGGCCGAAGATGCCGCAGAGCGAGGAGGGCACGCGGATCGAGCCATTGGTGTCGGAGCCGAGGGTCAGCGGCACCATGCCCGCCGCCACCGCCGCAGCCGATCCGCCGGACGATCCGCCCGCCATACGCGTCCTGTCATGCGGGTTGCGCGTCGGGCCATAGTGGCTGTTCTCGGTCGTGAAGCCGAAGGCGTATTCGTCCATGTTGAGCGCGCCGAGGCAAACTGCGCCGGCGCCATGCAGTCGGCGCACCAGGTAGGCGTCGCGCGAAGCGGGCGGCGCGTCTTGCTCGATCCTCGAGCCGGCGAGCGTCGTGATGCCGGCGAGGTCGAAGAGGTTCTTCACCGCATAGGGCACGCCGGCAAGCGGCCCGGGATTGCGCCCCGCCGCGACGGCGGCATCCACTGCCGCGGCCTCGGCGCGCGCGCGGGCGGCGGTCACTTCGGTGAAGGCGTTGTAGGCGCCGTCGCGCGCGGCGATGTCGGCCAGCGCCTGCTCGGTGACCTCGAGGGCCTTCTGCGTGCCGGCGCGGATTGCGGCGGCGGTGGCGGCGGCGGAGATCATGCGCCCTCCTCCTTCGGTGCGTCGCGCCCGGCTACGAAGACCGGCGCGGCCTCGTCTGCGGGGGTGATCGGCATGCCTTCCACGATCGCCGCCATCCGCGCGGCAAGCCTCAGGTTGAGGGCGACACCCGGCAGGTGGCGCGGATCGAGCGGCAGTCCGACCGCTGCGGCGGCGGCCTTCGCATAGGCCTCGGCATCGAAATCCTGTGTCATGCGGCGGCAAGCGCTCCGGTGGGCAGTGGGAAGGGACAGGCGACGCGGCGCCCGCCCGGCAGGTCATACACGGGCGGCGCGGCGCGCGCGCAGAGGCCCTGCCCGATGCGGCAGCGGCCATGGCAGCGGCAGGCATTCGGATCGGGGTCGAGCAGGCGCATGAGCGCATAGGCCGAGACGGACTTGCCCAACCCGCTCTCCCCCACCATGCCGAGGCACTCGCCGCGATGGACCTGCAGCGCGATCTCGTCGAGGGCGTGTACCGTGCCGGAGCGGGTGCGGAGCTGCATCGAGAGGCACGGCACGTCGAGGACGGGCACGCGCGGTGCCGCAGGGGTGCGCGCCGGCGCGGGCAGCGTCGCCGCTGCCGGCGCGGAACACGTTGCAGCCGCCGTCACGTCCGCCTCCGCGGATCCACGATCTCGCGCAGCGCGTTACCAAGGAGATTGAAGGTGAAGACCGCGAGCATCAGCGCGAGGCCCGGGAACAGCGCGATCCACCATTCGCCGGAGACGATGCAGCTCGCGCCCTCGGCCACCATCGTCCCCCATTCCGGCGTGGGCGGGCGGACGCCGAGACCGATGAAGGAGAGGCCCGCGTAGTTCAGGGCCGCGTGGCCGAGGCCGAGCGAGACCTGCACCATCATGTCGGCAGCAGGCTGGGCGGTATTTCGTTCAGCAGGATGCGCCCCTCCCTGTAGCCCGACAGGCGCGCGGCTTCCACGTCGCCCGCGTTGCGGCGCGTGCTCGCCTCGGTGCGCGCGATGCGGACATGGAGCGGGACGTTCACGATGGCCGTCGCGATAACGATGTTGGCCACGGTGTTGCCCATGGCGGCGACACCGCGGATTCGGGGCCGTTTGGGGAATTCTCACTCACCATGCGCAGCTTCTCCCGCCGCCCCTGCGCGGCGGCGGGGATGAAGCCAGCCGCCACGAGAGTAGCCGCGCTGGCCACGGCACGCTTCAGCGCCACACGACGATCAATGCGCATGATGTAGATGCCTCGGGAGTCGATCGGACACGTCCGGCTTGCTGGCTAGCAAACATCATGCCGTGTGAATGCGAACATCATGCCATGCTCCGACAGCGCTGAGATGCCTTGTTGGCCGCGGTCGAGCGGGCCGCGCTTGCCTTGCATGAAAGCGTATCGCCTGTTCGACGGGCTGCCATGCGCTGCAGCACTCCGCGCGCTCGTCGGGCGTCATGACGCCGCGTCGCCGATCGGCAAGAGCGCCCCCCGAAGCGCGCTCGATGCAAGCGCCTCGCGCCTCGACACGAACCTCAGGCGCGCCGCATAATGCAGGCGCTTGTCCAGAAGGCAGGGTGCAGCACAGCGAGCAGGGAACATGCCGCTCGATCTCCGCAAGATCCGCTACTTCGTTGCCGTCTACGAGGAGGGCAGCGTCAGCCGGGCAGCGGCGCGGGAGAAGGTGGTGCAGCCCGCGCTCTCCGTGCAGTTGCGCCAGCTGGAGGCGGAGCTGTCGGTGCGTCTCTTTGACCGCTCTGCCCAGGGCGTGCAGCCGACGCCGGCGGGGCATCATCTGTACAGCCTGTCCGCGAACATCCTGCGCGGCCTCGAGGGGCTGAGGCGGGAGATGCTGGATTTCGGCGGCACCATTGCCGGCACGCTGCGCGTCGGCCTGATGCCCTCCATCTGCCGTGGGCCGGTCGCGGGCCTGCTGAGCGCCTATCTCGACGCCTTCCCGCGCGTGGAGGTGAGGATCCTCGAAGCCTACAGCGGCGCGCTCGTACGGCAGATCATGGCGGGGGAGCTCGACCTGGCCGTGTGCAACCGGCCGGCACAGCAGACCAGCCTCAAGCTGCGACTGCTGCTGCGCGACCGGGTGGTGCTGGTCTCCGGCCCGCAGAGCCGGCGCCTGCCGCCCTGGGCCGAGTGCCGCCTGGCGGACCTGCCGGAGCTGAAGCTCATCCTGCCCTCCGGCCAGCATTCGATGCGCCGGCTGCTCGACGTGCACGTGAAGTCGGGCGCGATCGCGCCGGTGCGCGTGATGGAGATGGACGGGCTGGGCGCGACGCTGCGCTTCGTGGAGGCGACCGACTGGGCAACACTGCTGCCCGGCATCGCGGTGCTGGAGGAGGCGCGCGCCGGGCGGTTCCTGCTGAACCCTGTGGCCGAGCCCGCCAGCCTCACCTCCGACATCTTCGCCATCCATGGGCCCGACCAGCCGCCCTCCCTCGCCGCCCAGCGCTTCATCGAGGTGCTGGAGGCGGAGCTGATCCGCACGGCCGGTACGCTCTCGGGCCATAGCATGAAGTGATAGCCCATATCTCCCGATATCATTTGTATCTTGGTGGCGTTCTGATCTGAGATGGCCGCCGAGGCAGCCTTCCAGATGGCGGGCTGCAAGGAAGCAAGTGCGCCGTCGGCGGGAACCGCGGCGCGGGAGGAAGCGGTGACAGGCACCATGCGGGTGCGCCGACAGGGCGCGGGCCGCGGCTGTTGCATCATCGGCTGAGCGCAGGCGCCGACCGATGCATGACGCCGGCACAAGGCCGACCGACTTCGCTGCCGCGCCCCGCGGAACGGCGGTGGTGGTCGGCGGCTCGGTCGGCGGTCTCTTCGCCGCGAACCTCCTCGCGCGCCGCGGTTGGCGCGTCGATGTCTATGAGCGCGTCGCGGAAGGCCTCCAGTCCCGCGGCGCCGGCATCGCCATGCATGACGAGCTCGAGGTGCTGCTCGCCGCCGCCGGCGCACCGCCGCAGGGCGCAGTCGGCGGGCGGGTGGATGGGCGCAGCGCCTATGACCGCACCGGCCGGCTGCTGGCCTACCACCCCTATCCCCAGGTCCTCACCTCCTGGGCGCGTGTGTTCAACGCGCTGCGCGACGCCCTCCCGGCCGCGCAGTACCACGCAGGGCGCGAGATCGCCTCGATCGAGGTTCGCGCGACGGGCGCGGTGCTTCGCCTCGCCGATGGCGAGGAGGCGGCGGCCGACCTCGTCGTCGGTGCCGACGGCTTCCGCTCGACGCTGCGCGCGCTGCTCGCGCCGGAGGTACGCCCGCGCTACGCTGGCTACGTCGCATGGCGCGGCCTGGTGGAGGAAGCGGCGCTCTCCCCGCGCTTCCGCGCCGAGGTGTTCGAGCGCTACGCCTTCCTCTTCCCCGGCGGCAGCCAGTTCATCGGCTATTGCGTGGCCGGGCGTGACGACAGCCTCGCCGAGGGACGGCGCCGCTACAACTTCCTCTGGTACTATCCGGTCGAGGAGGCGAGCGAGCTGCCCGACCTGCTTACCGACGAAAGCGGCCGGCGGCATGACTTCTCGATCCCGCCGCCGCTGATCCGCACCGTCCATCTCGAGGCGCTGCGCAAGCGCGCCGCCCAGCTGCTGCCCGCACCCTTCCACGAGGCAGTGGAGCGCGCGACGCAGCTGATGATACAGCCGATCTACGACGTGGAGAGCCGCTGCATGGCCTTCGGCCGCGTCGCGCTGGCGGGCGATGCCGCCTTTGTCGCACGGCCACATGTCGGCATCGGCGTGCTGAAGGCGGCGCAGGATGCCGCGGCGCTGGCGGACTGCCTGGATGAGGCGTGCGACGTGCCGCAGGCGCTGGCGCGCTACGACGCGCGGCGCGCGCCGCCGGGCCGGGCCGCCGTGCGGCTCGGCCGGCGCCTCGGCGCCTTCATCGAGCGCCGGCTGGACGCGCCCTGGAGCGATCCGGCGCTCGACCTTCCGCCCGAGCGTGTGATCGAGATCAGCGCCCGCCTGCCGGCGGAACAGGAGGCGAGGTACCCCGCATGCACAGCCTGATGCGCGACACGCCCGATGCCCGCCTCGGCGGCGGCCGGGCGCGGCCCGACTTCCCGCCGGCGCGCCGCGGCGCAGCACCCTTCGACACCGCGCGACTGGATGCGCTGATGGAGGAGGCGGGGCTCGACGCGATCGTCGCGACCTCGCGCCACAGCGTGCAGTACTTGCTGGGCGGCTACTGGTTCTTCTTCTTCCAGGGCCGCGACGCGATCGGCCTCAGCCGCTACCTGCCGGCAGTCGTCTATTGCCGTGGGCGGCCGGACCTCACCGCCTATGTTGGCCATCGCCTCGAACGCTACGAGCATGAGCAGGGCCGCATCTGGACGCCCGAGGTCGAGACCACGAGCTGGGGCAGCGTGGACGCGATGGAGCGCGCGCTGGCGCAGCTCGCGCGCATGCCGGGGCCGCCGCGCCGCGTCGGCGTGGAGGCCGCGCATCTCCCCGCCGACGCCGCGGCCGTGCTGGATGCCGCACTCGGCGGCACGGTGGATGCGCGCCTCGTGCTGGAACGGCTGCGCGCGGTGAAGACGCCGCTCGAGATCGAGATGCTGCGCACCGCCTCCGACAGCGTGGTGGAGGCGATGCTGGCGACCTTCGCCGCCTGCGAGCCAGGCATGACCAAGGCGCAGCTGGTGGAGCGGCTTCGCCTCGAGGAGGTGCTGCGCGGGCTGACCTTCGAATACTGCCTGGTCACCGCCGGCAGCAGCCTCAACCGCGCGCCCTCGCCGGAGCGCATTGCAAGCGGCGACATCCTCTCGCTCGACTCGGGGGGAAACTACCACGGCTATATCGGCGATCTCTGCCGTATGGCGATCCTCGGTGAGCCCGATGCGGAGCTCGAGGAACTGCTCGGCGTGGTGCGGGAGATCCAGGCGAAGGCGCGCGGCGTGGTTCGTGCGGGCGTCATGGGCGGGGCGGTGCAGGAAGCGGGGCTCACCGCCGTCGCCGCCTCGCCGCATCGCGAGCATCTGGAATTCCTCGCCCATGGCATGGGCCTGGTGCAGCACGAGGCGCCGTGGCTCACCGGGCGCGGGCCGGTGCCCTATCCCGGCCACAACGAAGCCACGCCGCTCGAGGCCGGGATGGTGCTCTCGGTGGAGACGACGCTGCAGCACCCGAGGCGCGGCTTCGTGAAGCTCGAGGACACCGTCGTCGTGACGGAGGGCGGCAGCGAGGGCCTTGGCGATGCCGGCCGCGGATGGACGCGCGCCGGGCAGGCTGAACGAAGCTAGGCAAGGGAGGACAAAAGGGATGGACGAGACAACGCAGGCGACCAGGACGGCCTTGGCGGCGCGGCTGCACCGGCGCGACATGCTGCTCGGTGCAGGCGCAGCGCTGGCCGGGCTCGGGCTTGGCAGGCAGGCGCTGGCGCAGGGGCGGGGGGTGATGAACCTCAGCTTCTGGACCTTCGAGAACCCGCAGCAGCGGCCCTGGATTCACAAGCGCGTGCAAATGTTCACGCAGCGCAATCCGAATGTCCGCGTGGACTTCCAGTTCTTCCCCTTCGGCGATCTCGGCCAGAAGCTCTCCGTCGGCTTCGCCACCGGCACCGCGCCGGACGGCTTCGTGAGCCAGGACTGGTTCATGCCGACCTGGCTGGCGCGCGACCTGCTCGCCCCACTCGATGTGCGCAAGCTCGGCTACGACAACCAGGCCGCCTTCAACGCCGATTTTCCGCAGGCCTTCGTGGAAGGCGCCACGCATCGCGGGCAGATCTACGGTTACCCGCTGTGGTTCTACGGCTTCAACAACTACCTCAATACGCGCCATTTCCGCGAGGTCGGCCTCGACCCTGAGCGCGACTGGCCGCAGGACTGGGAGCAGCTGGGTGAGGTGGCGCGCCGCCTGACCATCCGCGAGGGCGACCGCTTCCAGCGCCAGGGCTTCAAGTTCGCGATGCATGCGGCGCAGTGGACGATGATCCAGCTGAACGCGATCGTGCACCAGTGCGGCGCGCGCTGGTTCGACGACCAGGGCCGCTGCGTCATCAACAGCGAGGCGGGCGTGCGCGCGATGACCATCCGCGCCTCGATCGCACGCCAGTTCGGGGCCGAGGACCCGGCCGACACCATCGCGACCAATCCGCTGCCGATGATGGACTGGCTGCGGGAGCGGACCTCGATGTTCTTCAACCACCCGATCCCGCCCGCGGCGATCATCTCGCAGAATCCGCGGATGCAGGAGGAGGGCTATTACCGCCCGGTCCAGTATCCGGGCGTGCAGCGCGGCCGCGGCTATTCGACCACCTACGGCTTCAACCTGGTGGTCAACGCGCGCGCCCCGCGCGACCGGCAGGAGATGCTGCAGGAGATGTACCGCTTCATGATGAGCGACCCGGCGGATGCGTGGGCGGATGCCGCGCCTTTCCCGCTGGCCCGCAAATCCGGCTGGGCGGACAACCCGGCGGTACAGTCCTTCCCGCATGTGAACGAGATCATCAAGGCGCGCGACGAGGGCGTGCTGCTGCCGCGCAGCACCATCTTCAACGAGCTGGCCGACCAGGTGCATCGAGGGGTGCAGCGCATCATGCTGAACCGCGCCGACATCAAGGAGACGCTGGACGCCACCGCGAACGCGGTGGACCGCGCCTCCGAGCGTGCGCGTCGCGGCTGACAGCCTGCCGCCGGCGGCGCGGTAACGCGCCGTCGGCCGCCCCCTGCAGCGAGGACCGATGACCACACTGAGCCCCGCCCGCCTCCCCGAAGCCGGCCGGCCGGCCACCGGACCCGTCGCCAGCCCGGCCGCGCCGCGCGCCGCGAAGCCGGCGCGGCCGGGCCTGCGGCAGGAACGGCGCCTGCAGCTCATCGGCTTCGCCTTCGTGCTGCCGACGCTGCTGTTCTTCGCCGCCTTCAAGTTCGGTCCGATGCTCTGGGCGGTGGAACTCTCCTTCACCGATTTCGACATGGTCTCCCAACCCGAATGGGTCGGGCTCGAGAACTACCGCAGGCTCGCCGAGGACCCGGTCTTTCGTGCCAGCGTGTTCAACACCTTCCTCTACATCGCGGGCTCCACCGCGCTGATAGCGGTGATCGGGCTGGCGCTGGCGCTCGCAATCAACACCGCCGTGCCGGGCGCGCGGGCGTGCATGGCGGTGATGTTCCTGACCAATCTGATGCCGATCATCGCGGTCACCCTGGTCTGGCGCTTCCTGCTGCATCCCTTCGGCCTGGTGAACCAGCTTCTTGCGCCCTTCGGCGTGGGCCGCGTGGACTGGCTGACCAACGAGGATCTGGCGATGCCGGCGATCATCGCCGTTACCGCCTGGCGCTTCGCGCCCTACTTCATGGTGGTCTACCTGGCCGGGCTGCTGGCGGTGCCGCGTGACTACTACGAGGCGGCGGAGATTGACGGCGCCGGTGCGGTGCGGCGCTTCGTCCACATCACGCTGCCCCTTCTCATGCCGACCATATTCTTCGTCATCGTCGTCTCCGCCCTGCTGTCCTCGCGCATCTTCCTGATGCCCTACATCATGACGGGCGGCGGGCCGGGCGATGCGACGCGTGTGCTCTCGATGCTGATCTACGAGACCGGCTTCTCCTACATGAAGATGGGCGAGGCGGCGGCAATCTCCGTCGTGCTCTTCGCCATCATGCTGGTCTTCACCATGGCGCAGATGCGCATCTTCATGCGCAACGAGAGGGGGCTCACATGATCCCCGCTGGCGCCGCCTCCGGCGGGGCTCGGCTGCGCAGGCTGCGCCGCGCGATCGGCGCCGTGCTGCTGGCCGCGCTGGCCTTCCTCTTCGTCCTGCCGATCATCTGGATGACGACCACCAGCTTCCAGGCCGGCGAGAAGATGTTCCAGCTGACGACGGAGTGGATCCCCTCCGTCCTGCATCCGGAGAACTATCCGAACGCGCTTTCGCGCGCGGATTTCCCGACCTACTTCTTCAACAGCGGCGTCGTCTCCGTTGCGGTGACGCTCGGAAACATCATCTTCTGCACGCTGGCGGGCTACGGGCTGTCGAAGTTCCGCTTCCCCGGCGACCGCTTCGCGCTGCTGCTGATCCTGAGCACGCTGATGCTGCCTCTCGAGGTGACGCTCGTGCCGACCTTCCTGGTCATCCACAACCTCGGCTGGATGAACACCTACCAGGGCATCTTCGGCCCGCTGCTGGTGGATGCATTCGGCGTCTTCCTCATGCGCCAGGCCATGCTCGCCGTGCCGTCCGACTATATCGAGGCGGCGCGCATCGACGGCGCCAGCGAGATGCGGATCCTCTGGCAGGTGGTGGTGCCGCAGTGCAAGCCGGCGCTCGCGGTGCTCGCCGTCTTCGCCTTCCGCGACAGCTGGGACCAGTTCCTATGGCCGCTCACGGTCGTGTCGAAGGACGAGTACCGCACCTTCCCGCTGGGCCTCGTGAAGTTCGGCGAGTACTACGGCAACCCGCCGACCGAGCAGATGGCGATCGCCGTGCTCGCCACGATCCCGGTCTTCCTGCTGTTCATCGTGCTGCAGCGCTGGGTGAACCGCGGCTTCGGCCTGAGCGGACTGAAATAGCGCAGGGGGACGGGAGGAAGCGACGTATGGATCGTGTCAGGATAGCGATCGCCCATCGCGGCGCGGGCCTCTCGCCCGTCTTCGCCGCGATCGAGGGCGGCTTCTTCCGCGCTGAGGGTATCGAGCCCGAGATGGTGCAGGTGCACGGCCACCCGCGTGCGCTGGCGGCGCTGCAGGCGGGCGAGGTGGAATTCACCAACTCTGTGGGCGCCGAGCTGATCCTCGCCAACCTTCGGCACGGCGGCGATGCGGTGGTGATCGCATCAGCCATCTCGCGCAGCGCGCAGCAGGTCTCGGCCCGGCCGGGCATAACCAGCCTCGCGCAGCTGCGCGGCGCTCGCTGGGGCGTGACCGCGCGCGGCGACGCGGACGAATGCGCCATCGTCATGGCCTTCGAACGCTGGGGCTGGGACCCCGCTCGGGATGCCGAGATGGTCGTGGTCGGCTCGGACGGTGCGCGGCTCGACCTGCTGCTGGATGCGCGCCGTGTGGACGCCGCCATCATGCACGCGCCCGAGCCCTTCCAGGCCGCGCGCCGCGGCTGGACGCTGGTCGAGGACCTCGCGCGCCTCGACGTCGCGGCACAGAACAGCTGCGCGGCGACCACGCGACGCATGCTGGACGGCAAGCCGGATTTGGTGCTGCGCTACGTCCGGGCCTTCTGCGCAGGCGTCCACCGCTTCCGCACCGACCCGGAGTTCGGGATCGGCGTGCTCCGCAGGTATGGCAGCGAGACGGATGCCGCGATCCTGCGCGACACCTGGGTACTCTTCGCGCGGCTGATGGGAGGCATGATGTATCCGAGCCTCGAGGGCATGCGCGGCGCGGCAGACCTGCTGCACCGCGTCGGCGCAGCGCCGCGTCTGGCGCGCGCCGAGGAGTTCGTCGCGATGGAGCCAGTCGCGGCGCTGGAGCGGGAGCGCTTCTTCGACCGGCTGCTGGGCGCGGAGGCCATGGCATGACCGAGCCCATCGTCGACAGCCATCACCACATCTGGCGCCTGGCGGCCACGCCCTGGCTGTCCGGCCCGCCCGTGCCGCGGATCTTCGGCGCCTATGAGCCGCTGCGGCGCGACTACCTGATCGAAGATTTTCGGACCGACGCGCTTCCAGCCGGGGTCGTGAAGTCGGTCTTCGTGCAGGTCAACGTCGCCCCCGGCGCCGAGGTCGAGGAGGTCGCCTTCGCCCGCGGGGCCGCGGACGCCACCGGCTTCCCGCACGCCATCACCTGCTTCGCCGACCTCGCCGCGCCCCATGTCGGGCAGGTTCTGGATGCCGCGATCGCCGCCGCGGGCGGCAGGCTGCGCGCGGTGCGCCAGCAGATCCATTGGCACGAGAAGCAGCTCTACCGCTTCGCCGCGCGGCCCGACGTGATGAACGACCCTGGCTGGCGCCGGGGCCTCGCGGAGGTCGCGCGCCGCGGTCTCCACTTCGAACTGCAGGTGTTCACGAGCCAGATGCGCGATGCCGGCACGCTGCTGCGAGACTTCCCCGATGTCACCTTCATCCTGCTCCATGCCGGCATGCTGGAGGACCGCAGCCCGCAGGGCTGGGCCGCCTGGCGCGCCGGGATGCGCGATCTCGCCGCCTGCCAGAACCTGGTGACGAAGCTCTCCGGCCTCGGCACCTTCCAGCGCGAATGCTCGGTGCCGCTGTGGCGGCCGGTGGTGGAGGAGACGGTCGCGCTGCTGGGTCCGGACCGTTGCATGTTCGGCAGCAACTTCCCGATCGAGAGTCTCTGGACGACCTACGGGGAGCTGGTGGCGACGATGCGCGCATGCCTCGGCGGGCTGGATCCGGCCGGGCGTCGTGCCGTGCTGCACGACACGGCCGCGCGCGTTTATGATCTCTGAGGCGCCGACCGCGCCCGGCTTGGGAGAATGGCAGGAATGAAGATCGGCGTGGCAGGGCTGGGCCGCATGGGCTCGGCGATCGCGAAGCGGCTGATGGAGCAGGGGCACGAGGTCACGGTCTGGAACCGCAGCCCCGGCAGGACAGGCCCGCTGGTGACGGCCGGCGCGAAGGCGGCCGCGAGCGCGGCGGACCTAGTGCGCGGGGTGGAGGCGGTGATCACCATCCTGACCGATGCCGCCGCGATCGAGGCCGTCTATCGCGGCCCCGCCGGCCTGCTGGCCGGGGAGCCCAGCGGCAAGCTCTTCATCGAGATGAGCACTGTCCGGCCGGAGACGGAGGTCGCGCTGGCGAAGCAGGTCGCGGAGGCCGGCGGCGTCTTCGTGGAGTGTCCGGTCGGCGGCACCGTGGGGCCCGCGCTTCAGGGCAAGCTGATCGGCGTCGCGGGCGGCGAGGCGGAGGCCTTCGCGCGGGCGAAGCCCATCCTCGACCAGCTCTGCCGGCGGCTCGAGCATGTCGGGCCGGTCGGCGCGGGGGCCAGCATGAAGCTCGCCATCAACCTCCCGCTGACCGTCTACTGGCAGGCGATGGGCGAGGCCTATGCCCTGTGCAGGCACCTCGGCGCCGATCCTGCCTGGCTGGTCGAGCTGCTCTCCGACACATCGGGCGGGCCCAACGTGTTGAAGGCGCGCGGGGGGGCGGTGGCGAAGGCGCTGGCGGGGCAGGATCCGGGCAGCGCCACCTTCGACTGCGACAGCATGCGCAAGGACCTGCGGACGATGGTGGAGGAGGCACGCGCGCGCGGCTTCGACCTGCCCGTCGCCTCCCGCGTGCTGGCCGTTTATGACGAGGCCTCGGCGCAGGGCTGGGGCAAGCGCGACGGCGTGGAGATGCCCGGCTACTGGGCCTCGCGGAAAGGCTGAGCGGCAATGGCCACGACGGAGCAGATGTCGGTCGGCATGATCGGTCTCGGCATCATGGGCTCGGCGATGAGCGCCAACATGGTTGCCGCGCACCTCATGGTATTGGGCCACGACGTTTCGCCCGACGCGGTGCGGCGCTTCGCCGAGGCCGGCGGCCACCCGCGCAGCTCCGCGGCGGAGGTCGCGGCGGAGGCGGAGATCGTGCTGACCTGCCTGCCCTCCGTCGCCGCGCTGGATTCGGTGGTCGCGGAGATCGCGCGTGCGCCCGGGCGCTGCCGCATCCTCGCGGAGACCAGCACCTTCCCGCTGGACGACAAGGAGCGGGCGCGGCAGGTGCTGGAGCAGGCGGGCGTCACGATGCTGGACGCGCCGCTCTCGGGCTCCGGCAGCCAGGCGCGCGTCAGGGACGTGCTGGTCTATGCCAGCGGCCCGCGCGAGGCCTATGAGGCCTGCCTGCCGGTCTTCCAGGGCTTCTCGCGCGCGCCGCACCATGTCGGGCCGTTCGGCAACGGCATGAAGCTGAAGTTCGTGGCGAACCTGCTGGTCGCGATCCACACCGCAGCGGCCGGGGAGGCCTTCGCGCTCGCGCGCAAGGCCGGCCTCGATCCCGCGCAGATGTTCGAGGTGGTGGCGGATGGTGCGGGCGGGTCGCGCGCGATGCAGGTGCGCGGGCGGATGCTGATCGAGGACCGCTACGACCGTATCGAGACGATGCCGCTCGAGCTCTGGCGGAAGGACATGCGCGCGATCGCCGATTTCGCCGCGACGCTCGCCTGCCCGACGCCGATGTTTTCGGCCAGCGTGCCACTGTTCAACGCGGCGGTGGCCTCTGGCTTCGGCGGGCAGGACACGGCGGCGGTCTGCGCCGTGATCGAGAGCATGGCCGGGCTTCCGAGGCCTGGATGACACCACCCTCCGCTTCCGGCCGCGACGCATCGAGGTTCGTGCGCCCGCCTCTCTGTGGGCCGTTCACTGCGCGGCTCCCTGCGTGCAAGCGGCCTCTCCGGCCTCAACAACTGCGAACAGCCTTCGCGTTGTCGGTGTCCGTCTGATCGATCCGCCAGCAGTAGATGAACCCCTGCACCGGCAGACCGACGCTGAACAGCCTCGGCACGCCCGACCACCGTGTCCGGCGCGTGCGCTGGGCCTTGCCGCCACACCGCCATCGTCAATGTCGGTCCGATCAGTTCCGAGCCCAGACGATGGCTGCACCTGTTCAGCCGCACCGTTGCGCGGCTGCATCGCCGGGAACGACGTCCCCGGCGACGACGCCTATGGCAGCGGCGTGAACTGCAACTGCGACAAGGGTGTCATACCACTTCCCACTGATCAGAACCCATGCGCCCAGTTGCGCAGGCCGATGGACATGATGCGCCAGGGCTGATCGACGAGGCGGTTCCAATGGTGGCAGCAGTGACCGACGATGTCGTCGTAGTCCC
>JAESGA010000043.1_pt1 | contig 117633 bp, 112 predicted proteins | sample 9269521 | NCBI WGS metagenome assembly JAESGA01 (sample SAMN14514842, study PRJNA621658) | algae metagenome | isolation source: Aphanothece saxicola GSE-SYN-MK-01-06B and co-occurring heterotrophs from... | place: USA: Grand Staircase Escalante National Monument, Utah | collected 2006-04-15 | reverse complement strand
AGGCCGTGGGGAACAGCAGCAGACCGGACCACCCCACGAAAACGAAGCGGTCGCGCTTGAGCCAGTCGTCGAGGACGTCGAACCATCCACGCGTGGCCGGTGCACGCCCTAGGGCGATCGTCATGGGTGAAAGCGGTGCGGATGACCCGCAGGGCTGTGGGTTACCGGGGGATGGTAACAACGTTGATCCGCCCCCCGTGCCAGGCGACACGGGCTGAAACTGACGCCTCCGGCACGCTTCGCGGCAGGATGGCGGGCCATTGCCCTTTCGTCCCGCATGGCTTCGCCCGGCGTCGCTTCCCCTTCGGCCGACGAGCAGGTGCTGGAGCAACCGGTGCTCGGCTCCCGCCGGCTCTCCAATCTGCTGGTGGCGGCGGCCGTCAGCATCGGTGGCCTTGGTTTCGTGCTCACGAGCGCCTCCAGCCGCTTCGGCCGCGATCTGCTGCCCATCGGCCACCCCGCCGCCCTGGTCTGGGTGCCCCAAGGCCTGGTGATGGGTCTCTATGGGGTGGCGGCGCTGTTGCTGGCCACCTACCTGTGGCTGGTGATCAGCATCGATGTGGGCTCGGGCCTCAACCGTTTCGATCGGGGGTCCGGCGAGGCCCGCATCAGCCGCCGTGGCTTCCGCAAACTGATCGAGGTGGTGATCCCGCTGCGGGAGATCCAGGCGGTGAAGGTGGAGGTGCGTGATGGCCTCAGTCCCCAGCGGCGCCTGGCCCTGCGGGTGCAGGGTCGCCGGGACATGCCCCTGACCCGGGTGGGCGAGCCGATGCCCCTGGCCGATCTGGAGCTGGCGGGTGCCCGTCTGGCCCGCTTCCTGGGTGTTCCCCTGGAGGGCCTTTGAGATGGGTCAGCGTGGCAAACAACAATTCACGACCCCTGCCTCCCTGGGCTGGCGGCTGCTGCTCCTGGTGGTTCTGGGGCTGACGCCCCTGGGCCTGGCGGCCTGCGCCGCTGACAGCGGCAACCAACCGCTGGGCTGTGAGGCGGCCACCACCCCCTGTCTGCAGGGAACGGCGGTGGTGGCCATGGAGACCAGCAAAGGACCGGTGGAAGTGACCCTGGACGGTGCGGCGGCCCCGCTCACGGCGGGCAACTTCGTCGATCTGGTACGGCGCGGGGTCTACAACGGCACCGTGTTTCACCGGGTGGTGCGGGAGCCGGTTCCCTTCGTGGTGCAGGGCGGTGACCCCAGCAGCGCCGATCCCAAGGTGGCCCCCAGCGACTACGGCTCCGGCGGTTTCGTCGACCCCGCCAGTGGCGAGTCCCGGCGCATTCCCCTGGAGCTCAAGCTCAGCAGCACCCAGGAGCCCCGCTATGGCGAAGAGATCACCACCCCCACGGCCACGCGCCAGCTGGCCCTCACCCATCAGCGGGGCGCCATCGCCATGGCCCGCTCCAACGACCCCAATTCCGCCAGCGCCCAGTTCTATGTGGCCCTGCAGGCGCTGCCCGAGCTGGATGGCCGCTACGCCGTCTTCGGCCGGGTGACCAGGGGGATGGAGGTGATCGATCGCATCCAGCAAGGGGACAAGCTGGTCCGGGCCCAGGTGATCGAAGGGGGCACGCTGGTCAAGAAGAAGCCCTGAGGCCCGCTCAGGCGGGGACGCGCTTGCCCTATTACGCGGGGACGCGCTTGTCTGAGGCGGTGGCCTTGAGCAGCTCGGTGTTCACCCCCGAGGCCCGCTCCAGGGCCACCTTGCCCGTCCGGGCGATCTCCAGGATCCCGTAGGTCTCGAGCAGCCGCTCCAGGGCCACCAACTTGCCCGGATCCCCCACCACTTCCAGCGTCAGGGCGTCGTCGGCCACGTCCACCACCTTGGCCCGGAAGACCTGGACCAGATCGAAGATGGCGCCGCGGTTCTCCGCCGGTGCCGCCACCTTCAGGAGCATCAGTTCGCGCTCCACCGCCGGAATGGTGGAGAGATCAATCACGCCGAGCACGTTGATCAGCTTGTTGAGCTGCTTCGTCATCTGCTCAAGGGTGCGGTCGTCCCCTTCCACCACCATGGTGAGCCGGGACATGCCGCGGTGTTCGGCCGGCCCCACCGCGAGGCTCTCAATGTTGAAGCCCCGCCGGGCGAACAGACCGGAGATGCGGCTCAGGGCGCCCGATTCGTCTTCCACCAGCACCGAGAGGGTGTGCTTCATGTCGGGCTCGTGAGCGGGGTGCGGCGGGGGACCGGGGTGAAATCCGGCACGGTCTAACCAAAGGTACGCGCCAGCGGACGTCGTCCCTTCAGCCCGATTCCAGGCGCTCCAGCCAGCTCAGCACCGCCCCGTGGAAGGCGTCCGGGGTCTCATCGTGGGGACAGTGGCCGCAGGAAGGGATCACCTGCAGCTCAAGGTCGGGGCGTAACCGCAGGCACTGGTTTGACACCTCCACCGGCACCAGCCGGTCCTGGCCGCCCCAGACCAGCAGGGTGGGCCGCCCCGGCCGTTGCAGCGACGCGACGGCGGTGGCCCGGAAGGGCCGCAGGGCCATGCCGATGCTCATCGCCCGCAGGGCGCGCACCGCCCCGGGGCGTCGCGCAGGCCAGGCGATCAGCCGACGCAGCTCCTGATCGCCGATCACCGCATGGTGGTACGCGGACTGGATGCCCAGGTCGAGCAGGGGGGAATGGGCCAGCAGCGGCACCAGCAGCTCCAGGGGCAGGAGCCGCATCAGGCCATGGATGACCACCTGTTTCAGCCGCCGTCGCCACGGGGGGCGGCGCGGCGGTTGGCGCCAGGCCATCAGCAGGCTGGGATCGGGAAGGGGCGCCGCCACCACGGCCCGCACCCATTGCGGGAAGTAGACGCTGCAGGTCAGGGCGACCAGGCCACCGAGGGAATGGCCCACCAGCACGGCCGGTGTCTGGACCACCTCCGCCAGGAAGGCCTGCACCTGCCTCGACCAGAGGCGGTTGTCCAGGGCCTGATGACGATCCAGACCCGGCTGGCTGGAGGCGCCGAAGCCGATCAGGTCGAGGCCGTAGACGCACCAGCCCGCCGCCGCCAGGGGGCCGGCGTTGTGGCGCCAGTGGCCGCTGGCCGCCCCGAAGCCGTGCAACAGCACCAGCGCGGGCCCGTCAGGTGGGCCCAGGCGGCGCCAGTGGCAGCTGTGGCCGCGCCAGTCCCACTGGGCGTGGTCCCCCCAGTCGGCTCCCTGCTGCGGCGCGGTCTCCACGGGGGCAGGCTGGGGGTCGGCGGACGACACCGATGGTTGCGCCAAGGACCCGACGTTGAGCGAACCCCATCACTATTGCGAAGGTGCGGCCGTCGTGGAGACCGGTGGCGGCTTCTTCCGACCCGCCTCCAGGCCAGCCAGGGACTTCGGTGTGCTGCTGGCTCGCACCCTGACCGCCCCTGGCCACGACCGACCCGTGCAGGTGCTGGATGGCATGGCGGGCTGCGGCATCCGGGCCCTCCGCTACGGCCTGGAGGGCGGCGCCACGGCGGTATGGGCCAACGACGCCGACCCCGACCGCCTGCCCCTGCTGGAGCGCAATCTGGCCCGGCTGCCGGCGGCGGTGGAACGGCAGCTGAGCACCGCCACGGCCGAGCAGCTGCTGGCCGGCTGCCTGGTGGAGGGGCGCCGCTTCGAGCTGGTGGATATGGATGCCTTCGGCTGCCCGGCCGCCCTGGTTCCCCTGGCCCTGGAGGCGGTGGCCTTCGGCGGCGTGCTGTATCTGGCCAGCACGGACGGTCGTTCGGCCACGGGCCATGACCGCCGCGCCGCCGTGCGCCGTTTCGGAGCCGCCGCCCGGGCCCACCCCGCCAGCTGGGAGATCGCCCTGCGCCTTCAGCTGGGGCTGCTGGCCCGGACCGCCTGGGCCATGGGGCGGGGGCTCACCCCCCTGCTGAGCTTCAGCGAGGGCCGGGCGTTTCGCACCGCCGTGCGACTGGCGCGCCATCCCGCCGCAGGGGAGGAGGCCCAGCTGGGGATGGTGGCCCACTGCCATGGCTGTGGCGATCAGCAGGTGCAGAGCCTGCTGCGGCTCGGCCGCTGGCGCCCCTGCAGCTGCCCCGCGGCTGTTTCAGACCAGGGGGCGATCCAGTGCGGGCCGGCCCTGGCGGTCAGCGGCCCGCTCTGGATCGGTCCCCTCCAGGATCCCGCCACGCTGGTGGCCATGCTGCAACAGGCCCAGGGGGCTGGCGCCCATCTGGACCGGCCGGGCCGGCGGTTGCTGGAACGGCTCCGGGACGACCCGGCCGCGACGGCCCGCTGCTGGCCCGTGGACGCGATTGCCCGCCGTCTCGGTCAGGGGCCCCCGCCGTTGGCGCAGCTGGTGGCGGCACTGACGGCGCAGGGTTTCGCCACGGCGGCGAGCGGGGTGATGGCAGGCCAGCTGCGCAGCGAGGCCCCCTGGCCCCTGATCGTGGCCACGGCCCGGGGGCTGGTGGCCACGACGGCTGCTAGATAGGTAGCCCGTTCCCCCTTGTCCGGGCCATGGCCTCTGAAATCTTCGGCACCGCCGCCATCTTCTGGGTGCTGATCCCCGTCGGGCTGGCGGGCGGCGCCCTGCTGCTCAAGCTCCTGAACGACTGAGCGCCTGATCCCGGCTCCGCGCTGGGACCGGACGCACCCTTAGGCTCAGCCCGCTTCCTTTGCAGGGGTCCATGAAGGTTCTGGTCGTCGGTGGAACAGGAACCCTCGGTCGCCAGATCGCCCGTCGTGCCCTTGATGCGGGACACACCGTCCGCTGCGTCGTGCGCTCACCCCGCAAGGCGGCCTTCCTGCAGGAATGGGGCTGCGACCTCACCCGCGGAGATCTGCTCGAGCCCGCCAGCCTGGATTACGCCCTGGAGGGCCAGGAGGCGGTGATCGATGCCGCCACGGCCCGGGCCACCGACGGCGGCAGCGCCTACGAGATTGACTGGGACGGCAAACAGAATCTTTTCGCCGCCTGTCGGCGCGCCGGTGTGGGCCGGCTGGTGTTCATGTCGCTGCTGGAGGCGGCCAAGCACCGCGGGGTGCCGTTGATGGACATCAAGGCCTGCACCGAGGCGTGGCTTGAGGCCTCCGACCTCGACTACACGATCCTGCGTGGTGTCGCCTTCATGCAGGGCCTGATCAGCCAGTTCGCGATTCCCGTGCTGGAGAGCCAGACCGTCTGGGTGAGCGGCGCACCGACACCGATCGCCTACATGAACACCCAGGACGTGGCCCGCTTCGCCGTGGCGGCTCTTGAGCGGCCCGGAACGATCCGGCAGGCGTTCCCGGTGGTGGGTCCCCGGGCCTGGATCACCGGCGAGATCACCCAGCTGTGCGAGCGCTACAGCGGCCGTGAGGCCAGGGTGTTCCGGGTGCCCCCGGTACTGCTGGGGCTGATGCAGTCGGTCACAGGGTTCTTCGAGGCCAGCCTCAACGTGGCCGAACGGCTCGCCTTCGCCGAGGTGGTGGGCGGCGGGGAACCCCTCACGGCGCCGATGGAGGCCAGCTACGCGGCCTTCGGCCTGGATCCGGCCGAAACCACGCTGCTGGAGGACTACCTCAAGGAGTACTACGACACGATCCTGCGGCGCCTGCGGGAGATGGAGTCCGACCTCGACAAGGAAGCCAAGAAGAAGCTCCCCTTCTGAAAGCGGCGTCCATCGCCAGTTCGTGTGTACTATTGCAGCGTTTGGCGGCGGCCATGGCGATTTCCCAGATCAAGAACCTCCAGCGGCGTCTGGCCAACCTGGAGGAGGAGGCGATCGCCGAGCTCACCCGCGCCTGCGGCCACGAGCTCTGGGCCTCGCTGGGCTTCGATGCCTTCGACACCCTCGAGGATCCGGATCGCCGCGCCCGGGCGAACTATTACTACGGCCAGCTCCAGACCGTCAGGGAACTGAAGGACGCCCTGGTCTGAGCAGCGCCGCCAGGCGTTGTCGCTCCTGGGGGCTCACGGCGCGCCAGGTGCCCGGGGCCAGGCCCACCAGATCCAGGGGCGGGCCGCCATCCATCAGGTCGATCGCGGTGCGCAGCAGGCGCAGGGTGGGCAGCCCTACCGCGGCGGTCATGCGCCGCACCTGGCGGTTCCTCCCCTCGCGCAACTCCAGTTCCAGCCAGTCGGTCGGCACCCGCAGCCGGTGGCGGATCGGGGGATCCCTTTCGGGCAGGACAGGATCCGCCACGGCCCGGGCCCGGGCCGGCAGGGTGCGTCGCCCCTGCACCAGCACCCCCTGACGGAGGCTGTCCAGGGCCGGCGGGGTGATCACACCCTCCACCTGGACCAGATACCGGCGCCAGTGCCCCCGGGCCGGGTCGGTGAGCCTGGCCTGCAGGCGTCCATCGTCGGTGAGTACGAGCAGGCCCTCGCTGTCCGCATCAAGGCGGCCGGCGGCATAGACGCCCGGTTGATCGACCAGCTCGGCCAGGGTGCCCCAGGGGCTGCCCGGTTCCGGTCGGAACTGGCTGAGCACCCCGTAGGGCTTGTGGAGCAGCAGGGTGGTGGTCACTGCTCCAGAACAATCAGGCGCTTTCCCGGGCCCGCCAGAGGTTGACCACGCCGATCGAGATGAGCAGCAGGCCCAGATCCATCGAGATGGGAGGAAGGATCATGGGGTGGGGCCAGGGGCGCTCGGTCGGCCGACCCTATCGCTCCGCTCTTCCCATCGTGTGAAGCGCTTGGGAGCTGGCACGGCCGACGCTTAAGCTGAAACTCTGTTGTTTTTCCTCAAGCCAGCCTTCCCGCATGATCGAAACGTCCGGTGTGATCGAAAAGGAGCAGGGCAACGGGTTCTACCTCGTCACCCTCGAGCAGCCTGCCGGTCACCAGTGCCTCTGCCGGGCGGCGGGCAAGCTCACCAAGTTCCGGATCAAGCTGCTGGCCGGGGACAAGGTGCTGGTGGAGATCAGCCCCTATGACCTGACCCGGGGCCGCATCACCTACCGGGAGCGCAATGCCGGAGCCACCGGCCCGAGGCCGGGGGGCAACCGTCCCGGCGGGCCCAGGCGCCGCTGAGGCTGGCTGGGGCGGCTCAGATCTCCAGCAGGCCGTCGGTTTCCGGGCGGCGGCCGAGGTGCAGATCCCTGGGCACCATCAGGACGTTGGCCTGAAGCAGTTCGGGGTGGTCTTCCAGGGTGAGGAGCCACTCACGGAATTCCTCGTTGATGGCATAGCTGTCTTCGAACAGCTCACGGCCATCGAGAGCGGCCCGGCGGGCCAGGGCCCAGCAGACCGCCACGGTCACACGACGATGGACGGCGGCATCAAGCGGGGCATCAAAACCACCGTCCTGATCGCTGGCGTCGTCTCTTGGAATGTCCATCGGGTTGATCTCGGTGGAAGTCCTGTGGTGCCCACGTTGACTGCTGGTGGGCACCTCGATGGTGTTGGTTGTCACATCGTTGCAGGAAAATCGGTGGCAAACGGCCAGATGCAGCCACTTTCAGGCCGATCCGCGCCCAAAGGACGGCAGCACGGGCCCGCTGACGCTGAGCATCCGGCCGGCATCGTCCGCGATGGCCTGCAGCGGCAGGCGTTGGTCGCTGGCCGGGGAGCCGGCGCTGGCGGGCGCCGTTGCCAACGGACGGGGCCGGATCACGTAGGGCTCACTCACGGTCCAGGCCCGGGCATAGCTGATCAGCAGGGGATCAGCCGGAGCAAACACGTAGGACGGCCGTCGTGGGATGGTTTCCTGACCGGAGCGATCCCCGTCCATGCGCACGGCCCTGGTGATCGCCTGAACGAAGCGGCTGCGGGTGACCACGGTGGTCAGGTAGGCCACCACCCGTAACCGGGGGGCATCGAAGCCTTCGGCGCACATGTCGATGCTCACCAGCCAGTCGGCCTCCCCGGCCTGGAAGGCCGCCAGGCGCTGGGCCGCTTCCGGATCCTGGGAGTGGACCAGGTGCACCCGGTCCCCTTCCTTGGCCAGCAGGTCGGCGATGCAGCCGGCATGGTCGATGTCGCGGGCCACCACCAGCCCGCCGGCCCCCGGATGCTCCAGCCGCACCCGTTCCAGGCGGCGGCGGGCCTGCAGCAGCAGCCGCAGGGCGATTCCACCCCGATCCCCCGGGCGGATGGCCCGACGCAGGTTGCGGGCCCGCCAGCTCTCCCGCTGTTCCGCCGAGAGGGGGGATGTCTCGGTGTCCCGACCGCCCTCCGGGCGCCCGTGTTCCACCCAGCCATCCTGGAAGCGGAATTCCAGGGGCCGCACGTCACCGGCGGCGATCAGGGCACGGGGCTCGACACAGAGATCCGGGATGATGCGCTCGGCCGGGCCGTCCTGGTCGTGCATCCGCACCCGGCGGCCGGAACAGAAGCCGAGGTTGTCGGCGCGGAACGGGGTGCCGGTGAGCCCGAGGCGCAGCTGGGCGCCGCCGCTGAGGCTGCTGAAGGCATGCCCCCAGGCGGTGGCTTCCGGTTCGAGGGGATCGAGGCCCAGGTGGTGCACTTCGTCGCCGATCGCCAGCCAGCGCCGGCCATGGAGATGGCCGGCCAGCTCCCGCTCCAGGCGCCGGCGGTGCAGGGCGGCCGCCTGATAGCTCAGCAGCAGTCCCTGGCCGGCCGGCGCGCTGGGTGTGTCCCCTGAGGTGTCCCACTCCTGCAGGACCAGGCCGAGGCGGGCGGCGGCGCCGATCCACTGGCGGGCGATGGCACTGCGGTGGCAGAAGACCACGAACCGCTCCAGGCGTCCTTCCCGTTGCAGCTGCTGGAAGGCGAGCAGGGCCCCGAGGGTCTTGCCGGCGCCGGGACCGGCGTGCAGGAGCACGTCCTGGCCTCCGGGGCTCGCCGCCACCAGCCGGGCCCGCAGCAGCTGAATCAGCCGGCGTTGCCAGGCCCGGGGCTCGGGGCCGCGGGGGACGCCGGGGACTCCCGGCAGGCCGGCATCGCGGCGCAGACCCAGATCAAAGGACGGTGGCGCCATGGGCCGATTCTGCTGGGCTGGCCAAGGCCCGGTGGGCGTGTCCGCACATTGGCGCCGGGTGGCTTGCCGTCACGGGCGGGTCTGTCTATCGCAGAAGGACTGTGTGTGGCCCCGCGTTGGTCAAATTGCTGATTCCCAGGGAGACGGCTCCCGGTGAGCGGAGGGTCGCCGCGACCCCCGAAACGGTCAGGCGTCTGGTGGCCAAGGGGGCGACCCTGCAGGTGGAACAGGGGGCGGGCCAGGCGGCCGGCTTCCTTGACGCCGACTACGCCGCCGTGGGCGCTGAGCTGTGGGACGGGGACGCCGGAGCCTGGGGTACGGTCGATGGGGTGCTCTGCGTGCAGCCCCCCCGGAGCGAAGATCTGGGTCGTCTGCGGGAGGAAGCCCTGCTGGTGGGCCTGCTGGCCCCCTACGGCGCCACCGCCCTTGTGGCGGCCCTCAATGGCCGACGGACCTCCGCCATCGCCCTCGAACTGCTTCCTCGGATCACCCGGGCCCAGTCGATGGACGTCCTCTCCTCGCAGGCGAACATCGCCGGCTACAAAGCGGTGCTGCTGGCGGCGGCCGCCCTCGATCGCTATGTGCCGATGCTGATGACCGCAGCGGGCACGATTCAGCCCTCCCGGGTGCTGATCCTGGGTGCGGGCGTCGCTGGTCTTCAGGCGCTGGCCACCGCCCGCCGCCTGGGCGGCGTGGTGTACGTCTCGGATGTGCGGCCGGCGGTGAAGGAGCAGGTGGAATCCCTCGGGGGCCGCTTCATCGACCCGCCGCAACTGGAGGAGGCCCCCGCCGAGGTGGGTGGCTACGCCCGTCAGGCCAGCGAGGCCTTCCTGGCGGCCCAACGCCAGCAGCTGGCCGACCAACTGGCCCTGGCGGACATGGTGATCTGCACCGCCCTGGTGCCCGGCCGGCCGGCTCCCCGCCTGATCAGCGAGGAGATGCTCGATGGCATGCGGCCCGGTGCGGTGGTGGTGGATCTGGCCGTGGCCCAGGGCGGCAACTGCTTCGGCACGATCCCCGGGGCCACGGTGGAGCGCCGGGGGGTGCTGCTGATCGGGGCCGATGCCCTGCCCAGCACCGTGCCCAACCACGCCAGCGCCCTGTACGCCCGCAACATCGCCACCCTGGTTGAGCACGTGCTGGGCGAGGACGGCTTCCGGCTGGATCCGGAGGATCCGATCCTGGACGGCTGTCTGCTCACCCATGCCGGCGCCTGCCGCCGCGACGACATCGTCGAGCCCGCCGGCCTGTCCCCCATCGGAGCCCGTTCATGAGCCTTCTGACGCAGTCCCTCTGGGTGCTCCTGCTGGGCAGCCTGCTGGGGCTGGAATTGATCGGCAAGGTGCCCCCCACCCTGCACACCCCGCTGATGTCGGGGGCCAACGCCATCAGCGGCATCACCGTGCTGGCGTCCCTCACCCTCATCCAGCAGGCCGGAGACAACACGGCCCTGCTGGTGATCGGAGCCCTCTCCCTGGGCTTCGCCCTCTACAACGTGATCGGCGGCTTCCTCGTCACCGATCGCATGCTCGCCATGTTCCGCCGCAAGGGTGACAGCCGATGACCTTCTCCATGGATGCTTTTGCCGCTGCCATCGATCTGGCGGCCGTGCTCCTGCTGGCCCTTGGCATCAAGGGCCTCTCGAAGGTGAGCTCGGCCCGCGGGGCCAACGCCCTGGCCGCCCTGGCCATGGGTCTGGCGGTGGTGGGTCTGCTGATCGAGATCCGGCCCGATCCGATCGCCTGGCTCTGGATCGCCGCCGGCAGTGCCGCCGGCGGCCTGGCCGGCCTGGCCACGGCCCGCCGGGTGCCGATGACCGCCATGCCTGAAACGGTGGCGCTGTTCAACGGCTGCGGTGGCATGGCCTCCCTGCTGGTGGCCATGGGTGTGGCCCTGTTCGATACGGGTGAGGCCGACATCGTCGCCCTGGTGTCGATCGCCGTCTCGGTGTTCGTCGGGGCGATCACCTTCAGTGGCTCGATCGTGGCCATGGCCAAGCTCCAGGGCTGGCTGGACACCCCCGGCTGGACCCAGAGCCGCCTGCGCCACGGCGTCAACATCTCCCTGGCGGTGCTCTGCCTGGTATCGGCCGTGCTGCTGCCGGGCGATCCCTCCGGCCTGCCCCTGTGGCTGCTGATGGGGGGCTCCACCCTGCTGGGCATCGGCGTCACCCTGCCCATCGGCGGTGCCGACATGCCGGTGGTCATCTCCCTGCTCAACTCCTATTCCGGGGTGGCGGCGGCGGCGGCGGGCTTCGTGGTGGGCAGCCAGCTGCTGATCGTGGCCGGCGCCATGGTCGGGGCGGCGGGCCTGATCCTCACCCAGGTGATGTGCACCGCCATGAACCGGTCCCTGGTGTCGGTGCTCTTCGGTGGCGCCCTCGGGGCCAGCGCCGGCGCCGTGGGCGGTGGCGGCAGCGAGGCGGGCTACACCCGCATCACCAGCTGCAGTGCCGAGGAATGCGCCATGGCCCTGGAGCAGGCCGAGCGCGTGGTGTTCGTGCCTGGCTACGGCCTCGCGGTGGCCCAGGCCCAGCATTCCCTGCGCGAGCTGGCCAAGCTGCTTGAGGGCCACGGGGTGGAGGTGAGCTATGCCATCCATCCGGTGGCGGGGCGCATGCCGGGCCACATGAACGTGCTGCTGGCCGAGGCCGACGTGCCCTACGAGCAGCTGCTGGAGATGGACCTGGTCAATCCCGAGTTCCCCCGCACCGATGTGGTGATCGTGCTGGGGGCCAACGATGTGGTGAACCCCCAGGCCAAGAACGACCCCACCAGCCCCCTGTACGGCATGCCCGTCCTGGAGGTGGATCAGGCCCGCCAGGTGTTCGTCGTCAAGCGCAGCCTCGGGGCTGGCTATGCCGGCATCAACAACGCCCTGTTCGAGATGCCCCAGACCGCCATGGTCTTCGGCGATGCCAAGGCGGTGCTCAACGGCCTGCTGAGCGAGCTCCGTTCCATGGGCGTGGGCAAGACGAAGGTGGCGGCCTGAGGTTGGGGCCGGGGTCGTGAGCCAGCTTCCCCACCACCTCGGCCTGCCTCCCTTCCGCCAGCGTTCCCCCTGGATCGGCGGCGATCTGCAGACCCTGCGGGACACCCTGCGGCCCCAGCGGTTCCCCCCCGATCGCTCTGAGGAGCTGCCGATCCCCCTGGCGGATGGCGACCAGCTGGTGGGACTGCTGGACCGTCCCGATGGCGGGGCCCCGATCGCTCTGGTGCTGGTGCTGCATGGTCTGGGGGGCTCCAGCGACGGCCCCGGGCCGCGGCGCCTGGCCCAGGCCCTGGTCGCCGAGGGTTTCGCCGTGCTGCGCCTCAACCTGCGGGGTGCCGGCCGCGGCCGACCCCTGGCCCGGGGCACCTACTGCGCCCTCTGCAACGACGATCTTGGGCCGGCCGTGGCCCGGGCCCGGCAGCTGGCCCCCGACCTGCCGCTCTATGGCGCCGGCATTTCCCTGGGGGGCACGGTGCTGCTCAACGCTGGCCTGGCCGGCCTCGACTTCGATGGCTTGGTCAGCGTCAGCAGTCCCCTCGATCTGGGGGTGTGCGCTGTCCAGTTCGAGCGCCGCCGCAACCGGGTGTACCAGCGTTGGCTGATGCAGCGTCTGCGGGAGCAGACCCTCGCCGATCCGGGTGGGCTCCAGCAGGCGGAGCGCCAGGCGCTGCTGGGGCCAACGCGAGCCCGCACGATCCGCGCCTTCGATGCGGCCATCACGGCGCCGCGCTGGGGTTTCGCCTCGGTGGCCGCCTACTACGCCGCCGCCAGTCCCCTGTCTTCCCTGCTCGAGGGCCGGCCCCTGCCCCCCACCCTGCTGCTCCATGCCGGCGACGACCCATGGGTGCCGGTGGGCCCGCTGCGGCAGCTGGCAGCCCTGCTCCCGAGCCAGGCCGGGCCCGGCTCGGGAGAGGTCCCCACGGTGGTGATCACGCCCCATGGCGGCCACAACGGCTTCCATGCCCCCGGTGACGGGTCGGCCTGCTGGGCCGATCGGCTGGTGGTGGCCTGGTTGCGGCGGCTCAGCCGGGGGGAAGGGGGCGGCTGAAGGGGGTGCGGCGCACGATCCACTCCTTGATCGGCTCCCCGCCGATCACGTGCTGGTGCACGATCCGCTCGATCCGCTCGGGGGTGACGCCGCCGTAGGTGAGGCCCTCCGGCCAGATCAGCAGCACCGGGCCCTCGCAGCAGACACGCAGGCAGTCGGCCTTGGTGCGCAGCACCACGCCTTGGGGCCGGCCGGGTTCCTCCAGCCCCAGCTCTCGAACCAGCTGCTTGAGCCGGTTCCAGCTGGCCGCACCAACGGCCGGGTCGCCGCAGAGCGCCTTGGTGGGGGTGGCGCAGAGCAGCAGGTGGTGCTGGACGCCGCTCATGCCGGCAGGGCCGCGGCCGGTTGCCCGTGGAGGGCGACGGCCGCCTCGCGGGTGGCCTGGCGGGCCCAGCTGTCCACGGCCAGCACGTCGTCGAGGGAGGGGGCGCCGTGGTGGTCGACGCGGTGGCGGTCGCAGACCCGTTCGATCAGCTCGGGGATGGCCAGGAAGGGAACCGCCTCCTCCAGGAACAGGGCCACGGCCTGCTCGTTGGCGGCATTGAGCACGGCGGGCATGGTGCCGCCGGCCCGGCCGGCGGCGTAGGCCAGCGCCATGCAGGGGTACTTGGCGCTGTCGGGGGCGCGGAAGGTGAGCTGGCCCACGGCGGTGAGATCGAGGCGGCGCCAGGGGGTCTCCAACCGCTCCGGCCAGCTGAGGCAATAAAGCAGGGGCAGCTTCATGTCGGGCCAGCCCAGCTGGGCCAGCACCGAGGAGTCGGCCAGCTCCACCATCGAATGGATGATGCTCTGGGGGTGGATGACGATCTCGATGTGGTCGTAGTCGAGGCCGAACAGGTAGTGGGCCTCGATCACCTCCAGACCCTTGTTCATCAAGGTGGCTGAATCCACCGTGATCTTGCGCCCCATGCTCCAGTTGGGGTGGCTGGTGGCATCGGCCACGGTGGCCTTGGCCAGGTCGGCGGCGGGCCAGTCGCGGAAGGCCCCGCCGGAGGCGGTGAGCTGGATCCGGCGCAGACCGGGCGTCGGCACGCCGGTGGAGAGACGGGCGGTGTCCGCCCAGGGGGTGCCCTGCAGGCACTGGAACAGGGCCGAATGCTCCGAATCGGCGGGCAGCAGGCGGCTGCCGCTTCGCTTCAGTTCGGGCAGCACCACCGGGCCGGCGGCGATCAGAGTTTCCTTGTTGGCCAGGGCCAGGTCCTTGCCGGCCCGGATCGCCGCCAGGGTGGGCAGCAGACCGGCACACCCGACGATGCCGGTGACCACCAGGTCGGCGCTGGGCCAGGCCGCAGCGGCGCAGAGGCCCTCGGATCCCCCCACCAGCTCTGGCAGCCGGGCCGGACGCCGGGCCGGTTCCAGGGCCGCCAGGCGGCTGGCCAGCTCGGCGACCCGGTCGGCCTCGGCCAGGGCCACCACCTCCGGCTGGTGGCGGATGATCTGCTCCACCAGCAGATCGAGGTTGCGGCCGGCGGTGAGGGCCACCACCTGGAAGCGATCGGGGAACTCCTCAGCGATCTCCAGGGTCTGGGTGCCGATCGACCCGGTGGAGCCCAGCACGGCGATGGCTTTCACAGGCTGGCCCCAGCAGGATTCATGGCGTCCCAGTGTCCCATCTCCGGACGCCGGCGGCGCTGGCTTAACTGGGGCGACACCGAACCGCTTTCATGTCTTGGTTGCAGCGCTGGAACTTCATCGAGCGGGCCCGGATCGAGCGCCAGCTCTGGGAAGCCTTCGAGCGTCGCGAGGATCTTGAAGCGCTCGTGGAGGAGTGCCGAGCTGCGGTGGCGGCCGGCGATCGCGAGCGGGCCTTCCAGCTGGAGGTCTGGCAGACCACCCTGCAGCGGATCCGCAAGATCGAGAAACTGATGGCGGATAAGCGCCCCTGAACCGGGTGGGTCTCAGGAGCGCTGACCGCCCTGCTGCCAGGCCCGCTGCACCAGGGGCCACACCGCTTCGGGCGGCAGCCCGTCCATGCAGTCGTGGTGCTCCAGGGGGCAGGCGGGGTTCTCGAAGCCCAGCTGATCGCAACCGCCGCAGCGGTGCTTGCTGCGGCTGATCCAGACATGGTCGGCCCGGGGGGCCCAGAGATCCCGGGGGCTGGCACCGATGCCGTCGGCGTCGGTGCCGAACAGGGCCACGGTGGGGCAACCGGCGGCCGCGGCCAGATGCAGCGGGCCGGAATCGACGGCGATGCAGAGCCGGCTGCGGGCCAGGGCCCCCACCAGCACCGGCAGGCTGAGTCGCCCACGCAGGTCCCGCAGGCCGGCGCGGGCCAGCAGGGCCCGCTCGAGCCGATCGCCGGCCTGCCTTGGTTCGGCGGGGGGAGGGCCGCCGATCAGGCCGATGGCCCCGGCCGCCAGGCCCATCTCCCGCCGCAGGCGCTCGAGCAGGGCCAGCCAGTTCTCAAGCGGCCAGAGCTTGGCGGCACGCTCGCCGTTCACGGCGATCAGCACCGACGGCAGCCCCAGCGGTGCGGGCTTCCAGGGGAGTTCCACCCGTTCGAAGTCGGTGTCCACCCAGGCGACGCGGCACTGGAGTTCACGGATGCTGTTGCTGGCGATCCAGCCGGCGTAGCGCTGCACCAGGGCGGGGCTGGCCCAGTGGGGATCAAGGGCCAGGGCCTGCAGGGGGTGATCGCCCGGCGGGATCGGCGCCGCTCCGACCACGAAGCGGGGCGCCAGGGCCTGGGTCCAGGCGGCGGTGTGGGGGGCGTGGCCGTCGGCATTGATGACCAGATCCACCCCCTCGCCGTGGTTCCGGTCTGGCAGGGTTCGCCGCCACTGCGCCAGGGCCGGCAGGGCGGCCGGCCCCTGCTCCGCCAGCGGCAGGCTGGCATCGATCCAGGGATTGAGCCGCTCCAGTGCCTTGGTGCGCTGGCTGCCCACATAGGTGAGCCTGGCGCCTGGGTACTTGTGGCGCAGCCCCCGCAGCAGCGGTTGCAGCACCACGTAGTTGCCCAGCTTGGCGGCCCCGAGCACCACGATCCGGGGCCGGGGGCCGAGGTCCTGGTCCTGGAAGCGGTGCATCAGGCGGGGCAGGGTGTTCATGGCTGCCGCCGGCGGCCGATGGCGACGCCCACCACCATCCCCACGGCACCCCCGGCCAGGGCCCCCTGCAGTTGCCACATCTGCTTGCGGAAGCGCCAGGGCAGGGCGCCGAGCTGCAGCCCCACCACCAACGTGACCACCAGCACCAACAGAAGGCCGCCACCGATCGGCCAGCCGAGGGGGGTGGCGTCCTGCGGCACCCGGGGGGAGCGATCGGGGCGAACCTGCAGGCTCATGGGGCCACCGCGTCGATGGCGACCTCAGCGGCCTGGGGAGTGGCGGGCTCCAGCACCCACTGGCTCAGCCAGCGCCGCATCCAGGTGCCGCGGTGGGGCTGCTCCAGCCGCCGCCGGCTGTGCAACCAGAGGCTGTTGAGCAGGAAGGTGGTGCGGTTGCAGGCCTCCAGCCGGGGATCGCTGGCGATGGTGGCGCTGGCGGTGGGGTTGGCCCGCAGCTGCAGACCCTGGAGGTCGGCCGGGGTGATCCAGTCGACGGCGCCGCTGGCGCGCAGGCGCTCGGCGAAGTCGAGGTCTTCGCAGTAGGCGGGGTGGAAGTTGGCATCGAAGAGGCCCACCCGATCCCAGGCGGCCGGGGTGATGGCGAAGGCGGAGAACTCCTGGGGGGCCGGCAGCAGCGGCAGGAACTGGGGACGGGACGGATCGACCCGTTCGATCACCTGGGCCAGGACGCCCGGGGCGAAGACCACGTCGTTGTTGACCAGCAAGGCGAAGGGCGCTTCGGGAAAGGCCGTGAGAATCGCGTTCCAGCTGGAGGCGACGCCCTGGTTGGCGAAGGGCCGCGCCACCCGAACCTGCCCGATGCCGGAGGGGGGCTCGCGCTCGAGTTGGGCCAGCAGCCGGCTGAGGGCGGCCGTGTCGGCAAGGCCGGAAGCGATGCTGTTGTCGACGATGGCGAGCGTCTCGACGGGGTGGTCGAGGCTGTCGAGCAGCCGCAGCAGCAGATCGGGCCGGTTGAGGACAGGAACGCCCAGCAGGGGGATCGCCGTGGGCGTGCTGGTGCGGGGACAGACCCCATCCAGCTGCTGCCAGAAGTCGTCCACCGGGGCGCGATCACCGCTGCGGGAGGCGTACTGGGCCAGGCAGCCCCAGAGATCCGGATTGGTGAGGTCGCGGCGGCTGGGGGACGTCGGCAGGGTGGAGAAGTAGGTCCTGGTCCAGAGAAAAAGAAGGGACCTTGCAGCGGCAAGGTCCCCCTTCTCAAGGCAGGTGACGTAGTTACGGGCGAAGCGGTCCTGTTCCAAGCTGGCCACGGGTGGCTGGGGTAATCAGCCGAAGGTGATCGAGTCGCCCTGGGTGGAGATGAAGGCCGTCTGGCTGTAATCGAAGGCGTATTCCTCACCGCCGATGATGAGCAGGTCGCCGTCGCCGGCGCCGAAGATCTGGGTGCCGTTGCCGAGATCGCCCTTGACGTTGAAGAAGACCTGGTCGACGACGGTGTCGTTGCCGAGGTCGATCCAGGTGTTCTGCACCTTGGCGGAGAAGTCGAGAACGTCAGCCCCCTGGCCCAGCAGGATGGTGGAACCGCTGACCTTGCCACCGAAGATCAGCGTGTCATCACCGGCGCCGGTGCTGATCCTGACGCCATCGGCCTTGTCGGTGATGGTGACGCTGTCGGCCCCAGTGCCGGCGGTCATGGTGGTGTCCTTGAGCGCACCGGTGATGGCGGTGTTGTCACCATTGCCAAGGGAAATGGTGCCTCTGGTGATATCGGTGGCGATCAGGGTGTCGTCGCCAGCGCCCGTGCTGATCGAGGTATTACGGGCGTCGCCGGTGAAAGTGACGCTGTTGTCGTCGGCGTTGCCGGTATAGGAAGTGTCCTTGGAAGCTCCCGAGAATGTGGTGCGCGTGTCACCGGTGGTGGGCTCCTTGATGCCCACATCATCGATGCTGCGGCCCTGGTTGGGGAAGACGCGGGTGTTGACCGTGTCGGCGCTGAGGCTGGTGAGGACCTTGGCGCCGGAAGAGGTGGTCTGGGTGATCGTCTCGCCGGGATTCGGCACGAAGATCGAAAGGGTATCGGAGGAAGCCATTTCGAGAAAAATGCCGGGTATTCGTTGAAACGAAGCTTACGGGCTTGTATTCGGACCTGCGTGTATCCCGTGTGACGTTTTCAACTTCCTCTCTCAAACATCTCACCAACGGTGAGCAAAACCTAACGTTGTCTTTGACAGGCCTTTGCCGCCGACCTGGGAGCTGCAGGCAGACTTTCAGGAAAGACATCGTTGCCGCAGCGCTAACCGTGGTCCACAATTCCTGTCATGCCAATGCTTTCCAGTGATTCCGAATTCGAGCAGGTGCTTCAGGAAGCGAGGGAGGCAGAGAGTCGGCAGGAGTGGTGCGAAGCCGCCTGTATTTACCAGGAATTAATTCAAATCCACGCAGCACATGTGCCGCTGATCCTGCGTGCCGCCAATGCCCTCTGGCTCTCGGATCAGCCGGAGGAGGCCTTGGTGCTCTACCGGCGGGCCTCCCTGCTGCTGCCGTCCAGCCCCGCCCCCTTCATGGGCCTTGGCAACTGCCTTCGGGATCTCAACCGCTTCGAGGCCGCCGATCGCGCCTTCCGGGTCAGCCGCCAGCTGCGGGACAGTCCGGAAGTGGCCTGCAACCACGCCTCGGTGCTGATCGGCCTGGAGGCCTACGGGGAGGCCTACGCCCTGGCGGAACGCCGCTTCGAACTGCCCAGCCACGCCCCCGGACCGGAGGGGGGGGTGGGGGCTGTGGTGGCCCGGGCGCGGCGGTTGCACGTGCGCACCGAACAGGGCCTGGGGGATGGCCTGCAGTACCTGCGCTGGCTTCCCCCCTTGATGGAGCAGGCCGCGGCGCGGGGCCAGCAGGTGGTGCTGGAGGTGGAGCCGTCGCTGGTGGCACTGCTGCAGGTGGGGCTGGCCTGGTTGCCCCAGCCACCGGAGGTGCGGGCCCGACCCGAACCCGATGAAGACGGCGCAGGGGATGCCGCTGGCCGGAACCTGGTGAGCCTGCTGTCGCTGCCGGCGGCCCTGGGCGGCGCCCCCTGCCCCCAGCCGCCGGGGCCGGATGGGCGTGGCACCTACCTGCGGGGCCTGGACCCCGCCGCATCTGCTGACGGCTACGGCCAGCCACCGCGGATCGGGCTCACCTGGGCCAGCGGCCGCAAGCTCAGCGATGGCTTCACCCGCCGGGAATACCGCAAGCGCAGCCTGCCGGCCGCCGCCCTGGTGCGCCTGGTGGAGGGTCTGGTGGCCCTGGGGTGTGAGCCGGTGCTGCTCCAGCAAGGGGAGGACCGGCAGTTGGCGGAGCCGGTGGGCCACCTGTTCGGCGGGGCCATCGACCCGATGGGTGATTTTCTCGCCACGGCCCGGGTGCTGGCCGGCACCGACCTGGTGATCACGGTGGACACGGCCATGGCCCACCTGGCCGGCGCCATGGGCCATCCGACCTGGGTGCTGCTGCCCTTCAGCGCCGATCCCCGCTGGCTGAGGCAGCGGGACGACAGCCCCTGGTACCCGAGCCTGCGCCTGTTCCGGCAGGCCGAAGACCGGGACTGGCGGCCGGTGGTGGAGCTGGTGCTGCAGGCGCTTCAGCGCAGCAGTCGCAGGCTGCGGATCAGGGCTTCGAAGGCCTCGGCAGCCCGGTTCACCTCGTAGCGGGCGGCGACGGTGGCGCGGCCGGCGTCGGCCATGGCGGCAAAGGCGCTCGGGTCGGCCAGCACGGCCAGCAGGGTCTCGGCGAGGCGATCGGTGTCGTTGAAGGGCACCAGCAGTCCGTTGTGGCCGTGCTGGATCACCTCGTTCAGTGGCGGGTTGTCGGAGGCCACCACCAGGGCGCCGGAGGCCATCGCCTCCAGCAGGCTCCAGGAGAGGGCGTAGGGATAGGAGAGGTGGACGTGGGCGGCGCTGATCCGGAACAGGGCCAGCAGATCGCTGTGGGCCAGGGGCGGCACGAAATGGATGCGATCCAGGGGCAGCCGGTGGCCGAGCAGGGCCAGCAGTTCGCCTTTGTGGCCATCGGGATGGGAGGAGGGGGCGCCGTAGCCGCTGCCGCTGCCCCCCACGATCACGGCCCGGGCGTCCGGGCGGGCGGCCAGCACGGCCGGCAGGGCCCGCAGAAGGCTGCGGAAGCCGCGCAGGGGTTCGAGGTTGCGGCTGGCGAAGGTGATCACCGGATCCCCCTTCACCAGGGTGGGGCCGCCCTCCAGCCGCAGGCTGGTGGTTCCGGTGGCGGCGGGGGGCAGGGCAATGCCCTCGTGCAGCACGTGGAAACGTTGGCGCAGGTGGGGGGGAAAGGTGTCGCGGGCGAAACGGGTGGGCACCACGCAGGCGTCGGCGTCGGCCACCGCCGCCAGACCCATCAGATTGCCGCGACGCCACTGGGCCCGCAGGGCTGGGGAGGGCTCGCCGAGATCGGCATCGAAGCCATAGCCGAGCAGCAGCGGGGCGGCATAGAGCTCGGGGTAGGCGATCAGCACCGCCTCGGGCCAGATGTCGGCCAGATAGAGCAGCTCCCCCCAGCCGCTGTGGGCCAACACCGCCTCCGGGCGGTAGCCCTGCTCACGCAGTTGCAGGCAGCGCTGCTGGACGCGGCCGGCCCGGTGCAGGTTGGTCTCCAGCAGTGGATCCACCAGTCCCGCCGGCAGGGCCGGCGCCTGCCAGGCGTAGTCGAGCCGCTGGCCGCGGGGGGTGGCACCCAGGCCGAGGACGCGGTGGCCACGGCGTTCCAGGGCGGGGGTCAGATCACGAAACTGGCCGGGATGGTTCTGATGGATCAGCAACAGTTCCATCCGTTAACGCTATTACAATCCCGCTGCCTGAACTGACCTGCGTGATGTCGCTCTGGAGCCGTCTGTTCGGACGCCGGGATACGGTGAGCTGGGGTGAAAAAAAGCTGCAGAAAGATAGTGGTCTTCTGGATACGCTGGTGAGCGATCCAGGCACCATCCCGATGGAGATGGATCGCCGGCCCCAGATCACCCCCTGGTCGGCGGCGCGGCTGGGCACGATCTTTATGGATTTCGCCCACGACGCCACCCCCACCCGGTTGGCGGAGGCGCGGCTGGCTCGCCAGTGCCTGTCGAAGTTCTGGTTGAGTGCGCCGATCGATGCGCTGGAGCTTCTCTATGGCTCGGCGGTGGGCCAGAGCTATCGCCAGATGATCGGAACTGAGCTGTCCTCCCAGCCGCTGCTGCGCGATGAAGAGAGCTGGAGAGACCATCTCTCCGAGCGGCTCCAGAGCGGCTTCGATCGGCCGGAAATGGCCAATGTGCTGCTGGCGGTGATGCCCTATTTCCGCCCCGGCAAGATGAAAGTGCGCAACTGCGAACAGAATCTGCCTGACTGGCTGCTCGCGGACTACGCCAGCCTGTTCGAACCGGAACTGCTGCCGCGCCTGCGCCAGCCCAGCCCCCTGGAGCGCCGGGCCCTGGCGCCGGCCGGTGCCGTGAAGGCGGCGGGGCCAGGGGCTGTGGAGCCGGAGCTGCCGCCGCTGCCCCAGCTCTCCTCCTTCAGCGGCGCCCAGGCCCTGCAGCTCACCGGCAGCGAGGAGTTCCTCACCCGCCTCAACGGGCTGGTGAATCTGTTCGAGATCGACCCGGATGACGGGGCCATCCTGCAGGAACTGGCCAGCTTCCGACGCCAGCTGGGCCAGATCTGGCTGGACACCCCCGAGGAGCGATTGCAGCCCCTGTTCGAGAGCCCGTTCGGCGATCTGTACCGCAAGTTCCTGCGCAGCGGCTACGCCGGCACCCCCCTGGCGGAGGAGGACCGGCAGCTGCGCTCCCAGCTGGCCAACTACGTGCGCAACATGACTCGCCCCAAGGCCACCCAGGTGGTGCTGGCGGTGTTGCCCTTCTACCCCCCCGGCAAGATCGGCTTCGCCGGCGGCGAGCAGTTCATGCCCCAGTGGCTGCTGGGAGCGCTGCCCAGCCTCTACGTGAAGAGCTGAACGCGGCTGGACGCCAAGACGGGGGCCTCACTCGTGGAACTCCTTCCACAGCAGCCAGTAGGTGAGGTAGCCGAGCAGGGGTAGCAGGACCATCGGGGCCAGGGCGAACAGGGTCACCACCGGCGGCAGGTGGAGCACCAGCCAGAGGAGCACCAGGCCATAGGCGAGGAAGGCCAGGGTGACGCCCACCCAGCGCTGGCGCAGGCGTTCCTTGAGGCGCAGCCGCCAGGACTTGAAACGGCGGCGGCGGCGTTGCTCCGGTGGCACGAAGCGCCACCAGTCGCCCTGGGGTCTGGCGCTCACTGGGACCGCAGACGCTGGAGGTTGCGGCGCTGGTCTTCAAACAGGCCGGTGAGCAGGCTGATCACGCGCCGCTCGCGCAACTTGATGTCGGCGGTGAGGGCCATGCCGGCCTGGAGCGGCACGCTGCCCGCATCAGGCAGGGGGATGCTCTGGCGGCCCAGTTTGAGGATGACCGGAAAGTGGAGGCCTTCGGCCTGGGTGCCGAGCACCTGGGTCTGCTCCTCGGGGGTGAGGGCATCGGAGCCGATGCGCTCCACCTTGGCCGGCACGTAGCCGAAGCTGCTGGCGGGGAAGGTCTCGAGCGAGAGTTCGGCGCCCTGGCCCACCTGCACGAAGCCGATGGCCTTGTTGGGCAGGTACACCTTGGCCCGCAGGGAATCCTGGGGCACCACCTTCAGCAGGGGGGTGGTGGCGTTGACGCCCACCACGCTGCCGGCGCTGGCGTCGACGTCGAAGACGAGGCCATCGGCGGGGGCCGTGAGCAGGCCGTACTGGATCTGGAGGCGGGCCTGGCGGATCTGGGCGTCGAGATCGCTGATCTGGCGCAGGTTGGCTTCGATTGCCGTGCGCAGCTCCACGTCGGTGCCGGAACCGGTGTTGACCAGCTGGGAGCGCAGGCGGGCGATCTCGCTCTCCTCCTCGGCCACGTTGGTGCGCAGATCCTGCATCCTGTTGCGCGCTTCAAGCAGCTGCACCTCGCTGACGGCGCCATCGCGCACCAGGGACTGGTAACGGCGCTCGATGTCGGCGTAGATGCGCAGGGAATCGCGGTAGCCGGCCAGGCGGGTGGTGCTCTTGGCCAGTTCCTCGCGGGCGGCCTCCAGACGGCTGTTGAGCTCGCGGGCGCGGTCGCGCAGCTGGTTCTGCTGGTTGGCGGTGAGGCCGGCGGTGGCGGATTCCTCACCGAGGGTCACCTTGGCGACACGGTTCTCGTTGAGCAGCCGCTCGCGGATGCTTTCGGCGGCGGCCAGCTTGCTGCGGGGTTCGCGCAGGTCGAAGCGGATCAGGGGTTGGCCTTTTTTCACCGACTGGCCCTCCTTCACCAGCACCTCCTCGACCACGCCGGGGACGGGGGAGGCGACGTCCTTGACGGTGCTGGTGGGCTCGAGCTTGCCGGGTACGGCCACGGTTTCGGAGATCGGCGCCGTGACGCTCCAGAGGCCGAGGGCGGCCACCCCGCCCACCCCCGCCCAGACCAGCAGGCTGGAGCTGCGGCGGCTCTTGCGCAGCACCACGGTGTCGCGGAACGACCACTCCTGGGCGGTGCCTGCGCCGGCGGTGGCCAGGCCGCTGCCGAAGGGGTGGCTGACGGCCGAGGGATCGTCGGCGGCGCCGGGGGGCGGGGCCTCTTCCGTAGGCGCACCGGCAGGAAGGGAGCCCTGGCCCACCAGATCGACGCGCACCGGAATCACCGGGTGGCGGCGGCTGGAGCGGGGGGAGCGCAGCCAGTTCACACAGCCGTCGAGCAGGGACACCAGGCGGGAGGCGGGATCGGAGGAACGGGGTGGGGTGGCCATCAGCTGAGACCCTCCTGGTTCTGGCTGCGGAAGAGGGCGTAGTACCAGCCGCGCAGCTGCATCAGCTGGCGGTGGTTGCCCTGCTCCATCACGGCGCCTTTGTCCATCAGCACGATCAGGTCGGCGGGCTGGACGGTGGAGAGGCGGTGGGTGATGAAGAAGACGGTGCGGCCCCGGAAGGCCTCGAACAGGTTGATGCACACCTGGCGCTCGGTGCTGGCGTCGAGGGCGCTGGTGGCCTCGTCAAGGATCAGCATCCGGGGGTTCTGGAGCACGGCCCGGGCCAGGGCGAGGCGCTGGCGCTGGCCGCCGGAGAGGCCGGCACCCCGTTCGCCGACGTTGGAGTTGTAGCCCTGGGGCATCTGCATGATGAAGTCGTGGGCGCAGGCGATGCGGGCGGCGCGGATCATCTCGGCGGCGGTGGCATCGGGCTTCACCATCAGCAGGTTTTCGCGGATGGTGCCGTCGAAGAGCAGCGAATCCTGGGGCACCACGCCGATCTGGCGACGCAGGGAATAGAGCTCCACCTTGCCGATGTCGAGGCCATCGATCAGCACGCTGCCCCGCAGGGGGGCATAGAAGCGCGAGAGGAGCTTGAGCAGGGTGGATTTGCCGCTGCCGGAGCCCCCCACCAGCCCGACGAAGGAGCCGGCGGGGACCTCCAGATCCACCCCATCGAGCACCAGGGGGCCCTGGTCGCGGAAGCGGAAGCCCACATCCACGAACTGCACCCGGCCCTGCAGGGCCGGAAGGGGAATGTTGCTGGCCTGTTCGCTGGTCTGCTCGGTGTCGCGGTCGACCACGTCGGCCACCATGCGCAGGGCCTGGGTGTTGAACTGGAAGTCCTGCCAGGTGCCCACCAGCTGCACCAGGGGCTGGCGGATGTAACTGGCGAGGATGTTGAAGGCGAACAGGGCGCCGATGTTGAGCTGGCCCTGGATGATCAGCCAGATCGCCACGGCGATCACCACCAGCTGACCCAGGTTGCTGAGGAAGTTGGAGAGGTTGGCGATCGCTTCGCGGGTCACCTTGAGCTTGAAGTCTTCGCCGATGTAGGCGGAATAGCGGCTCTGGAATTCCCAGCGGGTCTTGAGTTCGGCGTTCTGGGATTTGATCGTCTGGATTCCGGTGATCGCCTCGTTGAGGAAACTGGAGGCCCGCACGGCCCGGGCCATGGTGCGGTTGATCTGGCTGCGCACCAGGGGATTGCTGACCAGGCCCACGGCGGCGATCAGGGGCAGGGTGGCCAGGGTCACCAGGGTCAGCAGGGGACTGATGGCGAAGAGGATGGCCAGGTAGATCAGGCTGAAGCCGAAATCCACAAGGGTGGGCAGGGTCTGGCCGAGCAGGAAATCGCGCAGGCGATCGAGCTGGGAGAAGTAGAAGGTGATCTGGCCCACGGGGCGGGCATCGAAGAAGCCCTGGGGCAACCGCACCAACTGGTCGAGGATTGTGGCCTTGGCGTCCTGGTCGACCCGGTTGGCCAGGTCGGTGAACAGGAAGCTGCGCAGCGTCTTGAAGATGCTCTCCATGAAGGTGGCGAGCAGCATCACGCTGGCGATGCTGACCAGGGCGCCGATGTTGCGGCTGGCCACCACGCTCTGGATCAGCACCATCAGGCCGAGGGGAAAGACGATCCGCAGGGCGTTGATCAGCACCGAGGCCACCAGCACCTCGATCAGCTCGCGGCGGTGCTGGCGCAGGAAAGGGAAGTACCAGCTCCAGCTGAAGCGCTGCTGTTTGGCGTCGGGTTTGCGGTCGAAGAGCAGCAGCTCTACCAGCCCGCCGTCGTGGGTGATGAGCTCCTCGGCCGGCACCAGCAGGGCGCCGAGCTCGGCCTCCAGCAGGCGGGCGCGGCCATCGGGTTCGACGCCATCGAGCAGGCCGAAGTGGCCGTTCTGGAACAGCAGGGCCGGGGCGGGCACGCGCCCCAGCCGGTTGGCGGGCACGCGGGAGAGCACCACCCGCAGGCCGAGGGTGTCCATGATCTGGCCGATGTTGACCAGGTTGAGCTGGTCCTGGCGCTGCAGGATGGCGTCCACCTGATCGGCGAGGGCATCGCGATTCAGCGGCAGGCCGAAGTAGTCGGCCAGGGCCTGGCAGAGGGCGATGGGCACGGCGCGGACACCGCTGGCCCGGCCCAGGGCCAGCTGGCCGCTGCGGTCGCCGGCCCGGCGCGGCGGCGGTTCGAGGGCGGGGGCGTAGGTGCCGCCGGTCTCTTCGGCCAGCACGGTGGGGGTGAGGGGGTCGGGGCCGAGGGTGATCGGTGCTTCCGCCTCGCGGGGGATCGCCAGGCCCACCAGCCGCAGCCAGGGGGCCTCGGGGCCGGGGGGTACCAGGGGACGGTCCGACCAGGGTTCGGCCAGGGGCAGGCCGCTGCTGGCGTACCAGCGGAAGCCGGGGGGCAGGCCCAGCTCGTTTGGGGCGCCGGGGCGCAGGCTGCGCAGGCGGATCTGGTCGGGGGGCAGGGGCCAGTCCTCGAGCAGGGCTTCGCCGTGGGGATCCCGCTGGGCCAGGGCCAGCAGCAGGGTGTGGAGCTCGGCGGCGCTGGGCTGGTTGGCGAACCAGGCGGCGAAGTCGGGATGGCCGCTCAGGAGGTCGCGGAAGGCGGCGGCGGGCAGCTGCAGGGCCTCCACCTCGGTGGTGGCGCGCAGGTGTTCGCAGGGGTCGCGGCGCAGCAGGCCGGCCCAGCCGGCCAGGCTTCCGGGGCCGAGGCGTTCGATCGTGCGCAGGCCCCGGCTGCTGGGGCTGGGGCCGAGGCTGCGCAGCTGGCCGCTGCAGAGCAGCAGCAGGCCCTCAGGCAGGACGTCCGGGCGCAGGACGGTCTGACCGATGCGGAAGCGCAGGGGCTCCAGCAGCGGATCGATGGCGTCGCGGCGGGCGGGTGGGAGCCGGTCGAAGGGGGCGAAGTCGTTGAGCAGGCCGCTGATGGCTCCGGGGGAGGAGGTCATGGGCTGTCGTCCTCCTGCAGCAGGGCGAGCATCGCGTCGAGGGGCGGCAGCGGCTGGCCTTCGAGGAGGAGCCGCGCCCGCTGCTCGAGCCATTCCTCGAAGAGTTCGCCCATCATGCGCTCCCTGGTGGGTTCGTTCAACTCGGCGGGCAGGAACTGTTCGAGCCTCAGCACCACCCAGCTCTCGCCGGCCTGAAAAGGTTCGAACAGCTGGCCGGGGCGGCCGCGGCGCAGGCGGCTGACCAGGCTCTCGTGGCCGGCGGCCAACGGGATGGGGCCGATCTGGCCGCGGCAGTGGCGCTCGGGGCCTTCGGAATGGATCGGCGCCAGGCCGTCGAAATCGGCCTCACCTTCAGCAATCTGGTGGTGCAGCTCGGCGGCGAGGTCCTCGCTGTCGACGCGCAGCAGCGAATAGACGACCTGGTCGAGTTCGGGTTTGCGCTGCAGGAAGCGCACTTCCACCTCGTCCTCCCAGCGGCAGCGCACCAGGCGCTGCAGGCGCCGCTTCTGGGTGGCGAGGATGCGCAGGTCGTCGAAGACCAGGCCGCGCTCCTGGAGCCAGCCGGGCACGTGCTCGTCGTCGCTGATGCCGCGGCGCTCCAGGAAGGCGGCCATCAGGGCCTTTTCCTCCTCGATGGGCAGGGGGATGGCGTGGACGAGCTGGTCGAGCACCCAGGCGCGGGCCAGGGGGCGGGCCTGGCCCTGCTGGCGGATGAGGCGGTTGAGCTCGGAGAGGGCCAGCCAGGGGCGGCCGGGGGGCAGTTCCACCACCGCCGGCTCGGGCAGGCCGGAGAGGGGTTCGGGCAGGGTGTCGCGGGGGGTGCTCATGGGGCGGGCGGCCGGTGGGGCAGCTGGAGGCGGTCGAGGGCGTCGGCCATCAGGGCCAGGCCGCGCTCCCGGCTCCAGGTGGCGCTGGCGTAGCGGAAGGCGGCGGCGCCCATGGCCCGCCAGGCGTCGTCGTCGTCGTTGAGCTGGAGCACGGCTTGGCACCAGTCATCGGGGCTGCGGGCGATCAGCACCTCCTGGCCGTGGCGCAGGCCGGTGGCCTCGGCGGCCAGGGGGCTGAGCACCTGGGGCAGGCCGTGGGCGGCGGCGGCCACCACCTTGCCCTTGAGGCCGGCGCCGGAGCGCAGCGGCGCCACGAAGACGCGATGGCGGGCGTACACCGTGGCCGGATCGGCCACCCAGCCCTCAACGACCACGCCGGCTTCGGCGCCCCAGCGGGCGGCCAGGCCGGCTTCGAGACCGCTGCCGTAGAGGTGCAGGCGCAGCTCGGGCCGCTGCCGCTGCAGCTCGGGCCACACCTGCAGGAGAAAGGCGTCGACGGCGTCACGGTTGGGGGGGTGGCCGTAGCTGCCCAGGAAGGCGAGGCCCGTGCGGCCCTCCAGGGGGGCGGGAGCCTCCGGGCCGTGCACCACCCAGGGGCAGGCGGCGGTGGCGGCCTCGCCGAGGGTTTCGGCCTCGATCACCGCCCGCTCCACCTCGGAATAGCTGAAGGTGAGATCCACCTGGCGCATCACCGCCAGCTCCTGGCGCTTCACATCTTCCACCGCGTCGAGGGCGCGGCGGCCCGCGTCGCCCTCCAGACCCTCGGCGCGGGCGGCCCGCAGCTGGCGCAGGTGGTGCAGGTCGGCGTTGCAGAACAGCAGGCGGGCCTGGGGGGCATGGCGCTGGATCAGGGGCAGGGCCGGCGCGGCCACGGTGTGACGGGTGAGATAGATGAGGTCGAATTCGGTGCCCCGTTCGGCCAGGAACTGCTCCAGGGAAAGCACGAAGGGGGCATGGATCAGCTCGATGCCGCGGCGCTGGAGCTCGTCGCTGTAGTTGGCCAGCCAGGCCAGGTTGAGGGGCAGCAGGGTCACCTTCCAGCCCAGGGCCTGGAGCAGCTCGATCTCCACCAGGGCGGCATGGCTGCCGGCATCGCGGTCGGGCCGGGGGGTTTCCTGGTCGAGGAACAGGGCCCGGCCGAGGATGCCCCGGTCCTTGATGGCTTCGGCGCCGGCGTGGCTGGGCTCGCCGCTGGCCTCGAAGGCGCCGGCCCATTTCTGCTGGAAGAGGGGGCCGTTGACCGCCTGGAAGCGCTTGAGCCCGGTGTCGGTGCCGGTGTCGGTGCCGCAGCTCTGGCCCTCGTGGTGGATCACCCGGGCCAGGGGGGCGTAGCGCACGGTGTGGCCGGCCTGGCGCACCTTGAAGGCCAGGTCGGTGTCTTCGTAGTAGGCGGGGGAAAATTCGGGGCTGAAGCCCCCGAGCCCGTTCCAGAGTTCGCGGCGGATGACCAGGGCGGCGGCGCTGACGTAATCCACCTGGCGGCCATAGGCCATGCGGGGGTCGTGGGGGTTGTGGCCACGGCCGTAGTTCCAGGGTTCGCCATTGCCCCAGACGATGCCGCCGGCCTCCTGCAGGCTGCCGTCGGGGTAGAGCAGCTGGGCGCCGACCAGGCCGGTGTCGGGCCAGCGGTCGAAGGGATCGAGCAGCTCCTCCAGCCAGGCGGCGCAGGGTTCGGTGTCGTTGTTGAGCAGCACCAGGAAGGGGGCCTGGGCAGCGGCGGCGCCGCTGCAGCAGGCCTGGTTGAAGCCGCGGGCGAAGTCGTGGCGGATCACGCGCACGCCGGGGGCCTCGGCGGCCAGGGCGTCCGCCGTGCCGTCGGAAGAGCCGTCGTCGACCACCACGATCTCGAACGGAACACGGCTGGGGGCGTAGGCGATCGCCGCCAGGCAGCGGCGGGTGACGCCGTAGTGGTTGTGCACCGGGATCACGATCGACACCAGCGGGTCGGCCGCGATCGGCAGGGCCAGGGGCTGGCGCGGCACGGCGCCGCCATCGGGGCCGGGTTCCTCCTGGCCTGTGGCGCCGCGGGGCAGGGGGTGCTCGAGCAGGCGCTGCAGCAGGGGCAGGTCGGCGGGCAGGGGGGTGCCGTGGGCGTCGGCCCAGGCCAGCCAGGTGCGCAGGCTGCGGTAGCGCTCGCGGGCCAGGGGCGAGAGCTCGTCGGGGAAGGGGGGACGGGCGTGCTGCTGCAGGGCCGCCCAGGGGGTGAGGTGGAAGGGCAGCAGCTCGAAGCGTTGATCCAGCACCAGGCCGGCGCCGGTTTCCAGCTGCAGGTGGTGGATGCTGCCGTCGGCGAGGGCGGTGGGGAGCAGCTGCTGGAAGGGCCAGGGCCCCTCCGGCAGGGGCTCGGGGGGCGTGATCGGCAGGGTGGTGCTGCCGTCGAGACGCAGCAGCAGGGGCTCGGGGCCGCGGCCCCAGCCGTGCAGCAGGGGGGTCTGCAGCTGGGTGAAGGCGCCTTCGCGGATGGGCCCGTGCTGGCGCTGCTGGTCGATCTGGGCGTAGGTGTCGGCATCGAGCCGCATCGGACTGCCGGGCAGTTCGGTGCCGCTGGCCTCGACCAGCAGGCGCAGCACAAGCCCCTGGGAATAGGCGGGCAGGGGGTGGGAGGGCCCCCACCAGAAGCGGAAGCCGCAGGGCTGCTCGATGCCCCGGGCCAGCAGATCAGGCCGGGCCTGGGCGGCCATCAGTTCGGCGATCAGCCGGCGCTGGCCGGGATCGAGCAGGTCGTCGAGCACCAGCTGCAGGCGCAGGGGCGCGGACTGGGGCTGCAGGGGCCAGGGGCAGGCCCAGCCGGTCAGGCCACTGTGGGGGCTCCAACCCTCGAGCTGGCCCACCAGGCCGGGGCGACGCCATTCGGCGAGGGAGGCGCTGGTGCCTTCCAGGGTGCCGGGCGGCTCGGCGAGCATCGCAGCCATGCTGGAATCGTTGGCGAAACCCTATTGCCCCTGTCCCGCTTTGTCTCGTTCCGCCATGGACCCGGCAGGCGGCGAACCGATGCTGCGGGTGCCGTTGCGGTTGCTGCGGGAGCTGGCGCTGCCCTACCCGGCCTATCACCAGCTGATCACCGCGCTGCGGGCTGAGGCCGGTGGTGGCGGGGACGACCCCCTGCTGGCGGAGCTGGCGGAAGCCAGTGCCTCGGCCCTGCGGGAGGCGCTGGAGCTGCGAGAGCTGGAGGCGGCCCTGGCCGCCCACGACGATCTGCTGGGCCATGTGATCGCGCTGGCGGCGGTGCGGCCGCAGGTGGCAGCGGTGCTGTGGCAGCGCTACGGCGATCTGCTCGGCCAGCTGACGGGCCAGGTGCACGAGCGGTTGGTCCCCCGCAACGGGGAGCCGGTTGACTTCAGCCTCCCCGAGCGGGCCGGTGATGCCGGCATCTGCCTTCGCATGGCGGCGATCCTGGAGCCGACGGCGTCCCAGCCCTGGGCGGTGCCCGACTGGTTGCCGGTGCTGGAGCAGCAGCTGGTGCAGCACGGCGCCCTGGCCTGGCAGCAGAAGGTTTCGGAGGAGGCGGCCGCGGCCGGGCCCTGCCTGGATCTGTTCCTGCGGCTGGGCCAGCTGCTGGATCCCGTGCCGGCGTGGGTGGACCTGGCCTGCCGCACGGCGATAGGCCAGGTGATCGAAGCCCTGCCGCCCGCCGGCGCCCTGGCGGAGCCGGAGCTGGCCCGGCTGGTGGAGCGGGTGGGCCGGTTGCCGGTGGCGGCGGAGCAGCGGCCGGCGTTCGAGGCGGCGCTGCTGCGGGCCCGCTTCAGCCTGGAGTTGCTGCAGCAGGGCCGCGGCACGGTGGGCCGACCTGCCAGCGAGGGCCTGGAGGTGCTCGAAGCGGAGTGGCTGGAGGAGGACGACGACGGGCCCGTCGCGGCCCTGCCGGCGGTGGAGTGGCGCCCCGGCGCTCTGGTGGTGGAGCTGGATGCGCTGGAGCTGCAGCTGCTGGGCCACGCCGAGGGCCCGGCCGAGACCCTGGAGGAGGCCCTGGCCGAGCTGCGCCGCCGCCACCACGACAGCGACTTCTGGGGCGCGGCCGCTGGGGGGCCGGGCCCGCTGGAGGTGCTGCGCCGCTTCGAGCTGGAGGCCGGCTTCTACGCCGCCACCCAGGCACCGCTGGACAGCCTGCGGCACTGGGCCCGACCGGCCCTGCAGGCCCTGCTGCAGGCCCAGGTGTGGAGCGCCGATCCCGCCAGCCACGACCTGTGGCGGACCTGGGGTCAGCCGGGCCAGTGGCGCCAACCGCCCGGCGGCAGGGAGCTGCTGGAGCAGCTGGGCGGCGGCGAGGTGCTGCTGGTGGGTGAGACCCCCGAAGCGTCCGAGGCGCTGCTGGCGGCCCATCGGTCCGGCCAGCTGTTTGCGGGGGGGGCCTTCGGCCTGCGCTGCCTGGCGGTGCCCGAGAGCCGCCACCCCCACCGGCCCGCGGCCGGCTTCGAGGCCAGCCTGGAGGCGCTGGTGGTGGCTGTGGAGGCGCTCTACGCGGAGCGGCCGTTCACGGTGCTGCTGGCCGGGGGCGGGGCCTACCGGCTGCCCCTGGCCCAGGCGATCGGCAGCCGCTACGGGGTGCTGGCGGTGGCCGGGGCCACGGGGCTGGCGGCGTGGCTGGGGGCCGAGGCGGTGCCGGAGCTGGGCCGATGAGCGACCCGAGCGGCCGGGAGACGGACTGGCGGGCGGTGATCGCGGCCCACCCGCTCGAAAGCCACGAGGCGGAGGCGTGGTTGCGGTATGGGGTGGCCCTGTGCCAGCTGATCGAGCCTTCGGCCCAGGAACGGCAACAGCAGCAACAGGCGGGGCTGGCCTTCGCCCACGCCGAAGCGCTGGGGGCGTCGAAGGAGGCCGTGGCCCTGAGCCAGCGGCAGGCGACGCTGCTGAACCTGGTGAAAGCCCTGGAGCTGGCGGAGGCCGGGGCGGCGGCGGCGGCGCTGGGGCGCCTGGCCGACTGGCCGTGAATGGCGGCGTACCTGGCTTACTCTGGTAAGGCTTCGCGCCGGAGGCCGCCCATGGATGCCCTGCTCACGTTGTCTTCCAAGGGGCAACTGGTGATCCCGGCCAGGTTGCGTCAGCTGCTGGGGCTGCGGACGGGGGATCGGCTGGCCCTGAGCCTGGAGCCGGATGGGCTGCGCCTCACGCCACTGGGAACCAGCACAGGAACATCGGCCCATGCGCTGATCGGCTGCCTTGGCTACCGCGGACCAGCCGTGCCGCTGCAGCAGATGGATCCGGCCTTGTATGCCACCCGATGAGCCTGCCTGTCGCCCTCGACACGAATGTTCTGGTGAGGCTGCTCACCAATGACGATGCGGAGCAGGCCCGTCGTGCGGCTGATCTGATTGATGCGAGCGTCGGCTGTTTTGTGCCGATCACGGTGGTGCTGGAACTGGAGTGGGTGCTGCGAGGCGCCTATCGGCTGCCACGGGAGGCCGTGATCCAGGCGGTCGAAGGCTTGATGGCCATCCGCCAGGTGCATGTGGAGCAGGAGGAGCTGGTGCGACGCGCCCTGGACTGGCATCGGCAAGGCATGGACTTCGCCGATGCCATGCACCTGGCGCGCAGCGAGGGCTGTGGAGCCATGGTCAGTTTCGATCGTTCCTTTGCCAGCCTGGTGGTGGATCTGGAGCTCTCGCCCAGGGTGACGGAGCCTCCAGAGGCGCTGACGTAGGGGGCTGGTTGGCAGGCTGCAGCGTTGTGTACAGCCTGTACAGGGCCGCCGTCAACGGCACTTATGCTGACGTCATCTGATGACGGTCATCTCATGCGCACGATCGTGGATCTGCCCGAGGGCGAGCGCGATCAGCTGGATGCCCTCTGTTCCCAGCGGGGCATTTCCCGGGCTCAGGCGCTGCGGGAGGCTCTGACCCTCTGGCTGGAGCGGGAGCGTCCACGCCACCGGGAGGTGTTCGGGCTCTGGAGCGACCGGGACCTCGATGGGGTGGCGCTGCAGCGGCGGATTCGGCTGGGATAGGTGTGTTGCAGGGCCGGGATGTTGCTTTGGAGTGGATCAAGGCGCAGCCGCGCTGTTCCATCAGCGTGATCACCTGGATCGAGGTGCTGGTGGGTTGTGGCCCCGGCGAGAGAGAGGCGGTGGACTGCCGCCGCGCCCTGGGGTTGAAGGTGCCGGACGCCATCATCCTGGCTACAGCCCGTTGCCATCAGTTGCGGCTGGCCACGCGCAACACCCGGGATTTTCCGGAGCAGCTGGCCGACGTGGTTGTCCCCTACACCCTCTGAGGCGGTGGCCAGCAAGCGCACCCTCAATGCCCGCAACCTGGAGGCCCTGGGGGCGGCGGCGCTGGCGGAGCTGCTGATCGAGGTGTCGAGCGGCCAGGCGGTCATCCAGCGGCGGCTGCGCCTGGCCCTGGCGGCGGCGGAGGGGGCCAGTGGCGCTGCCCAGGAGGTGCGCAAGCGGCTGGCGGCGATCGATCGGTCCCGGACCTGGGTGGGCTCGTCACGGCGCCCGGCGCTGCTCAGGGATCTGGAGGCCCAGCGGCAGGCGATCACCGGCCCGATCGCGGCTGAAGACCCCCGGGTGGCCTGCGAGCTGCTGCTGCGCTTTCTGGAGATTTCCGCCGGGGTGCTGGCGCGCTGCTCCGACAGCACCGGCGCGGTGAGCGGCGTGTTCGCGCGGGCCGCTAACCAGCTCGGACCGCTGGCGGTGGCCGCCCGGCTGGCGCCGGAGGCCCTGGCGGAGCAGGCCGCCGAGCTGCTGCTGGAGGACTGCCACGGGGCGTTCGATGGGCTGGTGCCGGCCCTGGCGGAGGCCCTCGGCGACGGGGGCCTGCAGCGGCTGGAGGGCTGCTGCCGCGAGCGCGGCGCCCGCGGCGGCAGTCGGCTGCTGCTGCAGATCGCCGAGGCCCGGGGGGATGGGGAGGGCTACCTGGGCCAGTTCAGCGCCGCGGATCTGCGCCGGCGTTCTGTGGCCGCCGACGTGGCCCGGGTGCTGCTGGCCAACGGCCGGCCGGCGCAGGCCCTGGAGATCCTCGATGGCGCCACAGCGGAGAGCCCAGGCCGGCTCGATGGCGCCTGGCAGGACAGCCGCGTGGCCGTGCTGGAGGCGTTGGATCGCCACGGCGAGGCCCAGGAGATGCGCTGGCAGTGGTTCTGCCGCACCCTCTCGATCCCGCACCTGCGCGACCACCTGCGGCGCCTCGAGGCCTTTGAAGATGGCGAGGCGGAGGAGCGCGCCCTCGACGTGGCCGAGCAGCACCCGAGCCGCCTGCTGGCGCTGGAGTTCCTGGTGGGCTGGGGGGCCCTGCCCCGGGCCGCCCGCCTGGTGCTGGCCCACGCCAACGACTGGGACGGGGAGGCCTACGCCCTCCACAGCGCCGCCGCCGAGCGGCTCAGCGCCGACCATCCGCTGGCGGCCACGCTGCTGCTGCGGCCGATGGTGTGGGGGTCGCTGGAGATGGGCCGCAGCCAGCGCTACCGCCACGCCGCCGAGCACCTGCGCAGCTGCGATCTGCTGGCCGACCGCCTCGCCGACTGGCAAGGCCACGCCGACCATGCCGCCTTCGTGGCGCGGCTGCAGGAGCGCTTCGGGGGGCGCTGGGGCTTCTGGAAACTGGTGGAGGCGTAAAAGCTCAACGTTGCGTGTGGTGGTGATGCGTTCGTTGGGGTGGGTTCGGTGGATGCATTCGGCGTTCAGTACAAGCTGTACAGGTCTGGGATCTGGCCGGACGGACAGGACCCGATGGCCTTTAAGCCCCGGAGATGGATCAGCGTCAGTCCGCAGCTTTGCCGCAAGCCCGTAAGGACGCCTTACGACAAGGAGGCATCCGGCCTAGGGTGAAGACCAGTCATTGATTTCCCAACGATGGAGGTCGCCACACTCACCGCCAAGGGGCAGGTCACGGTGCCGAAGGCGGTGCGCGAGGCCCTGGGATTGCGGCAAGGCGATCAGCTCAGTTGGGAGTTGGAGGACGGCTCGGTGCGTGTGCGGGCCGTGGCGCCATTGGATCTGGCCTATCTGCAGGGTCTGGAGAGCAGCCTGGGCGAGTGGAGCAGCCCGGAGGATGAGGAGGCGTTCCGGGATCTATGAGCACCTTCGACAGGTACTCGGTGGTGCGGGTGCCGTTCCCTTTCACGGATCGGCAGGTCCAGAAGCTGCGGCCCGCGGTGGTGCTCTCCCAGAGCGACTTCCAGCGTGGTTGCGGCCATCTGCTGCTGGCGATGATCACATCGGCGCGCCAATCCTCGTGGCCCCTCGATTGGCCCCTGGCAGATCTCCAGGCTGCAGGTCTGCCACGTCCCTGCCTGGTGCGTTTCAAGCTGTTCACCCTTGACGAGCGGCTGGTTTCTGGGGGTCTGGGTGCTTTGGCCGCCGCCGATCGCGCCGGGGTGGAGGCCCAACTGGGCAAGCTGTTGCCCACCGCGACCTGAACGCTGCCAAGGCCTCATGGTCGTGGTGCTTTGGCGGATGGATCCAGCCACGCAGGCTTCAGCACCGTTTTCAGTACTGAATCCCGGCTAGGCTGTGGTTCAAGCGATGGCCATGGCGAGAGGTGGATCGGGTGGACGGCAGCCGGCTCAGTTCCAGTGAGCTCAAGCGGCGCGGGATCGCCGCCATCGAAGAGGCTCTGCGGCGTGGGCCGGTGCAGCTGATGAAACGCAACCGCACGGCTGCCGTTGTACTCAGCGAACGCCAGTACCAGCTGCTGTGTCAGCGAGCGGCCCTGGCCCCGCCGCCTGAGGTTTCGGCGTTGGAGTGGTTGATCAGCTGCCCCACGGCCGCGGAAGGCCGTACCAAGGAAGAGATCGATGCGGCGCTGGAGGAGGAACGCGACTGGTGATCGCCTTTTTTGATGCCAGTGCCCTGATCTACGTGCTGGAGGGCCGCGAGCCGTGGGTTCATGGCGTCAAGCAGGCGCTGGCCGAGCTGGTCGCCAGCGACCCAGGCATGGGAACGGCCGTCAGCCGCCTGAGCTGGTTGGAATGTCGTGTCGGCCCACTGCGTCGCCGTGATCCAGCCACCCTGGCCATCTTTGATGCCTTTTTCTGCCGTACGGATCTGATCTGGGTCGAGCTCACGGCGGCCGTGGTGGAGCTGGCCACCGATCTGCGCGGGCAACACAGCCTGCGCACGCCGGATGCGCTGCAGGCCGCCTGTTGCCTGCAGCTGGGTGATGAAGCGGTGATGATCACCGGCGATGCGTCGTTTCGGCAGGCGCCGGGGCTGCGGTTGGTGGTGGTGTCCTGAGCCGATCCGCTGTGCACCCTTCACAATGGCGTGATGAACCGATCCGCTGACTGGCTGCACCAGGCGTCCGCCGATCTGGACCAGGCCTTGGTCAGTGAGAGCGCGGGTCATCACGAATGGGCCTGCTTCGCCTGCCATCAGGCGGTGGAGAAGGCTCTGAAGGCGCTTCACCTCAGCCTCGGACAGCAGGTCTGGGGCCATGGGCTGGGCCGATCCTTTCGCGATCTCCCCCCCTCCACTGCCGCAGAGCTTGGCCAGGCGGTGACGGATCTGGAGGATCGGCTGCGCATCCTTGATGCCCTCTACATCCCCACCCGTTGCCCGGACAGTTTTCCGGATGGAGCCCCTACCGACCACTTCGGCCGTCTGCAAAGCGACGACGCTCTCCACCATGCCCGTGCGCTCGTTGACGCCATCCGTGCTGCGATGGCCAGAGCCCGACCAGGTGATGCGCCAGGTAAAAACCTGGGCTGAGCAGCAGGGTGAGCAGACCCCTTCGCTCAAGCGGGTGGCGGTGTTCGGCAGTTATGGGAGGGGCACTGCTGGAGTGGGTAGCGATCTGGATCTGCTGCTGATCGATGCCGTTGCCAGCGGCCCCCAGCACCGGCGTCTTCTGAACTGGCCACTGGAGCTGTTGCCGCTCAGCTGTGACGCGCTCGTACTCACCCACGACTAGCAGGACATCCTAATGGCGGCTGGATCTTGCTTCGCTATAGAAGTGTGGAGCGATTCCCGGTGGGTGTGGTCCCGCCTGTCGGTCGAGGAGCATGTTTTGCACCGGTAAGAGAGTGATTGAGGCCAAGCGCCCGGGGGATGCGTCCTTTCGCGGCAGAGGGTGGGGCCTGGCCCCTGAAGTAGGCCCGTAAGGAGGCATAAAAACAAGGAGGCTCCAAACCTAAAGTGACACCATTGACGGGTTTGTCGCCGATGGATGACGCCACACTCACCGCTAAGGGGCAGGTCACGGTGCCGAAGGAGGTGCGGGTGCGGGCAGTGGCGCCCTTTGATCTGGCCTATCTCCAAGAGCTGGAGATCAGCCTGAGTGAGTGGAGCAGCCAGGAAGATGACGATGAGGCGTTTAGCGATCTGTGTGCGCCTTCGATAGCTACGCAGTGGAACGGGTGCCGCTACCTTCAAGCAATAAAGAAAAATCAACCTACTAGATTATCACTAGGCGTATCTTCAAATTCTTTAAAATCTCTTGATACTCTTGAGTTAAATCGCTGAACAATAGCATTTGTTGATGTGCTCTAAACAATCGGCGCAATTAATGTGCTGAAAGTATTATGGCATAATCGCGGTTGATCTTCCATGATACATTGAAATAGCAATACCCATAAGATTCTTTGCTCTACCTTGAAAGTGAACTGAAAGTAAATTGACAGTCTTTCCATCCAATGCCAAGCAATGTGGGTAGCCATTTATGAATCTCAATTCTTTCATGCGCCATTCATTGACTTGAGACTTGTTCATAACGATATCTAGATCACCCAAGGTCGAACGTGAAAGAAAATTATCAAAACCTTGAAGTTCATGCAGTGTGTTATTAGATCGAAATGGCGCAGATATGTCATGGGACGGTGTCTTGGTCATTGCCATCTCCCCACCATTCATCCAATAAGCAAAAGACATATCACATATCCCACCTAGCAGATTTGTTTCTTTGTAGTCTTGGTAATACTGCGAAATCAGCTCCCTCCGCTGAGAACTTGTATACGTCTCCAAAATGTTAGTGCAATACGAATCTATAAAATCAAGTGTAACATATGCAGTGCCAATACAGCGGTTCTGGATTAGGTAGTTCTCTCTAGCATCGAGATGTGTTTCTAAATGAGAATTTAAATCGGAAAAGATCATTACGTCTGTTTCGACCACAAAGGCAGCATTTAGATGCTCCTTTCTCATGAGCTCACCAATTAAAAAAAAGCGTTCAATGCAGCCCATCTCAAACTCATATCCATTGCTTGATAGGTGAAGATAATTGGCCTTAAAACTAGCCTGTCTCGCTGATTCCAAGTGAGCAGTTGGAACAGAATGAACTGATCTAATGTGGTTGGATATCTCGAAGTCATTTGGATTAATAAAGACAATGTCCGAATGGGGATTGTGCTGGGATAAAATGTCAAAGAAAAGAGGAGTGAAAATCATATCTTGATTCAGCCTGTCCTTTGAGAACTTGTGCGGCGGTACAATGATTGGAGCTTTGTTCATTGAAGGCATCATTTAGGCGAAGAAGCTTGCAATCGCGCTTAAGCGTTGAGATTGCATGTCAACTTGGACAACCATGGTTCATGTCATTATACTGGAATCTGCGAATTGTCAAGATCCTTTCAGATGATCTAGTGCGTTGGCCCGTCAAGACAGTTTAATTATAATGTGGACTATTGCCCACTTTTAATCATGTTGATTGCAGAGAATTGCTGACTCGTTGATTGAAATGATGAATCTGTAAACGAAATCAAAGTCCAAGTCGTGAGACTTCAGCTCAGCTGTGAGGCCTAGGATGTGATGGATGTCTTGTATAAGACAAAATCGGACCCTGACATGATGAACTCTGGGCGAGATAAACAGGGTTCGGATTAATTGTAGACCGCATGGGGAGTTTCACCTCCCATTGCGCTGAGCGGCCTTAAATGGCCTCACCTCGAGAAGAAGCGGGTCAGACTGATCTCTGCATTCCAGCAATCGCTGTAGAAACACAGGTAGGCCTCCTCATATTTGATGGCGCTACAGCCTCTCCACTATTTTTTTGTAGCAGCGAGTAGGCCCCAGCCAGTGGATCTAGATCTTCTCTGCCTCGAGTTGTTGAACTCGTGGCGAGGAGATGGATTGATAGCCTTGATCGGTATGGACGATCTAGGGCTTACGGACCCTAAGCAGTGCCGGCTAAAGGGCAAAAATCGGATCGCCGAGTCAAATCTGTTGGAGAGCTTCCAGCCAATTATCTACCTAGAGCACAGGATCCCAATCGCTAATAGATGCAGGGGTCGCTTGCGTAGTGGTATGTAGTAGATATTAGTCGCCCAGATCTGATCTGGAGCCGTGAGGAGCTGGAGGCCCAACAGATAGAGAAAGTATGCCGATATTTCACCTATGATCTTGGTGCGAACACTTTGTAGATCGCTCGTAACCCCATGAACTGATGGAGATGTCGCACCCACTTGCTGCTGACTGGGATGACGTCTCTGGCTAGGTAATGGATCTTCTGCCGTCTCGCGGAATGAGATCTTTCAGATTGAGAGTTTCGTTCCTGGCCCTGATGCGTAGCATGGACAGTCGGACAGGTAATGGCTGCTGCTGCACGGTGGATTGAAGTAAGTTCATCAGCTCAATATGGGGCATGAGTGTGTGACAACAGTCAGCTAGTTTGAATAGTCTATGAGCACCAGGGTAGCTGAGTCTCCTTCTTAGCTCCTCCAGTACATCCGAAGCTTATCGAATTTCTGGATTGTGCATGTGTAGCCTCCGTGGCCTGGTGGTTGGCCTTGAGCTCAGGGCTATGAGTCATGCGTGTCCTCATTCTTGAGAGGCCCTCTCCTAGGAGCGGATATCACCTGAATACTTGATGCTGGGCACTCCCCACAACTGCCAGACAGCCTCACATCATCACTGTGTGTGTGTTTAATCGCAAATCAAAGCCATTGTGCGCGAGCTTGAGGAAGTAAGAATAGTGGATGACTCTAAATTCATCCAAGGCGTCAGACAGATCGCCAGTCGATGATATGCAACATTCGCCTAGGTTGATCCAGCTTCCATTGGTATGTACATTCATGCAAGAGCGAAAACTGAGCTACAGATATAGAGATGCTAGGCTGGATCAGGTATTTAGCGGAACCCCTTCATTAAGGCTATGTTTATCTCAAGCAATCTGTCTGAATCACAAGATGATAATATCCACATCATCGGATTTTCTATTACTGGCTACGGTGATCAGAATTCCTTTGGAAAATCATTGGAGAGATGCCTGGCCCTTCGCGGCTGGAATGGAACTGTACGCGACATATCTTATGGCGGATTGACATTAGATGGATTGGCTGGGATGGTTGCCCATGCGTCCGCCAATGTTAAACATGGTGAGTTGGTTATTCTTGAAATTGCAACTAGCCATTTCTCCTTGCATGGCCGGACCCAAGATGAAGCATTTAAGTATATTGCCTCAGTTGTCAAGTATCTGACATGTATTCGTAAGGCGAGAATCGCCTTCCTCAATCTCTTTAGGCAAGATCTAGACGACTTAGATAGTGTTGTCTTGGCGATTAGGGAAATCAGCTCTAAGTATAATCTTCCAGTCTTAGACCTTAAGGCTCGCTTTCGCGATAGTGGAGTCTTTAATGCGGATGATGGTATTCATCCAGACCATTCTACTTGCACTCACATTGGCGAGTTGGTGGCAAACTTCTTGTTGTCAACCAACTTTGACAACGCTATGCATATTGACGAATGTACACCGTCTTTTGAGTTTTATAATCTATCGACTGTCGCTTCTGGCCAAGATGGCTATCGCTATGAAGGCAGAGGCAAGTATCTCGACACAATCATATTGTTAGCTGGCCAATCAATCCCAGTATCCTTTAAAAAGAAAACAAAACTCTGTGGGCTATACTTCCTCTTTGGGCCTGAGACTGGGTTCATTGAAATTACTCCAAATATCGGGGCCCCAATCGAGCTGATTACCTATGATGAAAACTCATACTATCGAAGAGTGGGATTTAGGCCAATTGATATAGATGCAGAGGATGTTGTGATCGTTGCATTGCCTAAGACTAGAGATGTTCAACTACGAAGGTCATCGAACTTGTCTACAGCCTCAAGGCGCGATTTTGTTGCAGGCTTCCTTGTCCAATCAGGTGATTAAGCTATTTCTTTATGGTCTCGTAGCACTTCAGCTTTTCTTGCAATTTGCGCTAAACAGTGCGGCTATGGAGATTTCGCAGTAGATAGATAGCTCTCAATAATGCGAGAGTAGCTCTGAGGCGCTAACTGGGGATAGTGTTTTTGGCAGATTGCAGAGCGATCAATGTGTCCGCCGGCGCCCTGAATCTCCCTGATTGTACGAATAGCTGTCTGCAGGCCTTCACGGGTATCTGGAAAAATCAATACCGTCTCTTGCAGCTCTTTGGGAAAGTAGCTTAAGTCTAAGTCTTTTGCTAAAATGACAGGAATTGACCCATAAGATAGCGCTTCAAATATTCGTATTGAATTTGGACCTGAACCAGATGGGCACAAGCAAAACCAGGAGTTATTCAATGAATCGCGATACTCATATTCTCTCTTTTCTTCTTCAGCTTCTTGAGACAGAGAGGCATTCACTCCTTGTAGTTGCTCATTGTAGACAGCCCGATCATAATGCCAAGTATCTCTCTTGATTATTAAAAAATCTTCTTCCTTATCATGCAAGTCAAAAATGGCTTGCCTAATCTCCGTGAGGTACGCTTTGGGATTGTAAGCTCCAATAAATGAGGCTAAAAACTTCCTGTTCATATTATGTAGTTGATTATGTGGACATTCTTGGACAGGAAAAAGGGGAAATGGATGAGTAGTAATTCCTTCAAGCTCAGAGTCAGTAGTAGTCTTATGTGGCCAAAAGATGTCGGTTATGCCTGTACCCGCGAATAGTTCCATGTACTGAGCTGCGTATATGTGCTGGCAGGTCGTTATGATTCTCTTCTGCTTGGGAACCTTCTGTCTTAGTTGGCGCAAAGCAGCTACGAGCTCCCAGCGATTCATACTCTTGGCTTGAAACGCATCAATTAGTGTGGCCCAGGGAAAGCCAAAATATGTACAGTCTGGTAGGAAGCTATTGGGTTCGGTAAGGACTGACTTAAATGCTGCCTTCTCAGTCTTGGCAGGAAATTGCCAATGATAATCAAAGCCAATCGTATTCATTTCAATCCCTTCCATATGATAGATGTAGCGAGATTCCGAGATATCTGAATCTTTGTCTCGAGCTCCTGAAGAAAATGCTCTTCGGGACTCAGTAGTGCTTGTCTAACTTCAAGGCATGCTAGGCGGGCATATTGGGCCGTGAAAAGATTCAGTTCAATTGCCGAAGACAATTCGATTAAAGCATCTCGAGACCGTGAGCTCCATGCATTTTCACGAATGGCATCCTTCAGGAACCAGTTATATCTAGATGTGAATTGAATGGCATTTCGTGGATTCATATGAGCAGCTTCACTATGGTCTCTTGCCCACACATCAATAGCTCCTTTGCGTCGCAGATGCATATATAAGTTCCTTGCAACCCACCCAGCAAGTGATTTGTCTCTTCTGAATGACATCAGCGTCTTATGCGAGAAGCGGATAGCTTTTATTCTCAAAACTGATGGGAGGAGTGGGTTGCCGCACTTCAGCGCGCAGAGGCCTTTTATCCAACCGACTGAGGTCTCTCCTATCAATTTGACTCCTGCGTTTGGCGTTGACTCAATGGGTACAATCCGTAGTTCATAACCATGAGGTTCTTCTAGATTCACTTCAAGTGCTTTTCTTTCTTTCAAAACCGATTGAACCATGCAAAGGCTAGAATATAGTGATCCATCTTTGTCAGGAGATGCAATACTAAGGCTCTTCATGCTGCCTCTTGATTGGCAATTGATGGGCTTTGTACTAGTGACTGCAAGCGTATGTCCCTTGTGGCAAGATAGTCAAGGCTAAGTTTAATCTGCATATCATTCAGGCCGCGGTCTACGTTGACTGAATGCAGAGCTCCTTCTTTCATGGTAGGGGTGTATTCCATGTACCATCCCCCTTTTTCACTGCAAGCATTTGTGGTTACCACACGCCTTCCATGAATCAAAGAGACGACTTTTAACCAAATGTCGTCTGCGTATGGAGCTATTGCAAGTAGCAACTCCTTGTTTCTCGCTTCTTCGGATGTGAGTACACTTCCTGGATAGAGAACACCTCCAGCTCCCGTTGGAAGGAGATCATAGCTTGGCTCTTCGCATACCACTTCTTGCTTCCAAGTCTTGTATGGGGCAACACTTCTCCCATCCTCTGATAACCTAATCTGGTGTGCTCTATTTGCTATGACTTCATGCTTGTGCTTCTGCCTTGATGCTAACAAAAGCTCAAGCATTGTAGGCTTGTATATTACGTCGTCGTCAATTATGCAGACATCGCCATCCTGCTTTGGTAAATGAATGTACTTATCATAGCTATGGTGAGTGCTGTTAACAAATATGATTGAAAAACTATCTCCCTCAAGCTCCTGAAGCTGAGAAGGGAGATAGCTTATCGAAGGGAACTCATCACTGCCTAGATACAGATAGATTTGTCTTGGCTTAACTGACTGCCGAAGAATGGAGCGAACCACACAGTCAACACTGCGAATCCTGGCTGGAAACGAAGTTAGTGAAACAATAGGTAATGCCCTTTCAGATATTGACGAAAGGTATTGATTTGGCTGAATCCTTGCTTTTGGTAATTCTTTGCGTTCGTAATGCGTTCTTTGGCGTTGTATCATCTGGCTTAGCTCATTCTTCTTGGCTCTGGCTGTCTCTACGTATTCTGCTTTAGCCTTTTGAGCTGAAGTGAGTTGGCCTATTATGTTGCATGCTATGTCAGGTCCAGTCACCTCAATTAGCGTCTTTATTGCTTGCTTGAGAAGATGCCTAATCGTGCATTGGCCTATGCCTACCGATTGGCGCATATGAACCGTGTCAAGTACCATGATCGCCAGATCACGACGGCCTTCTTCGCCTCTAGGGTCGGTATCTGATTTCTTCAGAAGTTGTAGGATCTTGTCGGTATCTTGGAAATTCCGCCTAAAGCTTATGAGCGTCACTGATTCCTCTAGGCTATATCCATAATACTCAGTCAGTGTGTTTGTAACCGATTCGGTGCTTTTTGTTGAGTATGCTGACACTCCCAAATTGGGAGAACGATGTGAAAGGACTTGTTTGACCAAGCCTACTCTCTTTCCCTTCTTGATCAAATTTGCGAATTGAGCTGTGTCGCTGTCGGTCTTAATGCGTCGGCTGTCGAAGGGTTCATCTTGAATTGCTGATGCTTCTACAAACAGGGATTGGTGGCAGAATCCAAGACTAGACATTCTTACGGCAGGTATGTCGGTCAGCCAAGTAGCCCATACTTGCTCTCCTACAGTGCCCCAGCCAATCAAGGCATCATATTGACTTTTGAGAAATTGATTGACTATAATCTCAATGACCTTGTTGTTATCGTAAATGTCCCCAGCGTTCAGAAATGTAATGATGTCACCAGTGGCTTTGGTGATTCCCTTGTTCATTGCATCGTAGATACCTTCATCTTTTTCTGACACTGCTGCTGCCAGCAATCCTTCTGCCTTCCAGAAGTTGCATAAGTGAAATGTCTGATCATGTGATTTGCCGTCAATAACGACATGTTCAATATTGCTCCAAGTCTGCGAAGATATTGACTTGATCGTTTTGTGCAGCTGCCAGCAGTCGTTATAGGTAACGGTAATGATAGAGACCTTAGGCACTCGGTTCACGGCTTTTGCCTCACTTGCTGTGGGTGGCTAAAGATTAATCCTGTAGTCTCTGTGGCGCATCGTGAGATGGACTCTAGATTCCTGATTTTGCCGTCGCTGCTTCGATGCGTACTTCTGATTATAGCCATTGCGGCTGTACCATATCTGAGTACCTGAAGTCTTCGCGGCCAAAGCTCTTGTATCGTATTGCTCTTTGGATGCCTTCGAGCTGGTTTCCTGTCTTGGACATCCAACTTCCCTTCAGGGCGTGCCGACTTTGAAGTAATGCTGTTGACGCACAGTAACGACATCCTGGTCATGGCTTCCATGCCGAGCGTTGATCTGGTTCAAACTCCACCTCCATTTGATGAGACGTGGCCACAAACCTTATCCAGGAGAGTAGAGGATTGATCCAGTTCAAGATCAAGAGAACTAGATCGCATCGCTCAAGGCCTATTCCAGCCAGGCCAGGTTTACCTTCCTGGCCGCAATGGTAACGCTGTATATGATTGGAGGTGTGAAGAGACATGAGTTTAATTCTTGATGGGGCGTTCAATGTCTGATTGAGCCTTGCCTCGCTATTTTCTTTATCCACGGGCCATCCTGTAGACGGCATTAAGGATTGAGTCATGCCTCCGCCTCCAGCTGACTCTGCTTGAGCCAACCTTGTCGCCGTTTGATGCATGTCCATTGGGAAACGTTGACTTGGGCACGCAGGAGGTTTGGCATGGAGTCTGGTGTATATGCAATTGATGAGGCTCCGATCCTTTGTCATCATTGTCTTCGCCTCTGCTTTGAAGATGAGACTAGTGAATCGGCTTCAACGGCTGTGCCGCCAGTGCCCCGCAAGAATTCATTCTCTTGTCTGCGCGATTGAGCACCTGTCCTGTTGTGTGTTAACTGAATGTGGATTTCAGATGTTATCCCTAATCCAACTCTCACTTGTTTTTGAGCTGAGAATAATTTTGACTTTGCCCCTGCCTGCTCTGTGCCATGGCAGACCCTCAACAACTTCCAATGCCAGCTGATGACCTGATCACTCATGCGGCTGACCCTTCATCGAACTCGGGCAAACAGGGCTGGTCATGAACGGGAGGATGCCTTGAGCGCCGCGCTTCAGCATGCCGAGGGCGGTGCCGTTCGTCTACCCGATGATCCCGGGTTGCCCATCTCTGGCTTCCAGCAGCCGTTTGGCTACATGGTCCGCAAACCCTTCCCCCAGCAGGCCTCGTCCGTAGGGGCTCACCCAGTCACCGCCGTTGCCCTGCGCCACCACGGCCGCCAGGCCCTCCAGCCAGCCGCCATCCCTGCCGCTGTGCCAGCCCAGGCCCAGATCCCTGGCCTCCCGCTCCAGCCAGCCGCCCGGCCGCCCCAGCACCGCTGCCGCCTGGCCGCCCTGCAGCCGGGCGGCGCCATAGCACCACAGCAGGCCTGAGCTGCGCTGCCGGTACAGCACCGGGTCGTAGGCCAGCAGGGCCCCATCGCAGTTGGCCAGCAGCGCCTGCATCCGCCCAGTCTCCACCCGTTCCTTCAACCACAGGAATCCGCCGATCCGCTCGCACGCCCGCTCCAGGCTGGTGCACTCTTCCTGTGGCAGAGGGTCCTCGCTGTGCAGGTGGAACAGCCATTCCGCCTCCTGCAGGGCCGGCGGCACTGGGCCTCCGCCCAGGAGTTGGTTCACCACCTCCAGCGCTTCCCGGCGGCCCTTGCCGGGTTTGAGGTCGCCCCAGTGCAGCAGGATCCGTTTCCGGCCGCCTGGCGCGGGCGGCTCCAGCAGCGGCACTCCCGCCCCCACCACCGCCGGATGCAGGCCGGCGCAGGCCAGGCCCGTGGCCGCCAGCAGGGGCTCATAGAGCTCCAGGCTCTGCTGGCTCGGCAGCAGCAGCCTTAGCCGATGGCCCCCTTGGCCCACCGCCCGCGCCAGGGCGCCCAGGGCCGCCCGGCAGTTGCTGGTGGCGTCCGCCTCACCCCCTGGCCCCTCCAGGGTTTCCCCCGGCGGAAACATCAGGCTCACCACCACCGTGGCCGCCGGGCACTGGCGCAGGGCCCGGGCCAGCCCCAGCAGCTGGAACGGCAGCGCCGTGTGCACCACCCACCCCGCTACGGGGTCCTGCTGTTCGAGGGCGCCGAGCAGCTGCCGCTCCAGCAGACCCGCCAGATGCACCATCCCGCCCAGATCGGCCCAGTGGCGCGGATCCACGTAGCCGCAGCCGTGGAACACCCCCCGGCATCCGGCGGCTTGCACCGCTTCGTCAGCCCAGCATTCCGCCGCCCATCCCTGGGCCGCCAGCGCCGCCAGCAGCTGGGTGTTCACATCGCCGTGGTGCCCCACGTCGCTGGCGTAGGCCGGATCCACGATCACCACCCGGCCGCCGCCTTCCATCCGTTCCGCTTCGATGACGGCAACTGCTCGCCGCCCCACAATGGTGCCAGTCATCTCCGGGCTGTGAACCGCAACGGCTGGCCCACCGCATCCGACCTGCTCCAGGAGCTGGCCGCTGCCCCCCCCGCTTCCCGCGCCGACCGACGCGAGCAGTTGCGTTGGCTTGGCCTCTACGGCCTGGTGCAGGACCTGGAGTCGGTCGTGGCGCGCCTGCGCAGCTCCCCCCACTGGGACGCCCCGCTGGCGCTGGAAGTGAGCCAGTCCTGGATGCTGGCCGGCCAGGCCCACCAGGCCGACCTGGCCTTTCTGGAGGCCGATGCTCTTGATCCCTCGCTGGCTCTGGTGCCGGATGTGTGGGGGCTGTGGCCGGCCCCCGCCGGCGAGCAACCGGCCGACATCGGTGCGCTGGCAGCCCGCCTACGCCGCTGGCGGCACCTGGACCCCGTCGCTCTCGATGCTTCCTGGCGCCAGCGGGCCCAGGCCGACTGGACCTATGCCCTCACCAGCTCTGGCCTGGAGGAGTTGGTGCTGTTGATCCGCCACGGGCCGGACCTGGAGTCGCCGATCGAGCCGTTTCTCGCCGAACTGGTGGGGGAGGAGCTGATCGCCGCCAGCCCCCGCCAGGCCCTGCAGTTCTGGGGCCTGCTCACCGACCTCCGGCCGGACTGGATCCACGCCCGCCTCAAGGCCGCCGATCTGGCCCTCACCTGTGCGGAAGCGGAGCGCTGTGCCGGCTGGATCGCCACCGCCTCCCCAGACGTGCGGGGCAACCCCTGGTACTGGGACATCGCCGCCCGCGCCGCCCTTGAAGTCGGTGCCATCACCACCGCCCTCGACCACTGGGGCCAGGCCCTGGCTGAAGCGCCGCCGGAGTTGGCCGAGGTGTTCCGCCAGCGGCGCCGCGAAGCCCGGCGCGGCCCCGGCCTGCTCCAGGCCCGCGCCCTGCTGGAGCGCGGCGAATCGGGGGCCGCCCTGGCTCTGCTGCAGCGGCTGGTGGCCGACGATCCCCAGTGGCAGCCCCTGCGTGCGCTGTTGCAGCAGGCCGAAACCGCGGCAGGGGCCGGCGGGGGGCCAGAAGCTGTGGCCGATCACGGGCCCCGGCGTTTCGGTCAGCTCCTGGAGCGGGCTGCCGTTCGCATCGGGCTCACCCTGCCACCGGCTGCCCCCGATTCCCAGGCGCCCGTTGCGGATCCCGTGGCAGCTCGCCAGAGGCTGGAGGCCTTCGCCCGCACCCTCAGCGAGGCCGAAGCCCGCTTCGCCCTGGGGAGCTGATGCGGTCCGTGCCTCGCAGCCAACTCCCCTCGGCGGCCGCGGGCGCCCTCAGGCTCTGATCGAAACCATCGGCCCCGTAGGAATCGCCAGCCTGAAAGGATCAGCCTCCGGTGGATTGACAGGATCAAAGTATGTCACTATCGCCCCATGTCGCGATCGTTCTTGGCGGCACGTTCTGATACCAATCTTCAACAATAAATGATTTAATCGTCGAAGAATCCTTAAGGCCTGGTCAGAAAAGGTGTTGTGCGCATAGCTTCACTTCCGGTCATTTCATGGACTGAAGACACGATGTCGGAGCGACATAACAGAGAGTTTTTCTTCCTCGCTGACCGTGGTGAAGTGCGTGGCCCCGTGGCCACCGCCGCCGCCACCAGAGAGGCAAGCCCTGAGTATCTCCGCCCGGCCACCCATTCCGAAGCGGATCGCATGTTCCGCTTCTCGGAGATCGTCACCACGACGAGTCCGCTTCCCAGCGAGGAGCTCTTGCTCAAGGTGGCGGAGGTGATGACACAACAGACCCAGGACATCGACAGTCCGATCCCCGCCGGGTTCACCTACCTGGGTCAGTTCGTTGACCACGATCTGACGCGGGATGTCACCAACGTGCCCTTCGGTACGAGCGTGGCCACCCCGGAGGAACTGATGCAGGGCAGAAGCCCCTCCCTCGACCTCGACTCGCTCTACGGCGGTGGTCCGACAGCCGAACCTGGCTTCTACGACGCCGATCGGATCAAGCTCAAACTGGGCCGCACCCAGGCGTCTGGCCCCGCGGAGACCCCCAATGCCTCCCGGGATCTGGACGGATTCGATCTGCCCCGCATCGGCAGTGGCACCACCGATCCCGCCCAGGTGCGGCTGGCCAACATCCCAGATCAGCGCAACGACGAGAACCTGGCCGTCGCCCAGATCCACCTGGCGTTCATCCGCTTCCACAACCGCGTCTGCGATCGACTCGCCAGCGCCGGCACCCCCAGCGCTTTGCTGTTCGAGCGGGCCCGTGAACTCGTCACCAAGCATTACCACTGGATGCTCCGGCATGACTACCTGCCGCGGGTGGTGGATCCGCGGATCGTCAACGACGTCTTCCGGAGGGGGCGGTTGATCGTGGAGCCCGGCTCGAGCGACGTCCCGACGATGCCACTGGAGTTCTCCGTGGGCGCCTTCCGGCTCGGCCATTCGATGATCCGCGAGATCTATGACTGGAACGCAGTCTTCGGGGTGAACGGCAGCATCGGCGATTTCGGCACGTTGTTGAACCTGTTCCTTTTTTCCGGCACCAGCGGCAACCTCAACCCTGGTACGGATTCCGACGACCCGATCGCGGGCAGCTTCGAGCGCCTGCCCACGAACTGGGTGATCGACTGGACACGCATGTTCGACTTCGTCCGGGATGGCAGCCCTGAGCTGGCACCGGAAACCTTCGTGAACTTTGCCCGTCCCCTGGACATTCGTCTCACCGATCCGCTCCGGCAATTGCCCCTGGGCTCGTTTGGGGCCCGCGGACCATCCGCCCCGCCGATTTCTCCGGGCGACCGCCGCCGCAACCTGGCCTTTCGCAACCTGATGCGCGGCCGCATGGTCCAGTTGGCCACCGGCCAGGAGCTGGCCGCCCGCATCAATGCGGCGCTCACCGCCGCCGGCCGCACCACGGAGACCTTCACGCCCCTGAGCCGCGATCAGATCCTGGGCGACGAGTTCGGCGAGCTCACCGCAGCCGAACAGGATTTCTTCGCCACCCATACGCCGCTCTGGTTCTATGTGCTGCGGGAGGCGTCGCTGAATCTGAACGGCGGTCAACCTGGCACCGGCCGGCTCGGCAACGTGGGCGGACGGATCGTGGCCGAGGTGTTCCACCGTGCCATGGGCGGCAGCCGCATCTCGCTGCTGCGGGATCCGGAGTTCAGCCCAACTCTTGGAGCTGTGCAAGGTGTGTTTCGCATGACGGACTTGCTCCAGGTGGCCTACGACGCCCGCAGAGGTGAACTCAGGCCTCTGTCACCTGCGGCGGGCCGACCCCAGGATCCCGGCGGCGCGGCCACAACGGCGGCGGTGGTGCGGGATCTGCTGCTGCAGTCGCCGATCCTGCGCGGTTCGGACGTCAGTTCTCTGCAGCGGGCCCTGGGGCGCCGCGGCCTTGCGCTTCAGGTGGATGGAGCCTTCGGCCCCCGCACCGATGCGGCAGTGCGGCAATGGCAGTCCAGCCGCGGTCTGGCCGTGGATGGGGTGGTCGGCATGCGCACGCGACAGTCGCTCGGACTGCAGCGTCAGTTGCGGCGCCAGACGCCCCTGCAGCGCGGTGATGATGTGCGGGTTCTGCAACGTGCCCTCCAGGGGGCGGTGCAGATCCGCCTGTCGGCTCCAGACGGCAGCTTCGACGGTGTCTTCGGAGAGCGAACAGAACTGGCCGTGCGCACCTTCCAATCTCGCCAGGGTCTGCTGGTGGATGGCATCGCCGGGCCCCTGACCCTGGGTGAGCTCAGGCTGATTTGAACCGTGCGAACGATCACGCTGTTTGCAGAAGCGGCCCCGGCGGTTCGTCCAGTTAACCGCCGGCGGCTTCAATCCGCTCCAGCAGGGCCGCGATCAGCACCTCCGCCCGCCGTTCCTCTTGCTGGTGCTGCTCCAGCAGTTGCAGCTGTTCCTGGTGCGCCAGGAAATAGAACTCCAGTTCCTCCTGCACCTGCTGCAGCTGCAGCAGATTCAGTTCGGCTTCGTCCCGGGCCTCCTCCAGCTGGTCGCGAAGGCTGGCAATCTCCGCTTGGAGCGCCTGCGGATCAGCGGTGGTGGCAGCGGCTTCGCCCATCGCAGCGAGCTTAGGGGGCCTTTTCGGCGGCGTCGAGTCGCGGCCGCCCTTAGCGTGCCCGGGTGGTCGTCCCCGGCGCCGTGCCCCTGGCCTCCCCGTTCCTTGAGCAGCGCACCTACCGCCAGCAGGCGGACTTCCAGCGCGACTTCGAGACCCAATGGGTCGACCTCGACCGCCAGGTGCGTACCTGCCTGCGCCTGATGGCCCTCAACGGCATCCAGGATCCCCTCAACGATGCCCCCATCGCCGCCGTCGAGCTTCAGCTGCAGGGCACCAACTTCCGCGAAAGCCTCCAGCACGAAGGCTTGGTGTCCCGCCAGCGGGCCGTGCTCCTGCTGCTGCGCCAGCTGATCGAGGCCGGACAGCTGCCGCGCCTGGAGGCGCTGCGGCTCTACTGCCCGGAGGCCATCACCCCGTTCGCCCAGCGCCTGGGTGGCCTGGTGGCCCACTACCAGGGCAGCGAATACCTGCCCGACCCCCAGGATCCCCGCCGCCAGCAGGTCCACCACGAGGATCTCTGCGATCTCCGCTTCGAGGATGGCCGCTTCGATGCGGTGATCTGCAACGAGATCCTCGAGCACGTCTACGACCTGCCGGCCGCCCTGCGCTCGATGCATCGGGTGCTCGCGCCCGGCGGCTCCCTTCTCGGCACGGTGCCCTTCGCCTACGGGCAGGCCGATTCCACGGTGAAAGCCGTGCATCGCGGCCGGGAGCAGGAGCCCCAGCTCCTCACCGAGCCGGAGTTCCACGGTGATCCGGTGCAGCCGAAACAGGGTTCGCTCGTCTACCGCATTCCCGGCTGGGAGTTCCTCGATCAGTTGCGCGACGCCGGCTTCGAAGACCCCCGCATCGAAGCCATCCATTCCCCCACCTACGGCATCGTCGGCGCCGAAATCCCCTGGATCCTGGTGTTCATGGCCCAGCGCCCCACGGATCCAGCACCTCCAGGCTGAACGGCGGCGCCAGCGAGGCTCCCGCCCACAGGGCTGATTCGGTGGTTTCACGGTTGAGGTCTCACGTGCTCCCCACGGATCATGAGGAGTCGCCGCGAGAACTCGATGACATGAAGGTCCGCGAGGTGATCAAACGCCTTGAGCAAGCCGGTTGGCTCCTGGTGGCAACCCGTGGCAGCCACCGTCAGTTCAAGCACCCCGATCGGGCTGGTCGCGTTACGGTTGCTGGAAAGCCTGGCGACGATCTTGCACCAGGAACCCTGAAGAGCATCGCCAAGCAATCCGGACTCCCGCTGCCATGAGCCAATCCTTTGCCGTCGTGATTGAACAGGCTGGAGCCGGGTTCTCGGCCTACGTGCCTGACTTGCCGGGCTGTGTGGCTACCGGAGAATCCCAGCAACAGGTGCTCCAGCACATCCAGGAAGCCATTGCCTTTCACCTTGAGGGGATGGCTGCCGATGCCCAGGCGCTGCCAACCCAACGCACCCGTGTGGCCACGGTGATGGTCTAAGCCACCTCCAGGCCTTACCCCACCACGTCCATGCTGAACGGCGGCGCCAGCGATGCCCCCGCCCAGGTGGCCGTCGCGTCCTCGCCGCTCCACACCAGCAGTTCCACCAGATCGCCGATCCGCTCGCCGGCGCTGTCCGCGTCACAGCCCTCGCGGTGCACCTCGTGGGGCTTCAGGGGCTCCGCCGTCCAGCGCTGCTCCAGGGCGGCCTGGCCCAGGTCCAGCGGCGGCCCGTCCACGGTCAGCGGCAGCACCCGCAGCCGCGCCTCGCCGCCGATCGCCAGCGCCACCCGCCAGCCGTTACCCGGCGCCATCAGCGCATAGAGCGGCACCCCCGGCACCAGCCGGCCGTTCAACCGCCGCTGCGGCAGCCCGTGGTTGCGGGCCGCGCAGGCCTCCTCCGCCACCTGCAGGATCGCTTCGGGCACCTCCGGTGCTTCCGCCCGCCGGAACCGCTGCTCGTTGGGGAAGCCGATCGCATCGGCCATCGCCCGGCCGTAAATCTCCGCCTGGGCCGCCGCATCGAAGTTCCCCTGCGCGAAGAACTGCCGCGCCGCCAGGAAGCTGCCCTGCAGCCCCGCGTCGCCGTGCAGATGGAAATAAAGGCAGTTGTAGAAGCCGAACTTGATGCTGGCCCCGTAGGCGCTGCGCACCGTGGTGAGGTGGGCGCCGCCGCAGAGGGCCTCCGGCAGGAAGTCGCCGGAGGCCACCGCCGCCTGCTCCACCCCCACCAGCCACAGGTAATCCAGGTGGTGCTTGGCCGTGATCGCCGCTCGCTTGAAGGCGAACGGTTTGCGGGCCACCAGCGGGCTGCCCGCCTTGCCGCACACCAGGTTCAAGTAGGTGAAATTGACGCAATCAAAGCTGGCCACCAGCGCCGCGCTGGCCCAGAAGTGCTCCACCGCGTCCCGATCCAGCAGCAGCAGCTCATCGGCATCCACCGACAGCACCACATCGCCGGTCGCCAGCCCGTAGCCGTGGATCCGCTTCTCCCGCTCGCCTGCGAACACGCCGTGGTGGTAGTGGATCGGCACCCCCAGCCGCCGGGCGAGCAGGGCGAACAGGCTGGCCGCCCGCTGTGAGGGCTGATCCAGATCCCGCCCCACCAGGGGCTCCAGCAGCTCCCGCGTGTAGGTGAACGGCCCGTCGTTGACGACGATCTCGTCCACCCAGGCAAGCCGCTCCACCACCCGCTCGATGAAGTCGAAGTCCTCGAAGAACTGGATCACCACCGAGACGGTCGCCATCGCCTCAGCCCCGCTTCCAGAGGCAACGGCCGACACGCTGCAGATGGGCCTCCAGATCAGCCGAAATCTCCCGGCGCAAGGCCACATCCACCTGCCAGGGCAGCAGCAGCTCATCGATCGCCGCCATCAGCAGCAGCCGGTCGCGATGGCTGAGCTCCGGACCCTCCAGACAGAGGTCGATGTCCGATCCCTCCCGGTGGCGTCCCATCGCCCGGGAGCCGAACAGCCACACGGCCTCCAGGTGGTCCTGGGTATCGAACACCTGCTGCAGCCGCTGCTGGGTCCGCTCAGGGATGCCGGGGATCGATCCCATCGGTGTGGTGGCGGGCTCTGCGCTCATGGCGGCGACTTCGGCAGCATCGTTTCCAGAGAAGCCCGCAACCCTGTGGAGCGGTTGTAGGTGTGGCTGGTGAGATTGCGGTCCTGAATCATCAGCATCCAGGCTTCGCCGTCCTGGATCAGGCCCAGACGGAACACTTTCTTCAACGTATCCCGTGAACCGAGCAATGGCTCCAGTGCCCTGAAGTAATTCGAGAATCTCTGCTGCCAGCGGATGTCCTGCTCGCCCATCAGGTCCATCAGCTCCGCACCCAGTCGGTGATGTCGCCGGGGCTTCGCTGGTGAAATCCAGCGGTGACCTGGTACAGGGTTTCATCCATTTTCGTGGGTTGCAGTCGTTGTCCTGAGCGGGTGGAGTGGTGACTCACGAAAGGGACAGCCAACCGCCAGCCGTTCGACATCGCCAGGGCTGCCAGGTAGGCATCGGTGCAGTGCTTCGAAGGCAGCTGAAGGTCGCAGACGAGCGCGTACAAGCCTCGGATTCCCAGTAGTGAATGGCCTGGGTGTGGTGCGCGTGGCCTGCTGCTGGCTGGTCATGGTGCCATCAGGCTGAACAGCCCTGAATTGCTCAGCTGTTCCTCTGGAATGGGCAAGGGCCCGTCCATTCGGGGCAGCGTGGCAGCCGATCGTGGCGGGCGCTGGGCTGGGGGTTCTCCATCAAGCCCCTGCTCCATGGTGGTGCGCATGGGCGCCGCCTCAGTTGATGCGCAGATTAGTGCGCACCCAATCGGTCACACCGCCCGGCCGGTCGATCAGCTCGATGCCCTCGGCGGCCAGCTCGGCCCGAAGGCGGTCGGCGGTGGCGAAATCCTTCGCGGCCTTGGCGGCCCGGCGCGCCTCGATCCGTTCCTGGATCGCCGCCCCGTCCGCCGCTTCCGCCGCGGGCTCGGTGGCCGTCTCCGCCGCCAGCCCCAGCACCCCGGCCAGTTCGTTCAGCAGCTGCCAGCGGGGTTCCAGCGCCGCCGCCTCGCCGGCGGCCTCGGTTTCGCTGTCGCCCCGCTCCAGCCGGTTGGCCAGGGCCCGCAGCGGCCGGGCCAGCTCGAACAGCACCGCCACGGCCGCCGAGGTGTTGAGGTCGTCGTCCATGGCGGCGGCGAAGCGGCCGCGGGCTTCGATCAGCGCCTCGTTGGGTTCGGCCGCTGGCTCGGTTCCCCAGCCCAGGGCCGCCCCGTGGCGCTCGCCCAGACCAAAGGCGGCATCCAGCCCCTTCCAGCCCGTGGCGGCCGCCGCCAGGGCCTCGGCGGTGAAATCCAGGGGCTTGCGGTAGTGGGCCTGCAGCACGAACAGCCGCAGCGTCATCGGGCTGACGCCGCTTTCCAGCAGCGCCCGGATCGTGGTGAAGTTGCCCAGCGATTTGGACATCTTCTCGCCGCCCACGTTCACCATGCCGTTGTGCAGCCAGTAGCGGGCCAGGGGCTTGCCGCTGGCCGCCTCCGACTGGGCGATCTCGTTCTCGTGGTGCGGAAAGATCAGGTCGGCGCCGCCCAGGTGGATGTCGATCGTGGTGCCCAGCTCCTCGCGCACCATCGCCGAGCATTCGATGTGCCACCCCGGCCGGCCCGGCCCCCAGGGTGAGGGGAAGCTGGGTTCACCGGGTTTGGCCCCTTTCCACAGGGCGAAATCAAAAGGATGGCGCTTGCGGGCCTCCTCCGCTTCGTTGGTGCGGCCGCTGGCCCCCTCCTGCTGCTCCTCCAGGGTGCGGCCGCTGAGCTTGCCGTAGTCGGCCTGGCGCCTCACGGCGAAGTACACATCGCCATCGGCCGAATAGGCCGCCCCCTTGGCCTCCAGTTCGCCGATCAGCTGCCGGATCGCCTCCAGGCTGCGGGTGGCCCGCGGCATCCGGTCGGGGGGAAGGATGTGCAGGGCGGCCATGTCGGCTTCGAAGGCGGCGATGTTGCGCTCGCTCACCACGGCCATCGAGCTGCCTTCCTCCTCGGCCCGCTTGAGGATCTTGTCGTCGATGTCGGTGAAGTTCTGCACGAAGGTGACGGCATAGCCGCTCCACAGCAGATAGCGCCGCAGCACGTCCCAGACGATGTAGCTGCGGGCATGGCCCAGGTGGCACAGGTCGTAGACCGTGACGCCGCAGCAGTAGATCGACACCTGCCCGGGCACCTGCGGCTCGAAGGTCTCGCAGCGGCGGCTGAGGGTGTTGGTGAGCCGCAGGGTCAATGCCCTGACCCCGCTGTGGCCTGGCCCAGGCGGCCGCCGCCGTAGCCGGCCCGGCTGCGCACGTTGGTGCACCAGTCGCCGTGAGCCAGGTACCACTGCACCGTTTCCCGCAGCCCCTGGTTGAAGTCGTGGCGGGGCTGCCAGCCCAGCTCGGTGCTGATCCGCTCCGGGTCGATGGCGTAGCGCCGGTCGTGGCCCGGTCGGTCGGCCACCGGCGTGATCAGGCCGGCGTGGGGGGAGCCGGCGGGCCGCAGCTCGTCCATCAGGGCGCAGATGGCCTGCACCACCTGCTTGTTGGTGCGCTCCCCATGGCCGCCGACGCAGTAGCTGCGCCCTATCTCGCCGCTGGTGGCGGCCAGCAGCAGCGCCTCCACGTGGTCCTCCACGTACAGCCAGTCGCGCACATTGGCGCCATCGCCGTACAGCGGAATCGGCTCGCCGGCGGCGGCCTTGAGGATCACCACAGGGATCAGCTTCTCGGGGAACTGCCAGGGGCCGTAGTTGTTGCTGCAGTTGGTCAGCACCACCGGCAGCCCGTAGGTGTGGTGCCAGGCCTGCACCAGGTGGTCGCTGCCCGCCTTGCTGGCCGAGTAGGGACTGCGCGGGTCGTAGGGGGTGGTTTCCGAGAACCGGCCCGTGGCCCCCAGCGAGCCGAACACCTCGTCGGTGCTGATGTGGTGGAAGCGGAACTGCTCCCGCCGTTTCGGCGCCAGCCCCTCCCAGTGGCTCCGCACCGCCTGCAGCAGGTTGTAGGTGCCCATCACGTTGCTCACCAGGAAGGCGCCCGGATCGTCGATCGAGCGGTCGACGTGGCTTTCGGCCGCCAGGTGCAGCACCAGATCCGGATCGGCCTGCCGCACCGCCGCCGCCACCGCCTCCCCGTCGGCCAGATCCACCTGCAGCAGGCGGTGACGCGGGCCGTCGGAGCGCTCGGCCGCCTCACCCAGCTCCGCCAGGGTGTTGTACACGCCCAGCAGATCGCTGGCGTAGCCCATCTTGTCGAGGTTGAACACCGTCACGGTGCTGTCCCGCAGCAGCCGCCGCACCAGCGCCCCGCCGATGAAACCCGCCCCCCCCGTCACCAGGATGCGGCGACGGCCGGCGAGCAGCACCGGCAGGTCGAGGGGGTGGTTGGGGAGCATCGGGGTGGGGCGAAACGACAAAGAAAGGGGTCAGGCCGGGGGCAGGGGGATCTGCGCCAGCACCTCGGCCAGGGCGGCCTGCCAGTGCTGGCCCTCCAGATCCAGCGCATGGCGGGTGGTGCTGGTCTCCAGAAGCGAATAGGCGGGACGCCGGGCCGGGGTGGGGTAGTCGGCGGTGGTGATCGGTTTCACCCGGGCCGGGGCGTCGATCAGCCCCCGCGCCGCCGCCTGGGCGCCGATCGCCACGGCGAAGTCGTACCAGCTGGCGGCGCCGCAGTCGCTCCAGTGGTGCCGCCCGCTGATGCCTCCCTCGATCACCCGCCAGCAGGCGGCCGCCAGCCCGGCCGTGGCCGTGGGGCAGCCCACCTGGTCGGCCACCACCCCCAGGGCTTCGCCGGCGGCGGCCTTGGCCCGGTGCAGCCGCAGCATCGTCAGGCAGAAATTGCCACCCACCGGCCCGTACACCCAGCTGGTGCGCAGCAGGCACAGGCGCTCCTCTGGCAGGGCGGCCGCCGCCCGCCGTTCGCCTTCGGCTTTGGTGGCTCCGTAGACCCCCAGGGGCGCCAGGGCCTGATCCGGGGCGTAGGGATGGCCCTGCTCACCGTCGAAGACGAAATCGGTGCTCACCTGCAGCAGCCGCCCGCCGCCGCCGGCCAGGGCTTCGGCGAAGGCCCCGGGGGCGCCGGCGTTCACCGCCTCGGCCAGCGCCGGTTCCGACTCGGCCCGGTCCACCGCCGTGTAGGCGCCGGCATTCAGCACCCAGTCGGGTCGGTGCTGCTCCACCGCCGAGCGGCAGGCGGCCGCATCGGCCAGATCCAGCGCGTCCCGGCCCGTGGCAATCAGCTCCACGCCGGCCGGCACCGAGGCCACCAGGGCCTGGCCCAGCTGGCCGTGGCGGCCGGTCAGCAGCACCCGCACCGGTTCAGGCATCGATGGCGGGGGAAAAGCTCAGGCGCAGCCTACCTTCGCGCGGCTATTTCGCCTCCATCCAGTTGGGGCCGACCCCGGTGTCCACCGCCAGCGGCACCGTCAGCTGCACCGCCTGCTCCATGGTGCGCCGGGTCAGCTCCCGCACCTCCTCGAGTGCCTCCGGCGCCGCCTCCAGCACCAGTTCGTCGTGCACCTGCAGCAGCAGGCGCGCCGGCAGGCCCGCCGCCGTGAGCGCGTGCTGCAGGCTCACCATCGCCAGCTTGATGATGTCGGCACTCGACCCCTGGATCGGGGCATTGGCGGCCGCCCGCAGCTGCTGGGCCTCCATCCCGCCGCGGCGGGCCACCTCCAGGTCGATCTCCAGCGGGTCCTTGCCCCGCAGCCGCCCCAGGCCGCCGGGGTCGAAGTGGAACGGCCGCCGCCGCCCCAGGATCGTTTCCACATAACCGCGGCTGAGGGCCAGCCGCTCCTGCAGCTCCAGGTACAGGAACACCCTTGGGTAGCGCTGCTTGTACAGGCTCAGGAACTCCTTGGCCCGGGCCTGGCCCATGCCGGTTTCCCTCGCCAGCCGCTGGGCCCCCATGCCGTAGATCACCCCGAAGTTGATCGTCTTGCCCAGCCGCCGTTCCTCCGGCGTCACCGTGTCGGTTTCCAGCAGCAGCCGGGCCGTCAGGGCGTGGACGTCGTCGCCCTCGTTGTAGGCCTGCACCAGCACCGGTTCGCCCGAGAGGTGGGTGAGGATGCGCAGCTCGATCTGGGAGTAGTCGGCGCTGATCATCCGCCAGCCCTCCTGGGGCAGGAAGGCCTTGCGGATGCGGCGGCTGAACTCGGTGCGGATGGGGATGTTCTGCAGGTTGGGGTTGCTGCTCGACAGCCGCCCGGTGGCGGTCACCGCCTGGTTGAAATCCGTGTGCACCCGCCCGGTCTCCGGTTCCACCAGCGCCGGTAGGGCCTCCACATAGGTGCTCAGCAGCTTGCTGAGCGTGCGGTGCTCCAGCACCAGCTTCACCACGGCATGGTCGTCCTCCAGCTTCTCCAGCACCGCCGCGTCGGTGCTCCAGCCGGTCTTGGTGCGCCGCGACTTCTTGCGGTCGAGCCCCAGGGTGTCGAACAGCAGTTCCCCCAGTTGCTTCGGGGAGGCCAGGTTGAAGTCCACCCCCGCCGCGTCCTGGGCCTCCCGCTCCAGCCGCACCAGGGTGCTGCTCAGCTCCTCGGCCAGCTCCTTGAGGTAGGGCACATCGATGCGGATGCCGGTGGCCTCCATCTGGGCCAGCACCGGCTCCAGGGGCAGCTCCACCTGTTGCAGCAGCACCGGCAACTCCGGCCCCATCGCCGCCAGCTGCTCCGCCAGCAGCGCCCCCAGGCGCCGGGTGAGGTGCACGTCCATGGCGCAATAGAGGGCCGCCGCCTCGATCGGCACGTCGGCGAAGTTCTGCCCCTTGGCCACCAGATCGCCGTAGGCGGTGGGCTGGAAGCCGAATTCGCGCTCCGCCATCGCCTCCAGGCCATGCTTGTCGTTGGCATCCCGCAGGTAGTCCGCCAGCAGGGTGTCCATCACCACACCGGCCAGGGGCAGCCCATGGCGCAGCAGGATCAGGCGGTCGTACTTGGCGTTCTGAAGCGCCTTCGGGTGGCTGGCGCTGGCCAGCCAGGGCCCCAGGGCCAGCAGCACCGCGTCCAGGGGCAGCTGCACCGGCGCGGGTGGCGGCGTGCTGAGCAGATCGGCGGCCGGCGGGCTGTGGTGGCCGATGGGCACGTAGGCCAGATCCGCCAGCCCCTCCCCCCAGCAGACGCCGATCCCCACCAGCTCCGCCTTGAAGGGATTGAGCGAGGTGGTCTCGGTGTCGAGGGCCACCGGCGCCGCCGGATCGGTGCAGGCCAGCAGCCGCTCGACCAGGGCGGCCAGGGCCTCGGGGGTGGTCACCAGCTCCGGCCGCAGGGCGGGCAGGCCGCCTTCGGCCTCGGGGCTCTCGGGGGCCTCCGGCGCCGCCGGTTCGCCGGCAGGGGCGGCGGCGGCGGGTTTGGCGGTGGGCTCGGGTGGTTCCGCCGAGAACAGCCGGGCGAAGCCCTCGGTCTGCTTCACCAGACTGAACAGCTCCAGCTCGGCCAGCCGCGCCCCCAGCCCCTCGCTGTCCACCCGCCCCAGGCACAGGCGGGGCTCCTCGGGCAGGGGAATCTGCACCAGGATCTCCGCCAGCATGCGGGAGCGGAAGGCGTTCTCCCGATCCGTTTCCAGCTTGGTTTTCAGCGCCCCCTTCTGCTGATCAAGGGCGGCGTAGATGCCGTCGAGGTCGCCGTGGGCCTTGAGCAGGGTCAGGGCCGTCTTGGGCCCCACCCCCTTGACCCCGGGGATGTTGTCGGAGCTGTCGCCGGTGAGGGCCTTGAGGTCCACCACCCCCTCCGGCGGCACCCCCAGCTTCTCGATCACCTGGGCCCGGCGGATCTGGGTCGGGCCGCTGTTCTTGGCGTACGGGCCGCCACCCATGTACAGCACGCTGATGTCGCGCGCGTCGTCCACCAGCTGGAACAGGTCGCGGTCGCCGGAGAGGATCCGCACGCGCCAGCCCTCGCCCGCGGCCCGGTTGGCCAGGGTGCCGAGCACGTCGTCGGCCTCGTAGCCCGGCGCCATCGACAGGGGCAGGTCGAGGCAGTCCTTGAGGATGGCCTGCAGGTTGGCCAGGTCGGCGAAGAACTGCTCCGGTGCCACCTCCCGGTGGGCCTTGTAGGCGGCATCCGCCTCATGGCGGAAGGTGGGTTCGGCCGTGTCGAAGGCGATCACCACGCCCTGGGGCGCCAGCCCCTTGCAGTTGTCGAGCAGGGCCTTGAGGAAGCCGTAGGTGACGCTGGTCGGCACCCCGTCCTTCGTGGCCAGTCCCCCCTCACCGCCCTTGGCGAAGGCATAGAAGCTGCGGAAGGCCAGGGAGTGGCCGTCCACCAGCAGCAACAGGGGCTTGTCCCGCTCCATGGCCGTCCCTGGGATCTGCCCGCTGATCGCCACAGCCTGCCATCCGGCGGCCCGACAGCGCCGTGACCGCCACCGGCCGGGCCGCCTTCAGCCGCTGCCGCCAGTACCGCTGGTGGCTCGAGCGGGTGTGGCAGCCGGAGGGGAGCCGGCTGCTGTTCATCGGCCTCAACCCCTCCCGCGCCGACCACCGCCAGGACGACCCCACCCTGCGGCGGCTGATGGCCTTTGCCGCCGCCTGGGGGTACGGCGGCCTGGAGGTGCTCAACCTCTTCGCCCGCATCAGCCCGAGCCCGGCCGCCCTGGCCCACAGCGACGATCCGGTGGGCGCCGCCAACGGGGCCTGGCTGCGGCGGCGCCTGCGGGCCGGGGCCGGGGCCGGAGCGCCGCCGCCTCTGATCTGGCTGGGCTGGGGCAACGGCGGCCGCCGGCTGGGTCAGGACGCCCGGGTGCTGGAGCTGCTGGTCCCCCACCAGCCTCGGCTGGTGTGTCTCGGCCTCACCGCCTCCGGCGCCCCGCTCCATCCCCTCTACCAACCGGCGGCGAGCCTGTTGCGGCCCTATGGGCCATCCTGTGGGCGTTCAGCCGCAGCCGCTGCTCCATGGCCCGCACCCCCCGCCGCTACGCCATCCACCTGTTCCTGATCGGCGGCCACCACCAGGAGGTGCACTTCAACACCCTCGAAGACTTCCAGGCCTGGTACGGCGGGGTGCTGAACGCGGCGGCCCTCGACGCCTTCGTCAACGTGCCGATCAGCGACCTGACCAGCGAATTCCTCGTGCTGCGGGCCGGCAGCGTCCAGGCGATCCGGGTGGAGCCGATCTACGGCGCCCTCGACGACTGAGGCTGAGGCTCACAGGGCTGATCTTCAAAGGGCGGCGGTGATCCGCTCCCGGTCACTGCCCAGCCGGTGCAGCAGCAGCCAGGTGGTGAGCAGGTCAGGGCCCTTGAGGCTGCCCAGCAGGGCGGCCCGCAGGCCCTTCATCAGCACCCCCTTCTTGACGCCGGCGGCCGTGGCGGCCTCCGCCAGCAGCCCCTGGGCGGTCTCGACGTCGACCGGCCCCTCCGGCAGCCGCTCCAGCAGGGCGGTGAGGGCGGCGCGGCTGCCGGCGTCGGCCCGCAGCGCCAGGGCGGCTTCGTCCGGCTCCGGCGTCGTGAAGAAAGGGGCGGCCTGGTCGACCCCGTCCGCCAGCAGGCTGAGCGAGGGCCCCAGCAGGGCGCAGAGATCCTCCTGCCAGGCGCCGTCGGCTGCGGTGCCCTCGCCCCAGCCCCGCGCCTGCCAGAGGGGCAGCAGCCGCTGGCGCAGATCGTCGGGGGCCAGGCCATGCAGCACCTGGGCGTTGAGCCAGTTGAGCTTGTCCCAGTCGAAGCGCGCCCCGGCCCGGTTCACCCGCTCAAACGAGAACACCGCCGCCGCCTGCTCGAGACTGAAACGCTCACCGATGCCCTCCGGCGGCGACCAGCCCAGCAGGGTCATGTAGTTGACCAGGGCCTCGGCGGTGTACCCCATGGCGCGGAAGTCGCCCACCGAAGTGACGCCATCACGCTTGGAGAGCTTGCGGCCCTCCTGGTTGAGGATCAGCGGGGTGTGGGCGAACACCGGCGGCGTCAGCCCCAGGGCGGCGTAGAGCAGCAGCTGCTTGCCGGTGTTGGCGATGTGGTCCTCGCCCCGGATCACGTGGCTGATGGCCATGGCGGCGTCGTCCACCACCACCACCAGGTTGTAGAGCGGGTCCCCGATGGCATCGGCGGGCGCCCGGCGTGCGATCACCATGTCGCCGCCCAGGTCGCTGCCCGCCCAGCGCATCTCGCCCCGCACCAGGTCGTTCCAGGTGATCGTGGCGCCGTCGTCGATGCGGAAGCGGACCACCGCCTCGCGGCCCTCGGCGATGTAGGCCTGCTGCTGCTCGGGGCTGAGGTCGCGGTGCAGGTTGTCGTAGCGGGGCGCCCGGCCCTCGGCCTGCTGGCGCTCCCGCATCGCCGCCAGCTCGGCGTCGCTGGCGAAGCAGCGGTAGGCATGGCCGCTCTCGAGCAGCTGCTTGATGGCTTCCCGGTGGGCCTCGATGCGTGCGCTCTGCACCACCGGCTCCTCGTCCCAGGTCAGGCCCAGCCAGCGCAGACCATCGAGGATGTTCTCGGTGAATTCCGGCTTGGAACGTTCCCGGTCGGTGTCCTCGATCCGGAGCAGGAAGGCGCCCCCCAGGTGGCGGGCGAACAGCCAGTTGAACACCGCCGTGCGGGCGGTGCCGATGTGCAGGGTGCCGGTGGGGCTGGGGGCCAGCCGAACGCGTACGGGAACCGTTGCGGGCACGGAAGCGGCTCCAGATGGTGAGAACGGGACTGACGGGGCTCGAACCCGCAACTTCCGCCGTGACAGGGCGGTGCTCTAACCGATTGAACTACAGTCCCAGACCGACTTTCGAGGCTCGAATCGCCCCGAGGGGTGGATCCGGCGCCGATGGGCGATCGCGACGGCGAGGACGCCGACCAAGGAAGTATCCATCGTCACCCGTCCCACCGTCAACGCCTCCTGTCAACGCCGGCTGGTGGGGTCAGGGCGGCGATCGGCCACACAAAAAGCCCCGTGCAGGGCACGGGGCGAATGGCTCTTACGAGAGGCGCGGGCGCCGGAACGCCCTGGCCTTCAGGGACGGAAGCCGGCGGGTTCAATCAGGCGCACCTGGTTGCCCCGGGCGGTGAATTCCCGCCCCTGGTCGCTCTGAACCACGACCCGACCTCCGGATTTGACCCGGATCACCCGGGCCCGAACCCAGCCAAGGGCCGCTGATTCCAGCACCTTGACCACATCACCGGGCTGTAGATCCAACTCCATGTCCGGAACCACGAGACTACAAATGGGACCATCGAACGCGCCGTGGAGGACTTGAACCCCCGACATCAGGTTTTGGAGACCTGCGTTCTACCAACTGAACTAACGGCGCAAGGCCGATGGTCCCTGGAAAGCGTGAAAGGGAAACGCGGGCAATGAAATCCCGAGAAACCAGGCTTCAGCGATCGAAGCGCTGTTTGACGCGAGTGGCTTTACCCACCCGGTCACGCAGATAGAAGAGCTTCGCCCGACGCACCTTACCGCGCCGCTCCACCTTCACGGAGGCGACCTGGGGGCTGTGCAGCATGAACACCCGCTCCACGCCGATGCCCTGGAAAATCCGGCGCACGGTGATGGTCTGGTTGAGACCGCCGTGGCGCTTGGCGATCACCACGCCCTCGTAGGGCTGGACCCGCTCCTTGTTGCCTTCCCGGATCCGCACGCCCACCTTGACGGTGTCGCCCACGTAGATCTCGGGCAGGTCGCTCTTCAGCTGGGCCGCCTCGAACTCGTCGATCAGGGCCCGGGCGCTGAGCTTGCCGGTGGTCACCTTCACCGACGTCGCGGCCGTGGCCGTCACGGTTTCAGTCACAGTTTCCGCTTCCACCGACTGGGGCTCCGCGTCTGGGGTTTGTGGGTCCACTTCCGTGGACGGATCGATCTCGGTTGCCATCCCTGTTCTCGGAGCGCCAGGCCAAACCAACACCTTACCGCCTCAGGTGACCCCCTTCCCCCCATGCCGCCGCCAGCTCCGCAGCAACCGCTCCCAGGCCATGAAGCCTCCGGTGATGAGCATCCACAGCAGCCCCAGGCCATTGAGCAGCACGTAAAGCGTCTCGCCCACCTCACCCACCCATCCCTGGAGCCATTCGCCCTCGTGCAACACCATCAGCGGATGGACCTGGTCCCGGCTCAGCCCGCCCCAGTCGCGCAGCAACCGGTACCCCACCCCCGTGACGGCCGAGAGCAGCAGGGGGGCGAGCACCAGCGGCGCCATCCAGGCATGGGCCTGCCGCAGGCGGACGCCCCAGGAGGGTGTGGCGGGTCGTGGGGGTGCGGCCGGGGTGGGGTTGGTCACGGGGAACCGACGGCGGGAGGGACGCCATTGATAACTTGATTGTCAGGCCCGACTCCCACCGCATGAACCTGTTCGCCGATCTGCTGGCCAGCACCAACGGCGTCAAGGGCGGCGGCACCCCTCTCACCCAGGCCGGCCCCCGCATCCAGAAGGGCCGCCGCGGTGTCGAGGTGAAATCGGCGCGGGAGATCGCGATCATGCGCCAGGCCAGCCGCATCGTGGCCACGGTGCTGCGGGAGATCATCGACATGGCCGCCCCGGGCATGACCACCGGCGACCTCGACCGCCACGCCGAAACCCGCATCCGCGCCATGGGGGCCACGCCCAGCTTCAAGGGCTACCACGGGTTTCCCGCCTGCATCTGCGCCAGCATCAACAACGAAGTGGTGCACGGCATCCCCAGTGCCAAACGGGTGATCAAGGCGGGCGACCTGGTCAAGATCGACACCGGCGCCTACTTCGAGGGCTTCCACGGCGACAGCTGCGTCACCCTCTGCGTCGGTGAGGGCGTGCCCGAGGAGGCCCGCCGCCTCAGCCGCGTCGCCCAGGAATCCCTGATGCAGGGCCTGGCCACGGTCAGGGCCGGCAGCACCCTGCTGGAGCTGGCCGGCGCGGTTCAGGACCACGTCGAGGCCAACGGCTACGCCATCGTCGAGGACTACACGGGCCACGGCGTCGGCCGCAACCTGCACGAGGAGCCTTCGGTGTTCAACTACCGCACCCGGGATCTTCCCAACATGCAGCTGCGAGCCGGCATGACCCTGGCGGTGGAGCCGATCCTCAATGCCGGCAGCAAGGGCTGCCGCACCCTCAAGGACCGCTGGACCGTGGTGACGGTGGACGGCAGCCTCTCGGCCCAGTGGGAGCACACGATCGTCGTCACCTCCGACGGCTGCGACATCCTCACCGACCGCGATTTCTAGGCCCGGCCAACCCTGCCGCCCTCACGGCCGCCGCAGCAGGCCCACGTACGCCCAGCGCCCCAGGGTGGCCAGCGGCATCAGTACGTAGGTCAGCGGGTTCGGCGTCACGATGATCAGGCTGCAGTTCCAGTCGGCCTGCCGCAGGATCTGGCCGGCCACCCAGTCGGCCCCCATCACCCCCACGGGGTTCAGATCGGAGCGGAAGGGTCCCAGCACCAGCCGCCGCAGCCGCAGGCTTGGCGCCAGGTCCGCGGCCCGCAGGCTGAGCAGCTGGCCCAGCAGCCGCTTGCTGATCTCATAGAGGGGGCTCACGGCCGGCTGGATCTCCGCTTCCGAGGTGTTCACCCACACCTCCGCCCGCCGGCGACCCACCCGTCGCTGCGCCACCACGGCGAACAGCTCCAGCAGCCGCCAGGCGCTCAGGGCGTTCACCTCCAGCGAGCAGCCGGTGGCCTCGGCGCTGCAGTCGCCATGGACATTGATGCCGTGGTTGATCACCAGCACGTCCACCTGCTCCAGCAGGGGCTCCAGGGCCGCCTCCTGGCCCACCTGCCAGTGCACCTGGCGCAGGGGGATCGGCTGCCCGTCCGGGCCGGCCAGCTGCAACGGGGCGCTGCTGTGGCAGAGGGCGATCAGCTGGGCGCCGCGGCCGTGGAAGCGGCGCAGCAGGGCCTGGCCCAGGGCGCCGCTGGCCCCGGTGATGGCCACGGTGAGCGGTTCGGTCGACGGGTCCGGCATCGGCCTCTGGTGGACGTGCTGCCTAGATTGCCCGGCACCTGCAGGACCCGGCGAGGTCAACCCATGTCCATCCCCCTGCTGATCGGCTCCTGTGAACCCTTCAGCGGCAAGTCGGCGGTGGTGCTCGGTCTCGGCCGCCAGCTCGCACGCGGGGGCGTGCCCCTTGCCTTCGGCAAGCCGCTGGTCACCTGCATGGACGATCCGCTGGATGCCTTCCCCGATGCGGCGCCGGGCCATCCCCTGCTCGATCCCGATGTCCGCTTCATCGGTGACACCCTCGGTCTGTCCCAGGACCAGCTGATCCCGTCACTGCACGTACACGAACCGGCGGCGGCCCGGGAACGCCTGCTGGCGGGGGACCTGACCCCCGGCGAAGGCCTGACGCTGCTGCAGCGGCGCATTCACGACGACGCCGATCGCCTGGTGCTGCTCGAAGGGGCCGGCAGCCTCAGCGAAGGCCAGCTCTACGGCCTGGGCCTGGTGCAGCTGGCCCACGCCCTGCAGGCGCCGGTGCTGCTGGTGCATCCCTGGAGCGACAGCCGCAGTGTCGATGCCCTGCTGGAGGCGCGCCGCCAGCTGGGCGATCTGCTGGCGGGTGTGGTGCTCAACGCCGTGCTGCCCGACATGGTGCCGGAGGTGCGGGAGGCGGTGCAGCCGGCCCTGGAGCGGCTGGGCATCCCGGTGCTGGGCGTCATGCCCCGCAGCCCCCTGCTGCGCAGTGTCACGGTGGAGGAGCTGGCCCGCCGCCTCGAGGCCACCGTGCTCTGCTGCCACGACGGCCTCGACCTGCTGGTGGAGACCCTCTCGATCGGCGCCATGAACGTCAACTCGGCGATGGAGTTCTTCCGCCGCCGCCGCAACATGGCCGTGGTCACCGGCGCCGACCGCACCGACATCCAGCTGGCGGCCCTCGAGGCCTCCACCCAGTGCCTGATCCTGACGGGAGCCGGTGAACCCCTGCCCCAGCTGATCAGCCGGGCCGAGGAACTGGAGGTGCCCGTGCTCAAGGTCGACCACGACACCCTCACCACCGTGGAGGTGATTGATGCCGCCATCGGCCATGTGCGCCTGCATGAAGCGGTGAAGGCCACCTATGCGATCCGCCTGGTGGAGGAGAACTGCCACTTCGAACGGCTGTTCGGCCGGCTGCGCCTGGCGGTCCATGCCTGAGGGCGCTGCTAGTTTCAGGTCGTTGGTTGTCGATAACGGGTGACCCGGTCCCTAGATCTTCCGGCCCTGGACCGGATCGATACGCTCGCCCAGGAGCTGGCCATGCTCCAGGACCGGGGCAAACGCAGAATCGCTTTCCTCGGCAGCCGCCATGTGCCGGTGGTGTCGATCCATCTGGTGGAGCTGGTGGCCCGCTCCCTGGCCCAGGAGGGCCACAACCTGATCACCTCCGGTGCCCAGGGTGTCAACGCCGCCGTGATCCGCAGCGTGCTGGAGGTGGATCCGGCCCGGCTCACCGTGCTGCTGCCCCAGAGCCTGGAGCGCCAGCCCAGCGAATCCCGCAGCCAGCTGGAGCGGGTGCTGCACCTGGTGGAAAAGCCGGAGAACGATGAGCTGCCCCTGCCGATGGCCAGCAGCCTCTGCAACCAGGAGATCATCAACCGCTGCGACCAGCTGATCTGCTACGCCTTCCACGACAGCGAAACGCTGCTCTCCAGCTGCCGCACCGCCGAGGACATGGGCAAGGTGGTCAGCCTGATGTTCTTCGACTGACCCAGCAGGCCCTAACTCGGCAAGGCGTCCTGGCGCGGCAGCACCTGCAGCCGCGTTCCCTCCCGCCCCATCACGGTCACCTGGGTGCCGGGGGGCAGGAGCTGATCCGGGGCCAGGTTCTGGGCGGCCCAGCTCTGACCCTGCCAGCGCACGCGGCCATCGCCATTCGCATCAAACGCCGTGGTCACCTCCGCCAGCTCTGCCCGGGCGCCGGGGGGGATCGTCCGCGCCTGGCGCCCCGCCGACCAGCGCCGCATCCAGCCGTAGCCGGCCCCCACCAGGGCGCCGAACAGCAGCACCTGGACCAGGGGCGGCACCACCGGCACCAGGACGGCCACCAGCGTGAGCAGCAGGGCGGCCACCGCGCCCACCAGCAGCAGGCCGTCCGCGTCGGCGCCCACCAGCTCCAGCAGCAGCAGCACCCCCGCCAAGGCCAGCCAGAGGATCGGGGGTGCGGGCATCGGCAGGGGGCGAAGGGGTGGTGGCCAGAACAACGAAAGCAACGGCAGCGTTGGCCTTCGCTCCCATCCTGCCTAGCGTGGCGCCAGTGAAGAAGCCTGCATGGAAGCGCTCATCATTCCGGTGCTGGTGGTACTTGCCGGCCTGGGCATCAGCGGCGTCAAGGTCACCAGCAGCAGCCGCTCGATGCTGGTGGAGCGCCTCGGCAAGTACGACCGCGAACTGCGCCCCGGCCTCTCCCTGGTGATCCCCGGCCTGGAGCGGGTGGTGAGCCACGAATCCCTCAAGGAGCGGGTGCTCGACATCCCCCCCCAGCAGTGCATCACCCGCGACAACGTCTCGATCGAGGTGGATGCGGTGGTGTACTGGCAGCTGCTGGAGCATTCCCGCGCCTACTACGGCGTCGACAACCTGCAGGCGGCCATGGTCAACCTGGTGCTCACCCAGATCCGGGCCGAGATGGGCAAGCTCGACCTCGACCAGACCTTCACCACCCGCAGCGAGGTCAACGAAACCCTGCTCAAGGAACTCGATCAGGCCACCGATCCCTGGGGGGTGAAGGTGACCCGGGTGGAACTGCGCGACATCCAGCCTTCCCAGGGGGTGCAGCAGGCGATGGAGCAGCAGATGACCGCCGAGCGGGAGAAGCGGGCGGCGATCCTGCGCTCCGAGGGGGAGCGGGAATCCCAGGTGAATGCGGCCCGCGGCCGGGCCGAGGCCCTGGTGCTGGATGCCAAGGCCAAGCAGGAGGCCGTCCTGCTCGATGCCGATGCCCAGGCCAAGCAACAGTTGCTGCTGGCCAAGGCACGGGCCGAGTCGGCCACCCAGCTGGCGGCCGTGATCGAGGCCCATCCGGCGGCGGCCGAAGGTCTGCGGTTGCTGCTCGCCAAGGACTGGATGGCCATGGGCCAGCAGATGGCCGCCGCCCACGGGGGATCGGTGCTGATGGTGGATCCCCAGAGCCCTGCCTCGTTGCTGGCGGCCCTCAAGGGGCTGCAGGAGAAGGGCGGCAGCTGACTCAGCTGCGCAGCACCGCCCGCAGGCCTTCGCTGTAGAGCAGGGCGGTGCAGAGAATCCCGCCGGCCCAGCAGAGGCTGCGCACGGGCGGGATGTTGGCCACGTAAGCCGCCAGGTAGCCCAGGCGCAGCAGCGGGTGCAGCCAGGCCGCCAGCGCCAGCCAGGGGGAGGCTGCCACCACCGCCGGGGCCATCACCAGGCACAGCAGGCAGGCCGGCGCGTGCAGGGTGAAGGCCTCGAAGCTGTTCTGGTGGGCCCAGTTGGCCCGCTTGCCCCAGGCCGGCAGCCGCTCGAACATCGCCCGGGGCGCCGCCAGGTCGGAGGGTTGGAAATCGGCCTGGGAGCGGGCGGCCCCCAGGGGGATCAGGCTGAGCACCACCACGGCACCCGAGAGCACCAGCGACCAGGCGAAGGGGCCGCCCGCCGCCGCCGGCAGCACCGGCAGGGCGATGCTGGCCGCCAGAAGGGAGCCGGGCAGGGAGAAGGTCATCGGGAGGGGGCGGCTAGGTCTCTTTTCTAGGCTGGCGCTGACTTGCCTTCGCCCGCCCCATGGCCGACAGCTATTCCTTCGATGTCGTCTCCGACTTCGACCGCCAGGAGCTGGTGAACGCCGTCGACCAGGTGCGCCGCGAGGTGGGCCAGCGCTACGACCTCAAGGACTCCAACACCGAGATCGACGTGGAGGAGGCCAGCCTCACGATCACCACCGCCAGCGACATGACCCTCGACGCGGTGATGGACGTGCTGCGCCAGAAGGCCACCAAGCGCAACCTGTCCCTGAAGATCTTCGACCTGCAGACCCCCGAGCCCGTGGGCGGCAATCGGGTCAAGCAGGTGGTGAAGCTGCGCAAGGGCCTCAGCCAGGAGCTGGCCAAGAAGCTCAGCAAGCTGGTGCGGGATCAGATCAAGAAGGTGACCGTGGCGATCCAGGGCGAGAGCCTGCGCGTCACCGGCAAGAACAAGGACGATCTGCAGCAGGTGATCACCCTGCTGCGGGCGGAGGACCTGGAAGTGCCCCTGCAGTTTGAGAACTACCGCTGAAGGGGCCGCGGATCCTGGCCCTCAGCCGGCGGCTGAACCCGAAGGCGGCGGCGAGACCAAGCCAGGGGAGTGGGCCAGGCACGGTGGGCTCGCCTGGGTCGCCCGGGTCGGCGTGCGGGGGCGGTGTGAGCCATCCGGATCTCGACTCGGTACCTGGACCCGGAGGCGGGCATTCTTCAATATCGCCGGCCAGCTCAAAACCTGGGCAGTAGAGGAGCAACCCGCTGAGCTCCCAGGGTGTGGCGCCAAGAGCAGTTTTTGGAACGGAGCTGATCAGCAGTTGCCAGCCTTCGTTATGGCCATGGAAGACGGTTGGAGCAATGAAGGCGGATCCGTTGGCGGTCACAGAGATGTAGCCGCAGTCCGGCAGCAGGCACCGTGGCGCCTTTTCGTAGCGCCCCTTGGGAGAACCTGATGACGAAGCAAAATTCATTTCGACGGCCGCAGGCGGAGAACTGGTGGGGGTCCCGGCCTCAAGTCCGCGGAAGGTGCCGCTCAAGCCATCGAAGATGAAGACCAGATCCACCGCGAACGCTGGTGGCGGCACCAACAGGACGCCCGCGACAACCCCAAGGACGACCGCGGCAGACCTGTGAAGGCTGACCCGCTCCATTGCGGCTTACTCGTAATTCACTATCATTGTTCTCTGATGCCCCGATCCATACGGTCTGATCGGCTGCAACTTCACAATTGCTGCAGATGGGATGCCGTGCTGCTGGGCTCAGAGGGCAGCTGCCGCCAGCCCCGATCAGTCGGGGTCGCTGCCGATCGTCGGGGAAGGGGTCCTGCCGTTGATCCGCTTCTTCAGCCTGCGGCTGTAGCCGAAGCAGGCGGCGGCCCCCAGCAGGGGAAGGGGCCCTGGAACAGCTGACGTCTCCGGATTCAGGACCCTTGTGAACGCAAGACTTCCCGCGCCACCCTGTCCGCCGCTGGCCTCCAGGTCGTAGGCGAAAAAGGCCTCTCCGACATCAAAGAAACCAGGCACAAAGGAGAAGGCAGGCAGGGTGTTGACCGAATACTCCAGACCTAGAAAGACACCATTGTCGAACAGGACAGAAGCGTTCGGATCATCGTTCTCGTCGTATGGCGTGCCCTGAAACAGAAACGAAAAGTCGGTGAGACTGAATGTCTGGGTGTCGTAGGAGAAGCTGCCGGAATAGCTGTTGGGCTGCAGGGGACCCGAGTCAATCAGGACGTCGAAGGTGTAGCCCACGACCGCCGCCTTAAGCGGGGCAGGCTGGACAAGCGCCACGCTGAGTGTGAGTCCTGCCGTCGTCAAGACAAGTTTGGGGAGGAGGCTGGTCATGGGAGGGGACAACGGGGCTGGTCCGAGAAGGGGCATCAACTCAGATGTCTCTCATCTTAGCTCAAGTCTGGCTCATCCGACGTTTAGTTCAGCGTCAGGCTCCAGGCCATGGTCAGAACGTTCAGACAATGAAATTGTCCGGGTTGCTGAGGGTGGCCAGCGAGACGTTCTTGAACAGGATGAAGTTGCGGGCAGCGGCCAGGCCCGAGCCATCGGGATCGATCTGCAGCATCGTGTCGCTGCCAATGGCCACAAATTTCAGATAGCCATCGCTGATTGGAGTGGTTCCTCCGTAGCCGACGCTGGCCAGGGCCCCCACGAGGTCGACCTTGTCGCCCTCGGCCCTGTTGAAGTCGATGATCGTGTCGCCGGCATCGACGATGCTCGTGTAGACGAACCGATCGGCTCCGCCGTTGCCCCGGACCGTGTCGGCCCCCTGGAGTCCGGTGATCACATCGTCGCCATCGGTTCCCACCAAAGAATCCCTGTTCCGGGTTCCTGTGATCACCCGTCCCAAGTCGTCGTTGGTGATGGTGCCGGCGCCCTGGGAATCGGCGAGGGTGACGCCGTTGGTTGGAGCGGAGAGGTTGAGGAAGAAGGACTCGTTGGGCTCGACGGTGGTGTCGCCGTTGATGGTGACCGAGACAGTCTTGGTTTCACCGGCGTTGCCTGTGAAGTTGAGCGTGCCGGAAGTGGCGACGTAGTCGGAGCCGGCGGTGGCGGTGCCATTGGCGGTGGCGTAGGAGACGGACGCCCCCCCGGCAACGGCATTGCTGAGCGTGACGGTGAAGACGGCCAATGAGGTGCCGGCGTTGCCTTCCACGATGGAGACATCGTTGATGGAGAAGGAAGCGGCGTCGTCATTGGTGATGGTGCCGGTGACGGGTGCGGCGGTGCCGATGGTGTAGGCCGCGTTGGCGAGGAGGGTGAGGCTGACGGTTTCGTCGGGCTCGAGGACGGAATCGGCTGTGGGATCGACAGTGACGGTGGCGGTGGCAGCGCCGGCGGCAAAGGTGACACTGCTGCCGATCAGGCCGTAGTCGCTGCCGTTGGTGGCGGTGCCGCCGATGGAATAGTTGACCAGCAGAGAGCTGGCGGTGTCTCCGGTGCGGGTGAAGGTGTAGACGAGGTTCGCGACGCCGTTCTCGATGACGCTGGCTGGCGAGACGGCCAGGGAGATGACGGGCAGGGGAGCGGCATCGTCATTGAGGATGGTGCCGGCGCCCTGGGAATCGGCGAGGGTGACGCCGTTGGTTGGAGCGGAGAGGTTGAGGAAGAAGGACTCGTTGGGCTCGACGGTGGTGTCGCCGTTGATGGTGACCGAGACAGTCTTGGTTTCACCGGCGTTGCCTGTGAAGTTGAGCGTGCCGGAAGTGGCGACGTAGTCGGAGCCGGCGGTGGCGGTGCCATTGGCGGTGGCGTAGGAGACGGACGCCCCCCCGGCAACGGCATTGCTGAGCGTGACGGTGAAGACGGCCAATGAGGTGCCGGCGTTGCCTTCCACGATGGAGACATCGTTGATGGAGAAGGAAGCGGCGTCGTCATTGGTGATGGTGCCGGTGACGGGTGCGGCGGTGCCGATGGTGTAGGCCGCGTTGGCGAGGAGGGTGAGGCTGACGGTTTCGTCGGGCTCGAGGACGGAATCGGCTGTGGGATCGACAGTGACGGTGGCGGTGGCAGCGCCGGCGGCAAAGGTGACACTGCTGCCGATCAGGCCGTAGTCGCTGCCGTTGGTGGCGGTGCCGCCGATGGAATAGTTGACCAGCAGAGAGCTGGCGGTGTCTCCGGTGCGGGTGAAGGTGTAGACGAGGTTGGTGGGTCCGTTCTCAAGAACAGAACTTGGGGTCAGCGAGAGCGAGATCGTTGGCAACACGACAGCATTGGACGTATCGATGACCAGGTTCTTCTTCGCAGCTAGGGATGCCGGAGAACCAGGAGCAGCGAGAGTGAGAATGGCATTATTTCCATCGACATCCTGGATGGTGCCGCCATTCAGTGTCAGGGCGGAGGCACTAAGGGCATCCAGATCAGGGGAACTATCGCCTGACTGAACGGTGTACGAGAACGTCAGGGTGTTTGTGCCGGAGCCGCCCGTGAAGGTGGCGAAGCGATCAGTGGTTCCAGTTTCCAGCTGCAGCTGAGGGCTGCCAGTGACATCAACGATTTCGGAGAACGTCACCGTGAGGGTGATGATGTCGCCGACGGTGTACGTGCCATTGGCATTGGTGCTGTTGAGGCCAAGGACAGGTGCGGTGTTGCGGAAGAAGGCGATTTCGCCGTTGGAAAAGCCTGTAAATGCATCCAGATCACCATCGCCATCGATATCGACCAATCGGATGATTGCACTTCCATCTCGTGAAAGTTGAGTATAGCCAAAGGGGTCAATGATGGGCGCAGCGAAGATTGGCGTTGTGCTGCCAGCGGGTGCGGTGTTCTGGAAGTAAAGAATATCGCCAAGACGTGTGCCGACAAAGGCATCAAGATCGCCATCACCATCGATGTCCACCAGCTCAGGACTCGTGTCACTGCCCAGATCGCCACCAAACAGATCAATCGCAGGAGCAAAGGACGGAGTGCTGCTACCAGCAGGAGCCGTATTACGGAAGAATGCAAGGAATCCTCCGCGGTCTCCGATGAAGGCATCGAGATCAGCATCTCCATCGATATCGACGAAGGTGGGACTCGCATCGAAACCCACATCAGGAAGACCAAATGGGTTGATGGATTCCAAGCTGAAGGCTGGGATGGCGCTCCCGGGAGTCGCCGTGTTGCGGAAGAACTGGATTTGGCCGTTGAGGTTGCCAATTAGAGCATCGAGATCACCATCTCCGTCAATGTCGACGAAGCTGGGTCTTGAGGAGGAACCTACATTCAGAAGGCCGAAGGGGTTGGTGAGAGGGGCAGCGAAGGTGGGGCTAACACTGCCAGCAGCGGCAGTATTGAGGAAGAAGAGGGTATCCCCGGCACTATTTCCGATGAAAGCGTCGAGGTCACCATCGCCATCGATGTCCACAAATGTGGGGCTAGCGTCATCCACCTCCGTCAGTCCGAACGGATTGGGGTCAATGAATGATGTGTTGGCATTCGTCGACCGAACGGCAAACGCAGGTGTCGTCGTGATGGCCACCGGTGCGGCATCGTCATTGAGGATGGTGCCGGCTCCCTGGGAGTCGGCGAGGGTGACGCCGTTGGTGGGAGCGGAGAGGTTGAGGAAGAAGGATTCGTTGGGCTCGACGGTGGTGTCGCCGTTGATGGTGACCGAGACAGTCTTGGTTTCACCGGCGTTGCCCGTGAAGTTCAGGGTGCCGGAAGTGGCGACGTAGTCGGAGCCAGCGGTGGCGGTGCCATTGGCGGTGGCAAAGGAAACGGAAGCCCCCCCGGCGACGGCGTTGCTGAGGGTGACGGTGAAGACGGCGAGGGAAGTACCGGCGTTGCCTTCCACGATCGAGACATCGTTGATGGAGAAGGAGGCGGCGTCGTCATTGGTGATGGTGCCGGTGACGGGTCCGGGGGTGCCGATGGTGTAGGTCGCGTTGGCGAGCAGGGTGAGGCTGACGGTTTCGTCGGGCTCGAGGACGGAATCGGCGCTGGGATCGACAGTGACGGTGGCCGTGGCAGCGCCGGCGGCAAAGGTGACAGAGGAGAGGATGGCGGTGTAATCGCTCCCGCCCGTGGCGGTGCCGCCGACGGTGTAATTGACGGTGAGGGGATTGGTAGTGTCGCCGGTGCGGGAGAAGGTATGGATGAGGTTCGTTGCTCCGTTTTCCAGCACGCTGCTGGGAGACACCGCCAGGGAGACAACGGGCAATGGAGCGGCATCATCGTTGAGGATGTTGCCGGTAACGAAGGTGATCCCAGTGGTGCCGGAGGTTGGGTAGCCGAGGAAGAGGAAGAAGGACTCATCCGGCTCAACAACGGTGTCGCCGTTGATGGTGACGGAGACAGTCTTGGTTTCCCCGGCGTTTCCGGTGAAGTTGAGGGTGCCGCCAGTAGGGACAAAGTCGGAGCCGGCAATCGCGGTGTTGTTGCCGGTGATGTAGCTGACGGCAGCCCCACCGGCGATAGCATTGCTGAGGGTGACGGTGAAGACGGCGAGCGAGGTGCCGGAATCTCCTTCCACAATCGACACATCGCTGACGGAGAAGATGGCGGCGTCGTCGTTGGTGATGGTGCCGGCGACGGGTCCGGGGGTGCCAATGGTGTAGGCGGCGTTGGCCAGAATCGTGAGGGAGACGGTTTCGTCAATCTCGAGGACGGTGTCTGGTGTGGGATCAACAGTGACGGTGGCTGTGGCGGAGCCGGCTGCGAAGGTGACGAAGGAGGCGATCTGGCCGAAATCGCTGTTAATGCTGGCGCTGCCTCCGATGGAGTAGTTGACGGTGAGGGGATTGGTGGTGGCGCCTGTGCGGGTGAAGGTATAGATGAGGTTGGCTGCGCCGTCCTCCAGAACACTGGCGGGGGAGACGGCCAGGGTGACCACAGGCAGGGGCGCGGCGTCATCGTTGGTGATGGTGCCGAGACCCTGGGAGTCGGCGAGGGTGACGCTGTTGGTGGGAGCGGAGAGGTTGAGGAAGAAGGATTCGTTGGGCTCAACGGTGGTGTCGCCGTTGATGGTGACCGAAACAGTCTTGGTTTCACCGGCGTTGCCAGTGAAGTTGAGCGTGCCGGAAGTGGCGACGTAGTCGGAGCCGGCGGTGGCGGTGCCGTTGGCGGTGGCGTAGGAGACGGACGCCCCACCAGCGACGGCGTTGCTGAGCGTGACGGTGAAGACGGCCAATGAGGTGCCGGCGTTGCCTTCCACGATGGAGACATCGTTGATGGAGAAGGAAGCGGCGTCGTTGTCGAGGTTGGTGACACTGACATCGGCAACGGCAAGTCCGTTGAAGTTGCTATCGGTGCTGCTGGTGGCACCGGTGAAAATCGTGTAGGCGACGCTGCCATCCACCACGGCATCATCGACGCCCGTGACGGTGACGAACTGGAACACATTCCAGTTGGCCGGCGTAAAGGTGAGGGAGGTGGTGCTGACGGTGCCTTCCGTGGTGTCGGAACTGCTCAGGCTGATGCTGACATTGGCCGTGGGCTGGCTGGTGAGACGAACGTTGAAGCCGGCCGTCCCCCCCGCTTCCGTGGTGATCAAACCACCGGTAGGCGAAACCGTGACACCCGCCGTATCGTTGTCGGTGTTGGTGAGCGAGACATCGGCGGCATTGAGGCCGTTGTAGTTGGGGTCGCTGCTCGTTGCCGGCGCGGTGATGATGGAGTACGGCACCGTGCCGTCGATGACGGAATCATCGACGCCCGTGACAACCACGGTCTGGGCGACATTCCAGTTGGCAGGGGTGAACGTCAGCGAGGAAACGTTGGGGGTTCCCTCCGTGGTGTCGGAACTGCTGATGCCGACAGTGACGTTGCCCGCGGGCTGACTGTCGAGAACCACCGAGAACGTGGCCGAGCCACCAGACTCGCTGGTGACCAGACCCGAGGTTGGCGTGACAGTGATGCCGGTCGCGACGTTGACGATGACGGAGAACGTCGCCGTGGTGGTGGCCGTGTCTCCGGTGGTCTCGGCGCTGGTCGCGGTCACGGTGAGCGCGAAGTTGGCGGCCGTGGCGACCGTGATGGTCAGACCCGTGAGTTGGGCGGGGGTCAGGCTCCAGGTGCCATTGTTGTTGTCGGTGCCGGCGGAGAGTGTGGCCCCTGTGGGTACCCCGGAGATCAGGATGGTGCGTAGATCGTTGGCATCACTGCTGGCGAAGCTGGCGGCGATGTTGAGCGCAATGGGTGTGTTGGTGGCGCCTGTACGGTCGTTGACGATGATGCTGGGGGAACCGGTGAGCGCCGTGGTTGGGGTGATCAGACTGAAGCTGTAGTTGATGGTGGTCGCGCTGGCACCATCGATGGCCAGGATGTAGGTGCCATCAGCGGTGAGATTGAGCTCCAGATCGGTGGTGATGTTCTGGTTGGTCAGGAACTGATTGGTGGGTCCGAAAAGCCCCCAGTTGGCCGAAGGGAATCCTGGTGTCTGGCTGTCGAAGACAAGGCGTTGACCGGCCGAGCCGGTGAAGCGATAGAGGTCGGTTTCCTGGCCGGGGGCAAGGGTGCCGGTGGTGACGGTATCGAAACTGAGCTCTGTCGCGGCGGCCAGATCCAGCAACTGGAAGCTGTAGCTGCCCGTGTCGAGGGAGAAGGCGGAGGTGCTCTCCAGAACAAGTTGATAGGTGCCCGCTTCGGTGAGGGTGAAGGGGGTGTTGGAATCGGAATAGTGCTGCTGGTTGAGAGAAACGATGTCGCCGCTTGGGTCGGTCAGCCGTACCCGGAAATTTTTGGAAAAATCGTTGGTGAGGGCGTCGTAGAAGAGCCGCTGTCCCACTGTGCCTGTGAAGGTGTAAATGTCGCGCTCACCCATCTCGGCGATCGTGCCGGACACGGGAGTGTTGAGGCTGAGGGCAGTGGTGGTTGTGGTGGGGGTGACCAGGCTGAAGCTGTAGTTGAAGCTGGTGGCATTGGAACCCTGAATCGCCAGGATGTAGCTGCCATCAGCGGTCAGGTTCAGCTCCTGATCGCCGCTGATCGAAACGACTGCGCTGGTTTGAAGAGTCGGTCCGTAAACAACCCAGAGGCCTGATGGGCCTGCTGCTGTCTGGCTGTCAAAGACAAGGCGCTGGCCGGCCGTTCCCGTGAAGCGGTAGAGGTCGGCTTCACGGCCGCCGGAGCTGGTGCCGTTGGTGACCGTATCGAAGCTGAGCGGCGTCGCGGCGGCCAGATCCAGTAACTGGAAGTTGTAGCTGCCCGTGTCGAGAGAGAAATCGGAGGTGCTTTCCAGCAGCAGCTGATAGGTGCCGTCTTCAGTGAGGGTGAAAATCCTGTCGCCCGAGTGCGCTTGGCTGAAGACGATGTCGCCGCTGGGGTCAATCAGGCGTGCGGGGAAACTTTTGGAAAAGTCGTTGGTGAGGGCGTCGTAGAAGAGCTGTTGTCCCGCCGAACCGGTGAAGGTGTAGATGTCGCGCTCGCCCAGCTCGCTGATCGTGTTGGCAATGGGGGTGTTGAAGCTGAGGGCGGTGGTGGTTGTGGTGGGAGTGACCAGGCTGAAGCTGTAATCGAGATTGGGGGCACTCGATCCTGTGATCGCCAGAACATAGGTGCCATCGGCTGGCAGGTTGATGACAACATCACTGCCGATGTTCTGGTTCGTGAGGACTTGATTGGTCGGACCGTACAGCTTCCAGTTGGCTGCAGGAAATCCTGCCGTCAGGCTGTCGAAGCCGAGGCGCTGGCCAGCCGTCCCGGTGAAGCGATAGAGGTCGGTTTCCTGGCCGGGGCTGAGGGTGCCATTGGTGACGGTATCGAAACTCAGCGGGGTGGCGGCTGCGGCATCTCTGAGGGCGAAGTTGAAATCCGCCGCCGCTGCAGAGTTGTTTCTGAGCACAAGGTGGTACGTTCCTGCATCAGCCAGCGTGAACAAATCCCGGTCTGCTTCTGAATTTTGATTCAGCTGAACAATCGTCCCGTCAGGGCGTAACAGGACAACGTTGATGTTGTCGCCATCCGCTTCCAGGGCGTCGTAGTAGAGCCGTTGACCTGCGCTGCCGGTGAAGCGATAGGCTCGCGAGGCCGCTGACGCGAGGGGCCCACTGGTGGAGCTGCCAAGTGTCAGCAGGGTGGAACTGGCCGCCAGGTCGAGGATCTGAAAGTTGTAATCACCCGTTCCAGTGACTCTGACCGTGTAGTTCCCGGAGCGTGGCAGGACAAGCCCGGATGAATCGAAGCTGGCGCTGTTTGCATAAATGGCAGCATTCGAGTTGCCTGTGTCCAGGATAAAGAGAGACACACTGTCAAAGTCCGGATCCAGGCTGTCGACGTACAGAAGCTGTCCTGCGGCAGCCGTGATGGTGAAATCAACCGTTGACGCCGAAACCGTTCCCGATTGGCTGAAGGGGAAGGTGGTGGGTGCGGCGGGCAGCGGATCGCTGACATCCGTCACATTGAAGTTGTAATTGACATTGGTGGCACTGGAGCCTCTGATTTCAAGCAGATAGGTGCCTGTTTCCTCCAGGAAAGCAACAAAGTCGGTGCCCACTCCCACCCCGGACCCTGACACGAAGCTGTTGCTGGGGTCATAGAGCAGCCATGAAGCCCCGGTTGCAGCGGCGAGGCTGTCGAAATTGAGCCGCTGACCAGCCGTTCCTGAGAGGCGGAAGAAGTCCGATTCGGCGCCCGGCGTCAGCGTTCCGGTGATCGCCGAGTTCAGCGTGATGAGTGGGGCTGCGCTGGCGTCGATCAGCTTGAAGTTGTAGTTTCCCGTGCTGTTGGCGGAGCCAACATTCCCCCGAACAATCAACTGATAGGTGCCCGTTTCCGTAAGCGTGATCAGACCATCATCAAAGTCGGTGTCGTGGTTGCTGACCCCCACAACTCCGCTGGGGCTGACCAAACTAACCAGTAAATTGTTGCCGTTGTTGACCGTGGTGTCGTAGATCAGTCGCTGGCCCGCTGTGCCCGCAAAGGTGTAGATGTCCTGCTCACCCAGTTCGCTGATCGTTCCTGCCACCGGGCTGGTCAGGGTCAGCGCCGTGACGGTGGTGCTGGGGCTGACCAGCTGGAAGCTGTAGTTGACAGGAGTGACGGCGTTGGCATTGCCTTCGATCTGCAGCAGGTAGGTCCCAGCTTCCGGCACTGTGAATTCACTATCAAAGCCGATGTTGGTACCGAAAATCTGGGTGTTCCCCAGATCAAAGACACGGAAGTTGGCCCCACTCCCGGTGATGGCATCAAACACCAGCCGCTGCCCTGCTGCGGCCGTAAAGCGATAGAAATCACTTGCCGCCCCTGGAGACAGGGTCCCTGTGGTTTCGGCATCGAGGTTGATCGTGGATGCAGCTGAAGCATCGATCAATTTGAAGTTGTAGTTGCCTGTGCTGTTGGCGACGCCTATGTTCCCCCGAACGATCAACTGATAGGTGCCCGTTTCCGTGAGGGTGATTAGTCCGTTGTCAAAGTCGGTGTCGTTGTTGCTGACAACCAGGCCTCCGCTGGGGCTGAGCAGGCTGACGAGCAGATTGTTGGCGTTGTTGGCGGTGGCGTCGTAGATCAGACGCTGGCCAGCTGTTCCCGTGAACGTGTAAATATCTTGCTCGCCCAGTTCGGTGATTGTTCCTGCCACCGGACTGTTCAGCGTCAGTGCCGTACTGGTGGTGGTGGGGCTGACAAGCTGGAAGCTGTAGTTCACAGGAGCCGTGCTGCCGCCTTGGATCTGCAGCAGGTAGGTTCCGGCTTCCGGAGCTGTGAATTCACTATCAAAGCCGATGTTGGTAGCGAAAATCTGGGTGTTCCCCTGATCGAAAACAAGGTAATTGGCTGTAAATACTGAGGAGATGGCATCAAACACAAGCCGCTGACCCGCTGCGGCCGTGAAGCGATAGAAATCGCTCGCCGCCCCAGGGGACAGGGTCCCTGTGGTGACGGCATCAAGGTCGATCGTGGGGGCAGCGGAGGCATCGATCAGCTTGAAGTTGTAGTTGCCCGTACTGTTGCCACCGCCAACCTGCCCCTGCACAACCAGTTGATAGACGCCTGCTTCGGTGAGGGTGACAAGACTCCCATCGAAGTTGGAATTGATCGTGCTGCCCACCACCGCCCCAGATGGGCTCAAGAGTGTGACGGTCAAGGCGTTGCCATTGTTGACCGTGGCGTCATAGAGCAGTCGCTGTCCAGCGGCTCCGGTGAACGTGTAAATGTCTTGCTCGCCCACCTCGCTGATCGTGCCATTGACCACACTTCCCAGGCTCAAGTCTGTTGTGGTTGTGTTGGGTGTGACCAGCTGAAAACTGTAGGGAAAACTGGTGGCAGTGGTGCTACCGATGACAAGAAAGAAGTTGCCGGTGCGTGTCAGCGTGAATGCAGCATCGCTGGAGAGATTCCAGCTGGTGATGGCCTCACCATTGGGGCCGCGCAGAAACACGTTGGCGCCAAATGCCGTCGGCGATTGGCTGTCAAAGGCAAGCCTTTGTCCGGCGGTGCCATTGAAGCGATAAAGCTCGGTTTCAAAAGCGGATAGTGTGCTGTTTGTCAGCGCATCGAGGGCGAGATCTGTCCCAGGAACTTCAAGCAACTGGAAGCTGAAATCCGTAGCCGCTTGCCCTGTGGACTCCTGGACCAGGTAGTAGGTGCCTGATTCACTCAGGGTGATGATGTCGCTGTCGCTGGAGGCGTTGACGTTTGGGCTGCTAAGCCTGTTGCCACTTGGACCGATCAGAAACGTCTGAACGGCGTCGAAATCCTGATCCTGGCCATCATAGAAAAGCTGCTGCCCCACAGTGCCTGTGAAGCTGAAGATCCTGGTCCCTTGCGTGGGGGAAACGTTTTCGGTGACGACCGATCCCAGTGTCAGGGCTGTGGCATTGGCGGCCACATCCAGCAGGCGGAAGTTAAAATCTCCTGTGCCGCTGAGTCTTACGGTGTACGCTCCTGATCGTGGCAAAATCTGGGAAAAATTGGAAGCAGCATTGTTGGTTGAAAGTGTCGCGCCGCCGGGATCTAGAATGTTGACATTGACAGCATCAAAGTCCTGATCCAGGCTGTCGAAGTACAGCAGGGTTCCGGCTGCTGCCGTGAAGGTGAAATCGACAGGGGTGCCTGCGGCGACATTCCCGGAGCGAACGAAGGGGAAAGCCGTGGGTGAGGCCGGTGGTGGATCACTGATGTCGTTGACCTGGAAGCTGTAATTCAGGCTGGCGACGTCACCCGTTCCATCGATGATCAGGACGTACTCACCGTCGCCGGGAAGGGTGACGCTGAAATCTGTCCCAACGAAGGTGAAGGGGTTGACCTGTTGATTGTTGGGCCCCCATAGGCTCCAGTTGGTGGCGGTGCCTGGGGCGAGGAGGCTGTCAAACTGCAGACGTTGTCCCCTGGTCCCGGTGAAGCGATAGACCGCGCTCTCAAGGCCTGGGGTGAGGGAATCGCTGATGGTTGTCCCCAGCGTCAGCACCGGGGCCTGGTTCAGTTTGAACAGATTGAAGTTGTAATCCCCTGTTGTGCTGGCAGCACCCCTGATGACGATCTGGTAGGTTCCGGTTGCCGTGAGGGTGCCGGGTGCACTGTCGGCGGTGTGATCAAAGTTGGTATAGATCGTGGCACCCGATGGGTCTATCAGGCTGTACGTAATGTTCTGAAAAACCGGGTCGGCATCAATGGCATCGAAGTAGATTCTGTCGCCAACGGTGCCATCAAAGGTATAGATCTGCTGCTCCCCAAGTTCGGCCAGCAGGCCATTAAAATTGATCGCATAGGAGGAGGTAGCCATGCGCTTTCAGCCAAATCAAATTTTTGCTCACCAGAACCTAACCCTCATTTTCACCAAACTTTGGGTGTTGATGACTCTGTAGTAAAAATTATCATTTATATTCATTGGCCTACCCGATCACCCAATTGCCCCCACACTCTTCGCTGGATTCGATGTATCGGGCCTTACATGTCGCCATACAGCCTGCTTGCTGTCCCTGGCGACGACCCATCCGGATCCGCCACAGCCAGGCGTTGAGCGCCTTCTGCAGTGGAGGCTTGTGCGCCGTGGAGCATTGATCGGCTGAACCGACTTGCATGTATTCGGCATCACAATGGAGCCGGCTGATGCCTGGCTCCCACCCCAGCCTTTCGGAATGGCTCTTTTTTCGCAGATCCCAGTGCTCCTCCCCAGGCCCTTCCTTTCTCTGTTGCCGCGATGAGTCCCGGCTGGCGGTTCTGGATCGACCGGGGCGGCACCTTCACCGACGTGGTGGCCCGTGCGCCCAGCGGTGTGCTGCTGGTGCGCAAGAGGCTGTCCGATCCCCCCCGCCCGCCGGATGGCAGCGCTCCGGAGGATCCTGCCGTCGCCGCCCTGCGCGATCTGCTCGCCCTGGCGCCCGGTGAACCCATCCCCCCCGGGCTTGTTGCGGAGGTGCGCCTGGGCACCACCGTGGCCACCAACGCCCTGCTGGAACGCCAGGGGGCGCCGGTGCTGTTGCTGGTGAATCGTGGCTTCGCCGACCTGCATCGCATCGGCGATCAGCACCGCCCCGATCTCTTCGCCCTGGAGATCCGGCGGCCCGATCCCCTGACCCTGCGGGTGATCGAAGTCGGCGGCCGGCTGGCGGCGGATGGGGAGGAGCTGGAGCCTTTGCTGCTGGATGAAGCGCTGGAGCAGGCCCTGGCCCAGGCCCGGGCCGACGGCTACCACAGCGTCGCCGTCGCCCTGCTGCACGCCTGCCGCTATCCGGTCCATGAGCTGGCCCTGGGGAGCTGGCTGGCGTCGCGGGGGTTCGCTCCGGCGGTGCTCTCCCACCAGCTCAGCCGCCAGCCCCGGCTGGTGCCCCGTCTCGACACCACCGTGCTGGAGGCGGCTTTGGCCCCGGTGCTGGGCGCCTATCTCGATCAGGTGCGTGCCGCCATTGGCACCGCCATCCCGCTGCGGGTGATGACCTCGGCTGGAGCCCTGCAGTCGCCCGCCCTGCTGCGGGCCAAGGACACGATCCTCTCCGGTCCGGCCGGCGGAATGGTCGCGGCCGTCGCGACGGCGGCGGCGGCCGGGTTCGGCGACGCCCCGATCCTCGGCTTCGACATGGGCGGCACCTCCACCGATGTCTTCCACTTCGACGGCAGCCGCGGCGAGGCTGCCTGGGAGCGCAGCACCGAAACCGAGATCGATGGCCTGAGGCTGCTGGCGCCGATGTTGCCGATCCATACCGTGGCGGCCGGCGGCGGTTCGGTGTTGCAGGTGCTGGACGGGCGCCTGCAGGTGGGTCCCCGTTCGGCCGGCGCCAACCCCGGCCCCGCCTGCTACGGCCGCGGGGGGCCCCTGGCGATCACCGACGCCAACCTGCTCCTGGGCCGGCTGCCGGTGAGCGCCCTGCCGCGGCTGTTCGGTCCGGGCGGCGACCAGCCGGCCGATCGGGGGGTGGTGCTGGAGCGCTTCGAGGCCCTGGCCCGTCAGCTGGGAGTGGCTGGGCCGGAGGCGGCAGCCCAGGGGGCGTTGACGATCGCCATTGAGCGCATGGCCGAGGCGATCCGTCGCATTTCGATCCAGCGGGGTCACGACCTGCGCGGCGCCGTGCTGGTGACCTTCGGCAGCGCCGGCGGCCAGGTGACCTGCCCCCTGGCGGACGCCCTGGGGATCACCCGGGTGCTGCTCCACCCCCTCGCCGGGGTGCTCTCGGCCTACGGCATCGGCCTGGCCCGCCCGTCCCTGTTGCGGGAGCGCACCCTGCGGCAGCCGCTCCAGGAAGCCCTGCGGCCTGGTCTGGAACAGGTGGTCGAGGCCCTGGTTGGGGAGGCGACCGCGGCCCTGCAGGGTTCCGGCGATCTGGCGCCCGACCAGGAGCCGCGCTGGCAGGCCCGTCTGGAGCTGCGCTACCGGGCCAGTGACCAGGGGCTGGAGCTGCCCTGGCCCGCCACCGCTGGAGCCGACCTGCTGGCCGAACTGCGCGCCAGCTTTGAAGCCCGCCATCGCCAGCGCTTCGGTTTTGCGGTGCCGGACGAGCCGCTGATCGTGGAGCGAATTCAAGTGGAGGTGGGCGCCCCGGGCGTCGAGGTGGTGGCCGGCGGCGTAGCGCTGGTGCCGGTCCCCGACGCTCTCTCGCTGCCCGAGCCCGCCGAACAGGTGCCGCTCTGCCTGCCCGAGGGCTCCGGCGTCGGGATGCACTGGCGGCGGGTGCCCCTGTGGCGCCGGGAGCAGCTGACGGCGGGTCAGCGCATCGAGGGGCCGGCCCTGGTGGTGGAGCCCACGGGCACCACGGTGCTGGAGCCCGGCTGGGTCGGCCGGGTGCTGGTGGGGGGCGAACTGCTGCTGGAGCGGCAGCCACCGGCAGCCGCTTCAGCACAGGCCACCACCAGCACAGAGGCCGTGGATCCGGTGCGGCTGGAGCTCTACAACCATCGCTTCAGTGCCATCGCCGAGCAGATGGGCGAACGGCTGCGCCAGTGCAGCCGCTCGGTGAACATCCGCGAACGGCTCGACTTCTCCTGCGCCCTGTTCGATGGGGCGGGCCGGCTGGTGGCCAATGCCCCCCACATCCCCGTGCACCTCGGCTCGATGGGGGACAGCGTCGCCAGCCTGCTGGCCGCGGTGGCCGCCGGCTCGGTGCCGCCGCTGGCGCCCGGCGAGGCCTATGCCACCAACGACCCCTTCGATGGCGGCACCCACCTGCCGGACATCACCGTGATCACACCGGTGTTCCCCCCCGAGGGCGGACCGAAGCCGCTGCTGTTCGTGGCCTGCCGGGGGCACCATGCCGATGTGGGTGGCCTTACTCCTGGCTCGATGCCCCCCTTCAGCCGATCGATCGAGGAGGAGGGGCTGCTGCTGCGCCACGTGCCGCTGCTGCGCCAGTGCCGGTTCGATGCGGTGGCGTGGCGGCAGCTCCTGGCGGCCGGCCGCCACCCGGTGCGCAACCCCGACCAGCTGCTGGCCGACCTCCAGGCCCAGGCGGCCGCCAACCAACTGGGGGTGGACGAACTGCAGCGGCTGCTGGCCCGCGACGGCACCGGCGAGGTCTGCGCCTACGTGGGCCACGTGCTGGCCAACGCCGAGGCGGCCGTGGCCGAGGCGATCGCCGGCCTCACCGGCGGGAGCCACACGGTCGAACTCGACAACGGCAGCCGCATCGTCCTGTCCGTGGGCATCGATCGGGCCAACCGCCGGGCCCGCATCGATTTCAGCGGCACCTCCCCCCAGCAGCAGGGCAACTTCAACGCCCCGCTGGCGATCACCAAGGCGGCGGTGCTCTATGTGTTCCGCTGCCTGGTGGGCCGCCCGATCCCGCTCAACGCCGGCTGCTTCGCGCCCATCGATCTGGTGGTGCCCGAGGGCTGCCTGCTGCACCCGCTGCCGCCGGCGGCGGTGGTGGCCGGCAACGTCGAAACCTCCCAGGCGGTCACCAACGCCCTGTTCGGGGCTCTGGGGGTGATGGCGGCGGCCCAGGGCACGATGAACAACCTCAGCTTCGGCGATGCCCGTTGCCAGTATTACGAGACGATCTGCGGTGGCACCGGGGCCGGCGTGCTGACGGATGGCATTGGTTTCGCCGGAGCCAGCGCGGTGCAGAGCCACATGACGAACTCGCGCCTCACCGACCCGGAGATCCTCGAGGACCGCTTCCCGGTGCGCCTGGAGCGCTTCGCCATTCGCCGCGGCAGCGGCGGCCCCGGCCGTTGGCCTGGGGGCGACGGGGTGGTGCGGCGGCTGCGCTTCCTGACGCCGATGACCGTTGCGATCCTGTCGGGATCCCGGCGGGTGCCTCCCTTCGGCCTGGCGGGGGGTGGCGACGGCGCCATGGGGCGCAACCGGCTGGAGCGGGCCGATGGCCGGCTCGAGGAGCTGGCCGGCTGCGATCAGGTGAGCGTTCAGCCGGGCGACCTGCTGGAGATCGCCACCCCCGGCGGCGGCGGTTTCGGCTTCCCGGGAGCTCCGCCGTGAGCACCGCTCGCCGGGGGGCCGCGGTGGCGGTGCTGCTGCTGGCTGGGGCGGTGGCCGCGCCGGTCGCTCTGGCCCAGGCACCAGCCGTGCTCGCCCCGCCGGAGAACAACGTGCTGCTGGAGGGCGAGCAGCGCTTCCGGCCGCAGTGGTCGGCCCGGGGGCAGGTGGCCGCCCAGGAGCCGTTGGCCTCGGCGGCGGGGGCGGCGATCCTGCGCCAGGGGGGCAACGCCGTGGACGGGGCGGTGGCCACCGCCTTTGCGTTGGCGGTCACCCTGCCCCAGGCCGGGAACCTGGGCGGCGGCGGCTTCCTGTTGCTCTGGCTGCCCGGCCCCTCGCCGGCCCGCGGGCGGGGCTGCCTGGACGGGGCACCCGGTGTCAACCCTGCGGCCGTGCCCGAGCTGGCCATCGGCGGCGGCACGGCGGTGGCGGTGAACTTCCGCGAAACGGCCCCGGCCGCGGCCACGGCCACCCTGTTCCTGGGCCCCGATGGCCAGGTCGACCGGGAGCGCGCCACCCGCAGCCTGCTCAGCACCGCCGTGCCCGGCAGCGTTGCCGGCCTCGCCCTGGCCCAGCGCTGCTACGGCCGCCTGCCCCTGCAGGTGGTGATGGCGCCGGCGATCCGCCTGGCGGCCCAGGGCTTTCCGGTGAGCCGTGAGCTGAGCGATTCGCTGGCCGCCGCCGCCCCGCGCCTGCAGGCCGACCCCGCCTCGCGTCGGCTGTTCCTGCCGCCCCCGCCACCGGGTACGCGGCTGCGCCAGGGCGAGCTGGCGGCCACCCTGCGACGCATCGCCGCCGAGGGGGAGCAGGGCTTCTACGTCGGTCCGGTGGCCGACGCCCTGGTGGCTGCGATGGAGCGGGGCGGAGGCCTGATCACCCATGGCGACCTGCGCGCCTACCGCGCCCGGCTGGTGCGGCCGCTGCGGCGGGAGTTCCGCGGCCATCCGGTGCTCACCATGCCGCCCCCCGGGGGGGGGCTCACCTTGCTGCAGCTGCTGGGGATCCTCGAACCCTTCGACCTGGCGGCCACCGGCCTCAACAGTGCCGCCAGCCTCCATCCCATGGCCGAGGCCATGAACCTGGCCTACCGCGACCGCAATGCCCTGCTGGGGGATCCGGAGCAGGTTCCGGTGCCGGTGGAACGGCTGCTGTCACCGGCCCATCTCGATGCCATGCGTCGCCGCATCGATCGGCAGCGCCACACCCCGGCCCCGGCGCTGGAGGCGGCCGCCGGCCGAGAGGGCCTCAACACCACCCATCTCTCGGTGGCCGACCGGCAGGGCGGCCTGGTGGCCCTCACCACCACCTTGAACTTCCCCTACGGCAACGGCATCAGCGTGCCGGGGATGGGCTTTCTGCTCAACAACGAGATGGACGACTTCACCGCCCGAGCCGGCAGTGCCAACGCCTTCGGCCTGCGCCAGGGGGCGGCCAACGCCATCGCCCCCGGCCGCAGGCCCCTCAGCTCCATGGCGCCAACCCTGGTGTTTCGCCCCGATGGCCGCCCCTGGATCGCCACCGGCAGCCCCGGCGGCAGCCGCATCATCACCACCGTGCTGCAGGTGTTGCTCAACCGCATGGTGCATGGCCTCAACCTGGCCAGCGCCGCGGCCGCGCCCCGGATCCACAGCCAGCTGTGGCCCGATCGGATCGATCTGGAGCAAGGGGTCAGCCCCGACACCCGCCGCCTGCTGGAGGCGATGGGCCACAGCGTCCGCCAGGCCCCGGCCATGGGGGCCGCCAACAGCGTTGAAGTGCTGGACGGTGGCGGCAGCCTGGGGACGGTGGATCCGCGCCGGGCGGAGGGCCCGGCCGTGGCCGAATGAAGCTCAGCCCTGGGGCGCGGCGGGCGGGGTGGCGGTGATCAGGTTGAAGGCGGAGAAGGCCAGGCCGAAGCCGAACAGGGTGCCGATCGCCCAGACGCTGTCGGAAGGCCACTCGGCGATCAGCATTCCCCCGAGCACAACGGTGACGATGCCATCGAGCAGGACCAGGCCCCGGGCCGGCCCGGCGCCGGCGGCGGCGCCCGCCAGCTCCATCACCCCCTCGACGGCCAGCAGGACGCCGATGAACAGGGTCAGGCTCACGGTGCTGGCCACGGGGAAGGCGACCAGGCCGATGCCGCCCACCACGTAGAGCACCCCGGAGATGGCGCGGAACACCTTGCTGCGGGTGTCATCGGCCGATGTCAGCCGCAGCAGCTGGGAGGCGCCCGCCGCGACCGACACCCCACCGAGGGCGATGGTGAGCAGGGTGGCCGAGACAAAGGGAAGCGCCAGACAGAGGACGGCCGCCACGAGCAGCAGGCCGGCGGTGACCCAGCGCAGGGTGGGGGAAGCGGGGACGGACAAGGGCTTGGGGTGGCTGCTGGGAGGTTAGGCCGCTTTGCCAGGGCCGGCCGCCGCTCCTAGCGCGGTGGGCCGTTGAACAGGATGGCCACCACCCGTCGACCATCCGGGGCGATTTTGATCTCGGTTTCCGTGGTGGCCGGCAGCCCCTTGGCCTCCCAGCCGGGGGGGCCTCCGAGGAAGCGGTAGACGAAGCCGTCGGCGTCGCTGCGCACCAGGCAGGGGTTGGTGGCCGCCGAGGTGGTGAACATGCAGTTGGCCGGGGTGTACACCGTCAGCCCGCCGTTGCTGAGCACGGCCGCGTTGCGGGCCAGGTTGAGGGCCCGGATCTCATTGAAGGGGAGGCCCTGGGCCAGGGCCGGGGCCAGGGGGGCCAGCGCCAGCAGCAGCCCAGTGGCGGCGGGAAGGAGGCGGGTCGCGGGCCGGAAGCGGAAGGCCATCGGAGTCCTTGCGGTTGTTTCCAGTATCAAGCCGCCAACCAGATCCGCGTCTCTGAGCCGCAGGGTGCTGCAGAGCCTGGTTCTACCTTGTCGGTTCTGAGTCCACCGCCGCCGTGATCCGACCCCTGGCAGCGCCGGCGACGCCGGACGTTCTGGCGCGCCGGCGGCACCGCTTCTACCGCCGGCTGCTGGTTCTCTGCCTGATGGTGATGCTCAGCCTGGCGTTTCCCCGGACGCTGAGCCTGGTCGGATCGGTGAGCTACCTCCTGATCACGGTCCTCACCACCGTGGAGCTGAGCGGGTGCCTGGCCGGCGGGGTCGGGCGTTCCTGGAGCGACCGCCTGTTCCTGGCGCTGGGATGCATCAACCCCTTCCTCCAGCTGTACTGGCTGCTGACCCCCGTGTCGCGGCGGCTGTCCGGGGTGCCCCTGCTGCTGATCACCACGCTGTTCATCGGCTGGAGCCTGGTGCGGCTGGTGCGGACCCTGGGCCGGGAGCCCCGGGCCACCAGTCCGGTGGTGGTCGGGGCGGTGGCCGGTTACCTGCTGCTCGGCCTCAGTGGTGGCCTGGTGCTGAGCGTGCTGGAGACGATCCAGCCCGGCAGCTTCCTGGCCAACACCGCCGACGGCCAGGCCGCCATCGTGCGCTCCCATCCGGGGGCGAGCGCCCACAGCGTCTGGGAGCTGGATTTCGCACGCATCAACTATTTCGCCTTCGTCAGCCTCACCACCACTGGCTACGGCGACATCACCCCGGCCCGGCCCCCGGCCCGCATGGCCAGCGTGGTGCTGGGGATCGCCGGACCGCTCTACATCGCCGTGATCCTGGGGGTGCTGATCAACCGGTTCAAGGGGGCGGAGGGAGGCTCCTCCGGCGACTGATCCCGGCCCCCTGGCGGCACGGCCCGCTCCAGGCCCACATCCACACCGATGTGCTGGTCGGGCCGGCCGGTGATCAGCAGGGCCGTGCGCTGGCGGGTGGCGATCTGCCACATCCACTTGCTGAACAGGGCGATGCGGTTCTCGGTGTCGGGGATGAAGGCGAGGTGGGCCAGGGCCCAGAGCACCCAGCCCGCCAGTCCGCTCACATGCAGCCCGCGCAGATCGGCCACGGCGTACCAGGGGCCGATCACGGCCATGCTGCCCAGGTCGAACCAGCGGAAGGGCTCGCTGCGGCGCCCTTCGAGGCCGGCCAGGATGTCGCGGGCCACCCAGCCGCCCATCTGCACGGCCGGACCCGCCATGCCCGGCAGCACCCGGCCGTCGCCGGTGTGGGCGTAGTGGCACAGATCCCCCACGGCCCGGATCTCCGGGTGACCCGGCAGCGAGAAGTCGGCCTCCACGTGCAGCCGGCCGCCCCGATCGACGGGGGCGCCGGTCCGTTCCGCCAGCAGCCGGCCCAGACGCGAGGCCCGCACCCCGGCGGTCCAGCAGATCGTGGCCGCCTCCAGGTCGCCGAGGCCATCGCCGCCGGCGTCCGCCTCGCGAGCGGCGGCGTCCGGGGGGAGCTTGAGCAGCACCCGGCCGGGTTCGATCGCCGCCACCATCGTGTTCAGGCGCAGCTCGACGCCGGCCCGCTCCAGGTACGCGGCGGCATCCCGAGACAGGTTGGCGGCCATCGCCGGCAGCACCCGGTCCACCGCATCCAGCAGGATCACCCGGCACTGATCGCGATCGAGCTGTTTGAAGTCCCGGTCCACGGCGCGGTGCATCAGCTCGATCAGGGAGCCCGCTAGTTCGCACCCCGCTGGACCGGCCCCCACCACCACCACCGATTGCAGGAAGCGGCGCCGCTCGGGGTCCCGGGTCTGCTCGGCTTCTTCGAGGGCCATCAGCAGCCGGCGGCGGATCTCATCGGCGTGCTCGAGGATCTTCATCGGCGGCGCCAGGGGCCGCCATTCCTCATGGCCGAAGTAGGTGCTGCCCGAACCGCTGGCCAGGATCAGGTGGTCGTAGCCGTAGCGGTGGTCGTTGAACACCACCTCCTTGGCGTCGGTGTCGATGTCGACCACCTCGCCCAGCAGGATCTGGATGTTGGCGGCCTCCCCCACCATCTGGCGCAGGGGCGAGGCCACGTCGGCCTCGGACACCAGTCCGGAGGCCACCTGGTACAGCAGGGGCTGGAAGAGGTTGAAGTTGCGCTTGTCGATCAGGGTGACGCGCACCGGCTTGCCGGCCAGGGCATTGCAGGCCTTGAGCCCGGCGAAGCCACCCCCCACGACCACCACGTGGGGCCAGGCGCGCATGGCCTCCAGGGGCGGATCCAGCTCGAGGAAAAAGCGTTCCGGGGCCATCGCGCCACATCCTCACGTCATGACCGTAGGCAGCCCGCCATGCCGGGGCGGTAGTGAAGGACGCGGTTTGCGTGGAAGTGCGGACGCAGATCCGGTGGCTGCTAGATTGATAATGATTCCCAAACCCGCCCTCTGACTTGCCAGGTCCCTGCCCCATGGCCTCCGGAGGGGATCAGTGAACCCGTTCCGGAGGTTTTGCCCCATGATCCAGCCCCCATCCCGTCGTCCCCTGCTGGCCCTGGCCGTGGGTCTGTCCGCCCTCCTTCTGGCCTGCCGTCCGGCGGTGGAGTCGGCAGCACCCCAGGCCGGCCGCGCCGATCGCCCCAAGGTGGTGACCACCTTCCTGCCGATCACCCTGTTCACCCGCGCCGTGGCCGGCGACTGCGCCGATGTGACGGCGCTGATCCCCGCCGCCAGCGGCCCCCATGATTTCCAGGCCCGGCCGGGAGATGTGGCGGCCATCCGCAACGCCAGGGTGTTGGTGAAGAACGGCCTGGGCATGGAATCGTTCCTCGACAAGCTGGTGCAGGGCGCCGAAAACCCCGCCCTCAAAGTGATCGACTCCAGTCGCGGCATCGCCACCCTGGAGAACCCGGCGGAGCCCGCCGGGGAGCACGCCGATGGCCATGATCACGGCCACGACCACGGCCCGATCAATCCCCACATCTGGCTCGATCCGGTGCGCGCCGCCCAGCAGGTGGACAACATCCGCGATGGCCTGATCGCCGCCGATCCGGCCTGCGCCGAGGGCTACCGCCGCAATGCCGCCGCCTTCAGCGGCGAGCTGCGCCAGCTGGACAAGGCGTTCGCCGAGCAGCTGGCCCCGTTCCGGGGCAAGACCTTCGTGGTGGTGCACGACTTCGCCCCCTACGTCGCCGAGCGCTACGGACTCAAGGCCGAGTACCTGGTGGATGTGCCGGAGCAGAACCCCTCCCCGGCGGATCTGGCCCGGGTGGCCGAGACGGTGAAGCGCAGCCAGCTGCGGGCCCTGCTCAGCGAACCCCAGGAGGGCAACCGCTCCTTCAACGCCCTGGCCGGGGATCTGGGGATCCGCATCAGCGTCTTCGATCCCCTCGAAACCGGCACCGAAGAGGCCTCCAGGATCCCGGCCACCTACGGCAAGGTCATGACCCGCAATGTCAGCGACCTGGTGAGCGCGTTCCGCTGATGACTTTGCTGGAGCTTGAGAACCTGCGGAACAGATGACGGAGGTCTCCCAGCTCGGCACGGTGATCGGCCAGCCGTTCATGCAACGCGCCCTGCTGGGGGGCTTGCTGACCGGGACCCTGGGCGGTCTGCTGGGCAGTTTCGCGGTGCTGCGCCAGTTGTCGTTCTTCAGCGATGCCCTGGGCCATTCCGCCCTGCTGGGCCTCAACCCCACCCTGGTGCTGATCCCCTTCGCTGTGGTGTTTGCCCTGCTGGTGAGCCTGCGCGCCCAGGTGCTGGTCACCCTGCATGCCGATCTGGCAGGGGCCTTCGGTGTCGGCAACCAGTGGCACCGGATCGCCTTCATCCTGCTGCTCGCCGTGTTGGTGGCCGTGTCGACAAAGGCGGTGGGGCTGCTTGGTTCTGGCCTCACCAACCTGCCCTCGGGCCCTTGCGTGGTGATTGTTCAGTTCTTCGGATTCCTGCTGGCCCTGGCCGCCAGCACGATGCCGGCGCAGGCTTCGGCATCGGAGAGGGCATCGTGATGCTGGAGCGGCAGACCCAGATGGCGGCACACATCCGGTAATTTGGTGGGCCGCAGATTCCAGGCCTGTCTGGCCACCTGGACTGTGCAGAGAAAGGGTTGGCTGGGAGGCCGCAGGCCGGCCTGCTCGCAGCAGGCCCGCAGCACGCCGGCATCAAAACTGGCGTTGTGGGCGGCGATGAATTGCGCCCCCTCCAGACAGGCCGCCAGCTGCGGCCAGAGTTCAGCGAATGTGGGTGCCTGGGCCACCTGAGACCAGCTGATGCCGTGGATGGAGGTGAACAGAAAGGTCCGCCGCGGCGGGCGAATCAAGCGATGCTCGCGGTGCACGATGGTTCGCTGCTCCACCCGCACCAGGGCGATCGAGCAGGCGCTGTCCCGGCCCTGATCCGCCGTCTCGAAATCCAGAGCCACGAAGCAACCCTGCGGAATGGTCCCCAGGCCAGGGCCGATCACTGGCGCCGATGATGGTTGCTTCTGGGGCAGGGCGGCTTCGGCGCTGCGCAGAAAGCGCCGCTCGTCACGGCCCAGGTTGGCGGCACCCCAGCGGCTGCGGTACGTCGACAGTTGCTCATAGCGACGGACGTCCTGCTCCGTCCAGCCCACCGCCCTGAGGGCAGCGCCACGGCTTGGCTCATCCATGGGTCTGACGGGTGGCGTTGGCTCCCACCTGCTTACCAGAGGCCGCGTGCCTACGGGGCGAAGGCCGCACAGGGGGCACCGCCAAAGCGCCTGCGCACACCGCCGCCGTAGGTGTTCCAGGTTCCCCCTCTGACAAAGGGCCTGTTCAGGACCGGATCCCACACAACACCATCGAAAGACTCTGGGCCAGCTGTGAATGTCGAACCGGGAACTCTGCCGGAAGTCCGTGGCTCCGTTTCAGCCGCTCAGGCCTGTCCAGGGGCGAAACACCGGGATAGTTTGATGCAATCCATCGTGCCATTGTTCTCACCCGGCAACGTCATGGAGATGCAAGAAAAACGCCAGTTTCTGATCTCTCGCATCGGGCTCAATGCTCACCCATATGGGCACGTCCTTTGAGATGACGCACCACACGGGCTAGTTCACTTGCCTGACTTCGACGGTCGCCATCTGCAGATGGTTACTGGCCTTGCAGATGACAGAACCCTTGCCGGTACTCCCCTTGTTGGTCTTGCTGGTGAAGGTCCATTGGAAGGTTCGTTGCGCCCCGTCATCCCCTGTTTCGTCAAAGCGGCTGACGCGCTTGTAACTGTCTGGATGAAGCAGTTTGCTGCTGGCAAGTTTCTCGCATTCCGCCTGTTGTTCCGGGCGCCGATCCTTGACGGCCACCTCAGGTGTCGGAGTGGGTAAGAAGGCCAACCTGCCCAGCAGTCCGAGGCTGACGAGAAGGACGAGGCCGGTGCAGCAGAGCACGGCAACGACCCAGCGTTGTTTTCCATGGTTCCGCGTTCGCCGGTTCCGCAGGAACCTGGCCATAGGGCGCGATCGTCGAGCCTGGGTCCTCTGACTTCGGGCTGGGTTGCCTCGCTTTCGTTTCCTCCTGCGGCGCTTCAGCCACGACGTCAGCGGATTGTTCAGGCCAGCCATTCAGATGGCCTGGCGATGGGCGGGCGGACGGACTGCAATGAAAATGGGCTGTTAACCATATCCGCATAGCCTAGCAGCCATCATTCTGAGGGCAGGCCCCTCTTCTCTCCTTTCTGGCGAGAGAAGCTCCGGCGACCCTACTCAGAGCTCGGCGCCACAGAACTTGCAATGGCGGGCATCAGGATCATGCCCGTCCTTCAGGCAGGCACCGCAGACGATCATCGGCTTCGGATCCTCCGGCTGTGGGGTCTGGAACTCGCCGGATCCGGTGGACGTGGCTTCGGCAGGACGCAGCACCTTCAGGCCGATTTCGGCGCTGAGGATGCCGGTGGGCACGGCGATGATGCTGTAGCCGATCAGCATCACCACCGAGGCCATGAAGCGCCCCAGGGGTGTCACCGGCGCCACGTCGCCGTAGCCCACCGTGGTGATGGTGACGCAGGCCCAGTAGATGGCCACCGGGATGCTGCCGAAGCCGTCATTGCCGGCTTCGATCACATACATGAAGGCGCCGATCAGGATCACCAGCGTCACCATGGCCAGCAGGAACACGGTGATCTTGCGGCGGGCGGCGATCAGGGCGCTCCAGAGCAGTTCCGCCTCCTGCAGATAGGCGCCCAGCTTGAGCACCCGGAACACCCGCAGCAGCCGCAGCACCCGCACCACGAGGAACAGTTGTCCGCCACCGATCAACAGGCCCAGGTAGGAAGGCAGGATCGCCAGCAGGTCCACAAGCCCGAAGAAGCTGGTCGCATAGCGCCTTGGCTCGGCCACGAGCAACAGCCGCAACAGATATTCGAGGCTGAACAGCAGGGTGAAGGCCCATTCCAGCCGCAGGAAGGTGCCCGACCAGTGCTGCCGCAGCAGCGGATCGCTCTCCAGCACCACTGCCAGCACGCTCAGGGCGATCGCCAGCATCAGCAGGGCGTCGAAGACCTTGCCGGAGGTTGTTTCCGTCTCGAGGATCGTGCGGCCCAGCCAGGGGCGGCCGGCGAACCGCACCAGCCCCAGGGCAAGGAGGACCAGTCCGGCCAGCAGCAGCGCCACCAGCAGCATGGCTAGCCACTCCCCAGGTAGGAGGCCCGCAGCCCTTCATCGGCCAGCAGGGCGGCGGGGCTGCCTTCCAGGCTGATGCTGCCGCTTTCCAGCACCACGCCGCGATCGGCGATCTCCAGGGCGGCGGTGGCGTTCTGCTCCACCAGCAGCATCGACAGCCCGTCGTCATGCAGGGCCGCCAGGGCGGCCATCACCTCGGCCACCAGTTTCGGCGCCAGGCCCAGGCTGGGCTCATCCAGCAGCAGCAGGCTGGGCCGGCCCATCAGGGCCCGGGCGATCGCCAGCATCTGCTGCTCGCCCCCGGACAGGTTGCCGGCCAGCTGGCGGCGCCGTTCCGCCAGGCGGGGGAACAAATTGTAGCAGCGCTCCAGGTCGGTGGCGATGCCGGCCCGGTCACGCCGCAGCCAGGCCCCCAGTTCCAGGTTGGTGGCCACGGTCTGGCGCGCCAGAACGCGGCGGCCCTCCGGGCAATGGCCGATGCCGAGGCGCACCGTGCGGTGCGTGGGCACCCCCGCCAGGTCGGCGCCGCGCCACAGCACCTGGCCGGCGGCGGCGCCCACGAGCCGGGAGATGGCCCGCAGGGTGGTGCTCTTGCCGGCGCCGTTGGCCCCCAGCAGCGTCACCAGCTCGCCCTCCTGCACCTGCAGATCCAGGCCCCGCAGGGCAGTAAGGGCGCCGTAGCGCACCGTGAGCCGGCGCAGCTCCAGCAGCGGGGCGCTCATCGGCCCTCTCCTCTGGCCTGGCCCTGGCCGCCCAGGTAGGCCTCGATCACCCGCGGATCGGTGCGCACCTCGGCGGGGCTGCCAAGGGCGATCCGTTGGCCGAAGTTGAGCACCGCCAGCCGGTCGCAGAGGCGCATCATCAGCGGCACATGGTGCTCAATGATCAGCACCGTCAGGGCGAAGTGGTCGCGGATCCGGCCGATCAGCTGCCGCAGGTCGTCTTTCTCGGCCGGGTTCATGCCGGCGGCGGGTTCATCCAGCAGCAACAGCTGTGGTGCCGTCGCCAGGGCCCGGGCGATCTCCAGGCGCCGCCGATCGCCATAGGGCAGATCCCCGGCCCGCTGCTCCGCCAGGGCCGCCAGCTCCAGCAGGGTGAGCAGCTCCATCGCCCGGGCCTCCAGCCGCCCCTGGTGGCGGCGGAAGGCGCCGTTGCCCAGCAGGGCCCCCAGCAGGGGGGCGCGGGCGGCGTGGTGCAGGCCCACCAGCACGTTCTCGCGCACCGTCAGGCTCTCGAACAGGCGCAGGTTCTGGAAGGTGCGGGCGATGCCGAGCCGGTTGAGGCCGCTGGCCCCCAGGCCCGTGGTGGGCACACCCCGCCAGAGGCAGCGGCCGCCGCTGGGGGTGGTGAGGCCGGAGATGACGTTGAACAGGGTGGTCTTGCCGGCGCCGTTGGGACCGATCAGGCCGAAGATCTCCCCCTCCTCCAGCTCCAGGCTCACCCGATCGAGGGCCAGGAGGCCGCCGAAGCGGCAGCTGACCGCCTCCACCTGCAGCAGGGGCACCGGGGCGGTGGCGTCGGGGCTCCGGTTCATGGGGCCTGCGGCGCCTGACGGCTCCGGTGGCGGCCCCGGCCCAGCAGGGCGCCCAGTGCCCGCAGCCGCTCCGCTGTCACCAGCCCCTGGGGAAAGAACAGCGGTCCGAGCAGGATCACGGCGCCGAACAGGATCAGGCGCAGGTCCCCCACCGGCCGCAGCAGCTCCGGCAGGGCGGTGAGTGCCAGGCCCCCAATCACTGGCCCCAGCCAGAAGCGCGAACCGCCGAACACCACGAAGGCCAGGGTGGTGATGCTGGCGTCGAAGCTGCCGGCCCGGGCGTTCCAGGAATTGAGAAAGTGGGCGGCCAGTGCTCCGGTGACGCCGGCGAGCACGGCGCTGGCCACGAAGGCGATCAGCTTGGTGCGGGGGGTGTCGATGCCGACGCTGGCGGCTGCCAGTTCGTCGTCGCGGATGGCGGCCATCGCCCGCCCCAGCCGCAGGGCCTCCAGCCGCTGGCACAACCAGCAGGCCAGGGCCAGCAGCGCCAGGGTGAACAGCACGTACCCCTCGGCGTGCGCGAAGGGCTGGGGGATGCCGAAGATGCCCATGGCGCCGCCGGTGAAGGGCAGGTTGAGGTTGAGCACCCGCAGGATCTCCACCAGGGCGATCGTGGCAATGGCCAGGTAGATGCCCCGCAGCCGCAGCACCGGGCCGCCGATCGCCAGGGCGATCAATCCCGCCAGCATCCCGCCCAGCACCATCTCCGCCAGCAGGGCCCATAGCGGTGAGGTGGCGCCGCTGCCGACGAAGGCGGCAACGCCGGTGGAGAGCAGGGCCGCCACATAGCCCCCCACCGCATAGAACCCCGGGGTGGCCAGCGACAGCTGGCCGCAGCCCAGGGGCAGGTACACAGAGAGTGCCAGCAGGGCGCCGAGCAGCATCTGTTCGAGCAGGGCGGCGTCCATGGCCCTCACACCTTGGTGGGCAGGGGCCGGCCCAGCAGCCCCCGGGGCCGCAGCAGCAGCACCAGGAACAGGAAGCCGTAGCTCACGGCGTCCTTGTAACCCGACCAGTCGGCCGGCACGAAAGCTTCTGCCAGGCCGACGATCAGCCCGCCCAGCACCGCCCCCGGCACACTGCCCAGGCCGCCCAGCACCAGCACCGCCAGGCCCTTGAGGCCATAGCCGATGCCGAAGTAGGGGCCGGCGATGCTGACGCTCAACCCCACCAGCCCGCCGGCCACCCCGGCCAGGAAGCCGCTGAGCCCGAAGGCCAGTCGCACCATCGCCGTGCTGTCGATGCCCAGCAGCTGGGCGGTTTCGGGGTCTTCGGCCACCGCCTGCAGCCCCTTGCCGTTGCGGCTGCCCTCCAGCCAGAGGGTGAGCAGGGCCAGGAGCACCACGGCGATGCCCAGCAGCAGGGCCTGCACCGTGCGCACCCGGGCGCCCAGCAGGGAGAACGAGGCCGGCAGGCCGCCGAGGGCGCCGGTGGGGATCGCATAGCTTTCCGCCCCCACCAGCAACTGGATCAGGTTCACCAGGATCACGCCCGCCCCGAGGCTGGTGATCAGGGCCAGCAGCGGATCGGCCCGGCGGCGGCGCAGGGGCCTGAAGGCCACCCGCTCCACCAGCAGGGCCACCAGGGCCGCCCCCAGGCCCGCCAGGGGCAGGGCAGCCCAGAAAGGCAGGGCGAAGGGCAGCTGGACGCCGGCCAGCCATCCGTTGGCCCCCACCGCACCGCCGATCAGCAGGTAGGTGAAGTAGGCCCCCAGGGTGAACACGGCCCCATGGGCGAAGTTGATCACCCCCAGCACCGAGAACACCAGGGTGTAGCCCAGGGCGAACAGCCCATAGACCGCCCCCACCGACAGACCGTTCACCAGGATCTGGAGCAGGTCCACCCCGGCGCTTACTTCAGCAGGGCGAAGCGTCCGCTGCGCCCGCCCGGATCCATGCGCACCTGGGCCACGAAGAACTGGCTCTGGATCACCTCACCCTCGGGGGTGAAACGGATCTCCCCCAGGGGCGTGGCATAGGTGCCGGCCAGGATCTCCTCCATCAGCTGCTGGCGGGTCGCCGCCAGGGGGGCGCCGGCCAGGGGCTGGCGTTTGTCGAGCCGCACCAGGGCTTCGCCGATCACCTGCAGGGCCGTGTAGGCCTGGGCGGTGAGCTGGGGCGGGATGGCGCCGCCCTTGGCGGCCTGGAAGGCCTTCAGGAAGGCCGTGTTGGCGGGGGTGTCCAGTTCGGGGCTGTAGGCCTGGGCGATCAGCAGCCCGTCGCAGTACTTCTGGCAGATCGGGTAGATGTTGGGGGTGTTCATGCCGTTGCCTGCCACGATCAGGCCCCGGTAGCCCAGCTCCCGCAGCTGGCGGATCAGGTTGCCCCCGTCCACCGCCTGCAGGGACAGCACGATCAGGTCGGGATTTTCGCGCAGGGCCGCACTGATCTGATTCTGGAAGTCCTGGTCGTTGAGCTGGGAGCGCTGCACCGTGACCGGCTCGAGGCCCTTCTCCTTGAGGGCCTCCTGGAAAATGGTGGTTTCGGCGGTGCTGTAGGCGTCGTCCTGGGCATAGAACACCGCCGCCCGCTTCAGTCCCGGCTGGATCTTCAGGGCCTGGGCGATGGCCATCGGAGCGATCACCGAGCTCGGGGCGGAGACCCGGCTGATGAAGAAACCGATCTCCGGGATGCCATTGGCGGTGTTGGAGGGTGCCACCACCGGCACACCGCGGCGCTGGGCGATGGGGTCGGCGGAGAAGGCCTGCTGGGAGAGGGTGGGACCGACCAGAGCCAGCACGCCCCGGTTGATCTGCAGGGTGAAGGCCGCATTGGCCCCCGGTTCGTCGCTGCCGCTGTCCTCCAGGGCCAGCTTCAGGGGCCGGCCGTTGATGCCGCCGCTGCCGTTGCGCTGCTTGAGGGCCAGCTCCAGGCCGACCTTCTGGTCCTGGCCGTAGACGTTGGCGTTGCCGGTGAGGGCCAGCACGGCCCCCACCGGTACCCCGCCGGCCACGTCCACGGCCTGGTTGGTGTCATCGGTGCCGCAACCCGCCAGCAGCAGGGCCAGGGACAGCAGGCCCGTTCCGACCCGCTGGAGAGGTCCGACGTTCACGCCAGCGAGTGGAAGACGTCGCGGAAGGCGGCGATGGTCGCGTCGATGTCGGCATCGCTGTGGGCCAGGGAGGTGAAGCCGGCCTCGAAGGCGCTCGGTGCCAGATAGATGCCGCGCTCGAGCATGCCGCGGTGCAGCCGGCCGAAGCGGGCCGTGTCGGCGGCCTTGGCCTGCTCGAAGTTGTGCACCGGCCCTTCGCAGAGGAAGAAGCCGAACATGGCGCTGATGTTGCCGCCGCAGAAGGGGATGCCCGCCTCGGCGGCGGCGGCGCGGATGCCGTCGATGAGGCGGCGGGTGATCGTCTCCAGCCGCTCGTAGCTGCCGGGCTGTTTGAGCAGCTGCAGCGTCTTGATGCCGGCGGTCATGGCCAGGGGATTGCCGCTCAGGGTGCCCGCCTGGTACATCGGCCCGGCTGGCGCCACCATCGCCATGATGTCGGCCCGGCCGCCATAGGCCCCCACCGGCAGACCGCCACCGATCACCTTGCCCATGGTGGTGAGGTCAGGGGTGACCCCGAAGCGGGCCTGGGCGCCGCCGTAGCTGATGCGGAAGCCGGTCATGACTTCGTCGAACACCAGCAGGGCACCGTTCTCCTTGGTGAGTTCCCGCAGTCCCTCGAGGAATCCAGGTTCGGGGGTGATGAAGCCCGCGTTGCCCACCACCGGCTCCAGGATCACCCCGGCGATCTCACCGGGGTTGTTGGCGAACAGCTCCTTGACCGACTCCAGACAGTTGTAGGGAGCGGTGAGGGTGCTGGCCGTGACGGCCCGCGGCACCCCGGGGGAATCGGGCAGGCCGAGGGTGGCCACCCCGGAGCCCGCCTTGACCAGGAACATGTCGGCGTGGCCGTGGTAGCAGCCTTCGAACTTGATCACCTTCTCCCGGCCGGTGAAGGCGCGCATCAGCCGCAGCACCGCCATGCAGGCCTCGGTGCCGGAATTGACGAAGCGCACCATCTCCACCGACGGCACGGCGGCGATCACCAGCTCGGCCAGCTCGTTCTCCAGCACGCAGGGCGCCCCGAAGCTGGTGCCCTTCTCCAGGGCCTGGTGCAGGGCGGCGATCACCTCCGGGTGGCTGTGGCCGCAGATGGCGGGCCCCCAGCTGCCCACGTAATCGATGTAGCGGTTGCCGTCCACGTCCCAGGCGTAGGCGCCCTTGACCCGGTCAAAGACGATGGGTTGCCCCCCCACCGACTTGAACGCCCTCACCGGGGAACTGACGCCGCCGGGCATGAGGGTCTGGGCGGCGGCGAAGATCTCCTCGGATCGGGTGGTGAGGAGAGCAGGGGCCGAGGTGGGCGCTGAAGGGGTGGCCGAACTCAAGGCGGGATCCGCGGAAGGTGGACGCATTCGTTTCCCATCCTGACCCAGCGCAGACCGCCTGGGCCGCCCCGGCCAGAGTTCTTGGTGTGGGCCACGGACGGTGGCCTCCACCCGCCTGGGGCGGGCATGGAAATCGGAATGCAGCACATTGGCCGCAAGATAGGCCGAGTTTGCTAGGTAAATTGGTGAGCAGATGCGTTGAATCTTCCCTAGATATGGGCAGAGAAGAAATAGCACTCCGAGAGTTGCCATGGACCCTCCGGCACCATGCTTTTCTCAGTACGATTGATCCATGGACGAGCCGAAGGGCAAAAGGACGTTGGTGTGACTCACCAGCCTCCCAATGCCCTCTCCGCGGACCTGAATCCCACTTACCTTTTGAGGGAAAATTGAATACATCAACTTGGGCCAAAGTCGCCACATCGGCTGCGGTCGCCATGGTTTCATCAGGAATCCTCTTGAGTCTGGAGCCGGCCAAGGCCGCCGACATTCTCTTTGAGGGAACATTGACCGGGCAGTGCACCATCACTCCGGGCACATCAGGCGATTTTGCTGTCGTCGCCACTGATAACTACACAACCCTGAGCACGGCGAATTCTGGAGGTGCGCCGGCCTTGGTGTCCGCCAGTACCACCACTCCAGGTATTGGGGGCTTGGTAGGGCCCCGTCTCAACTTTGTGGTGCCAGTCGACTTGACGACTCGGGGCACGGGTGCCCCCGTCACGTCGTCGGCCACGGTTGCCGTCGAGGGTGCGACACCTGCCACAAGCACAAGCGCAGCAGCACCTCTGGTGCTTCCATTCGCAGTTGACGCCACGACGATCAACGCCAAGCCAGTCAACCTGTCGTTTGCCGCAGCCACTCCCTGGACCAGTGGTGCCTACAGCGCCACGGTGGTGGTGACATGTCTAGGTGAGACCTGATCGCCGCTTCGGTAGGCGAATCGTTCGTTGAAGGAGTTGTTCTGTGAAAGCCAACCTGTGCGGCAGCAGGCATGCTCGCCGCACGCCTTTTCTGGTTTTCTGCCTGGCTTTCGGCCTGTTGGTTCCCCTTCGGGTCGAGGCCTTCACCATGGGGCCTCTGGAGATGCTGAAGACGTCAGGTCACCTTGATGTCCGAAATGATTCCCAGGACTCGATTCGCGTGCTGTTGCAGGTCTACAAGGTGTCGCGACTGAACGGTCAGGTCAATCCTGCCGCTCAGCCGATGTCCCTGGAAGAAAGTCAGGCTGTGGTCCACTACCGGCCGCGCTCACTGCGGATGGCGGGGTCCTCAAGCCGCGCCATCAACTACAGGATTGTGGATCCACTTCAGCCGTTTTTCATCTGCGGTGAAACACCATCTGGAATGCTGACCTTGCGGGTGTGCTCCTACTGGCGAGGTCCAACAGCCAAACCACCCACCGGATGAGGTCAACCGCAGCGGCGCCATGAACCACTGTTTGTTTTGCTTCCACGGCTGTACCAGCCTCCTGTTTCTCTGCGGGGGGCTGGCCAGTGCCGCAGGCGTCAATTCCCAGCCTGTCGAGTACCAGGAGTTGGTTTATACCCCCCAGTGCACGCTCGTGCTCAGCCAGGGAAGCCTCGCCGTGTCCCGCGACGCCCGCACCATCTCCTCCGATGCCTCCGAATTGGGCGCCGATGGCCGGGTGACGCTGGATGTGTTCGGCAACCCCCAGCCCGGTCAACTTTCGGCCTACAGCAATCTCACAACGGCGGCCCGGGTGCAGGTGGCTTCCCCCACCCTGAGTGGGACCACGATCCCCAGCTCCAGTGAGGTGCGCATCGGCGGGTCGGCCTATGCGCCAACGGCGGAGATCAACATTCCCAACGCTGACGGCACGCTGCAGCTGACGCCTGTGCACGTGAAGTTCACCGCAGCCACTGGATTCAAGGCTGGCAGCTACCTCGCCCGGGCCACCGCCACCTGTTTCGAGCAATGAAACAGATCGCTGTGGCAGCCATGAGGTCCGTGCGTTCTCCAACCCGGCAGACTCTGGTTCTGCTGGTGTTACTCCTCACCAACCAGGCCCCGGCTCTGGCGCTGACCCTGGGGCCGATGCGCCTGGGGAGCAGCCGCGGCCTGGTCCAGATCGCCAACAGCGAACCCCGCCTGATCCGCCTGCGGTTGGGGGTTTACGGCGCCATCGGCAGTGGCTTGGCCCGATCCCCCAGCCTGGTGCCCCTGCCGCTAACTGAATCTGAGACCCTGATCCATCTGCGGCCCACCAGTTTTCGCCTCGGACCCGGGCAATCCCGTGTCGTGTCCTATCGCGTCCTGACTCTCACCCGCCCCTTTTACGTATGTGGCGTCACTCCCGCTGGATTGTTCACCTTGCGCGTCTGTTCGCTCTGGCCGGGGCAGGGACCTGCCTCCTTGTCGCCGGCGCCCCCGCCGGTGCCCAGATCTATCTGAGCCCCAGCCAGGGCAACATGCAGCGCTCCCGGGTGTCCATCGATCTGGGCGGCGGCATCCGCTGCAGCTCCGATGGTGGTTCCGTACCGAGCCTCTCCTTCTCGGCCGGTGCCTATCCCGACCAGTGGGGAGCCGCCAATGAAGTGATCCTGGCGCCCAACGCCGCCAGCAACGTGGGCAATCGCTCCTCCCTGCTGGCCATGCTGAGCATCAACGTACCGCTGGCGAAGACAAGCCAGAGTTTCGACTGCAACGCCCTGCTCAAGGACGCCCAGATCAAGGCCCGCATCGAGAACCTGCGCCAGCTGGTGGATGAGGATGTGATCAGCGAATCCCAGTACCGAAAGGCCCTGCTCAAGCTCTTCGGGCCCCTCAGCGAGGAGCTCGGCGTGCTTGAGCCCGCCCCCACCGCTGGGTCTTCCGTGGTGGTCCCTCCTGCCGCCACCGGCCCCGGTAAGGTCGGCAATAGCCCGGTGCCCGCCCAAGGCGGAGTTCCTTGATCCCCATCGCGTACCCGTGACGCACGATTGGTCCCTCATCGAACGTCGGTTGCGCCGGGTGCTTCCAGCCCGTGCGGTGGTGGCGGCGCCCCAGGAGCTGCTGGCCTACGACTGCGACGGCCTCACCCTGCACCGGGCCCAGCCCCGCCTGGTGGTGCTGCCGGAAACCACCGAGCAGGTGGCCGCCGTGCTGCGGCTCTGCCATGCCGAACGCATTCCCTTCGTGGCCCGGGGCAGCGGCACCGGCCTGTCCGGCGGCGCTCTCGCCGAAACTGAAGCGCTGGTGATCGCCACCACCCGCATGCGCTCGATCCTGGATGTCGATCTGGCCAACCGCCGCATCACCGTGCAGCCCGGGGTGATCAACGGCTGGGTCACCCGGGCGGTGGCCGGCGACGGCTTCTATTACGCCCCGGACCCCTCCAGCCAGGTGGTCTGCTCGATCGGCGGCAACGTGGCCGAGAACTCCGGTGGGGTGCACTGCCTCAAATACGGCGTGACCAGCAACCATGTGCTCGAGATGGAGGTGGTGCTGCCCGACGGCACGGTCACCACCCTCGGCAGCGGCCTGGCCGAAACCCCCGAGCTGGATCTGCGCGGGGTGTTCATCGGCAGCGAAGGCACCCTTGGCATCGCCACCGCCATCACCCTGCGGCTGCTGCGGGCGCCCCAGAGCGTCGCGGTGCTCCTGGCCGATTTCACCGCCATGGAGGCCGCTGGTGAGGCGGTGCGCCTGGTGACGGCGGCCGGCGTGCTGCCGGCGGGGATGGAGATCATGGACAACTTCACGATCAACGCCGTCGACGATCTGTTCGGCCGCGACGAGTACCCCCGCGACGCCGCCGCGGTGCTGCTGATCGAACTGGATGGGCAGGAGCGGGAGGTGACGGCGGCCGTCGAGATCGCCGGTGAGCTCTGCCGCCAGGCCGGTGCCCGCACCATCCGGCGGGCCTCCAGCGAGGCCGATCGGGCCCTGCTGTGGAAGGGCCGCAAGTCCGCCTTCGCCGCCGTCGGCCGCATCACCCCCACCTATTACGTGCAGGACGGCGTCGTGCCCCGCAGCGCCCTGCCCGCGGTGCTGGCGGCGATCGAGGAGCTCAGCCGCCGCTACGACCTGCCGGTGGCCAACGTCTTCCATGCCGGTGACGGCAACCTCCACCCCCTGATCCTTTACGGGGCCGACGAGCCCGGCGTGATCGATCGGGTGCAGGCGCTGGGTGCCGACATCCTGCGCCTCTGCATCGAGGCCGGCGGCAGCATCACCGGCGAGCATGGGGTGGGCAGCGACAAGCGCTGCTACCTCGCATGGATGTTCGCCCCCGACGACCTGGCCACCATGCGGCTGGTGCGCGAGGCCTTTGATCCTGCGGGCCTGGCCAACCCCGGCAAGATCTTCCCGACGCCGCGCAGTTGCGGCGAGTCCTCCCGGACCCAGGCGATGCAAAAGCGAATCACGCTGGAGGCCGTCCTGACCCCCTACAACGCTGAGGCGGAGCCTGAACCGATGGAATCGCTGGCCTCCCTCGACGTGTTCTGAGGGTGTCTCCAGCGGCAGGGATCCCCATGCCCTGGCCCTGCAGCGGCCGATGGCTTACACGGGCTGAGCGACCACCGTCTCCATGCCTTCCAGCAGGTGGTGGGCTTCCACGCTGGCTGCGGCAAGATTGCTGGAGGGTCTTGCGTCCGGGCCCATCGTCTCCCAGGTGCGCGAGAAAGAAGAGATCTTTCCGTAGCTGTTGTCGAGGTAGATGTGTGGGATCCCCATCATCACGCACAGCAGGTGGGCATGGAGCCGATCGGTGACCACCACCTTGCCTTGGGAGAGGAGCCGGCAACCCCGCAGGACCCGTTCTTCGGCGACCTGTGTGTAACGGCGTTGCCGCATCATGAGGAAGAGAGTCAGTGGATCCCAGCCAAGATGTGAAAGTCCAAGCGGCTTCGAAGCGGCAAGAAGTCCATTCCTGATGCGATGCGATCTTGATCCCGGTTGCTTGATCCGTTCCTGAAGTCCGCGCAGCGAATGCAGCTCTTGTTGGAGCCGCGACTCGGGTTCATCCATCCAGTCCTGAACCCGCTGGGATACGGACGGATGGGGTTTGGTTGGAGGCGCGTCGGGGCCTGCTTTTTCTTTATCGCTTCTCAGGAGATAGAGCAGCTCTGTCGACGGCTCGCAGGGTCTCGGCAGACTGCCGAGATACAGGGCCATGTCCGGGCAGAGGTGGAGGCCTGTGCCGTTCAGATGGCCGCAGCGCGCCTGGCTTTCCCGATCCCTCACCAGCAGATGCAGATCGCTGTGGGAGCGACAGACCCTGATCCATTCCTGTTCAGAACTGGCAGACTGAAACAGCACCGACTGGGGAAATTGGATGATCGTGTGCCCTGAATAGCGCCAGATGACGGCCTCTCGATAGCTTTGATTCGATTCCCAAAGATCACCGAGGTTGCCGCCTCCATGGATCAGAATCAGGCAATCGGCAGGTAGCTCCGGTAGGCAGTGCCGTTGGCGTGAAAGCGTGTCGATCCAGATGATCGGGCCTAGCCGATGCGTCCTGAGAAACGCCATTTCTCCGAGCCAGATGGCACTGTCACCCACATTGGCGTGGTCGGGAAAGTCGAAGATGGCGATGGGCCGATGGCGTGGAATCAGCGGCAGCAGGATGGTGTCAATCTGGGCCCCGAGATCCTGCATGGCTGTGGGTGACAAGTGGTGGCTCCTCAGGCGCAACCCATTGTGCGCACAGTCGGCTGCAGCTTTCCGCAGTTCTTGTGCAGCAAAGCGACGCGCTTTGATCCATCAATCCCGCTCGCCTTACAATGGAAGAGATTCGCAAGAACCCTGTCCATGCTTGGTTGGAAGGAGTTTTTGTCCAGTCCGGCCTATCTCATCAACCTGGCCAGACGCCCCGAGCGCTTGCGTGCCTCCCTTGCGGCGCTGGAGGCGGCGGGCTTCTCAGATGTGCGCCGCTGGGAGGCGGTGGATGTCATCTCCCAGGATCAGGCGGCACTGGTTGAGCACCATCACCTGGGTGAGCCGATGGATGTGGATGGATTCCTGACAAAGCAGGGGGCCCAAGGCTGTTTATTGTCCCATCTGGCGGTGATCGAGCATGCCATCAGCGCCGGCCATGAGGTCGTTCATATCTTCGAAGATGACCTTCATTTCCCTTCGTTCTGGCCGTCCCATTCCCAGGCTTTCTTTGAAGCCACTCCTCCGGACTGGATGCTGCTGTTCATGGGGTCTCAGATTGAATTCCAGCACCTGCCTCGCATGAACGCGGCACGGGTGCTGGCCAAGTGCCGCAGAATGATTCCTTCCTTCCCAACCTTTCCGCGTCCCCGTCGCTTGGCCTGCGACATCTTGCAACTGCCGGTGTTCTGCAGCCATGCCTATTCCCTCAGCAGAGCCGGCTGCCTTGCCCTTTACGACTGGCTGACCCGACAGGAGCATCGCTATGCCTATGACTTCATGCTCTATGACGGCATGAGGGGGCATCGGCGGGTGCAGCCGTTGCCATTGACCTGGTATGCCTGGAACAGCATGCGTCTGTTTCCCCAGGCGGAAGAGCGGGGCAGGACGATCAACTGGATCCGGCGAAACACCGGGATGGTGTTTCAGGCTGAGGATCACGGCTCGGACATCATCCAGTGTTGAGTTGTCTGCTTCGAGGTAGGTTCCAGTCCTGCGGATCAGTTGCTTCCCCATTCCATGCTCCAGCCCCTTCGCCTTGCTCTGGCCCTCGGCGTCCTCCTCGGAGCAGCGATCCCCGCCCAGGCCCAGTCCCCGGTCGTCAACCTGGTGGCCAAGAAGGTGATTGAGCGCTATCAGAAATCCACCTGCGACCAGCTCTGGGCCGCCCGCAGTGAGCGCCGTGGATCCCAGGAACAGCGCGTGCTCGACATGCTCAACGACGATCCCCAGATGCGCCAGACCTTCATCGACCAGGTCGCCGGCCCGGTGATGGACAAACTGTTCGTCTGCGGGTTGATCCCCTGAACGACCCGCTCAAACCCCCGCCGTGAGCCACCAGCGCCCCAGGCCCACGGCAGTGGCGGCGCCGATCACGGGCAGGGCTCCGAGGCCGCGTCCCAGCAGCGCCACCGCCGCCAGCAGCACCAGCACGGCGCCGCCATCGAGGCCGCCGGTGGGGGCCAGGGCCGGTCCGGCCAGGTAGAGCGCCAGGCTCAGGATCACCCCCACCACGGCGGCGGTGATGGCGGTGAGCGGGGCACCGATGCGCAGGTCCTCGCGGCTCGCCTCCACCAGGGGACCGCCGGCCAGGATGAACAGGAAGGAGGGAAGGAAGGTGAACCACACCACCACCAGGGCGGCCACCACGCCGGCCGACAGGGTGCCGCTGCCGTTCCAGCCCCCCATGAAGCCCACGAAGGCGACCACCATGATCAGCGGCCCCGGCGTGGTCTCCCCCAGGGCCAGTCCGTCCACCATCTGATCAGCCCCAAGCCAGCCGAAGGTCTCCACCGCCCCCTGGGCCACGTAGGGCAGCACGGCGTAGGCACCTCCGAAGCTGAGCAGGGCCACCTTGGTGAAGAACCGGGCCATGGTGGCCAGTTGGCCGTCCCAGCCGCCTGCCAGGCTCAGCAGGGCCAGGGGCAGGCCGAGGGCCATCCCGCCCCCCAGCAGGGTTAGGGCGAGGCGGCGCCAGTGGAAGCGGGCATGGGAGGGAGTCGGCGTGTCGTCGCCATGCAGGGCGGCACCGGGAGGGGTGGCTCCAGGCACTGCCTTGGCGACGGCCCGCGACGGGGCCTGGAACAGCGTCGGCTGCAGTCGGCCGCCGATCCAGCCCACCACTGCCGTGGCGACGATCAGGGCCGGGTAGGGCACCCGCCCCACGGCCAGGGCCAGGCAGGCCGCCGCCGCGATCAGCACCAGGGCAGGGTTGTGCAGCGTGCGCCGCCCCAGCCGCCAGGCGGCCTGGAGCACGATCCCGAGCACCGCCGGTTTGAGCGCCCAGAACACCGCCGCCAGCACCGGCAGCTGGCCCCAGAGGGCATAGATCGCCGAGAGGCTCAGCAGCACCACCACCGAGGGCAGCAGGAACAGGCCGCCGGCGATCAGGGCGCCGCCCAGGCCGTGCATCAGCCAGCCCAGGTACGTGGCCAGCTGGGTGGCTTCCGGCCCCGGCAGCAGCATGCAGTAGTTTAGCGCGTGCAGGAAACGCCGCTCCGACAGCCAGCGCCGGCGCTCCACCAGTTCGGCGTGCAATAGCCCGATCTGCCCGGCCGGCCCGCCGAAGCTGACCAGCCCCAGCCGCAGCCAGAAGCGGGCGGCCGCGGCGAGGCTGTAGGGATCCTTCAGCACCGACCGGCACCACGAAGGGTCACAACTTAGTCAGGGGGATGTCCCAGGGCGTGGCTGAGCGGATGTGTTCTCACTTACATCTCGCCCTTCGATGGGGCCGCAGGATGAAGAGAAAGAATTGGCGATGGCAGCAAGCGATCGTCCCCCATCAAGCGCCGGCGAAAAGCCCGGAGAAAGAGTTGGCGGATGGAAATTTCAGAAGACGCCGGCGGGGCTCGTCCTCGGGGGTTCTTTCTTCAGTCCGTGGTCGAACTGGCGTGCCTGGATGGTGATGCTGGCCGGTGTTCTTGTCGGCCAGGTGATCGGTTTCTCCCCCCAGTTGTTCGTTGTGATTGCGGCGCTTTGTCTGGTTTGTGGCTGGCTCTTCGATCGATGATCCAGCCCCTCTTTCGCTGACATTTGGCCCGACCTTGGTGCAGGAGAAGGATCTGATCGACCCGGGCTACTGCCATGGCTTCCAGCTGGCCTAAGGGGTGGGGGCGATGGGCGCTCCCGGGGGCTGGCGGTGCACCACCTCTCCGTCCACCAGCAGCACGGCCTCCCCCGCCTGCAACGGCAGCCATTCCTCGTCCGTGGTCAGCGGTTCGGTGCTGACGATCGTCACGACGTCGTCGACGCCTGCCAGCTCGGAGAAGTCGACGCTGAGGTCGTCATCGGCCAGGGTGGCCCGCCCGAAGGGCGACCGGCGTGTGATCCGGTGCAGGCGGCTGCTGGCGTGGGCGAACAGCCAGCTGCCGTTGCTGATCAGGCAGTTGAAGGTGCCCTGATGCTCCAGCCGTCGCGCGGTTTCGACCAGGATGGCGAAGGTGGCGCCCAGATCCTCCGGATCGGCATCAGCGGCGTTCAGCTGCTCCAGGATCCAGCAGAAGGCCACTTCGCTGTCGGTGGATCCCTCCGGCCGAAACAGGTGGGTGCCCGGCAAGGGCCCCAGCAGGTTGCCGTTGTGGGCGAAGACCCATTCGCGCCCGCGCCAGCGGCGATGGAAGGGGTGGCAGTTCTCCAGGGCGACCACCCCCTGGGTGGCCTTGCGGATGTGGGCGATCGAGCAACGGGATCGCAGATCCAGGCTGGCCACCTGGGCGGCGATGGGCGAGAAGGCGGCCGGGGCGTCCTCCCGGTACAGATGCACCCCGCAGCCATCGGGGTCGAAGCTGGCCACCCCCCAGCCGTCCCCGTGGCAGCCGGTGGCGCCCCCCCGGCGGGTGAGGCCATGGAAGGAGAAGCGCATGTCGGTGGGGGTGTTGGCGCTGAGGGCCAGCAGTTCACACATCACCCAAGGTCCACCGACGCTCCCATCTTCCCCGCCGGGGTCAGCGGGAGCTGCTGAACAGCTGATCCCAGACCCCGTTCCTGATGAAGAAGGTGTCGTTGATCTGCTTCCAGCCGCCGAAGTCGCCGGCCGTGAACAGCTGCTTCACCGGAGCGAAACGGCCCTTCACCCGGCTCCAGACCCCCGGGCTGACCGGACGGAAGCCCTCCTCGGCGAAGATCTCCTGGGCCGTCTCACTCTGGAGGTAGGTGGCCAGGGCTTCGGCGGCCTTGCGGGTGCCCTTGCGGTCCACGTTGCGGTCGACGACGGTCACCGGGCCCTCGATGCGGATGTTGACCTCGGGCACGATGAAGGGTGTCTTGAGGTCGCCGCTGCGCTTGGCCAGGATCGCCTCGTTCTCGTAGTTGAGCAGCACGTCACCCTGGCCGCGCTTGAGAAACACGTCACTGGCCTCGCGGGCATCCTTGGGCAGATTGTCCACGTTGCGGTAGACCGAACTGACGTAGGCCTTGGCCTGGGCTTCGTTCCCGCCGGTCTGGCTGATCGAGCCCCAAAGCCCCAGGAAGTTCCAGCGGGCGCCACCGGAGGTCTTGGGATTGGCCGTCACCACGGTGACGCCCGGCTTGGCCAGGTCGGCCCAGGTCCGGACCCCTTTGGGGTTGCCGTCGCGGGTCACGAAGGCCACCACCGAGTGGGTGATGATCGCGTCGCCGGGCAGGTCCTTCTCCCACCCCGGTTGTACCAGCCCCGCTTCCTGGAGTTTGAGCACGTCTCCGGCCAGGGCGAGGGTGGCCACGTCGGCATCCAGGCCGTCGATGATCGCCCGGGTCTGGGAGCCGGAGCCGCCGTAGCTGGTCTTCACGGAAATCGCCTGGCCGGTTCTGGCCTTCCAGTCGGCTTCGAACTTGGGCAGGATCCGGTCGTAGGCCCCCTTGGTCACGGCGTAGCTCACCAGCAGCAGTTCCTGGGGAGCGCCCCCTGCATCGGCAGCGGCGCCGCTGCTGCCGCCTCCCTCGGGCCGGGGGCGGCAGCCGGTGAGGGCCAGGCCCCCCAGCAGGAGGCCGGTGATGGCGAGGGGGGCGGCGGAACGGGCGAAGCGGGAAACCACGGTTTTCTGATCGACAATCCGGCAGAGCATACACCGGTATCCCGATCGGCTATCCAGCATCCCCTGCGCCCCCTGGTCCGCCTCCCCCGGCCTGTTCCGCCCCGCTCAGGGGGCTGCTCCTGGATCAGCGGGACTTGGAGAAGATCGAATCCCAGAGCCCTCCCTTGCCGAAGAAGCGCTTGTTGATGGTGTCCCAGCCGCCGAAGTCCCTGGCGGTGAACAGCTTCGAGACCGGAGCGAATCGGGATCTCGTTTCGGCCTTGACCTTGGCGTTGACGGGTCGGAAGCCCTCCTCGGCAAAGGCCCGCTGGGCCGGTTCGCTGTAAAGGTATTTGGCGAAGGCTTCGGCCACCCGGCGGGTTCCCTTGCGGTCCACGTTCTTGTCGACCACGGCGATCGGCCCCTCGATCAGGATGTTGGTGGTGGGCACGATGTAGGGGGTTTTCCAGGTGCCGCTCTTCCTGGCGAGGATCGCCTCGTTCTCGTAGTTGAGCAGCACATCACCCTGGTTGCGTTTTACGAAAACGTCGGTCGCCTCACGGGCATCCTTCGGCAGGGTGTCCACATTGCGATACACGTTCGTCACGAAGGCGCGGGCCTTGGCCTCATTGCCGCCGGTCTCCGTCACCGAGCCCCAGAGGCCCAGGACGTTCCAGCGGGCGCCGCCGGAGGTCTTGGGATTGGCGGTGATCACCTCCACATTCTTGTTGTCGAGATCGTTCCAGCTGCGGATCTTCTTCGGGTTGCCGGGTCGCACGAAGAAGGCGACCACCGAGTTGGTGATGATGCTGTTGTTGGGGTTCTCTTTCTCCCAGCCCGGACGGATCAGGCCCGCCTCCTGGAGCTTGAGAGTGTCGGCCGCCAGGGCCAGGCCCACCACATCGGCCGCCAGGCCGTCGATCACCGCCCGGGTCTGGGAACCGGAGCCGCCGTAGCTGGTGCGGATGACGACGCTCTGGCCGGTCCGCTTCTTCCAGTCGGCCGTGAACCGGGGAATGATCCTGTCGTAAGCCGCCTTGGTGACGGCGTAGGACACCAGCAGCAGTTCCTGGTTTTTCGCCGGTTGCTGGGCCTGGACGTTCAGGGGCAGCAGGGTGCCGGAACCCCCCAGGGCGACGGCGACGGCCAGGGGGGCGGCCACCAGGCCGGGATGCCACGGGCGGCGACCGGCTGGCGGGACCGGCGAGGAGACGGAATGAAGCACGGTTATCCGATGGGTGAACTGGCGAAAGCTATCCGTCGGGCCGGCGCGGCGATGTAGGGCGGGCTACACGACCCAGGCGCCTGGCCGGCGGCTGGCCCGGGGGTGGTGGCTGGTGGCTGCCACAATCCCCGTAAACCGACCGGGGAATCCCTTGGCCTTCAGCGCGAAAACCGGCTACGGCCTCGTCTCGCTCATCGAGCTGGCCGCCATCCATTCCCGCGGCGGGGTGCTGCAGGTGGCGGAGATCGCCCAGCGCCAGGGCATCCCCGACCGCTATCTGGAGCAGATGCTCGCCAGCTTGAGGCGGGGCCAGATCCTGCGCAGCATCCGCGGTCCGAAGGGGGGCTACCAACTGGCCCGGCCGCCGGCGGAGATTCGTGTCGACGCCATCGTCAGCTGCCTGGAGGGGGATGTGCCCCCCCGTTCCGCTGGCGAGGGGGCCACGCCCGAATTCGAAGTGCTGGGCCGGCTGGAGCAGCGACTGGAGGAGGCCCGTCTGGGGATTCTTTCGGGCACCACCCTGCAGGACCTGCTGGACCAGCGGGATCACCTGGCCCAGGCCCAGGCGATGTACTTCATCTGAGCGGCCCGAGGCGGACCGTTAAATAGACCACATCACCGATGGGGAATGTGAGGTATGGTGCTGGGGTCCCCGCAGGCTCCCCATGTGCTGTTGTCGGCGAATGCCTGTCGCCAGCCGATGGCTGGCCGTCCGCTCTGCCCTGAACCCCCCTGCCCCTTCGCTTTCCGCCTGCGGCCATGACCACCTCACGCCCACCCCAGGCCCTCCGCCTCACGCTCCTGCCCCATGACGTCCTGCCCGATGGGCTGCACTGGAAGATCCAGGACGGCTACATCCGGACCGCCTCCCACGACGAGGAAGGGGAGTCCTTCACCCTCGGCCTCTGGGGCACGGGTGACTGGGTGACCAACGCCTATTCCACCCTGAGTCCGGTGGAGATCCAGTGCCTCTCCACGGTGGTGGTGGAGCAGGGCCATCCCAGTGAGGCCGAGATCCTGGCCTTCCTGCATCACCAGATCCGCAACACCGAGGAACTGTTCGAAATCAACCGGGTCCGCGGCGCCGACTCACGGCTGCTGCGGCTGCTGCGCTGGATCGGCCTCCGCTTCGGGCAGGTGAGCAGCCGCGGCTACCGCCTCTCTCTTCGGGACATGAACCTCACCCATCAGGCCCTGGGGGAGATCTGCGGCCTCACCCGGGTGACGGTCACCAAGACCCTCAACCATTTCAAGCGCCTCGGCCTGCTGCATCAGGTGAGCGACACCGACCTGATGGTCAGCATCCCCTGAGCGCGCCGACGCGTTTCAGCCCCACAGTTTTCAACAACCATCCTTTTCATCAACACCCACCGCCATGGCCGCCCAGTACTTCCGCTCCAGGCTCAATGAGCCCCAGCCCCAGCGCTTCACCCTCGTCTTCCGCAACGGTGAGCTGCTGCGCCACCAGGATCCCCTGGCCGTGGCCCAGTACCTCGCCGATGCCCGCCTGGCGGAGGTTCATTCCGAACCTCCGCGGCGCCGCGCCGCTGCCGCCCAGATCGACTGATCAGATCGAATAGTCCGGCTGAAAAGCGTGGGCCTGGCGGCTGATCACATGCAGTCGGTCGCCGGGCTTCAGATGGGCGACGTCCACCTCTTCCCGGGGGAACTGGGCCACCACCACCTCTTCCGTATCGAGCACCAGTTCCGCCTGCAGGTCGCGGCCCATGTGGGTGAGGCGCCGCAGGCGGGCCGGCACGGTGCCCGGCTGGGGGGTGGCATGCACCTGCACGTGGTGGGGGCGCACGAAGATCCGGCCGTCCGCCGGCAGCGGCGGGACCGCATCGCGCCGCACGGGCAGGGAGCCGCTGGGCAGCTCGTTGACGGCGCCCACGAAGCTCATCACGAACGGGGAGGCGGGATGGTCGTAGATCTCCGCCGGGGAACCGATCTGCTCCACCCGGCCTTCGTTCATGACCACGATCCGGTCGGCCACCTCCATGGCCTCCTCCTGGTCGTGGGTGACGATCACGGTGGTGACGTGCATCTCGTCGTGGAGGTTGCGCAGCCAGGCGCGCAGTTCCTTGCGCACCTTGGCATCGAGGGCGCTGAAGGGTTCGTCGAGCAGCAGCACCCGGGGCTGCACCGC
>JAESGA010000045.1_pt1 | contig 123290 bp, 139 predicted proteins | sample 9269521 | NCBI WGS metagenome assembly JAESGA01 (sample SAMN14514842, study PRJNA621658) | algae metagenome | isolation source: Aphanothece saxicola GSE-SYN-MK-01-06B and co-occurring heterotrophs from... | place: USA: Grand Staircase Escalante National Monument, Utah | collected 2006-04-15 | reverse complement strand
CGCTACCACGCCCAGCGTCACCACGGCCCCGCCCAGCTTGAAGCTGATCCCGAAGATGTGCAGCCAAGGCGTCATGGCGGTTAGGTCCGCCTCTCGTAAGGTGGCGTTCTCTGAATAGATCAAACAGATCGCCATGATGATGTTCCAGGTGCCCAGCGTCACGATGAAGGGCGGCAATCTCAGGCGCGATACCAGGTAACCGTTCAGCGCCCCGCCCCCGCCTGCGATCAGGAACCCGGCCAGAATGGCCACCATCGCAGGCATCTCATAGGCCAGCACGAAATTGCCCATGATCACAAAGGCAAACACCATCAGCACCCCGATCGACAGGTCGATCCCCGCGGTCAGCACCACAAGCGTCTGCGCGGCGGCCAGAATGCCCACCACCGCGACCTGCTGCATGATCAGCGTCAGGGTCGATGTGGAAAAGAAACGCTCACCCCGCGCGAAACCGAAGATGACGATCAGTGCCACTAGCACGATCATCGGCACAGCGGCGGGATTGGAATGCAGGAAATGCTGCAACCTCCGCAAACCGCTTGTCGGCTCTTCGAAATGCGCGACGGTCGCCGCGCTTTGATCAAGAACCTTTTCGAATTCCTGTGGCTGGCTCATCTGTCACCCCCCTGAAATACCCGAATCTGCCCTAAGCACGGGCTTTGCCTGTGCGAAGGGCGGCCCTGATCGAGAGCCGCCCTCGTTTTCTCCCTATCGGGATCATGCGGGGGGATCGCCCCCCGCACAAGCGTCAGATCAGCCCCAGCACAGTTCCGTGCCTTTGGTGGTGTCGATCGACGTCACGCCTTCGGCGGGCTTGTCGGTGATCAGCGCCACGCCGGTGTCGAAGAACGCCTTGCCCGGGGTCGGAGCAGGCTTCTCGCCGGTGTCAGCCCACTTCTTGATGGCTTCCACGCCCAGCGCCGCCATCATCAGCGGGTACTGCTGCGAGGTTGCACCGATCACGCCGTCCTTGACCGAGGCAACGCCCGGGCAGCCGCCGTCAACCGACACGATCAGCACGTCGTTTTCCTTGCCCAGAGCTTTCAGCGCCTGATAGGCGCCCACAGCGGCGGGTTCGTTGATCGTGTGGATCACGTTGATGTCGGGATCGCGCTGCAGAAGGTTCTCCATCGCCTTGCGGCCGCCTTCTTCGTTGCCGTTGGTCACGTCATGGCCAACGATGCGCGGATCGGTTTCGTCGCCGATGTCGTTCGGGTCGGCCACGTCGATGCCGAAGCCCATCATGAAGCCCTGATTACGCAGGACGTCCACGGTCGGTTCCGACGGGGTCAGGTTCAGGAAGCCGATTTTGGCATTGGCGGCTTCTGCGCCCAGCGTCGCAGCAGCCCATGCACCGATCAGCTTGCCGGCTTCCAGGTTGTCGGTCGCGAAGGTCGCGTCAGCGGCGTCAGCCGGATCAAGCGGGGTGTCCAGCGCGATGACGACCATACCGGCCTCTTGCGCCTTTTTCACCGAATCCACGATCGCCTTGGTGTCCGAAGCAGCGATCAGGATGCCCTTGGCGCCGTCAGCGATGCAGCTTTCGATAGCAGCAACTTGGCTGTCATGGTCGCCGTCAACCTTGCCGGCGTAGGACTTCAGCGAAACGCCCAGCTCGGCGGCCTTCGCTTCGGCACCTTCCTTCATCTTCACGAAGAAGGGGTTGGTGTCGGTCTTGGTGATCAGGCAGGCCGCAACGTCCTGCGCCATGACCGGAGCAGCCGAAAGCAGCGCAAGCGTAGCAGCGCCCGCAAGGGCTTTTGCTTTGAATTTCATTGATTTTCCTCCCAAGAAAATCCGGGGGTATCCCCCCTCATGTGATGTGCCGTGAGGGGTACACCCCCCCTTGCGACGTGGGACAAGAAAGCTGATTCCCCGGCTTGCGTCAAGTTAATTAAATCACTCTGAATTATTATTGACAGGGCGCCGATTCCCCGCGCATCCTTGCCTCAAAACCGGGCAAAACGCCCGGAGCGGGAGGAGACGTGCGACCATTGGCCGAGACGATGTCGGATCGTCACGCCCCCGAAGCCGCTGGCTTTCGGGGGTCGAACCAGTCCGGCATGCGCGCCCATAACGAAAGGCTGGTGCTGTCGATCCTGCGCCAGCAGGGGCCGTTGGCCAAGTCCGATCTGGCACGCATCACCGGCCTGTCGGTGCAGACCGTATCCGTCATCATGCGCAGTCTGGAACAGGATGGGCTCTTGCTGCGCGGCGAACCGATCCGGGGCCGCATCGGCCAGCCATCGGTGCCAATGTCACTGGATGCCGAGGGCGCCTTCTTTCTGGGGCTGAAGATCGGCCGTCGGTCAGCCGATCTGATGCTGGTCGATTTTCTGGGCCGCGTCCGTTGCACCCGCCGCCGCATCTATCGCTATCCCACGCCAAGCGGCGTTGTGGCCTTTGTCCGCGAAGCCCTGCCCGCCGTGATGGAAAGCCTGCCCAGCGCCCAACGCGACCGGGTGGGCGGCATGGGCATCGCCATGCCGTTCCAGCTTTGGAACTGGGTCCGCTATATCGGTGCGCCGCAGACCGAAATGGATGCATGGCGAGACCATGACATCGCGGGCGAAATTGCCGCCATCACCGGCATTGCCGTGCATATTCAGAACGACGCCACCGCCGCCTGCGGCGCGGAACTGGTCTTTGGAACAGGCGAAAAGCCCAAAGATTTCCTTTACGTCTATTTCGGCACTTTCATCGGCGGTGGACTGGTTCTGAACGGTCAGTTGTTCACCGGGCGCACCGGCAATGCAGGCGGGATCGGCCCCCTGCCGGTGCCCGGACCAGACGGCACCCTACAGCGTTTGTTCGACGTGGCCTCTATGTCGCGCCTTGCCGAACTGATGGAAGCCGCGGGCGAAAGCAGCGATCATCTGTGGGAACAGCATGTGGAGTGGCGAGTGTCGCCCGACATTCTGGATGACTGGATCGGCCATGCCGCCGAGGGGCTGGCCTATGCCACGCTCTCTGCCGCCGCGCTGGTGGAGCTTGAGGCCGTGATGATCGACGGCTGGATGCCCACCGATGTGCGCGCCGAAATCACCCGCCGCACCCATGCCGCGCTGTCGCGCCTTGATCTGTCGGGCGTGGAACAGCCGCAGGTTCGCGAAGGCACGGTCGGGGCCGAGGCGCGGGCCTTGGGGGCCGCCGCCATTCCGCTGGCGCAGCGCTATCTGATCGACCCCGCCACCGCGCAGGGCTGATCCGGGCCTGCATCACGGGCCGACAAACCCGGACAAGCGGCGCACAATCCATCGCAGATCCGGCCCCAACCTGCGTTTTTGCTGCAACAGCGTCTTGATCTGATCGAACATTTTGCACAGATGGGGGATGTCCGTGCCAAAGGTGGCCTAATCTTTGAACGGTTCCTGTCGAAGAGGAGTTTGCGTCGCGGACCCGACGCTAAGGGAGTGAATTTTCTCGATGACCCTAGCGTTGATTGCCGCCCTGCCTTTCCTCGGCGCTCTGTTGCCGGGCCTTTTGATCCGTTCCGGTCGCACCGCCTGTGCCACCGTCACGGGATCGGTCACCGCACTTGCGCTGGTTCTGCTGGCCATGCAGGCCCCCGCTGTGCTGCGGGGCGAGGTGGTACAAACCCGCATCGACTGGATCCCGTCGCTGGGCCTGAACGTGAACTTCATGCTCGATGGGCTCGGTCTGCTGTTCGCCGGGCTGATCCTTGGCATCGGCCTGCTGATCATCCTCTACGCCCGTTTCTACCTGTCCAAGAACGATCCGATGGGGGTGTTCTACACCTATCTGATGTTGTTTCAGGGCGCGATGGTGGGGATCGTCCTGTCCGACAACATCCTGATGTTGCTGATCTTCTGGGAGCTGACATCGCTGTCATCCTTCCTGCTGATCGGGTTCTGGAAACACCTGCCCGAAGGGCGGCAGGGCGCGCGGATGGCGCTGGCGGTTACCGGTGGCGGTGGGCTGGCGCTGATTGGGGGCATGCTGATCCTTGGCAATATCGCGGGCAGCTATGACCTGTCGGTGATCCTCACGCAGAAAGAGGTTATTCAGGCCTCCGACTGGTATCTGCCTGCGTTGATCCTGATCCTGTTGGGCTGTTTCACCAAATCCGCGCAATTCCCGTTCCATTTCTGGCTTCCGCACGCCATGGCCGCACCCACGCCGGTGTCGGCCTATCTGCATTCGGCCACCATGGTGAAGGCAGGGATCTTCCTGATGGCGCGGCTTTGGCCGGTGCTCGCGGGGACGCCGGAATGGTTCTGGATCGTCACCTCGGCGGGCCTGATCACCATGCTGCTGGGCGCCAAGATCGCCTTCTTCAAGGATGACCTGAAGGCATTGCTGGCCTTTTCCACCGTCAGCCATCTTGGCCTGATCACAATGCTACTGGGCATGGGCACTGCCAAGGCCGCAACCGTGGCGGTGTTTCACATCATCAACCATGCCACATTCAAGGCCGCGCTCTTCATGACCGCCGGGATCGTGGACCATGAAACCCATACCCGCGACCTGAAACGCCTTGGCGGCCTGCGCCATCTGATGCCGATCACCTTTACCATTGCAGGCATCGCCGCGCTGTCCATGGCGGGCATTGCGCCTTTCAACGGCTTCCTGTCCAAGGAAATGATGCTGGAAGAGGCCGCGCATACCGTGCTTGGCCCGGCTTGGCTGCTGCCGCTGCTGGCAACGGCAGGAGCGCTCTTCTCCGTCGCCTACAGCTTCCGCTTTCTGGCTCATGCCTTCCTTGGCCCCAAGCGCGATGATTACCCGCACAATCCCCATGATCCGGGCTTTGGTCTCTGGGCCGCGCCAGCCTTTCTTGCCGTGCTGGTCATCGTGATCGGCCTTATCCCCATGACCAGCGCCGCCTGGCTGGTAGACGTGGCGGCCAGCGCCGTGACAGGGGCCGAGGCCGAGGTGCATATCAAGCATTGGCATGGCCTCTATTCCCCCGCGCTGTGGATGTCGCTGGCGGCGGTGGGCGGTGGCTTTGCGCTGCTGGGTGCATTCCGCCCGCTGCGCGCGCTCTGGGATGCCACCCCCCGGCCCGAGGCAAAGGTGATCTTCGACGCGATCATCGAACCGCTTGCCGAAATTTCGCGTGTGGTCACGCAAGCCTTGCATAACGGATCGCTCACCCGCGCGGTCGCCATCGGCACCGTGGCGATCACCGCCACCTCGCTTTGGGCCTTTGTGGGCGGAGCCTATACCCCCGGCACCCGCTCCATGATGCCGCTGACCACCGTTCCGCTGATCGGCTGGGCGCTGTTGATGTGCGCCGTGCTGGGCGTCGTTTTCACCCATCGCAACCGCCTGATGTCCCTGATCCTGATCGGAATCATCGGGCTGATCATTTCGCTCGGCTTTGCATGGCTTTCCGCACCCGACCTCGCGCTCACCCAGATCACGGTCGAGGTGGTGACCGTTGTCTTCATGTTGCTGGCGCTGAACTTCCTGCCCAAGGAAACGCCGCGCGAAAGCAGCGTCCTGCGCCGGGGCCGCGATGCGGTGGTGGCCATCGCGGCGGGCGCGGGCATCGGCGGGCTGGCCTATGCGATCATGACCCGCGACTTCGCCTTCCCGTCGATTTCGGCCTATCACCTTGCGCAGTCGAAACCCGGCGCGGGCGGGACGAACGCGGTGAACACGATCATCGTGGATTTCCGGGGCTATGATACCTTTGGCGAGATCATCGTTCTAGGGATCGCCGCGCTGCTGATCTATGCGCTGGTCGAGGCGCTGCTGAAACCCGGCACGGCCAATGACCGGCTGCTTGCCATGACATTGCGCCCCGATCGCGCGGGCGACCGACATCCGCTTTTGATGGTGATGGCGACGCGCTTCTTGTTGCCGGTGGCGATGATGATCGGGGTATTCCTCTACTTGCGGGGCCACAACTTGCCCGGCGGCGGCTTTGTCGCGGGGCTGGTCTTCGCCATTGCCACGGTCATGCAATACATGGCCTCCGGCCTTGCCTGGACCGAGGCGCGCCAGCGCATCGAATACCACGCGCTGATCGCGGCGGGCGTTCTGGTCGCCGCCGCTGCCGGGGTGGGATCGTGGCTCTTCGGCGCGAGCTTCCTGTCGTCGAGCTACACCTATGTGCACCTCTGGCCGCTGGAGGAGTTTGAACTTGCCACAGCCGCGATCTTCGATCTGGGCGTATTCCTCTGCGTCTTGGGCGCGGTGCTTCTGGCGCTGAATTCGCTCAGCCGGATGGCCCGCCGAGCGGGGGAAACGGTCAGCGCCGATCCCTATTCCGTCGACCGCCCGGAAGGAGGGAACTGACATGGAAGCCCTGATCGCCATGGCCATCGGCACCCTCACCGCAGGCGGTGTCTATCTGATGCTGCGCCAGCGCACCTTTCCGGTCATCATCGGGCTGACGCTGCTGTCCTATGCCGTCAACGTCTTCATTTTTGCGGCGGGGCGCATTGTCCCAGACCTGCCTGCCATTATCGCCAAGGATGCCGCTGGCTATACCGACCCGCTGCCGCAGGCGCTGGTGCTGACGGCCATCGTGATTTCCTTCGGGATGACGGCGGTGATCGTTCTGATGTCGCTGGGGGCCTGGCTGGAATCCGGGCATGACAAGGTCGACATGGACGAAGACGAAGGGGAGGCGGGCAAATGATGGATCATTGGATCATCGCCCCCGTCGCCCTGCCGGCGATCCTGGCGCCGCTCATCGTGCTGATCATGCGCAACGACCTGACGCTGCAGCGCATCTTTGCGGTTGGCGGGACGCTGGCCATGCTTGCGATTTCCATAGCCCTGCTCTGGTCAACCAGCCACAACCCGCCCGAGGCTTATTTCCTGGGCAACTGGCCCGCGCCGTTCGGCATCGTGCTGATGCTGGACCGACTGTCAGGCATGATGCTGCTGCTGACAGCGGTGCTGGCGCTGGCCGTGCAACTTTACGCCATCTCGACCGATTGGGATGCGCGCGGGCGGCATTTCCACGCGCTGTTCCTGTTTCAGATGATGGGCATTAACGGTGCGTTCCTGACGGCGGATGCCTTCAACCTGTTCGTATTCTTCGAGGTGCTTCTGATCGCGTCCTACGGGCTGATGATCCATGGCTCAGGCAAGGATCGGCTGCGCGCGGGCGTGCAATACATCGCCTTCAACCTGATCGCCTCGACCCTGTTCCTGTTCGCGCTGGCCACGATCTATGCGGTGACCGGGACACTCAACATGGCCGACATCGCGGTGAAGGTCGCTGCCTTGCCCGAAGGCGAGGTCGGGCTGATCCGCGTGGCCGCCATCCTGATGCTGTCGGTCTTTGCCATCAAAGGCGCGCTGGTGCCGCTGCAATTCTGGCTGCCCGGCACCTATGCCAACGCGCCGGGCCCGATCGCCGCGCTGTTCGCCATCATGACCAAGGTCGGTGCCTATGCCATCCTGCGGACCAGTACCCTGATCTTCCCGCCGGAAGCGGCGGCGATCGGCAGCATGGTGGCCGATCTGATGCTGCCCGCCGCATTGGTGACGCTGGCCGTCGGGTCTATCGGCATTCTTGGGGCCACCACCCTGCCGCGTCTGGCTGCCTTTGCCGGGATCGCGTCTATGGGCACGCTGTTCACAGCATTCTCGGCCTTTACCCCGCAGGCCACGTCGGCGGGGCTGTATTACCTGCTGCACTCCACCCTTGCCACAGCGGCCATCTTCCTGATCGCTGACATGGTCAGCGACCGGCGCGGCAATGGGGCGCTGACGGCCCAGCCCCGCATCGCTCAGCAAGGCCTGATCGCAGCCTTCTTCTTTGCCAATGCCATCGCGCTGGCGGGGATGCCGCCACTGTCGGGCTTCATCGGCAAGCTGCTGGTCATGGATGCGCTGCGCGACAACCTTGCCCTGATCTGGACGGTGATCCTTGTCTCTTCCTTCCTGATGGTGCTGGGCTTTGCCCGCGCGGGTTCGGTGCTGTTCTGGAAATCCCACGCCACGGGCGAGGCCGAGGCCACCGATCACAAGGCCGAGCCGCTGGCCTTTGTCGCCACGGGCGGTTTGCTGGCGGGACTGGTCCTTCTGACGGTCTTTGCTGGCCCTCTCATGGATTGGTTGGATATCACCGCCGCAGCCCTGCATGCGCCCGATGCCTATATCGTGGCCAACCAGTTGCCAGAGGGGAACTGACATGCTCCGCCGCCTCTATCCTCATCCCTACCTGTCGCTCTTCCTGGTGCTGACATGGTTCCTGCTGGTCAATGAATGGAAGATCGGCAGCCTTGTCATGGCCATCTTCCTTGCCACCGTCATCCCGCTGATCACCGCGCCCTATTGGCCCCATAGCCCCCGGCTGAACAGCATGCGCGCCCTGCTGTCTTATGTGGCGCTGGTGGTCTGGGACGTGATCATCGCCAATATCCAGGTCGCCAAGATCGTGCTCTTTATGCCGAGCGACAAGATCCAGTCCGCCTGGGTGCGCGTGCCGATCGAGTTGAGATCACCTGAGGCGATCGCCTTGCTTGCGGGGACCATCACCATGACCCCCGGCACGGTGACCGCTGACATGTCGGCCTGCGGGCGGGTGCTGCTGATCCATTCCCTGCACGCCCCCGACCCCGACGCCATCCGCGACGACATCAAGTCGCGCTATGAAACCCGGCTGAAGAGGATCTTTGAATGATCACCTATGCCCTTGGCTTCGCCCTTGTATGCTTCGGCCTTGGCCTGATCCTGAACCTGTGGCGGCTGGCCATCGGCCCCACCGTGGCCGACCGCATCCTCGCTCTGGATACAATGGTGGTAAACGTCATCGCCATCATTGTGCTGAACGGCATCCTGACCGGACAGGGCATCAATTTCGAAGCGGCCATGCTCTTTGCCCTGACCGGCTTTGTCGGCACCGTCGCCTTCTGCAAATACCTGCTGCGGGGGAGCGTCATCGAATGACCTTCGGTATTGAAATCTTTCTCTCCGTCCTTCTGGTCGTCGGTGGCCTGTTCGGCCTGACGGGTAGCTATGGCCTGATCCGTCTGAAGGACCGCATGCAACGCCTGCATGCACCGACCAAGGCCTCGACTGTGGGTCTTGGCACAGCGCTGCTCGCGTCAATGTTCCACGGGCTGATGATCGGCACCGGGGTTTCCTGGCAAGAAGTGCTGGTGATGATCTTCATCTTCGTTACCGCCCCCATCACCGCGAACTACCTGTCCAAGGTGCATCTGCAATCGCGCCACTATGACGGCAAGATCCCGGCCACTGGCGTGAGCCGCGATTGGGCCACCTTCGACACCGCCCCGCAAGAGGCCGAACCCCTGCTTCCCAGCCGCGATTCCTGACCATAAGGTCAAAAATCCGCCCATCCCCGCCGCCCCGCCCTTGCGCGGGGGCGCGGGGCGTTGCATCCTCCCCCGGTCCGAAGGGAGGACCGCGTGCAATCACTTAGCCCCAGCCAGACGGAACTCGGCCAAACCCAGCTTCCGCAGGTCGCCCATCCGCGCAATCCCGGCATGCCGCTTGATCTGGATTGGGTCGCCGCCATGCAGGCCAACACGTCCGCCATCGAACGCCGCGCCGCCACCTTGGGTGGCCGCCGCTCTGTGAAGAAAGAATTTCAGGCGGCATGGCTGTTGAAAGCCATCAGCCTGATCGACCTGACCACCCTGTCAGGGGATGATACGCCGGGCCGGGTGCAGCGCCTCTGCGCCAAGGCGCGCCAACCGGTTGCCCCCTGGATGCTGGAAAAGCTGGGGATGGAGGGGCTGAAAACAGGGGCCGTCTGCGTCTATCACGACATGGTAGAAACCGCCGTCCGCGCACTGGAAGGATCGGGGATTCCCGTCGCCGCCGTCTCCACCGGTTTTCCCGCAGGCCTGTCGCCCTATCACCTGCGCATCGCCGAAATCGGCGAAAGCGTGAAGGCGGGCGCGCAAGAGATCGACATCGTCATCTCGCGCCGCCATGTGCTGACCGGGAACTGGCAGGCGCTCTATGATGAGATGTGCGAGATGCGCGCGGCCTGCGGCAACGCCCATGTAAAGGCGATCCTCGCCACCGGCGAATTGGCCACGCTGCGGAATGTGGCCCGCGCCAGCCTTGTCTGCATGATGGCGGGGGCGGATTTCATCAAGACCTCCACCGGCAAGGAATCGGTCAACGCCACCCTGCCCGTGACGCTGACCATGATCCGTGCCATCCGTGACTATCAGGATCGCACCGGGGTAAAGGTCGGCTACAAACCCGCCGGGGGCATCTCCAAGGCCAAAGATGCGCTACTGTATCTGGCCCTGATGAAGGATGAGCTGGGCCACCCCTGGCTGCAACCCGATCTGTTCCGCTTTGGCGCCTCCTCCCTCCTGGGCGATATCGAACGCCAGCTGGAACATTACCTGACCGGCCATTATTCGGCCGCCAACCGCCATGCGATGGGATAAGTCCATGACGATCAAGGAAATCTTCGACCGCATGGATTACGGCCCCGCTCCGGAAGGCAATGCCGAGGTGAAGGCATGGCTGGCCAGGCACAAGGGCAGCTTCGGCCATTTCATCGACGGTGCCTTCGCCAAGCCCGGCGCGGTATTTGCCACAAAGAACCCCGCCAATGGCGAGACGCTCGCTACCGTGACCCAAGGCAGTGCCAAAGACATCGACGCCGCCGTTGCCGCCGCCCGGCGCGCACAGCCGAAATGGGCGCGCCTGCCCGGCCATGCGCGGGCGAAATATCTTTATGCCCTTGCCCGCCTGATCCAGAAACACAGCCGCCTGCTGGCCGTGCTGGAAACCATGGACAACGGCAAACCCATCCGCGAAAGCCGCGATATCGACCTGCCCCTAGTCGCGCGGCATTTCTATTATCACGCCGGGCTGGCGCAGTTGATGGACAGCGAATTGCCGGGGATGGCCCCCGTTGGCGTCTGCGGCGCGGTGATCCCGTGGAACTTCCCGCTGCTGATGCTGGCGTGGAAAGTCGCGCCCGCCTTGGCCGCAGGCAATACCATCGTCCTCAAACCCGCCGAATACACGCCCCTGACCGCGCTCCTCTTCGCCGAAATCACACGCGAGGCGGGGCTGCCCAAGGGCGTGCTGAACATCGTCACGGGCGATGGCGAAACCGGCGCGGCGCTGGTGGCCCATCCGGGCGTGGACAAGATCGCCTTCACCGGCTCCACCCCCGTGGGCCGCGCCATCCGCCGCGCCACGGCAGGCACGGGCAAGGCGCTGACCTTGGAACTTGGGGGGAAATCCCCCTACATCGTCTTTGACGACGCCGATATCGACAGCGCCATCGAAGGGCTGGTCGATGCGATCTGGTTCAATCAGGGGCAGGTCTGCTGCGCCGGGTCGCGCCTTCTGGTACAGGAAGGCATTGCTGACCGCTTCCATGACAAGCTGAAACGCCGGATGGATGGGCTGCGCATCGGCGACCCGCTGGACAAATGCATCGACGTGGGGGCCGTGGTGGACCCGGTCCAACTGGCCACCATCACCGACATGGTCAACGGATCCGAGGGCGAGGTTTACCACGCCAACACCCCCCTGCCCGCTGGCGGCTGCTACTACCCACCTACGCTGATCACCGGCCTCGGCACCGCATCCCGCCTGATGCAGGAAGAAATCTTCGGCCCCATTCTGGTGTCGATGACTTTCCGCACTCCGACCGAGGCAGTGGAACTGGCCAACAACACCCGCTTTGGCCTTGCCGCCAGCATCTGGACGGAGAACGTCAACCTCGCGCTCGACATCGCGCCCAAGGTCAGGGCGGGGGTGGTCTGGGTCAATGCCACCAACCTGTTCGACGCCGCCGCAGGCTTTGGCGGCGTGCGCGAGTCGGGCTTTGGCCGCGAAGGCGGGTGGGAGGGGCTCTTGGCCTATCTCAAACCCGTCGCGACCGCGAAGCCGCTGAAAACCGTCACTGCCATCGCCGAACCTGCCAGCTTTGACGCGCCCGAACTGGACCGCACCGCCAAGCTGTTCATCGGCGGCAAGCAGGCCCGCCCAGATGGCGGCTATTCCCGCGCAGTCTTCTCGCCCAAAGGCGCGCTCCTGGGCCATGCGGGCCTTGGCAACCGCAAGGATATCCGCAACGCGGTCGAGGCCGCGCATGCCGCGAAAGGCTGGGGCAAGGCCACAGGCCACAACCGCGCACAGATCCTGTATTACATCGCCGAAAACCTGTCCGCCCGCGCCGGGGAATTCGCCACCCGCCTGAAAGACCTGACCGGCAAGGAAGGAAGGGCCGAGGTAGAGGCCAGCATCGCCCGGCTGTTTACCTATGCTGCCTGGTCAGACAAGTTCGACGGTCAGGCGAAATCCGTTCCGCTGCGCGGCATCGCGCTGGCGCTGAACGAACCCGTCGGCGTGATCGGCGCGCTCTGCGCGGATGAGGCGCCGCTTCTGGGCCTGATCTCCGCCATGGCGCCCGCGATTGCCATGGGCAACACCTGCGTTCTGGTCCCGTCAGACCCCTTCCCGCTGGCTGCGACCGATCTCTATCAGGTGCTGGAAACCTCGGATCTGCCACCCGGCGTGGTGAATATCGTGACAGGTCCCCATGCCGAACTTGCCAAGCCGATGGCCGGGCATATGGATATCGACGCGCTGTGGTCCTTCTCCTCCACCGACCTGTCGGCGCTGATCGAGACGGAGTCCGCCAGCAACCTGAAGCGGACATGGGTGAACAACGCCCGCGCCCGCGATTGGATGGGCCTGGCGGGCGAAGGGCGCGAATTCCTGCGCCATGCCACTGCGATCAAGACCGTCTGGGTGCCATATGGTGAGTAAGTGGGAAAAGTTTTCGTCGAAAACTTTTCCCCTTTGGCCTTCTGCGAAGGCCTGAAAATTTTACATGTAAAATTTTGTCCTGAACCGCAAATTTTTCACTGAAAAATTTGCGCCCGCTCAGGCCCGACCCGCCGTTGCCGACAGCATCAGCGGGTCAATGCCCATGCCCTTCAGCGCGCCCACCCATTTGCCCGCATCATCGGGCGAGAACACCAGATCCTCCGCCGCGTCAGCGATCAGCCAGCCATTGGCACGAATCTCATCCTCCAATTGTCCCGGCCCCCAGCCGGAATAGCCCAGCGCCAGAAGGGCGCGCATCGGTCCATCTCCTCGCGCCAACGCCTCAAGGATGTCCAACGTCGCGGTCATGCCATAATCCGACCCGATCCGCATCGTGGCCGGGCCGCCCGTGTAATCGGGCGAATGCAGCACGAACCCGCGCCCGCGTTCGACCGGGCCACCGGTATGGATGCGGATATCCCGCCCCTCTGGCGCCCGGGGAATCGACAACTGGTCCAGCAGGTTGCCAAAGGTCAGATCCCGCGCCGGGCGGTTGATGATCAGCCCCATCGCACCTTCGGGCGAATGGGCGCAGATCAGGATGACGCTTTTCTCAAACCGCGGATCACCCATGCCAGGCATGGCGATCAACAACTTCCCGTCCAGATCCAGTTCCGCCATCGGCCCCTCCCCGCACATCACCCCATCAAGATGGGCCTGTTGCACCCCTGCCTCAAGGGCTTTCCTGTCACATGGTTTCTCTGGAACGTGATTTCCCATTACAGCCGCTCTGCCTATTTTGGCCCTATGCGTCAGATAGCCCTCCTTTCCTTCGCCCTTCTTGCTCCCGCCCTGCCCGCCGCCGCCTTTTCACAGGAAGACGTGCTGACGGGCGATCTTCGCACCGGTTGGCAGGTGGATAGCGGCGCGCATATGACGGCACTGCATCTGACCATGGCGCCGGGATGGAAAACCTATTGGCGCAATCCCGGCGATGCAGGCATTCCGCCCAGCTTTGACTGGTCTGGCAGCGAAAACCTGCGCGCGGTGCAGTTTCACTGGCCTCGCCCGCATGTCTTTACCCTGAACGGGATGAAGACGGTGGGCTACAAGAACGATCTGGTCCTGCCGATCGAGGTGATCCCCGTCGATCCATCCCAACCCGTGCGGCTGAAGGCAACGGTCGATCTGGGCGTTTGCGATGACATCTGCATACCGGCCAGCCTGTCGCTGGATACCGTGATCGCAGGCCCCGGTGCGCCGGATGCGTTGATCGAAGGCGCGCTTTCCGACAGGCCTATCAACGCCCGTCAGGCCGGGCTGTCCGGTATCGGCTGCGCGGTCGACCCGATCAGCGACGGCTTGCGCATCACCGCGACCATGGGCCTGCCCGCAGGCGGTGGTGCAGAAACCGTAGTATTCGAAAGCGGCCATTCCGATGTCTGGGTGTCGGAATCCAGCACCAGCCGCAGCGGCGGCACGCTCACCGCCAGCGCCGAGATGGTGCCACCGCAAGGCACACCCTTCGCGCTGGATCGCTCTGGAGTCACGGTCACCGTGATCTCGGACAATCGCGCGGTGGAAATCCGCGGCTGCCCTGCACCCTGAGCGGTCAGACCGCGCGCCGCCGCACGGTCAACCAGACCCCCCCTGTCACCGGCGCAGCCATCACCCCCACTACCAGAAGCGCCGCCATCCCAACGGGAAGCCCGCCCAGCCCCGGCAGCAGCGCGAGCAGCCAGCCCGGCAGCCCGCCCCCGGCCAGCACCGGCCCCATCACCGCCGCCAGCACCACTACCACAGCCAGCCCCGCGCCCCCCACCGCGCGCCGCATCTGCCCGCGCTGCCGCACCGCCCGCCGCAGCGCCCGGAACCGTCGCCCGCCATCGTTGAGCACCACGGTAATCGCAGGCACCACCAGCAGTACAAGGAACATCCCGAAGCCCAGCCCAAAGACCAGCGTCACCACCGTGGGTTTCAGGAATTCGGCCTGACTGGACCGTTCAAACAGCAAGGGCGCCAGACCCAGCACTGTGGTCAGTGTCGTCAGCAGCACCGGGCGCAAACGATCGGCCACCGCATCCACCACCGCCGGGATCAGCCCGCGCTTTTCGGAATACTCATCAATGGTCGACACCAGCACGATGGAATCGTTCACGATGATCCCCGACATGCCGATGATCCCCACGATGGAGAACATCGACAGCGGCACATCCCACACCCAATGGCCAAAGATCGCCCCCACCAGCCCGAAGGGGATGACCGACATCACCACCATCGGCCGCGACCAACTGGCGAAGATCCAGGCAAGGCACAGGTAGATGCCCAAAAGCGCCAGCATGACCGCCACCGCCGCGCCGCTCAAGAATTCCTGTTCCTGTTCGGCCTGCCCGGAGTAGCGCGCCATCACCCCGAAATCCTGTTCCACCTGCGGCACGAATTCCGCCCGCAGCGCGGCCTGAATCTCGCTGGCTCGCGCGGGGTCATCCTCGGCCAGATCGCCCGAGACCGTCACCACCCGCAGCCCGTTTTCGCGCACCACCGACGAAAAGCCCGAGGCGCGTTCCACCGTCACGATATCGGCCAGCGGCACATAGACCGACGCGCCATCCGCCCCTGTGGTGCGCATCTGCATCCGGTCCAGGAAATCCGCCGTCAACTCGCCCGGCGGCAGTTCCACCCGGATCGCCGCCGATCTTGGCCCATCCGGGTAGGTTGCCGCCTCGATCCCGCCCAGCATGTCGCGCAGGTCGCCTGCCAGCCCGTCGATGGAAAAGCCCATCGCCTGCCCCGTGGGTGTCAGGCTCAGGACCAGTTCCTCCTTGTCATAGGCCAGCGTATCCTCCAGCCCTGACACTTCGGGAAAGACCGCCAGCCGCGCCTTCAATGCCTCGGCCGCCGATTTCAACACGCCCGCATCCGCGCCGTAGAAATCCACTGAAATGGCCGAACCGCCGGGGCCGAAGCGGCCGCCGCGAAAGCTCAGCTCCTCAAGCAGCGGGTGGCGGCGGATCTCGGCCTCAATCGCAGCAATGACTGCGTTGCTCGAATAGGGGCGCAGGTCGGGATTGACGATCTCGATAGACACGCCACCCAGCAGATCGGCGTCCTTGGTCGCTGCGCTCGACAGGCCGCGCCCGGAACCGCCGCCCACCTCGGCCATCACGAACTCCACCGGGTTCAGGCCATGCTCGGCCTCAAACGCCGCGCCCACCGCCTCCACCGCGCGCTGCACCTCGGCCATCATGGCCATCGTGTCGTCGCGCGTGGCCCCCGGCAGCATGGCGAAATTCCCGCTCAGCGTTCCTTGTTCGGGCGCGTTGAAAAAGCGGAACTGCACGTCGCCGCGCACGAATAGCGCCGCCTGCGTGGCCAGCGCCAGCACCGCTGCCGCCAGCACCGGATAGCGCGCTGCGATCACGCCCCGCATCAGGGGCTTCATCACCGCCTCCTTGAAGCGATCCAACTGCCGGTTCGTGAACCGGCTGGGCGCGTCATACCACTTCTCCTTGACCGAATCCGCAAGGGCATGGGCCATGTGATTGGGCAGGATCAGAAAGCATTCGATCAGCGACGCCACCATCACCGCCATCACGGTAAAGGGGATGTCCTGGATCAGGTCGCCAAAGCGACCGCCAATCGCGGCCAGCGCCAGAAAGGCGATGACCGTGGTCAGGGTCGAGGCCAGCACCGGCCCCGCCATCCGCACCGCCGCCCGTTCCGCCGCCACCACCGGCGTCTCGCCCATCTGGCGCACGCGGAAATCGGCATGTTCCCCCACGACGATGGAATCGTCCACAATCACGCCCAGCACCAATATCAGCGCGAAAAGCGAGATCATGTTCAGCGTCACCCCGCCCATCCACATCACGCCGATGGCGGCGACCGTGGCTACGGGAATGCCCATCGCCACCCAGAGCGCGATGCGCCCGTTCAGGAACAGGAACAGCATCAGCACCACAAGGACCATCCCCGACAGCGCATTGTCCAGCATCAGCGTCAGCCGGTCGGTGATCTGCTCTGCCCGCGTGCGGACAAGGTCCAGCGTCACGCCGTTAGGCAGGGCGGGGCGCATGGCCGCTGCCGCGTCGGACACCCGCGCCTGAAGGGCGATGGCATCGCCCTCCGGCCCGCGCTCCACCCGGATGACCATGGCCGGGTTCGGCCCGACAAAGGCCGCGCGGCCCCGATCCGCACCCTCCACCCGGATCGTGGCCACATCGCGGATCCGCAGCACCGTGCCATCCGACCCCGCGCGCAGGGCGATGTCGCCAATCTCATCCGCCGCGCGGCGCTCCTCGCCCGTGCGCACCCGCGCCGCGCCCGTCGCCACCTCGCCCGCCGGGCGCGTCACCACGGCAGACGCGATAGCCCCGGCAATCTGTTCCATCGTCACATCATGGCGCATCAGGGCCACGGGCGTGACCTCCACCACCGTCTGGGGGGCGGCAAGGCCGCTAATCGTGGCCCGAGTCACCCCGGCGGCGAACAGCCGCCCGGTGAATTCATCCGCCAACCGCGCCAACTGGTCCACGCCCACAGGCCCGGTGATCACCACATCCGTCACCTGATCGCGCCAAGCGCTGCGGCTGACCTCGGGCTCTTCTGCATCTTCGGGCAGGGTCGAGATGCCCTCCACCGCTGCCGCCACATCCTGTGCGGCGCGGTCCAGATCGACACCCGGCTCAAACTCGATCTCGATGGACGCCCGCCCCTCGGACGACCGCGCATAAGTGGCCGCGACCCCCTCGACCGTTTTCAGCGCGGGTTCCAGCACCTGCACGATGCCGCGATCCACATCCTCGGCCCCGGCTCCGGGCCAAGACACGCTGACATCCACCTCGGACAGCACGACATCGGGGAAATACTGCGCGCGGATGTTCAGCGCGGCCACCAGCCCGCCCACCAGCATCAGCACCATCAACAGATTGGCCAGCGTGCGGTGCCGCACGAAATAGGACAGGATGCCCCGCGATTGCATTTCCCCCGCCTGCGTCTCCTCTGGCTGCATCAGCCGCCCGCCCGCGCTTCGATCCGCGCCACCACATCGGCGGGCACGCGGTCCTGCCGCAACTGCTCCAGAACCCGCGCCTTGGCCTCGTCCGGCATCCGGGCATTGCCCTCCACCGCCGCGATCAGCGCGGCGCGGCGCTCGTCGGTCAGGTCCAGCATCGACGGTGCCGCCTCTGCCGCCTCCTCGACACCCGGCCGCACCGGGCGCACCTTGATGCCCGCCCCGATCAAGGGGGAGCGTTCGGCCACCACCTCGCGCCCGACCAGCGCGCCGGGGGCCACAATCACCCGGTCGCCCTGCCGCCGCAGCACCTCGACCGCAACATCCTCCAGCCGGTCCTCGGCATTCAGCGCCAGCACGCGCCCCGCCGCATCCACCGCCGTGGCGGGCAGGTCGGCCACGCCGTCCAGCGCGGGTTCGGCAACGGTCACCGTCACAAAGTCCCCCGGGCGTAGGCCCGGTGCCGCGTCGAGGCTGGCATAGACCACCCGCCCGCCGCCCGCCTCAGCGCCCGATGCGCCTGCGCGGACCACCCGCCCCTCGGCCGCCAGCGCCGCGCCCGCCACATCCAGCCGTGCCGTCACCGGCGCCTCGATCAGATTACCCGCTTCGTCGACCAGCCGCGCATACTGCGCGGTGGACAGTCGGAATGTCACTTCGAGCGCCGTAGGGTCGATGATCTGCCCCAGCACCTCATTCGCGCTCACCTGACCGCCTTCCACCACCGCGACTACGGCGTTCAGCCGCCCGTCAAACTCGGCCCGGATCACGGTTTCCGCCAGCGCGCGGTCTGCCTCGGCCAGCGTGATCTGCGCGCGATCCACGGCAATCGCCGTCTGATCCACCGCCGCCTCGGCCTGCGCTAGCGCCGACCGGCTGGACAGCAGCGCCTGTTCCGCCTGCGCCTGCGCCAGTTCCGCCGTTTCCACCGCCGCCGCCGACCCCGCGCCGCGCGCAGCGATATCCTGCTGGCGCTGCACCGCCTGCGCCCGCAACGCCAGTTGCGCCTGCGACTGCGTCAGATCATCCCGTGCGAGGTCCAACGCCCGCCCCGCCTCGCGCTCCGCCGCCTCAGCCTCGGCCAGCGCCGCCGCCGCCAGACCCCGCGCCGCCGTCGCCTCTGCCGGGTCCAACCGCAGCAGCACGTCGCCCGCCGTCACGAAACCGCCATCCGCAAAGCCGGGGGAAAGCTCCACCACTCGCCCCCCCTGCGGCGCGCGCAGTTCCAGCGTGCGAACCGACCGCACCTCGCCATAAGCGGTGATCACCGGGACAATCCGCCCCGCCTCTACCCGCAGCACGTTGGCCGACACCACCCGCTCTTCGGCGGGCATAGCAGGCCCGCCATCAGCCATCCGTTCCCGCAGCGCGCCCAGCACGACACCCACCGCCAGCGCCAGCAGGGCCAGCGTCAGCGCCGCTAAGAACAGCCCGCTCATCGCGCGTCCGAAAAACCGCATGAAATTCCCTTTGCAACCGGCCCGATAAGGCTAGCCCGCCTGCCGCCAAAGACCAATGAAGCCTGCGTGAAAGTGGCCAACACCGCGTTACACGCCCGGCGCACGCAATTCCGTCGCTATTTGCGGCGTCGGTGTTCCTCAAGTCGGGGGAAGATTTCCACGAAATTACAGGGCCGATGCCGATAGTCCAACTGCCACTTCAAAATCTCGTCCCAGGCATCGCGGCACCCGCCGGGGCTGCCCGGCAGGGCGAACAGATACGTCCCCCCCGCCACCCCGCCACAGGCGCGCGATTGCACCGCGCTGGTGCCGATCTTCTGCATCGACACGATTGTGAAGACCGTGCCAAACGCCTCGATCTCTTTTTCATAGACATCGCGATGCGCCTCCACTGTCACATCGCGCCCCGTCAGGCCCGTGCCGCCCGTGGTCAGGATCACATCCACACCCGGATCGGCGATCCATGCCCGCAACTTTGCGGCAATCTCAGCCCGGTCATCCTGCACGATCCCCCGCGCCGCCAGAAGATGCCCGCCCCCAGTCAACCGCTCCACCAGCGTGTCGCCCGATCTGTCATCGGCGGCTGTGCGCGTGTCGCTGACCGTCAGCACGGCGATCCGCACGGGGATGAACTCTTTCGTTTCGTCAATCCGGCTCATCGCACCCTCAACTTCGCCTGTATCTCCAGCAGGTCCACCCATGCCTCACGTTTGGCCACCGGATTCCGCAGCAGATAGGCGGGATGCGCCATCGGCATGACGGGCAGGCCCAGCGCGGTGGTCCATGTCCCCCGCAGCCGCAGAATGCCCTTGGCCCCCAGCACCGCCGAACAGGGCACATTGCCCATCAGCACCACAATCTCCGGCGCAGCCAAGGCGATATGCCGCTCCACGAAGGGGCGCATCATGGCGATTTCTTCGGGCGACGGGTCACGGTTTCCCGGCGGCCGCCACGGGATGACATTGGTGATGTAAAGCGCCTTCTCCAGATCGGGATTGTCGCGCGACAGCCCGATGGCCGCGAACATCCGGTCCAGCAATTGCCCCGCCGCACCCACGAAGGGGCGGCCCTCCATATCCTCTTCGCGCCCCGGTGCCTCGCCCAGCACCAGAACCCGCGCCCCCGCCCGCCCATCGGCAAAGACAAGGTTCCGCGCCCCCCGCTTCAATTCGCAATGGTCATATCCCGCCATCGCCTCGCGCAGCGCTTCCAGCGATCCGGCCGCCGCTGCCCGCGCCTGCGCCTCGGCCACGGCTGCATCGCTGGCCTGCGCCGCGCGCTCGGCCTCGGATATCTGCGGCACATAGGGCTCGGCCGCCTTGGGCGGCCCCCCCCGCGCCACAACCGCCGCGCCCTGACCCTGCGCCGCAGGCAGCCACGGCGCACGATCAGCCAGATCATAGCCGTTGAATGGCGTGTCCCCGATCACCTCGGTCACGCCCATTTCAAGCTGCCATTGCAACGCCGCCAGCGCAGCCTGCCAGCCTTCCGGCGTCGTGGTGTCAAACTCGATTCCCATGCGCCAAAACCTAGGCCGCCCCACCCCCCCACGCCACCCACAAATTTCTTGGAAGAAATTTGCAAATTCGTTCGAACGAATTTGGCTCCCGATGCCGCAGCCCCGGCCCGAAGCTTGCCCCGAACCCCCACCCTTCCTATAAGCCTGACCACCACTGCCAGCCCGAACCCCAGCAGGAGCCGCCCAAGATGACCTTCCGCGCCCGCCACCTCTTGGGGATCGAACCGCTGGCCCCGCTGGAAATCACCACCGTCCTCGATCTGGCCGATCGCTATGTCGACCTCAACCGCCGCACGGTGAAACAGTCCGACGTGCTGGCGGGGATGACGCAGATCAACATGTTTTTCGAGAACTCCACCCGCACGCAGGCCAGTTTCGAACTGGCAGGCAAGCGGTTGGGGGCCGATGTGATGAACATGGCCGTGGGCCAGTCCAGCGTGAAAAAGGGCGAAACGCTGATCGACACGGCGCTCACGCTAAACGCCATGCACCCCGACCTTCTGGTCGTGCGCCACCCCTCCTCGGGCGCGGTGAACCTTCTGGCGTCCAAGGTGAACTGCGCTGTCCTGAACGCGGGCGACGGGCGGCATGAACACCCGACTCAAGCGCTTCTGGATGCGCTGACCATCCGCCGCGCCAAGGGCCGGATTCAGCGCCTGACCATCGCCATCTGCGGCGACATCGCCCACAGCCGCGTGGCGCGGTCTAACCTCATCCTGTTGGGCAAGATGGAAAACCGTATCCGCCTGATCGGCCCGCCCACTCTGATGCCCGCTGGCATCGGTGCCTTTGGGGTAGAGGTGTTCGACGACATGAAGAAAGGCCTCGAAGGGGCCGATGTGGTGATGATGCTGCGCCTTCAGAAAGAGCGGATGGATGGCGGTTTCATCCCGTCGGAACGCGAATACTATCACCGCTTCGGGCTGGACGCGGAAAAGCTGTCCCACGCGAAACCCGATGCCATCGTCATGCATCCGGGGCCTATGAACCGTGGCGTGGAAATCGACGGCGACCTCGCCGATGACATCAACCGCTCGGTCATTCAGGATCAGGTGGAAATGGGCGTCGCTGTCCGCATGGCCTGCATGGACCTTCTGGCCCGCAACCTGCGCGCCGAACGCGGGCGCAAGATCGTGGGGGCGATGGTATGACCCCCGATCCCAACCGCAAACCCACCAAGGAAGAGATGCGCGCAGGCGGCAAGGTGGCCGCTCTGGTGCTGATCTTCCTCGCCCTCTTCACCATCGCCTTCGTGGTGATGGCATGACCACCGAGTTCCGCCCCGACGCCGCCACCTACTGGCGCGCGCATGGCATCATGGCGCTGGCGGGCGGTATCGTGGCGGGGCTTGTCCTTGTGGCACTGGACAATCCCGCGCCGTGGGTTGGCCCCCTCGGCGCGGCGCTCGCCATCGCCGTCCGCGCCGCTTATGTGAAATCCGAAGCCATGGCAGAACGCTGGACGCTGTCTGAGACCCACCTGACAGGCCCCGCTGGCCGCTCCATCCCCCGCACGCAGATCGCCCAGACCCGCACCCTGCTGGGCGCGGTGCAGGTGATCACCACCACAGGGGACAAGCATCTGATCCGTTACCTTCCCGATCCTGCCGCCGCCGCGCGCGCGATCCATCCCGGACCAAACACATGACCAGCCTCCACCTGACCAACGCCCGCATCATCGACCCCGAGGCTGGCACCATCACCCAAGGCTCAGTCACCCTGTCCAAAGGCGTGATCGCCGCGATCAACGGCCCCAAACCAAAGGGAGCGACAGAGATTGACTGCGCAGGCCACCACCTCGCCCCCGGCATTGTGGATATCGGGGTCAAAATCGGCGAACCCGGCGAACGCCACCGTGAATCCTTCCGCTCGGCCGGACTCGCCGCCGCCGCCGGGGGCGTGACCACCATCATCGCCCGCCCCGACACCACCCCCGCCATCGACACGCCCGAAACGCTGGAATTCGTCACCCGCCGCGCGCTGGATGCCTCGCCCGTCCGCATCCGCCACATGGCCGCCCTGACCAAGGGGCGCGAAGGGCGCGAGATGACAGAGATCGGCTTCCTCCTCGATGCAGGTGCCATCGCCTTCACCGATGCCTTCACTGTGACCGCCAATGCCAAGGCCCTGTCGCGCGCCTTCACCTATGCGCGCTCCCTCGGGGCCCTCGTGATCGGCCACCCGCAGGACCCGGGCCTCTCGCAAGGTGCCGCCGCCACTTCGGGCAAGTTCGCCTCGCTGCGCGGCCTGCCCGCCGTGTCGCCCATCGCCGAACGCATGGGGCTGGACCGCGACCTCGCGCTGGTGGAAATGACAGGCGTGCGCTACCACGCCGATCAGATCACCACCGCCCACAGCCTGCCCGCACTGATGCGCGCCAAGACGGCGGGGCTGGATGTCACCGCAGGCACCTCGATCCACCACCTTACGCTGAATGAAATCGACCTCGGCGATTACCGCACCTTCTTCAAATTCACACCCCCCCTGCGATCCGAGGAAGACCGCCTCGCCATGGTTCAGGCCGTGGCAGATGGCACCATCGATTGCATCTCATCCATGCACACCCCGGCGGATGAGGAATCCAAGCGCCTGCCCTTTGAGGAAGCCGCCCCCGGCGCGGTGGCCTTGGAAACCATCCTGCCCGCCGCCATGCGGCTTTTCCACGCGGGCCATCTGGACCTGCCCACCCTGTTCCGCGCCATGGCGCTGAACCCCGCCAAACGCCTCGGCCTGCCGCAGGGGCGCATGGAACCCGGCGCGCCCGGCGATCTGGTGCTGTTCGATCCCGACGCCCCCTTCCTGATGGACCGCTTCAAACTGCGCTCGAAATCCAAGAACACGCCGTTTGACGGCCAGCGGATGGAGGGTAAGGTGCTGGCTACCTTCGTGAACGGAACACAGGTCTACCGCGCATGATCTTCCTGCCCGACATCACCTCTGCCCCCCTCGCGCTGGCTCTGACGGCGGGCGTCGCCTATCTGCTGGGCTCCATCCCCTTTGGCGTGGTGATCACACGGATGATGGGGCTGGGAGACCTGCGCCAGATCGGATCGGGCAATATCGGGGCGACCAATGTCCTGCGCACGGGCAACAAGCCAGCCGCTGCCGCCACGCTGATCCTCGATGCCGCCAAGGGCGGGATCGCCGTCCTGATCGCCCGCGCTATGGTGGGCGAAGATGCGGCGCAACTGGCGGCACTGGCCTCTTTCCTTGGCCACCTTTTCCCGATCTGGCTGGGGTTCCGGGGCGGCAAGGGCGTGGCCACCTTCCTGGGTATCCTGCTGGCTCTGGCCTGGCCTGTCGGCCTGATGGCCTGCGCAACCTGGGCTGTCGCCGCCGCGATCAGCCGCATCTCCTCGGTCTCCGCGCTCGCGGCCTCGGCCCTCACCCCGGGCTTCCTCGCCTTTGCAGGCTATTCCGATGCGGTGATCTTGACGATCCTTCTCGCCACACTTGTCTGGGTTCGCCACGCCGCCAATATCCGCCGCCTGGGCGACGGGACCGAACCGAAGATCGGCAAGAAGAAATCGGCCTAGACCCGCCTCCCTGACCCTAGCCTTCCACCTTGGCCCAAATACCCAGCACGGGGAAGAATGGCCGCGCGGCATGCTCGGGCAGAGGGGCACAAAAGCGGTGCAGCGGTACGCCACTCCGAAAGATCACTGCCACAACCTCCGAAATCTCAGTTGATCCGCCGCGCAACCTGCGTAAGTCTTCGCTGCCGCCATCTGACAAAACGATGCCACGGCCAAAAACTGTAACGAGGGAACCGGAATGAACATGATCGAGGCCGTAAAGGCCGTCTTTTCCAAATTTGCCACTTTTGAAGGCCGCGCGCGGCGGTCGGAATATTGGTGGTTCTTCCTTTTCAGCTTTATCCTCGCCCTGATCCTGAACTTTATCGGGCCGGTGCTCGGCGGTATCTGGTCGCTGGTCGCGCTCTTGCCGTCGCTCGCCGTCGGCGCACGCCGCCTGCACGACATCGACCGTTCGGGATGGTGGCTACTCATCGGCTTCATCCCGTTGATCGGGCTGATCGTGCTGATCGTCTTCTTCGCGACCCGTGGTCAAGCTGGGGCCAACCGCTTTGGCGCAGACCCGCTGACGGCCTAAGCCCAACGGAACAGGGCGGCGCAGGTTACCGCTGCGCCGCCCTGTTCTTACTGCTGTATGATCTTATCCTGAAGCGCGCGTATGCACACCTGTCTGCACAAGCGTCTGCACCGCCAGCGGCACAGCCATTAGCCCTAAAGACTCGCAGCCTGATAAATACGGCTCAAATCCCCGCCCCAATCGCCCTGATACAGCGACAGCCAGCGATCCGCCTGCGTCTGACCGCTTTCCAGCGTCGCCACCAGCGGTTCCAGATAGCGTTCCTCGCCCAAGCCCCGCCCGGCAAGCCCGGCATGGGACAGCGCAACCGCCGCCCGCGCCAGATCGGCGATCTTCACCGCGCCCACGCGGCCCGCGATCCCGTCCACCGACGCCGCCACGCGCAGCGCCTCGCGCGTCTCGGCATCGAACCCCTTCACCAGATCCCATGCCGCATCCAGCGCGGTCTGGTCATACATCAGCCCCACCCAAAAGGCGGGCAGCGCCACGATATGCGGCACATCCCCGCAATCGGCCCCGCGCATCTCAATATACCGCTTCACCCGCGCCTCGGGGAACACGGTGGTCATGTGATCGGCCCAGTCCGATAGCGTGGGCTTCTCGCCCGGCAGCGCGGGCAGCTCCCCCTTCAGGAAGTCGCGGAACGACTGGCCCAAGGCATTGATATATCTACCATCCCGATAGACAAAATACATCGGCACATCCAGCACCCAATCGACATAGCGCTGGAACCCGAACCCGTCCTCAAAGGCAAAAGGCAGCATCCCCGTGCGCGAGGCATCCAGATCCCGCCAGATCCGCGACCGCCACGAACGGTGACCGTTGGGCTTGCCCTCAAAGAACGGCGATGACGCGAACAGCGCCGTCGCCACAGGCTGCAATGCCAGCGCCACGCGCATCTTCTGCACCATGTCCGCCTCGGACGCGTAGTCGAGGTTCACCTGCACCGTCGATGTCCGATACATCATTTGCGTGCCATGGGTGCCCACCTTGCCCATGTAATCGGTCATCAGCCGATAGCGCCCCTTGGGCATCACCGGCATCTCCTCATGCCGCCATTCCGGCGCAGCGCCGATCCCCATGAACCGGATGCCCAGCGGTTCGGCCAAGCTGCGCACTTCGTCGAGATGGTTTCTCAACTCGGCAACGGTATCGGTGACACTGGCAAAAGCCGCCCCCGAAAGCTCGAACTGCCCGCCCGGTTCAAGGCTGATATTCGCCCCGTTCCGTGTCAGACCGATAACATTCGCGCCCTCGCGCACCGGCTCCCAACCGAACTGCGACTCCAGCCCGGCGAACAGCGCGTTAATGGATCGTTCACCATCATAGGGCAGCGGCTGGCGCGTATCGGTCAGCCAGCCGAACTTTTCATGCTCGGTCCCGATGCGCCAATCGGCCTTTGGCTTGTTGCCAGATTCCATGAATTCGGCAAGTTGGTCAAAGCTCTCGATCAGGCCGCCGCCGGATTGGGGAATGGACATGGGCAACGGCTCCGCTTCGCATCTGCTTCAAGGCCCCGACTCGTGCTTTGCCTGACGGGGCAAGTCAAGGGGCCGAAAGTGGGGGGCGGGGGTGGGAAAAACCCGGATCACGCTCGCGCCATGCCCTGCCCCGCGCGTCGCCAAATCACCACCATCTGCTCGCCCGTCACCAGCCCGCGCCCGCGGCCATCGCCCAGCGGCTCCAACGCCGCCAGCAGCGCCGCCATGTCCATGCCCGGCAGGGTGGCAAAAACATCGAACAACCCATCCGCCCCCGCCGCATCGACCGGGATCAATAGCACTTGCCCATCCACCTGCCTCAGCCGCCACAACCGCCGCCCGCGCAGGGTGATCAGGCGCAGCTCCTCCAGCTCCGGCACACTGACGAAACCGCCAAGCTGCGGTCCCATATAGGAAATCTGCCCCTCATCCACCGCCACCACGCCGGGTGCATCGCTGCCTTGCGCGAAGCGCAACCGCCGCCAGCCCTGCACCGCTAGCCCCGCGCCCAGCGCGGCGATCAGCAGACCGACAGGCACCAGAAGATATCCGCCGCCAGAGGCAACCCACAGCCCCAGCGTCCCCACCGCGCCCGCCCCGATCACCTCGCGCCAGCGCCACAGCGCCGCGCGCAGCTCAGGACGGATCACCGCCAATCCCCCAGCACCGATTGCCACAGCGCCAGCGCCGCCACCGCCGCGGTATCCGCCCGCAGAATGCGCGGCCCAAGGCTCACCGCCACGACCAGCGGCATCGCCCGCAGCTTCGCCGCCTCCGCATCAGAGAACCCGCCCTCCGGCCCGATCAGGATCGCCCAAGGTCCGGCCTCCAGCCCCTCCAGCGCGACGCGCGCACCCACCATCGCCTCATCGCACCACAGGATGCGCCGATCCGCAGGCCACCCAGCCAGCAACCGATCCAGCGCCACCAAATCGGCCACCTCTGGCACGAATGTCCCGCCGCATTGCTCGGCCGCCTCCACCGCATGCGCCTGCAACCGATCCTGCCTTATGCGTTCGGAATTCGTATGCCGCGTCTGCACCGGGACGATCCGCCGCACACCCATTTCTGCGGCCTTTTCCACGATGAAATCAGTGCGCGCCTTCTTGATCGGCGCGAACAGCAGCCACAGGTCGGGCGGCATCTGCAAGCCCTTGGTCTGGCTGTCACAAACCAGCACCCCGCCGCGCTTGCCAGCCTCCATCACCTCGGCGCGCCACTCGCCATCGCGGCCATTGAACAGCGCGACCATGGCCCCCTTGGCCAGCCGCATCACCGCAAACAAGTAATGCGCCTGATCCGCGCTCAGGGCCACGGCTTGCCCCTGCCCGAGGGGCTGATCTACAAAGAGACGAACCTTCGCTTCCATGGCCCGCACCCTATGACCCAACCGCCCCGAATGCCAGAGGCCCCCAGCGGCACCGTGGCCGATGCCCCGCGCGGCAATTGGGTGGATACGCTGGCCCCCGTCGCCGCCCGCCCCTACCTGCGGCTGTCGCGGGCGGATCGGCCCATCGGCACCTGGCTGTTGTGGCTGCCCTGCCTCTGGGCCATCGCGCTGGCTGCGGCCAGCACGGGCGGCTTCACCTTGCTTGACCTCTGGCTCGCCACGTCCTCCGGTATTGGCGCATTCCTGATGCGGGGCGCTGGCTGCACGTGGAACGATATCACCGACCGCGATATCGACGCCGCCGTGGCGCGGACTCGGTCTCGCCCGATCCCCTCGGGTCAAGCCAGCGTGAAACAGGCGCTGGTCTGGATGGCCGCACAGGCAATCGTCGCCGCTGCGATCCTGTTCAGCTATCACCCGCTGGCCATCGGTCTCGGCATTGGCTCGCTGGCCCTTGTGGCCATCTACCCCTTTGCCAAACGCTTTACATGGTGGCCGCAGGCCTTTCTCGGCCTTGCATTCAACTGGGGCGCGCTGCTGTTGTGGGCGGCACATACGGGCAGCCTCGGCCTCGCCCCCATCTTCCTCTACGCCGCAGGCTTTGTCTGGACGCTGTTCTACGACACGATCTACGCCCATCAGGACCGCGAGGATGACGCCTTGATCGGCGTCCGCTCCACCGCGCGGCTCTTTGCCGAAAACACCCCGCGCTGGCTCGCGGGGTTCCTGATCGCCACGGTCACCCTGATGGCCGCCGCTGTGATCACTGCCCTTTTGCCGCTGGTCAGCCCGTGGCCCCTGTTGATCGCCCTGGCGGGTGTCTGGGCCATGGGCCTGCATATGTTCAACCAGTTGCGCCGCCTGAATATCGACGACCCGGAAGGATGCATGATCCTGTTCCGGTCGAACCGCGACACGGGCCTGATCCCTGCGCTGTTTCTTGCCGCCGCCGCGCTGGTTTGATTGAACCTTCGCCCCCCGCGCCGTAAGCACGTTTGATGCGGCTAGAATCCCCAAACGGGACACTTGCCGCACGCCGACTGCCCCAAGGAAAGCTGCCCGATGCGCCTGCCAAAGCTGCGCCTGCCAAAAGTCACCCTGCCCGATCCGCGCAAGACCGATTTCAACCTCGCCGCGCTGCGCCGCCTGCGCCTGCCGCAAGGGGCGATTGCGCTGGCCGCTTTTGTGGTGGCCGGGCTCTTTGCGGTGTTCATCGCCTATACCGCGTCGGCGGTGATAGAACGGCGGTCGGTCAAGGCGGTCAATTATGCCATGGCGAATGAGGGCATCACCTGGGTTGAGGCCAGCGCCGACGGCATGCTCGTCACCCTGCAAGGCACCGCCCCGAATGAAGCCGCCCGCTTCCGCGCTGTCAACGTCGCCGGATCGGTCATCGACAGTGGCCGCGTGCGCGATGAGCTGGCGGTCACCCCGGCGTCTCAGGTCGAAGCACCGCGCTTTTCCATCGAAATGCTGCGCAATGATGACGGCATTCAGTTGATCGGCCTGCTGCCAGAAGGTGAAGGCGAAGCCACCCTCGCCGCAGCCGCCACCGAACTGGCGCGCGGCGTCCCTGTGGCCGACATGCTGGAAACCGCCGCCTATGCCGCCCCTGATACCTGGCAACCCGCATTTGATTTTGGCCTCGCCGCGCTGAAACTGCTGCCCCGGTCCAAAATTTCTGTCGCTGCCGACGGTGTCGAAGTCACCGCCATCGCAGCGAGTGAGGCCGAAAAGCGCACGCTGGAAAGCGAACTCGCCCGTCTGCGCCCCGAAGGCATGGCGCTTGCCATCAACATCTCGGCCCCTCGGCCTGTGATCACCCCGTTCACCTTGCGCTTTGTGGTGGACGCCGAAGGCGCGCGCTTTGATGCCTGCTCCGCCGATACCGATGCCGCCCGTGCCCGCATCCTTGCCGCAGCCGCCACTGCAGGGGTTGAGGGCAAGGCCAACTGCACCGTGGGCCTTGGTGTGCCCAGCCCCCGCTGGGCCGACGCAGCCGAAGCGGCTATCCGGGCCATCACCGCCATCGGGCAGGGGACGGTGACGTTCTCCGATGCCGACATCTCGCTGGTTGCTGCCGAAGGCACCGATCAGGCCGCCTATGACCGCGCCGTGGGCGAATTGAAAGCTGCCCTGCCGCAGGTCTTTTCGCTGAACGCCACGCTGCCCAAAACAGCCACCGCCGCCGCCGCAGGCCCCGCCGAATTCACCGCCACCCTGTCGCCCGACGGCAAGGTTGATCTGCGCGGACGCCTGACCGACGATCTGCAACGCGACGCCATCGACAGTGTCGCGCAGGCCGAATTCGGGGCAGGCAATGTCTACAACGCCACCCGGCTCGATTCCGAACTTCCCGATGGCTGGCCCGTCCGCGTTCTGGCCGGGCTGGAAGCGCTGGCGGAGCTTGACGAAGGCGCGCTGCTGGTTCGTGAAGACACGGTTGAAATCTCCGGCCTCACCGGATCACAGAACGCGCGCGGCCGCATCAGCCAGATCCTGTCGGGCAAGCTGGGACAGGGTGAAACCTTCAAGGTTTCGGTCAGCTATGACGAATCCCGCGATCCCCTCGCGGCCCTGCCCACCCCGCAGGAATGCCTTGCCACGATTGACGCATTGCTGATCGAACAGAAGATCACCTTCCCCCCCGGCTCGGCCGAGATCGACGCCCCCACCGGCCAGTTGATGACCCGCCTCGCCGATGCGTTGAACGAATGCACCGCGATGCCGCTGGAAATCGCCGGTCATACCGATTCGCAAGGGTCCGAAGACGGCAACCGCGCCCTGTCGCAGGCGCGGGCTGAGGCCGTGTTGCTGGCCCTGCAAGGCCGCCGGGTTGAGGTGTCGGAAATGCGCGCCGTGGGCTACGGCGAAAGCCGCCCCATCGCAGACAATGAAACCGAGGAAGGCCGCGATGCCAACCGCCGGATTGAATTTACTCTGATCGGTGCTGCCCCCGCCCCCGCCCCCGCACTGACTGCCACAGGCGAACCCTTCACTGACCCCGATACCACCGCCTCTGGCACGACCGTCGCCGCCCTTGCCCCGCCCGCCGATGGTGCGGGCTGTGTGGCCAACATCACGGCCCTGCTGGCCAAGGACAAGATTACCTTCGATCCCGGCTCAGACGTTATTTCAGATGTGTCGATCCCGTTGATCGAGGCGCTTTCTGCCCTGCTGCAGCAATGCCCCGGCGTCCCGATCGAAGTGGCGGGCCACACCGATTCCCAAGGCACGGAACGCAACAATCTGACGCTGTCCGAAAATCGCGCCAAAGCCGTACTGGTGGCCCTGCTGGGAACCGGCGTCGACGTGTCCACGCTTAAGGCAGTGGGATATGGCGAAACCAAACCCGTCGCCGATAACGGCACCGATGACGGCCGCGAAGCCAACCGCCGCATCGAATTCACCTTGATCGGCACGCCTGCCCCGGCCCCGGCCCCGGCGGAATCGGCTGCCGCTGCAGCGCCTGCCGCAACGCCCGCCGCCGGAACGCCCGACTTCTCGAACGACACCAGCCCCTCTGTCGCACCACAGGAAAAGACCTTGCGTCCAACCCCCCGTCCCGCGAATAACGGCTAAGGACAGCGAACAGACGATTAGGGCCCAATGAACCGCCAGGAATTCATCACCGCGACCGCCATCATCCTTTTGCTGGCTTTCGCCCTCGGCTGGTTCACTTACTGGCTCTTGCACCGCTTCACCCGCGTTGCGGGCGGTGATGTCGCCGAAATGGACAATCTCGCCCAAGCCCTGCACGAGGCGGAAGAAGCCCGCGATCAGGCGCTGATCTACCTTGATCAACGTGAAGCCGAGTTGATGAACCAGATCGCCCAGACCGAGGCCGAATTGCGCGCCGCGATGGAAGGCCTGCGCGACGCGCGGCACGAGGCCGAAGAAATGCGCGCCTATATCGAACGGATGCACGCCGCGAACTGACGGGGCACGCCCGTCAATGCAGCTTGTCCCAGCGCAGCCCGTCCAGACAGGCCCCGATCAGCGGCGAAGCCGGGTCCGCCAGCGCGTCGATCACATCGAAATGATGCTTGCCCGGATCAACCGTCCAGCCGCACTCCCACGCCTCTGACAGCGTCCGCGCCTGCCACAGAAAGGCCGGCCGCTCCTGCCCGCCCACCCAAACCTGTGCGCTCACGCCCGGTTGCAGGTCCAACCGCGCCGGGCTTTCCACCCCACATTCCGCCGCGTCCAGCTTCAGCTTGTCATTCATCGAAGTGGCCATCAGCGGCGCAAGTTCGGCCAAAGGCGAGATCGGCACCACCCGCGCCAGCCCCGGCACGTCCATCCCCACACAGCCCATCCGCGCCGCCAGATGCCCACCCGCCGAATGGCCCGTCACCACCAGTGGACCTTCCACCACCCCCGCCACTACGGCACAGGCCCGCGCAATCTCAGCCGTCATGTCGGCAATCCGCGCCTCGGGCGCCAACGTGTAGGACGGCATCGCACAGGCCCAGCCGCGCGCCACCGCACCCGCCGCCAGATGCGACCATGTCTCGCGCCCGAAGGCCATCCAGTATCCGCCATGCACGAAGACCAGCGCCCCCCGCGCAACCCCTTCCGGCAGGAACAGATCCAGCCGCTGCCGGGCTCCACTGCCATAGGCCACCCCCAACTGCGCCCGCGCCCCCAGCGAATCGCGAAACGCCGCAGCCTCTGCCTCCCACCGGGGCGGATAGGTCTCGGCCCCCGCGATGAAGGCCCCGTTGGCATAGGCCCGGTCCATCGCCGCCCGCTCTGTTTCCGCCATCACCACATCCGTTTCCGTCGATTTGATCAAAATTCCCACCCAGAAAGGCAATAATTCCCCGCCAGAACTGGACAAGCCCCCCCTTGGCCGTGCATCCATCCTTAACCCGAAAAGCCGGAGGCCCCTATGCTCGATTCCGTCACCAACCTCGCGTCGCGTCTGAAAGACCCGACGCTTCTGGTCACCAAAGCCTATGTCGCAGGCCAATGGATCGACGCCGATGATGGCACCACCTTCCCCGTCACTAACCCGGCGCGCGGCGATGTGATCTGCCACCTGCCCAACCTTGGCCGGGCCGAAACCGCCCGCGCCATCGACGCCGCACAAAAGGCGATGAAGGACTGGGCCACCCGCACCGGCAAGGAACGCGCCGCAATCCTGCGGAAATGGTTCGATCTGATGATGGCCAACGTCGATGACCTTGGCAAAATCCTCACCGCCGAAATGGGCAAACCCCTGGCCGAGGCGAAGGGCGAGGTCGCTTATGGCGCGTCCTTCATCGAATGGTTCGGCGAAGAAGCAAAGCGCGTCTATGGCGAAACCATCCCCGGCCATCAGCGCGACAAGCGCATCACGGTGATCAAGCAGCCCATCGGTGTGGTCGGCTCCATCACACCATGGAACTTCCCCAATGCCATGATCGCCCGCAAGGTCGGCCCCGCGCTGGCCGCAGGTTGCGGTTTTGTCGCCCGCCCGGCGGCGGAAACGCCCCTCTCGGCGCTGGCCATGGCCCTGCTGGGCGAACGCGCAGGCCTGCCCGCAGGCATCTTCTCGGTCATCACCTCCATCCGCTCCTCCGACATCGGCAAGGAGTTCTGCGAAAACCACGCCGTGCGGAAACTCACCTTCACGGGTTCCACCGAGGTGGGCCGCATCCTGCTGCGTCAGGCTGCCGATCAGGTGATGAAATGTTCCATGGAACTGGGCGGCAATGCCCCCTTCATCGTGTTTGACGATGCCGATCTGGATGCCGCCGTCGCGGGTGCCATGATCTCCAAGTTCCGCAACAACGGCCAGACCTGCGTCTGCGCTAACCGTATCTATGTGCAGGCCGGCGTCTATGACGCCTTCGCCAAGAAACTGGGAGAGGCGGTCGCCAAGACCAAGGTCGGCGATGGCTTGTCCGAAGACGTCACCTTCGGCCCACTGATCAACGACAAGGCCGTGATCAAGGTCGAAGAGCATATCTCCGACGCCCTGTCCAAAGGCGCCAAGGTGGAAACGGGCGGCAAGCGCCATGAACTGGGCGGCAGCTTCTTCCAGCCCACCATTCTGACCGGCGTCACCACCGACATGCTGGTCACGAATGAGGAAACCTTCGGCCCCCTCGCCCCCCTGTTCAAATTCGACACCGAAGAAGAGGTGATCGAACTTGCCAATGCCACGATCTTCGGCCTTGCCTCCTATTTCTACGCCCGCGACATCGGCCGCATCACCCGCGTGCAAGAGGCGCTGGAATACGGCATGGTCGGCGTGAACACCGGCCTGATTTCCACCGAGGTCGCCCCCTTCGGCGGGGTCAAGCAATCTGGCCTTGGCCGCGAAGGCAGCCATCACGGAATGGAAGACTATCTCGAGATGAAATACATCTGCCTCAGCGTCTGACAGGACATAGAATGACCAAGCGCATCCCGCTGCTCCTCGCCCTCTGCCTTGCCCTCGCTGCATGCGGGGGCGGGGTGCCGCTGGTGCCGTTCATCTGACGGCGCGTCAAGCCTGCAGCAACAGCGCCGTGATCTGACCCCAGATCGCGGCAATCGCCTCTTCTGGCGACAGCATCGGTCGCGCAAAGACCGCCTCTCGTATGCCATTGGTATAGATCGCCCAGATCGCAGCCAACTGCTCCTCAAGCGCCAGATCGGCGCGGAAGTCGCCTGACGCCTGCCCTTCGCGGATCACAAGGCCGACCGGTTCCAACCCTTGCTCCCTGTCGGAACGGTTTTCCGCTTCCGCGGCGTCAGACCAATCCCAGCTATGCGCCTGCAAGGTCCGCAACAATGCCGGATCAGCCAGATCAAACACCGCCCAAGCCACCAGAATTGCCTTAAGCCGCGCTTCGGGTGTTCCCGGCCCTGCAGCGATCTCGCGCGATTGGGCAAGCTGAGGGGCGTTGAAATCCCGCACCAAAGCAGAGATCAGCCCAGCTTTTCCGTCGAAATAGGCGTTGATCAGGCTATGCGACACGCCCGCGCGGCGCCCCACTTCGACGACCGACACACCCTCCACCCCGCGCTCCGCCACCAGCGCCCGTGCGGCATCCAATAGCGCGCGCTGCGTAGCTTGCTTCTGGGCATCTCGTTCAGAGCGGGCCTTGTCGGAGAGGGTGTAACTGCGAGGCATGACGTAACGTTACAAGCTTTCGACTGACAATGTCAAAGACAATGTCTTGCGTTTACGCGACGGCATCCTTATTTACGCTGAACTTGTAAATGAGAATGTAAAGAAGATGACACAGCCAGAAGATGACATGCCCGAAACACTGCGCCGCCTTGCCGCCCGCACGATCGAACCCAACACCCTCAACCTGACCGAGGAAGAGCGCATCGCCGTAGCCACCGAACTCTACCGTCTGGCCGATGCCGTAACAGCGGAACCGGTCACCCAAGGTGATATCGAGGCAAAGCGTCAGGCGCTGCGCCGCGTATCATGGTTGACGCACTGGCTGCAGCGCGCCCTGCTTCCGCCCGACCAAGACGCGCAATAACCACCAACCGGGCCCGGTTTAAAAGGCTTGTTATCGCATATCAGCGTTGCGATTTTGCCTAGCAGCGTCCGGTCGGCCATCTGTGGTCCAAGGCAATTCGCCGATCCACCGAAAGGACTGATGCAGATGCTGCCATATCTTCGCACCGCAACCACCGCGGCCATTGCCGCCCTCGCCCTCGCTGCCACCGCTGCTGCCCCTGTTCAGGCTGGCCAGCGTGAACGCGATTTCCTCAAGGGCGTCGCCGCCACCGTCATCATCGGCACCGTGCTGCAAAACAGCCAGCGCGCCCAGGCGCAGCCGCAATACTATCAGGAACCGCGCCACGCCCAACAACCGCGCTATTACCAACAGCCGCGCCAGCATCACCAGCAGCCGCAATACTACACTCCCGGCCCGCGTGAACCCGCCTACTTCGCGCAACCCTCGCGCCCAAGCCTGTCCAGCACCGCCGCTTCGCAGGCGTTCAAAAGCTATAGCTCCTCTGAACGCCGCGCGATCCAGCGCCAACTGGCCCGGCAGGGCTACTACAACGGCGGCATCGACGGCGCCTTCGGCCCGGCAACCTTCCGCGCTGTTGCCGCCTATGCCGCCGATCGTGGTCTCGCAGGCCGCATCGACACGGCGTCAGGCGCCTATACGGTTTACGACAGCCTGATCTATTGATGCAAAAAGGGCGCCCCGGTCCAACCGGGGCGCCCCTCTGCAATTCTAACCAAAGGTTCAGTTGGCCTTACCTTCCAGAACCGGCGCCGCGACCTGCCCCGTCCGGGCAATCCCGATCCGGCGAGGCTTCAACGCCTCGGGCATTTCGCGCAGCAGATCCGGTCCATAAGACCTGCGATGCGGTCAAAGCCGACGGTGGCACGGTACACCGGTGCCAAATCAAGGTTACGCTTGGTCATCCCCCGATAGGCGATGTGTCATGCCCCTCCATCACCGACAGGGCGGGGTAATGGCGTCGGGTCCGCTTGCGGCACCCGGCAACCCTGCTGACCCGCAAATTCCGCCATCCGGTTTCGAACCCCTGCCGCGAAAGCAGGGTCACCGCCCGGATCAGGGGGCATCATCGACCTTCAGGAACTTGGCCCCGCCTGTGCCCATGCTGCTGCGCCCGCCCGAGATCATCCGCCCCCCCGGCGCCGCCGCCCGCCAGGCGCGGTCAAGCTGGGCCATCAGCCCGTCCAGCACGCCTTCAACCGGAACGGCGATGGCGATGGGTTTGCCATTCATTTCGGCCTTGGCGGAAATGACCGACACGACCTCGGACCCATAAGCGGTGTCGCGGAACACCGGTGCACCGGATGCGCCGAAATCCACCGGACAATCCAACACGGCGACGCGGCCTTCGGTGCCCAGCACAGAGCAGACATCCTGCAATGAGGCCGCCTCAGACCGGTCCTTGGCATAAGACACGATCTCGACCCGGTCGCCGCCGCGCGGGAAAGAGCCGGTCGCGGCAGGCGTGATCGACGGCAGCAGGATCGGCTGCGCAAGCTTGATCAGGCCGAGGTCGTTGCCGGTCTGGTCCTTCTGCGCCTCGGTGTCTTCGTCTAGACCGGGGAGGTAGTCAGGATGGGGCAGAATCATCGCGGCATCGCGGTAGGCCTCGGCCCGGCCATTGCGCCATCCGGCCAGAAAGGTCAGATCCGAAGGTTGGTACGGCTGCCCCGTCGCCTTGTCGTAAAGGCAATGTGCCGCCGTCAGCACCACATCCGGCGCGATCAGCGTGCCGGTGCAAAAACCGTTCGACCCAAAGTCGATGCGCCCAACCGCCGCCCATCGCCCGGCGACCACGCCGGTCTCGAGCGGGCGCAGGTTGCCGTCCCCTGCAAGTGTCGGTTGTGCCAGAAGGGCCAGCCAAACCAGAACGCCACGCATCCGCATCTTTCACCATCGCTTACCATCGCTCTGGCCGGAAACGTGACTCGCGAAGCGGGCGGAATAGCGGCAGAGTCACGGAAGTGTCGGGGCCATGGCGCGCGGTTTCAGCTCTCCAGTGTCCCAGTCGACCATTTGACCCTATTGGCCACCGGCACAGCCGTCGCCGATCCGATCTGCATCATGCGGCCGATGTTGCCCGCCGCAATGTATCGTGCGCTTTCGCCGCAAGCGTGGCCACCTTCCGCTCGGGTTCGGCCTATGCCGCCGACCGTGGCCTCGCTACCGGGATCGACAGCGCCTCGGGCGCCGACACCGCCTATGACAGCCTGATCTACTGATGCGAAAAGGGGCGCCCCGGCCATCGCCGGGGCGCCCCCTGCCCTTGATCCACGATCAGCAGATCAGTTCGTCGTGGGGCTTGCCTTACCTTCCAGAACCGGCGCCGCGACCTGCCCCGTGCGGGCGATCTCGATCCGGCGGGGCTTCAACGCCTCGGGCGTTTCACGCACCAGATCTATATGCAGCATCCCATGCTCATGCACGGCACCGGTCACGCGCACATGATCGGCCAGCGCAAAGCGGCGCTCAAAGGCACGGGTCGCAATGCCACGATGCAGATAAGCCTTGGCCTCATCCTCGGGGGCCTTGCGGGCGGTCACCACCAGCGTGCCATCCTTTACCTCGACGCCCAGTTCATCCGGCGTGAACCCGGCCACGGCGATCGAGATGCGATAGGCATCCTCGGCGGTCTTTTCGATGTTGTAGGGCGGATAGGTCGGCTGGGCGACATCGGTCGTCAGCACGCGATCCATTAGGTCGGCGATCCGGTCAAAACCAACGGTCGCACGATACAGCGGCGCAAAATCAAGATTACGCATAGGGGTCATCCTCCAGTGAGCGATGCTATGTTATGCCCTCCTCATCGGACGGGCGGGGAACGCACCGGCCCTGTCGCAGGCACCGGCACATCCTCGATTTGGGAACAGCCCCGCGCGGTTTCAAGACCCCAGCCGTCCCACCGGTCAGAACCCGCGTCAGGGCGCAACCTTCACGAATTTCGCTCCACCACCCCCGCCCGACAGCACCTTCGGCCCCGTTGCCGCGCGCGGTGCCCCCGCCGCCATTTCCGCCTGCAACACCGCCAACGGCTCCATCAGCGGCACGGCCAGCGCAACCGCCTTGCCCTCCACCGCCGCCTTGGCCGAAACGACCGACACGATCCGCACCTCGCCATCGCGCATGGCAAAGACCGGCGCGCCCGATGCGCCGAACTCCACCGCGCAACTCAGCACCATCAGATCGCTGCGCTGCGCCATGATCTCGCACACCTCTTGCAAGGATGGAGCTTCAGACCGGTCCATCGCATAGGACACGATCCCAACCTCTTCGCCCATCCTTGGCGTCCAGTCGGTTGCAAAGGGCGTCACCTGCGGCAAACGGATCGGCTGGTCCAGCCGCAGCAACGCCAGATCCACCCCGACATTTCCCAATTCGCTGGCCACATGGAAATCATACCCGGGGTGAACCAGCGCCCGCGCCACATTGCGATAGGCCTCGGCCCGCCCGTTGCGCCACCCTGCCAGAAACTGCAGATCCCCCTCCGCGATGCGCGCGCCGGTGTCCTTGTCAAACAGGCAGTGCGCTGCCGTCAGCACCAGATCATCCGCGATCAGCGAACCGGTGCAAAAGCCCCGCCCGGCCAGTTCAATCCGTCCGACAGCCTGCCAACCCTTGCCCTCCTGCACGGTCTGCAAGGCGCGCATGGTGGGTCCGTCGGCCCAGGCAGGGACAGCAATCAGAGACAGCACAAGGGCAAAAAAACGCATCCCACACCTTCATTCCAGGGTCGTTCATGCGCTACCCCGCCATTCCGGCGGAAGTTTGGCAGCATGCCCCCGCCCCGTCCAGTCGCGGCACGGTCGCAAAGAGACGTTACCGCCCGACTGGTGCAAATCGACCGCCCTGCCGCTTCATCTTGGCCCAAATACCCAATCAACTGCACCCAGAGGCGCAGCGCCAGGGCATCCATCCCGAACGCATCACCCGCCCCATGATTTCCGACCCGGAAATCGTGCAAAATTCTGTGTCAGAATTTTCCTGCGCCCAGCTTCACCGTCACGCCAGACCCCGCGGCTTCGGCCCGCCCGTCGCCCAGTCCAGCAATTCCACCGTATGCACCACCGGCACCCCGGTCCCCGATCCGATCTGCATCATGCAGCCGATATTCCCGGCCGAAATCACATCCGGCGCCTTTGCCTCCAGCGTCCGCACCTTGCGCGCCTTCAGCTCCTTGGAAATCTCGGGCTGCAGCAGGTTATACGTCCCCGCCGACCCGCAGCACAGATGGCTGTCGGCAGGCTCCACCACCTCGAATCCCACCCGCTTGAGCAGGTCTTTCGGCGCGGTCTTCACTTGCTGCCCATGCTGCAAGGAACAGGCCGCATGATAGGCCACGCGCAGCCCCTTGGGTTCCCCCTGCGGCAACCCGATCCGTGCCAGCAGTTCGGATATGTCACAGGCCAATTCGGAAACTCGCTTCGCCGCCCCGGCCTCGGCCCCATTGCGGAACATGTGGCCGTAATCCTTTACGGTCGTCCCGCAGCCGCTGGTGTTGATGACGATGGCATCCAAGCCCTCGCCCTCCACCTCCGCCATAAAGGCGCGGATATTGGCGGCGGCAAAGCCATGCGCCTCCTCCTCGCGCCCCATGTGATGCGTCAGCGCCCCGCAACAGCCCATGCCGCGCGGCACCACCACCTCGCATCCCAGCCGCCGCAGCAAACGGATCGTGGCATCGTTGATATCCGTGTTCAGCGCCTTCTGCGCGCAGCCCGTCATCAGCGCCACCCGCATCTTCCTTGCGCCCACGGGCGCAAAGCTTTGCGGGTCGTCATTCCGGCTCACCGGGGGCACCCGCTTCGGCACCATCTCCAGCATCGCCTGCAGCCGCGCATCCGGGATCAGCCGCGCAAAGGGCTTGCCGATCTTGGCCAGCAGCAACGCCACCCGGAACCGCATCGGATAGGGCAGCACCTTGGCCAGCACGAACCGCAACGCCCGGTCGGTGAAGGGCCGCTTGTAGGTCGCCTCGATATGCGCGCGGGCATGGTCCACCAGATGCATGTAATGCACCCCCGACGGGCAGGTCGTCATGCAGGCCAGACAGGACAGGCAACGGTCGATATGCTTCACCGTCCGCGCATCCGCCGCGCGGCCCGTCTCCAGCATGTCCTTGATCAGATAGATCCGCCCGCGCGGGCTGTCCAACTCATCGCCTAACACCTGATAGGTGGGGCAGGTCGCCGTGCAGAACCCGCAATGCACACAGGACCGCAGGATCTCGTTCGACCGCGCCAGCGCCGGGATCGCCAATTGTTCGTCGGTGAAATTCGTTTGCATCAAGTCACCTCAGACCAAAAGGAAGAACAGAAAGACCGCCGTCAGCGCCAGCCCGCCCGCCAGCGCGGGCCACATCCAGCGCGGGCTGTCCGGTCCGATCACCCCGCGCAACGCCTGCGCCAGCGCGGCCAGCCCCACCGGGGCCGCCCCCAGCAGGACCAAGAAGCGCACGGCATTGCCCTTGTCCGTCTCCGGATCGACCACCACCCAAACCAGCCCCAGCGCCAAAGCCGCCAACCCCACGCCCAACACCGCCCGCCCGCGCGGCAACAGACACAGCGATGCATAAACCGCCAGCGGATAGGCCATCAGCAGAAACCCCATCTCAGACCGCCACCATGAGGCCGGGCCCCATTAATCCGGGATTGAACAGCCCCTTTGGATCAAACTTCGCCCGCAACCCCGCCGACAGCGCAGCCAATGGCGCAGGCTCCGGCGGAAAGGCCGGTCCCCCGCCCAGCCCGCGCACGCGCGTCGCATGGCCCGCAAACACCCCCAGCCGCGCCCGCACATCCAGACCCGGGGCAACCAGCAGCCAGACCAACCCGCCGCCCCAATCATAAAGCACCGCCTCTGCCCCGGCCCGCGCGACCAACCCCGGCGCTTCCGATGGCGTCACCGCCACCCGCCACACATCACCCGGCTTGCCATGGAACGGCACCACATCCCGCACATCCTGCCAGACCGCGCCATCCACCTCGGTCACATCCCCGAACCGCGCCAGCACCCGCGTCAATTCCCCCAGCCGATAGCGGACCGAGGTTTCAAACCCCTCCACCCGCACAAACACCCTGCGCCCCGGCCAGAAGGCCGCCCCGGTCACGTCAAAAGGCGACCCCAAGGCCGCCGCCATCGCCTCCACCGCCCGCGCATCCCCGTCGACCTCAACGCACAGCGTCCCCGCAACTTCCGGCGCGGGCAGCAGCTTGAACGCCACCTCGGTGATCACCCCCAGCGTGCCATGCGACCCTGCCATGAGCTTGACCAGATCATAGCCCGTCACATTCTTCATGACCCGCCCGCCATTGCGGATGACCGTCCCGGTCCCGTCCACGAACCGCAGCCCGATCATGCTGTCGCGGCACGCCCCCGCCTGCACCCGGCGCGGCCCGCTGGCATTGGCTGCCACCACTCCGCCGATGGTGCTTTCGCCCGTCCGCCCTAGCAGGGCGCGCAAATCCGGCGGCTCAAACGGCAAGCGCTGCCCTTCCACCGCCAGTGCCGCCTCCACGTCGCGCAAAGGCGTTCCCGCCTGCACCACCAGCGTCAGCGCGCCGGGTTCATACAGCATGATCCCCGAAAGACCCCCGGTTTCCAGCACCTCGCCCAGCCCAGCCGCACCAATCCCCCGCGTCCCGCCCCCGCGCAAAACAAAGGGCGCGTTGGCCACGCGCACAAGTTCCGCCAATTCCGCCTCACTCCCCGGTCGCATCGCCACGCCTCATCCCTTCAGCGCCAAAAAGCGCCCAGTAGCAAAAGAGAAAGCCCTGCCTCCCTCTTCCCTGCTTCAAATATCCTGCGGGGGTCCGGGGGTGCAAAACCCCGGTCCCGCAGCCTCAAGCCGCGCGACGGCTGGCCGTCACATAGAGCGGAAACACCTTCGCCGGGTTCAGCAACCAGCCGGGATCGAACACATCCTTCACCCGCAATTGCGCCTCCATATCCTCACGCGTGAATTGCACATCCATCAGGTCGCGCTTTTCCACACCCACGCCATGCTCGCCCGTCAGGCAGCCGCCAACTTCGACGCACAGCTTCAGGATATCCGCGCCCAAAGCCTCGGCCAGATCCAAATCGCCGGGCTTGTTGGCGTTGAAAATGATCAGCGGGTGCATGTTGCCATCGCCCGCGTGGAACACATTGGCCACTCGCAGCCCGTACTGATCCGACAGTTCCGCAATCCTGCGCAGCACATGGGACAGTTCCGATACCGGGATCGTTCCATCCAGACAGATGTAATCCCCCATCTGCCCCATCGCGCCGAAGGCGGATTTCCGGCCCAGCCAGATGCGCTTGGCCTCATCCTCGCTTGCCGCCTCGCGATAGGCCACCGGGTTGTGGCGCGCAGCAATCGCCTTGATCCGCGCCAGTTGCTCGTCAATCTCGGCGGGGCTTCCCTCCACCTCCACGATCAGCAGCGCCTCGCAATCGGGGTAGCCCGCCTTGGCAAAGGCCTCGGTCGCCTCGATGCAGGGGCGGTCCATGAATTCGATCGCCACCGGCAACAACCCGCCCTTGATGAAGTCGGACACGCAGGCCCCCGCCACCTCGTTCGATCCGAACCCCATCAGCACCGGGCGCGCCCCCTCGGGCTTGGGCAAAATCCGCAGCCATGCCTCCGTCACCACGCCCAACTGCCCCTCGGACCCGCAGATCACCCCGAGCAAGTCCAGCCCGCCCGCATCCATGAACGGCCCGCCCACCTGCACCACCTCACCCGCCATGGTAACCATGGTCACCCCCAGCAGGTTGTTGGTCGTCACCCCGTATTTCAGGCAATGCGCGCCGCCCGAATTCATCCCGATATTCCCGGCAATCGCACAGGCCAACTGGCTGGACGGGTCCGGCGCATAAAAGAACCCCTCCGCCTCCACCGCGCCCGTCACGGAAAGGTTGGTCCGCCCCGATTGCACCCGGATGAAGCGGTTGGGATAATCCGTCTCGATCACCGCATTCATCCGCGCCACACCCAGCACCACCGCATCCGGCGTGGGCAAAGACCCACCCGCCAGCGAGGTGCCCGCGCCGCGCGGGATCACCTTCACGCCCTCCTCATGGCAGGCGCGCATCACGGCGGCCACTTCTTCCGTCGTGCGCGGCAACACCACCGCCATCGGCAAACAGCGATAGGCCGTCAGCGCATCGCATTCATAGGCGCGCGTCTCGGTCGGGTCGGTGATCAGCGCATCCGCAGGCAGCACCGCAGCAAGCCGCGCCACGATGCGCGCACGTTTGGCAAGGATCACCGGATCGGGAACGGGCATGTCCATCGTATCGGTCCTTTTGCAGGGGCATCGCTGAATTGGTAAAAAGATATAACCAATTTACCGGGCTGACAAGCGCCAATCCCGCGCCTAACCATCATCCCATGACCATACCCTTCCACATCGGCAGCCTGACCGGGCCAGATCTGATTTCCCTCACGATCATCCTGCTGCTCTGGGTGGCCAGCGGCTGGCTGATCGAGCATCCGCCAACGCGGCGGATGTCCGTCACCGTGCTGATGGAAGCGTACCGTCGCGACTGGATGGGCGAATTCGTAACCCGCCAGCCCCGCATCTTCGATGGCACCGTGATAGACAGCCTGCGCCAAGGCACCGCCTTCTTTGCCTCGGCCTGCATGATCGCCATCGGCGGCGGCGTGGCGTTGATCGGCAATTCCGACCGGGTCGAAGGCTTTGCCGCCGACCTCACCCTCGCGCAGGTCGGCCCGCAGATCGAGATGAAGATCATTCTCGTCATCGCCTTTCTCGCCAATGCACTCTTGAAATTCGTCTGGGCGCATCGGCTCTTCGGCTATTGCACCATCCTGATGGCCGCGGTGCCGAACGATCCCGCCAATCCCTTGGCCCTGCCCCGCGCGGCACAAGCGGCGGAAATCAACATCACCGCCGCTCGCAATTTCAATCGCGGGCTGCGGTCCATCTATTTCGCCCTTGGCGCGCTCGGCTGGCTGTTCGGCCCCTACGGATTGATCCTTGCCGCGCTTGCAAGCACCACAGTCCTGATGCGCCGCGAATTCGCGTCGCAGTCGCGCGACGTCATGCTCCGGTGTTGACCCGCTTCGCGCCCCGCCGCCCCTCAATAAGCCATGCCGCAATCGCCAGTCCTGCCGCCAACAGCAACCACACCCAACCGGGCAAAAGCGGCGCAATCGTCAGGTCCTGCGTCACATAGGCCCCGCGCGGGGTGATCCCCACCCAGCCGCGCCCGGCTGCAGGCCGCCCCTCGCGCACCGCGCGGATGTCCGGCACCCCATCCTCCAGCCGCGCAATCCCGCCATTGGTGGGCGTCACCACCGGCTCCAGCACCGCACCACTTGCGATGGTCTCAACAAACTCACGCGGCGCAGACGGCCCAACCGCCACCACCCGCGTCAGATCGCCCTGCTCAAGCCGGTACAGCCCCATCATCGGCGCTTGCCAGACCAGCTCATACCGCCCCGGCGAAACCTCGGGCATCGGCAGCACCACCACCGCCCCATCCGGCCCCGTGATCGTCAGATCGCCGGGCGGCTCCTCGGCGATGGACCGCCGCCGCACCGTCAATTCCTGCCCTGTTGTCGTGGCGGTCAGCGCCTCTTCCTCCAGCTCCGGTTCCTTCAGCATCCAATGCGCCAGCCGCCGCAGCAGTTCCAACTGCGGCCCGCCGCCCTCATAGCCCCGGCCCCACAGCCAGGCGTGATCCGAGGCCAGCACCGCCACCCGCCCCTCGCCCACACGGTTCAGCACCAGCAAAGGCCGGTCATCCGCACCCGACATCACCACCTGCCCCGCACGCGGCACCACGTCGATCTGCCGGAACCAGCGGCCCCAGCCGCCCTCAGGCGCCAACTCCTCCAGCCCCTCTGTCACCGGATGCCGCCGCCCAAGATCGGTCAGCGCCGGGCGGAAGCCGCCCTCGATCACCCGCGAGGTCGGCTCCACCGGCAGCACATCCGCCAAAGGCGACCGCCAGAGCGAATCCACCGCCCCAAACTCCGGTCCCGCCGCCACCAGCACCGTGCCACCGTTCCGCACATATTGCGCGACGTTCTCCAGATAGGACATCGGCAGGATGCCCCGCATCCGATACCGGTCGAACACGATCAGATCGAATTCCTCGATCTTCTCCACAAACAATTCCCGCGTCGGAAAGGCGATCAGCGAAAGCTCCGTCACCGGAATCCCGTCCTGTTTTTCCGGCGGGCGCAGAATGGTGAAATGCACCAGATCGACCGAAGCATCCGATTTCAGCAGGTTCCGCCACACCCGCTCCCCGGCATGCGGCTCGCCCGATACCAGCAGCACCCGCAACCGATCCCGCACGCCGTTGATCTGCACCACGGCGGCATTGTTGCGGTCGGTCAACTCACCCTCTGCTGCAGGCGTTGAAAACTGCAAGACGTTCATCCCGCCATGCGGCAGGGTGACGGGCAGATCCAGATCCTCGCCCACTGGAACGCGAAACGTCTGCGGCTCGCTGTCATCCACCGCAATCGTCAGGTCCACCGCCATCTCACCCGGCGCGGCGCCTTGATCTTCGATCCGCAGGGTCAGCATCACCTCTTCGCCCAAGATTGCAAAGGCGGGGGCGTTCTTCACGATCAGGCGGCGGTCCCAATCCACCTCTCGCCCCGTCAGCAGCACATGCAGCGGCGCGGGCAGGGTTGGCGCAAGTTCCACATCATGCACCTGCCCATCGGTGATGATCATCGCCCCCGCCACGCGGGCGCGCGGCTCTTCCGACAGAAGTTCCGCCAGCGCCGTCATGGCCAGCGATCCGCCATCCTCCGGCGCGTCCGTAAACCGCCGCACCCGCAGTTCCGTATTCTCCAGCCGCGCCACCTCGGCCTCGACCCCGGCAATCGCGGCCTCCACCTGCGCGGCGCGGTCGCTCAAGCCTTGGCTCGCGCTGTCATCCACCACCAGCAGCACGATATCCGACAGCGCCGCCCGCTCCTCTTCCTGCAAGGACGGGTTGGCAATCGCCGCCAGCACGACCAGCGCCGTCAGCCCGCGCAGCCACCACCCTGACAGCCCACGCCACACCGCCACCGCCAGCAGCACGGCGGCAAACGCCGCCAACCCCCACAGCACCGGCCACGGCACCAGCGGATCAAGTGTCAGCGCAGCCGTCATTGCCCCAGCCTTTCCAGCAGCGCCGGCACATGCACCTGATCCGACTTATAATTCCCCGTCAGCACATGCATGATCAGGTTCACGCCAAAGCGGTTCGCCATCTCGCGCTGGCGTTCCCCGGCAAAGCCGCGCCCGACCGGGTACATCGGCACCCCCATCTCATCCACCGCCCAGGCCGAGGCCCAGTCATTTCCGCCGATCACCACGGGTGTCACCCCGTCATTCAGGTTGCGGAACGGCATCCCCTCCACCTGTTCGGCATCGGGCGGTGCGGCCTCAACCCACACAGGCGCGCCGCCGAACCGGCCGGGAAAATCCTGCAAAAGATAAAAGGTCCGCGTCAGCACATGATCCATCGGCACAGGTTCCAGCGGCGGAATGTTCAGCCCCGCCGCGATCCGTTGCAGATGCAGCGCCTCCGGCGTGCTGCCGCCCGACCTTGCCAGATCGGAATCGCGCGTGTCGAACAGGATCATCCCGCCCGTCCGCAAATAATCGTTCAGCTTGCGATAGGCATTGGCCGAAGGCAGCGGCTGGCTGGTTGAAACGGGCCAATACAGGAACGGAAAGAACGCCAGCTCATCGCGTTCGATATCCACCCCCACCGGCGCCTCCGGCTCAATCGACGTACGTTCCCACAACCGCTCACCCAAGCCGCGCAGCCCCGCCTCGGCCACCTGGTCCAGCGTGCCATCGCCTGTTTGCACAAAGCCCAGCACCACCGCCGTCGTCGCCTCCAGCGCCAGTGCCTCTTCTTCCGGGTCCAACGCCTCAAGCGGTGCGGTCTCCTGCGCCTGCACCCCCGGTGCCGCCGCCAGTGCCAGCACCACCACGGCCAGCATCGCCACCCCGCGCCGAAGCCCCGACAGCTTGCCCGAAATCCACAGCGCGGCCAGAATGTCGATCATCAGCGCCGTCAACGCCGCCGACAGGAACCACCCCTTCAACACCTGCTCCTGCGCCATCTCCAACCCTTCTACGGGTGTCCCGGCAGGCCAGACCGCCGCTTCCAGCACCGTCTCCGCCCCCACCGCGTTCAACGCCACACGCCGATCCGCCCCGGCATAAAGGCCGGGCGGCAGCGCAGGCCCCGGCCCCGTGGCAATCGCCCCGGCCAGCGCCGCCCCTTCAACCCCCGACATCTCACCCGCTTCGGCCTGCACGCCATAGGCATCCAGCACCACCTCCGGCACCCAGACCTGCCCGGCCAACTCTTCGGCCCCCGGCGTGGCGGGCCGTGTGGACACCGCCATCCGTTCCAGCATCTGCACGAACAACCCCGACAAAGGCAGCGTGGACCATTCCGCATTGGCCGTCACATGGAACAGCACCACCTGCCCCTGCCCCACTTCCTTGCGCGTGACCAGCGGCGTCCCATCCTCCAGCGCGGCAATGGTGCGCGCGGCCAATTCCGGGTCGGGCTGCGCCAGCACCTGCGCCGTCACCGCCACTTCATCGCTCACGGGCAGACCAAAGAAGGGCGAGCCTTCCACGAAGGGTGCCAGCGTTTTGGGCTCCCCCCAACTCATCGCCCCGCCCACCGTGCGGCCCCCTTCGCGCAGGCGCACAGGCATCAGCGGGTCTTCCGACAGGCGCGACACGTCTGACGCCGCCAGCAATGGCCCGGCAAAGCGCAACAGCAGCCCGCCGCCATCCAGCCAGCCCAGCACCGCATCCTGTTCGTCCTGCGTCAGCGCGGGCACATCGGCCAGCACGATCACATCCGGATTGGCCAGCAGCACATCCATCAGCGACCCGTCGATCAGGTCCGCCACAGGCTCCAAGGCCTGCCGCAGGTAATGCGTGGGCGATAGCAGTTGCAGCCCCTCGGCATTGTCCGCCCGCCCGCCGATCAGCGCCACCTTCCGCCGCTTCAGACTGTCATCCGTCAGGCTCACCGCCCCCGCCGACCGCTGCCCGGCGATCTCAAACCGCGTGATGCGGTTTCGCAATTCGGGCGGCAGCGCCAACGCCACCTCGCCCCGCGCCTCGCCAAGGCCGAACCCAAGCGTCACCCGCGCCAATTCCCGCTCGATCCCCGCCGGATCGGGGCCACGCGCCACAACCTCCACCTCCAGCCCATCGCCCGCAGGCAGGCGGCTTGCGGCCAGTTGCACCGCCCCATCCGCAAAGCCCGCCGGATGCAGCGCCAGCACCGGACGCGGGCTTTGGAACACCGTCACATCCCCCGCAGCATCCAGCGCATCAAACAGCGCAGACCGCCCCGGCCGCTCCAACCCGTCCGACAGCCAGAAGGTTTCAAACCCCTCATCCGGCAAAACCTCGGCCCAGCCATCCAGATCACCCGGCAACCAAGCCTGCGGCGTCAGGGCCGCCACGCGGCCCGCCCAGGCATCCGCCGCCTGAAACACCACCGCCTCCGGCGCGTCGGTCAGCCGCACCACCGCCACCGTCCGCCCGTCGCGCCCCGCTTCCTCGACCAGCGCCACTGCCCGCTCCACCCGCCGCGCCCAATCGCGCGCATCGGCCCAGCCGCCATCCATCACCACCAGCATCGGCCCCGTCCCCGCCACCCGCTCACGCGGGTTCAGGATCGGCCCGGCAAAGGCGATGATCGCCGCCGCAATGGCCAGCATCCGCAGCAGCAGCAACCACCACGGCGTGCGGTCCGTCTCGTTATCCTCATCCTGCAGGCCCAGCAGCAGCGCCACCCCTGGAAACCGCCGCCGGATCGGCGCAGGCGGCACGGCGCGCAGCACCAGCCACAGCAACGGAAGCGCCACCAGCGCCCAAAGCAGCACAGGCGTCACAAATCCGACGGGGCCCAGCATGAACATCAGCGGCCCCCTTCCAGCGCACGATAAAGCCACAACAGCGCAGGCTGTGCCGCATCACCCGTATGATGGCACTGGTAATGCCACCCCACCGCGCGGGCCAGCATAGCCAGCCGATCCTTGCGCTCCGCCAACCGCGCCAGATAGCGCGACCGCAGATCGCCAGCGCGCAGCGTCTCATGCCGCACGGTCCCACCCATGCTTTCAAAGATCGTCCGCCCGTCGAAGGGAAAATCCTCTTCCGCCGGGTCCAACACCTGCAACAGCACCCCGCGCGCGCCCCGGTCCGACGCGCGGCCCAGCGCCGCTTCCACCCCCGCCATTTCGCCCATGAAATCCGACAGGAACACCGCCCGCCCGTGGCTTGCGATGCCCGTCGCATCGGGCGTGCCGTAATCCGCCTCGCCCCCGGTCTCCAAGGCCATCAACAGGCGCAGCAACTGCCCCCGCCCCGGCCGTGGCGGCACCCCGCCGCCCGCCAGCCCGACCCGCTCGCCCCCGCGCAGAAGCAGCACCGCCAGCGCCATCGCCAGAAGCCGCGCGCGGTCGCCCTTTTCCGCCCGCCCCTTGGCGCCGGAAAACGCCATCGACTTCGCCGGGTCCACCCACAGCGTCACCGATTGCGCCGCCTGCCATTCGCGTTCCCGCACGAATGTCGCGTCCGACCGCGCCGACCGCCGCCAATCGATCATCCGCGCCGAATCCCCCGAATGGGTTGGTCGATACTGCCAGAACTCATCGCCCTGCCCCGCCCGCCGGCGGCCATGCTCACCCAGCATGATGGTGGATGCCAGCATCTCCGCCTCCGCCAGCAAGGGCGGCAGCGACTGGCCCAGAGTTTCGGCCCTTGGCCGAAGATCGCCGGTGGAAAGGTCGCCCGTGCCTGTCACGCCGCCGCCTCAAGCCCCAGCGTGCGGCTGGCCGTGCGGTCGATGATCCCGGCAAGGCTCTCGCCCCGCGCCCGCGCCGCAAAGGACAGCGCCATCCGATGCGTCAGCACCGGTCGCGCCAGCGCCGCCACATCCGCCACCGCAGGCACCAGCCGCCCATCCAAGAGCGCCCGCGCCCGCACGGTCAGCATCAAGGCCTGCGCCGCCCGCGGCCCCGGACCCCAGCTCAAGCTGTCCGCCAACTCCCGCCCCTCAGGCTCGCCCGGACGGCAGGACCGCACCAGATCAAGGATCGCCTCTACCACCTGATCCCCCACCGGCATCCGCCGCAGCACCTGCTGCGCCGCCAGCAATTCCTCACCGGTGAACACCTGATGCACCTCGGCCTCCTCGGCCCCGGTGGTGGCGATCAGGATATCCCGTTCCGTCTCGCGCGTGGGGTAATCCACATCGACCTGCACAAGGAACCGGTCCAACTGCGCCTCGGGCAGGGGATAGGTGCCTTCCTGTTCGATTGGGTTCTGTGTCGCCAGCACATGGAACGGCTGCCCCAGCGGACGGTGCTGCCCGGCAATCGTCACCTCGCGCTCCTGCATCGCCTGCAACAACGCCGATTGCGTCCGCGGCGAGGCACGGTTGATCTCATCGGCCATCAGCAACTGGCAGAAGATCGGCCCTTCCAGAAAGCGGAACGCCCGGCTGCCATCCGCCGCCGTCTCCAGCACTTCGGACCCCAGAATATCGGCGGGCATCAGATCGGGCGTGAACTGAATGCGATTGCCCTTCAACCCCATCACGGTCGACAGCGTATCCACCAACCGCGTCTTGCCCAGCCCCGGCAACCCCACCAAAAGCGCATGACCGCCGCACAGCATCGAGGCCAGCACCAGATCGACCACCTTCTCCTGCCCGATGAAGCGGCGGTTGATGGAGGCCTTGGCCGCGGCCAACTGCTCCCCAAGACCTTCGATCCGCGCGACAAGTTCGCTTGCTTCAGCCATGACTTTGCTCCTCGCGCAGTTATATGGTCGCATTAGACCGAACTATCCCGTCCGGCACAAATGGCAAAAACAATGAGCGGACAAATGATTGTGAAACCCTCCGCCGAAGGGCTCGCGGCTTCGGCACAGGCCGTTGCGAAGAAGGGGCTGCCCCCGGTGCATCTGTGGAACCCGCCCTTCTGCGGCGATATCGACATGCGCATCGCCCGCGATGGCACGTGGTTCCATGAAGGCACGCCCATCGGACGGCCCGGTCTGGTGAAACTCTTCTCCGGCATCCTGAAAAAGGAAGGCGACAAGTTTTTCCTCGTCACCCCGGTAGAAAAGGTGGGCATCATCGTCGACGACGCCCCTTTCGTGGCAGTCGATTTCGACACAACCGGAACAGGCAAGGATCAGGCGATCACGGTCACCACCCATGTGGGCGACACCGTCCTCCTCGACGCCGACCACGCCCTGCGCGTGGACCGCGATCCTGCCACCGGCGAACCCTCGCCCTATATCCACATCCGCGCGGGGCTCGAGGCGCTGATCGACCGGAAATCCTTTTATCGCATGGTCGATTTGTGCGTTCATGAACGGATCGAGGGAAAAGACTGGTTTGGTCTGTGGTCATGGGGCAGGTTCTTCCCGATGATTCCCTCGGAAGACCTCCCCTGAATGCCCCGTTTCGCCGCGAATGTGACGATGCTCTTTACCGAAGTCCCGATGCTCGCCCGCCCCGATCTGGCGCGCGAAGCCGGGTTCGACGGGATCGAAGTGCTGTTCCCCTATGATCACCCCCCGCGCGACTGGCAATCCGCCCTGTCGGGCATGCCAGTCGCCTTGATCAACACCCATCCCGGTGACTGGGCGTCGGGCGACCGGGGCCATGCCGCCGTCCCCGGCGCGGAAGAGGTGTTCCGTGCCAGCTTCCTGCGCGCCGCCGATCTGGCGGCCACCTTGGGGGCGTCGCATATCCACGTCATGGCAGGCGTGGCGCGCGGCGAACAGGCCGAGGCAACCTATCGCGACAACCTGTCCTGGGCTGCCGAACAGGTGCCGGACCTCGCCCTGACGATCGAACCCCTGAACACCGATGACATGCCGGGCTACTTCCTGAATGATTTCGATCAGGCCGCCCGCATCATCGACGATCTCGCCCTGCCCAATCTGGGCATCCAGTTCGATCTCTGGCACGCCGCGCGCATCCACGGCGATGCCGATGCCGTCTGGGCGCGTCACAAGGACCGCGTCAACCATATCCAGATCGCGGGCTTTCCGGGCCGCAACGAACCCGGCGGCGGCGGTTTCGATCTGACCGGGCTTTGCGCCGAACTGGACCAGACCGATTACGCCGGCTGGATTTCCGCCGAATACCTCCCCGCCCGCGCCACCGTCCACGGCCTTCTATGGTTGTCGGCACTCAAAGGCCGCGCGCGGCTCATCGGGGCGTAAGCAACCCCCGACTGCCCCTTGTGCGCCCCCCGCCATGACGGGTAAAAGACCGCCACCGCAACGAAAGGTTACCCCATGCCCATCGACGCCCCGGAAACCGAAGTCGTCACCACATGGAAAGTGGCCTGCGACGGGGGCGAAGGCGCGCTTGGACATCCCCGCGTCTGGCTGACCATCGCGCGTGAAACCGGCTGGGTCGAATGCGGCTATTGCGACAAACGTTTCGTCATCGACCGCGACCACGCGCACGACGATCACTGAAAGACCTGCAGGCGGACGGTGCGGCGGTGCTAGTGGCCGTCATTTCCGTCGTGAAAGAACCACCCCGCTGATCGCGCCCAGCACGGCGCCCAGCGGCACCCAGAAAAACGCCACGCCCATCGCATAGGCCCCTTCCGCCTGCGAAATGCCGCCCAGCCACGCAGCAAGGATCGAAAGGGCCAAGGCCGCCGCCCCGCCCAGAACCAGCCCGCCCAGCGCCCATCCCAATCCGCGCATCCTGCCCCTCCGCTCTTGCCAATCCTTCCCGTTCCGACCGATTCCCGCAAAGTGCCTGAGACACGGCGGCTGCCCTTGAATGCCGCTTGACGCACGGCCCCATCGCGGCGCAGTCTGCACCCATGCTGAACCGGATCGCCCCTGCCTCGTATTACTTTACCGACGCTTCATAGGCGGCCGGTCAGCGTTTCACACACACCTGACATGATGGCCGCCCTGCGGGGGATCGGTCAGACACTCTCACAGCGGCGGCGGGAGAGAGAAATGAAAGCCGAAATCCGCCTTGCCACCCCCGATGACCTGTCCGCGCTGCTGGATATGTCGCATCACCTTGCGGCCCCCTTGGGCGGTCATCCGCCCGATGCCGAAACCCTGTGTCGCGATGCCTTCATCCTGCCCGGCACCCGCGCCCTGATCGCCCGCGAAGGCACGGTCGCCCTTGGCTATCTCCGCATGCGGCTCACCCGCGATCCCGTAACCCGCGCCGCTGGCTATGAAATCGCCGAGGTCTTCGTCCGCGCGTCCCATCGCGGCCACGGCATAGGCCGCCGCCTGATCGGCGCCGCCCGCCTTTTGGCCGAGGCTGAGGGAAGATCAACCCTGTCGATCACCCCCTCCATGGCGGCGCTCACCCATGGCATGGGGGCGGCCCGTGCCTTGCCTCTGGTGCTGGCATAAGAGGGGCAGATCGTGTCATACCTGCCCGCAAGACCACCATGAGCGGAGACAGACAAGATGGGCTTTGGCAAAGGCTGCCACCTTCACCTGATCGATGGATCGGCCTTCATCTTCCGCGCCTATCACGCGCTGCCACCGCTGACGCGCAAATCCGATGGCCTGCCCGTCGGCGCTGTGGCCGGGTTCTGCAACATCCTGTTCCGCTATCTCGAAGGCAACAAAGGCCCCGATGCCCCCAACGGCGCGCCCACCCATGTGGCGGTGATCTTTGATCACTCCTCGCTCACCTTCCGCAACACGATCTACCCGCTTTACAAGGCGAACCGCCCCGAACTGCCCGAAGACCTGCGCCCGCAATTCCCGCTCACGCGCGACGCTACCCGCGCCTTCAACATCGCCTGCATCGAGACTGAGGGGTTTGAGGCCGACGACATCATCGCCACCCTGTCGGTCGAGGCGACAAAGGCCGGCGGCGATGTGACGATCATCTCGTCGGACAAGGATCTGATGCAACTCGTCGGCCCCGGCGTGATGATGTTCGACCCGATGAAAACCCGCGCCATCGGTCCGGATGAGGTGTTCGAAAAATTCGGCGTCGCCCCCAACCGCGTCGTCGATGTGCAGGCCTTGTCGGGCGACAGCGTCGACAACGTCCCCGGCGCGCCGGGTATCGGCATCAAGACCGCCGCGTTGCTCATTCAGGAATACGGCGATCTGGAAACGCTGCTGGAACGCGCGATTGAAATCAAACAACCCAAACGCCGCGAAGCGCTGATCGACAACGCCGAACAAATCCGCATCTCTAAACAGCTGGTGCAACTCAAGCTCGACACCCCCCTCGACGTGACGCTGGATGATCTTGAGGTCCGCCTCCCCGACCCCGAGGCGCTGATGGCCTTCCTCAACCAGATGGAGTTCCGCACCCTCACCCGCCGCGTGGCCGAAAGCCTGAAAGTGGCCCCCCCGGCGCCATTGCCCGAAGGCAAGGGCACGGACATGAACCACCCCGAACCCGCCGCCAGCACCCAACTCCCCTTTGACCACGCCGCCTATACCGCCATCACCGACCTTGCCACACTGGACCACTGGATCACTACGATCCGCGACCGGGGCTATGTGGCGGTGGATACCGAAACCACCAGCCTTGATGAAATGCGCGCCGAACTGGTGGGAATTTCACTCTGTGTTGAGGCGGGCCAAGCCGCCTACATCCCGCTTACCCACCGCTCCGGCACGGATGATCTGTTCGGCTCCGCCAAACTCGCCGAAGGCCAGCTTGATATGGACGCCGTGCTTGCCGCCCTGAAACCCGTTCTGGAAGACGCTTCGATCCTGAAGATCGGCCAGAACATGAAGTACGATTTCAAGATCTTCGCCCGCCACGGCATTCGCATCACCCCCTTCGATGACACGATGCTGATGTCCTCGGCGCTTCATGCCGGGTTGAACAACCACGGCATGGATGCCCTGTCGGAAACCCATCTGGGCCACGTCCCGATCCCGATCAAATCCCTGCTGGGCACTGGCAAATCCGCCATCACCTTCGACCGCGTCCCCGTGGCGGATGCCGTCAGATACGCGGCCGAAGACGCCGACGTCACTCTGCGCCTGTGGGAACACCTCAAGCCCCAACTGCACAAGGGCCATGTCACCACCGTCTACGAAACGCTCGAACGCCCCCTCGTCCCGGTCCTCGCCGATATGGAAATGGCGGGTATCCAGGTAGACCGCGACACGCTCTCGCGCATGTCTAATGCTTTTGCCCAGAAAATGGCGGGGCTAGAGGCGGAAATCCAGGAAATCGCAGGCGAACCCTTCAACGTCGGCTCTCCCAAACAGCTGGGCGAGGTGCTGTTCGACCGGCTTCAGGTTCCCGGCGGCGAAAAGGGCAAGACCGGGGCCTATGCAACCGGCGCCGACATTCTTGAGGATATCACCACTCTGGAAGACACCAACCCCAAGGCCGCCACCCTCGCCGCCCGCGTGCTGGATTGGCGTCAACTGTCCAAGCTGAAATCCACCTACACCGACGCACTGCAAGACCACATCCACCCGGAAACCGGCCGCGTCCACACCTCATACTCCATCACCGGGGCGGTGACGGGCCGCCTCTCCTCCACCGACCCGAACTTGCAAAACATCCCCGTCCGCACGGAAGAAGGCCGCCGCATCCGCGAAGCCTTCGTCGCGCCCAAAGGCAAACGCCTCGTCTCGCTCGACTATTCCCAGATCGAACTGCGCATCCTCGCCCATATCGCCGACATCCGCGAGCTGCAGCAGGCCTTCCGCGACGGGCTGGATATCCACGCCCTCACCGCATCGGAAATGTTCAACGTCCCCCTCGATCAGATGACCTCCGACATCCGCCGTCAGGCCAAGGCCATCAACTTCGGCGTCATCTACGGCATTTCCGGCTTCGGCCTTGCCCGCAACCTCCGCATCCCCCGCGCGGAAGCCCAAGGCTTTATCGACCGCTACTTCCAGCGCTTCCCCGGCATCAAGGGCTATATGGACGCCACCATCAAAGAGGCGCAGGCCAAGGGCTTCGTCACCACGCTCTTCGGGCGCAAGATCCACACGCCGGAGATTAACGCCAAAGGCCCCACCGCAGGCTTCGCCAAACGCGCCGCCATCAACGCGCCCATCCAGGGCACCGCCGCCGATGTGATCCGCCGCGCCATGATCCGCATGCCGCAGGCCATCGCCGACCTCCCCGCCAAGATGCTGCTGCAAGTCCATGACGAACTGCTGTTCGAGGTGGACGAAGACGCCGCCCCCACCCTCGCCGCCCGCGCGAAAGAGGTGATGGAAGCCGCCGCCCACCCCGCCGTCCATTTCAAGGTGCCACTGATAGTTGAGGCAGGCCAAGGCCACACATGGGCGGCAGCACATTGAAAACGCCCACCCCCCTCACTTTCGCCACGCAGGACGAATGGAACTTCTGGCTGTCGATGCGCCATGACAAGGCAACCGACGTCTGGCTCCGCATCGCGAAAAAGGCCACCGGCGCCGCCTCGATCGATTGGGAACAGGCCGTGGAAGAGGCGCTGGTCTGGGGTTGGGTCGACGCGCAAAAGAAACCCGATGGCCCCTTCCACATGCTGCACCGCTTCACCCCGCGCCGCCCGGGCAGCCCTTGGTCCCCCAAGGCCCGTGCCACGGCGGAAAAGCTGATCGCTGGCGGCTGGATGGAAGATCCCGGTCTGGCCGAGGTCACCCGCGCCCAGGCCGATGGCCGCTGGGCCGCCGCCTATGCGGCAGAAAAACCCGCAGATATTCCCGACGATTTCCTCACCGCACTCGCCGCCGCCCCCGAAGCCGCGCAAACGGCCTTCACCGCCCTGCCCGCCAAGGCCCGCGCCGCGTTCGCCTTCCGCCTCTCCACCGCCAAATCCCCCTCCGTCCGCGCCCGGCGCATCAGCGAATTCATCGCAGGCCTTGGCGATGACGAAAGCTACAATCCATGATCACCACATGGCCCGAATTGCGCACCTTCGCGCTAGGGCTGAACCTGCCCGAAGTCACCCTCGCCACCCCTTGGGGGCATGAGGCGCTCAAGGCCCACGGCAAACTCTGGTGCTTCTGGTCACCCTACGCCGACGCTGCCGTGTTCAAGGCCGACCGGGACGAACGCGACATGCTGATGCAGGCCGACCCCGAAACCTTCTTCCTGCACCCCCATTACGCCCCCCATAACCTCGTCCTCGTCCGAGCCGGGCGGATCGATCCCGACTGGGCCCGCCCCCGCCTGATCCGCCAGTGGCGCAACGCCGCCCCAAAGCGATGGCTCAAGGAATGGGACGCCACCAACCCCCACCCCTGACCCTGCCGCTTCATCTTGGCCCAAATACCCAATTCAACGCCCCCTCCCGCACCAACCTCTCCGGCTCAGCGCCCGTTTCTCGCTCTCTAAACCGGGGAGCAGAAGGTCACGGAGGGCGGGGGCGCTGCACACCAGCGCACGCTTAACCATGAATGCCCCCGTCACCCTGCCGGAATTTGTATGCACACCCGTCTGCACTGCGCGTCTGCACTGCGCGTCTGCACCGGCAGCGGCACAGCTTTCCAAGGAAATCTCTGCCAGATTGATAAAGTTGACCAATTCACGTCACAGCGTCACACCCGGCCCAAGCCCCCCTCGCCCCGCTCCACCCGCACCTGAAAACAATTGTTCCGCGCCGACCGGACATGCACGAAATCCACCCCCGGCATCCCCAACAACGCCTCGGCCCGCGCCGGAATATCCCCCGTCGCCACCACGCCCCCCGTGCCATAAACGATACGCTCATCGGCCCCATACCCCCTGACGATGTAATCCGGCGAGGCCAGAATTTCCGGCACCTCTGCCCCTCCCCCGGCTTCACAGGCATCGGCGCACAGAAAGATCGGCCCCGTCTCCGCATAGGGCTGCACGCTGGAAAAAGGCCGATGCGCCAGCACCAGCATCCCCCCGCCTTCCGGGATCATCCGCAGGCAATGCCGGCACGGGTTCCGGCCCCCATCAGACACCCGCCGCTCTGGCAAAAGCCCATAGGAATCAACACCCCCCGCCTGATAGGCGCGGGCAACATCTGTCGGTATCGGCACGAATTTCAGCATCGGGAACCCTCCATCAAAGGCCCCCACTTTCCCCATCAGGCCGCCATCAAGCGACCCGATCCTTGCGCTTTCAGTCGCGCGTCAGCATCCGCCCCAAGGGCGCACCGCCCACGATGTGCAGGTGGTAATGCGGCACTTCTTGCCCGCCATCCCCGCCCGCATTGGTGATCCCGCGATACCCAGCCCCACCATCGCCAAGGCTCACCCCCAGCATGGCGCAAACACTGGCCGCTGTGCGGTGAAAATCCACGATCTCGGCATCGCTGGCGTCCGCGCAGAAATGATCGAAGGTCACATAGGCGCCCTTCGGGATCACCAGCACATGATGCGGCGCCTGCGGGTTGATGTCGTGAAAGGCCAACGTATGCTCGGTCTCGATCAGGGTCTTGTTAGGGATCTCACCACGCAGGATGCGGGCAAAGATATTGGTCGGGTCGTAGCTATGCGCCATGTCTCTCAATCCACAAAAAGATGCCCTGTCGCGGCGATTTCACGCGCCTTTTCGACAGGAATATCAAGGAACTCCGCCAAGGGCAGCGTGTTTTCATCCACGCTCGCGCTTTGCCGGATGCGGTGGAACCCGGCAAAATTCGCATCCCGGATACGGTCGCTTTCGAATTTCACATCATAGCGGATCGTGGGCAGCAACCGGTCAATCGTTTCCTTCGGGGTCTTCTCCCCTGCCAGCCCCACCCGCCGCGCATGGCCCACCAGATAGTCGTCGGTGAAATCGCATTCGATTTCCAACAGCCGCACCTGCGCCTTGTCGTTATAAAAATCCTGCATCAGGTCCACATTGGCCGGATCGATGCAGAACAGCAGACGGTCCGATTGCCAGTAGTCAAACAGCATCCGCACCAGCGCGCGCCGATGCCGCGTCCGCTTTTCCAGCGTCGTCTGGATGCCGCCCAGATCGGGCAGCGGGGTCGACCCCTCGTTGAACAGATAATCCATCGCGGGCAGGTTCGTCACATCGCGCACCCGCTCCACCAACCGTTTGGCGACATGCCACTTTTTGCAGGTCACCATCATCAGCGTGCGTTCGCGGCCCAGCGACGACTCCCGCTCCCAGAAGCGCGGCGCGAACCGGCGCCCCACCCGCCCCCGTCCCGTCAGGAACCGGAACAGGCTGCGCCCTTCGTTCGATATGGTGAACTGCACGCCCTTGGCAGCATAAAGCTTGCCCAACCGTTCTTTCAGATCACTCGCATCGGGCGAAATCTTCCGCGCGAACAGGTAATCCTGACTGACCAGCAGATCATAGTGATCATTGTAGAACGTCAGCGGCATCCCATAATCGGTGAACATCAGGAATGTCAGCGTCCGCGACCGGATCTCGTTCTCTGGCACCAGATGGCGCACCAGCGTCTGGAAAAAGGTTTCATCCGGAATCCAGGTCGTGCGGAAAAACCGCATCACATCGCGCCGCTTGTCGCAGAAATCCAGCACCCATTCCACCGTCCGGCGGCGCAGGCACCACCATTGGCTACCGATTTGCATCTGGATATCGGTGGGGATCTGCCGCGCCAGACCCAGCTTCTGCTGCGCCTGCATCGAACCGTAGAACAGCTTCTTATGCGTGCGCTCATTGAACCAGTGGCGATAGATCAGCCGCTCTTCCTTGATCCCCGTCTTGATCCAGTCCGAGGTAAAAAAATCAAAGCTTTCGATGTAGTCGACCTCATCCCGGTCCAGAAAGGCATGGGCAAACTCGGCCGATTTGATCGGCATGCAATCGCCCGACAGCATGTAGAAATGCGTGGCCCGCGGGAACGCATCCACCGCCGCCCGCACGGCCAGCAACGTCGCCTCCACCAAGCTCCACGCGCCCCAGCCACACTTGATCCGCTTGCGCGCAAAGGTGACCGACGCATTCTCTGCCAGCGCCGCTCGTATCTTGTCAAAAGCGTCACGCGGTGCCCGGGCATCGAAATGGATTGCCACAAAATCACCTGCCGCAGTCAGCCGCTGCGCCTGCGCGATAATGCCATCAGGATCCTTGTGGCACAAAAGAATGTAGGCGATCTTGGCCATGGGATCCGGTCTGCAACGGTGCGCTAAGTGTCACTGAATGGACAAATAACATCAACGGTCATTGAACAAACAGCATTTCTTTGCTTTTTTGTGCCCATTGGGTCAAGGGCGCGACAGACAGCCCGACGTTGGAGGCAGTTTTTAGATGGGTTTCCCAGGAACCTGGATGACCGAAAGCGAAAGCGTGGTGTACCGTGTGGTGCCGAAATGCGCTTGCTCGTCCATCGGCCAGATCATGTATTATTCCGACCATGGGCAGTTCTTCGATGGCGACATCCATGACAGCACCACCGGTCTGCACAAATGGGCGCAGGAAGACAGCCAGCGCCTGATCGAAGCGAACGTAAAGGGTCACAAATCCTTTGCCTTCACCTGCGTGCGCAATCCCTATACCCGCATCCTGTCGTCCTTCTTCGACAAGATCTGTGGCATTCAGCGCAACGGCAAACGCTATCGCGGCAATCTTGTCCCGACCCTCGTGCAGAAATATGGGGTTCAGGTCGGCGGCGATGACGGCAAGGAAGAGTTTGACCAGATCGCCAGCTTCCGCCGCTTTCTCCTGTTTGCGCGCGACACCATCCGCTTCAAGAAACCGATGGAGCCGGACATCCACTGGTCGGCCATGTCGGGCCATATCTCGACCTTCATCGTGAATGGCGGGCGCTATGACCACATCTTCTTCACCGAGAAATTCGATGACGGGATGCAGGTCGTGCTGAACAACATCAAGACCAAGCACAAGATCAACCTGAAAAAGATTCCGAAATTCAACGAAAGCGAAGGCCACGGCCCCAAACGCCTTCACCCGGTCGAGGCTTATTTCGACGATCTGTCGCATCACCTGATGTGGGAAATCTACAAACGGGATTTCCAGCTATTCAAATACGATTTCGACGATCCGTCCAACAAGATGCCGAAGGGCGAGGTCGACCTCGACGAGGTTCACGCCAAGCTGGGCGATTGATTCGCACCCGCACAACGGGGCAGCCGCGCAAATGAAAGCAGACCGCCGATATGATCGGCGGAAACCCCACCTATTTCGGGCCAATCCCCCGACGCAGACCCTTCATTATTGGCTGGTTTCGATAAACCTCCGGCGCGTATTTGCGGAATTTACGTAAACCTTCCACTGACGGCGGATTTCGCCCAACCGCCTGCGTGGAACAGGCAAGCCACCGCCCATACTGGGGTTGGCGCAACGCCAGTGACCTGTGACCTTTGCCCCCCACGGCCCAAGCAAAAACCCACCGGGAAAACCGGAAAGGGCCGGCACAGAACGCATCGGAACAACACAGAAAGAACGCAACATGGAATTGCTGCTTGTCACGGACTCGGTCCGATTTGGCCATCTATTGGCAGTCTGCATCGGCCTCGGCGCGTCGATCATGGCAGATCTCTACATCCTTAACCGCCTGCGGACGCCGCTATCGGGCGACATGCTGGCCACCCTGCACCGCACCCACGTGATCGTCTGGGCGGCGCTGGGGGTGATGTGGGCCACAGGGCTGGGCCTTGTCTACATCCGCACCGGTTTTGACCCGGCCGCCTTCACACCCAAGCTGATCGCAAAGCTGGCGACGGTTTCGGTGTTGACCGTCAACGCCATGCTGATCGGCTGGATCGTCATGCCAATCCTGAAAGGCGCGCCGGGCCAATCCATCGCCGCCTTGCCCCGTGGGGCAAAACTCTGCCTGTCGGTGATCGGGGGCGTATCCTCGGCAAGCTGGATGCTCGCCTTGGCGATGGGAGTCAGCAAGGTGCTGGCCCGCAGTGATGCCGATGTCTTCGCTATCCTGCTGCCTGCGGCCTATATGACGGCCCTGCTAGCAACAGCGGCGCTCTTGCTGTCGCAGCCGCGTCCAGCACGCGCATGAGCGACAACCAAAAGCAGGGGCTGATCGTCAGATCAGCCCTTCCTTGCCAAACAGCACCTTCAGATCCGTCTCGGGGCGCGCGCCAAAATGGCTGATGACCTCTGCCGCAGCCACGCAACCCATCCGCCCGCTTATCGCCAACGGCTGGCCCGTGGCCAGACCATACAGGAACCCCGCCGCGAACAGATCGCCCGCGCCCGTCGCATCCACCGGCACCACGCGGCGCACCGGCACCGTCACGGTTTCATCCCCGCGCACCAGAATGACTTCATCCCCCGACCGGGTGCAGACCACTACCCCCGCATCCGCCGCCGCCTGCTCCAGCGCCGCCGACAGGTCGGTCTGATACAGCGAGGCCCACTCATGTTCGTTACCGATCACGTAGTCCAGTTCCTTCACCAGCCGCCGGAAATCATCACGGTGGCGGTCCACGCAGAACGGGTCCGACAGGGCGATCCCCGCCTTGCCCCCGGCATTGCGGCACAGCTTTGCCGCACGTTCAAAGGCCTGCTTCCCCTTGGGCTTGTCGTAAAGATATCCCTCCAGAAACAGCAGCGTCGCCGCCCCGGCCACGTCATCCGACACATCCTCGGGGCCAAGCTCCGAGGAAATCCCCAGATAGGTGTTCATCGACCGCTCACCATCTGGCGACACAAAGATCATCGAACGTGAGGTCGGCAATTCCCCTCCCGCCACTGGCGGGTTGGGAAAGGCCGTCCCGGCATCCGTCATCGACGCCGCATAGAACCGCCCCAGCGCATCATCATGCACCCGCCCGATAAAAGCCGTCCGCAGCCCCAGATTGCCCAACCCTGCGATGCTGTTCGCCACTGATCCGCCCGGCGCCTGCACACGGTCCTTCATCGCGGCATAAAGGATCTCGCCCCGCTCGCGCTCGACCAGCTGCATGATGCCCTTCTCGATGCCCATCATCTCGATAAAGCTGTCATCGGCCTGGTTGAACACATCGACGATAGCATTGCCGATGCCGACAACATCATAGGTCTTCATTCGGTCTTTTCCTCATACATACATAGATCGTTGATAGGGCAGATGCCGCATTTGGGTTTGCGCGCCACGCAGATATAGCGGCCATGCAGGATCATCCAGTGATGGGCGTGCAACTGGAACTCGGCGGGAACATGGTCCTCGATGGCCCGCTCGACCGCCGTTTCATCCTTACCGGGCGCGATGCCGCTGCGGTTGCCCAGGCGAAAGATATGCGTATCCACCGCCTGCGCCGGTTGTTTGAACCACATGTTCAGCACGACATTCGCCGTCTTGCGCCCCACGCCGGGCAGCGATTGCAACGCCGCGCGAGAGGATGGCACCTCGCCGCCATATTCCTCGATCAGGATACGGCTCAGCTTGATCACGTTCTTGGCCTTGTTGCGGAACAGGCCGATGGTCTTGATGTACCCGATCAGCCCCTCTTCGCCCAATTCCAGCATCTTCGCAGGCGTATCCGCCACCGCGAAGAGGCCACGCGTCGCCCTGTTCACCCCCACATCGGTGGCCTGCGCCGACAGCGCCACCGCCACCAGCAGGGTATAGGCATTCACATGCTCCAGCTCGCCTTCCGGCGCTGCATCCAGCGCGTGAAAGCGGGTGAAGATCTCCTTCATCGCGGCATAGGGAAGCTGCTTCGCCATGCCCCCGCCATAAGCGAGGCCATTGCGGCGGGCAAGTCGGGTTGCGCAGAATCCGGGTCGCCTGTGGCCGTCTGCACCCGTAGATTACCCCAACAGGAGACAGCCATGCCCGATCAGACCGACCTTCAATCCCCAAGCTACCACTACACCGTCATCACCCGCGCCTTGAAGGTGATCGACGAATCCGGTCCCGGCCTTACGCTGGATGATCTGGCCGCCCGCATGGCCATGTCACCCGCGCATTTCCAGCGTGTCTTTTCGCAATGGGTCGGCATCTCGCCCAAACGCTATCAGCAATATCTGGCGCTGGGTCACGCCCGTCAGATGCTGGCCGAACGCTTCACTGTACTGGATACCGCGCTGTCTACTGGTCTGTCCGGCACCGGCCGACTGCATGATCTGTTCCTGCGCTGGGAGGCGATGAGCCCCGGCGATTTCGCCCGCGGCGGCGAAGGGCTGACCATCAGCTGGGGTTGGTTCGAAAGCCCCTTTGGCCCCGCCCTCGTGATGGGCACCGACAAGGGCATCTGCGGCATCGGCTTTGCCGCCGAAATGGGCTCGGACACCGCCTTTGAAGATTTGCGCCAGCGCTGGCCAAAGGCCGAGTACACCCAAAACGCCGAACTCCTGCGCCCATGGGTGCTGGCCGCCTTTGGCACCGACCCGCAGGCCGAGGCACCGATCTACCTCATCGGCGCCCCCTTCCAGATCAAGGTATGGGAGGCACTTTTGCGCATCCCCACGGGCCACGTGACCACCTATTCCGAACTTGCAAACGCAGTGGGTCACCCAAAGGCCGTGCGCGCCGTCGGCACCGCCGTGGGCCGCAACCCGATCAGCTTTCTGATCCCCTGCCACCGCGCTCTGCGCAAATCGGGCGAGCTTGGCGGCTATCATTGGGGCCTCCCGGTCAAGCGCGCGATCCTCGCTTGGGAATCCGCCCGCACCGGAATGTGATGCGCGGAATGTCGCCGCAAAGGGGCGGCTGCTATCCAGCCCAACCGCAGACTGTTATAAACATGAACAGCACCCGCACTGGCGGGCGACATTGATCAAGGCGACAAAATGACGTTCAAGACACCCCTTATCATCTCCACGCTCGGCATTCTGGCCCTGACCGCCTGCGTTCCGGCCGATCCCTACGGCGCACCCACCACCACGGCAGGCCCGCGCACACAGTCGGGCGCCCTGATCGGCGCCATGGCTGGCGGTCTGCTCGGCTCGCAAAGCAGCGATGACCGCCTTCTGAAAACCGCTGTCGGCGCAGGCATCGGCGCTGTTGTCGGCGGTGCGATCGGCGCGACGCTTGACCAGCAGGCCGCCGAACTGCGCGGCATCAACGGCCAATTCAACGTCACCAACATGGGTGACTATCTGGTCGTGAACATGCCGCAGGATGTTCTGTTCTCCGTCGATAGCGCCTCGCTGCGCCCCGACCTTGCCAGCGACATTCAATCCGTCGCCCAGAATCTGCTGCGCTACCCCAACAGTCAGATTCAGATCATCGGCCACACCGACAACACCGGTTCCGCCAGCTACAATCAGGATCTGTCGCAGCGCCGGGCCGTTTCCGTGGCCAGCGTTCTGCGCAACAGCGGCGTGCCCTCGGCCCGCGTCACGGCCTTCGGCCGGGGCGAGGATCAGCCCATCGCCTCGAACCTCACGCCCGAAGGGCGCGCGCAGAACCGTCGCGTGGAAATCATCATCCGCCCGACCCGCTGATCGAGCATCCCTCATCGTCAAAGGCCGGGCAACCTTGCCCGGCCTTTTTCATTGTGAACCCCCAGCTTTGGTCATAAATTCGGACCAATCTCAGGGGGTGCCATGCCGTTCCACAAAGTCCGCCCCGAAAAACTCTCGCAAGGCGTGATCCGGCAGATCGAACTCCTGATCCTGCGTGGCATCCTGCGGCCGGGCGAACGTCTACCCTCTGAACGCGAATTGGCAGAACGGATGGATGTCTCGCGCCCTTCGCTCCGCGAAGCTGTGGGTGACTTGCAGGATCGCGGCCTTCTGGTGGCCCGCCCCAACGCCGGCATCTACGTCGCCGATGTCCTCGGCTCCGCTTTTGCGCCCGCGCTGGTGGACCTCTTCTCGCGCCATGACGAGGCGGTTTTCGACTACATCGCCTTTCGCCGCGATATGGAGGGGCTGGCCGCCGAACGCGCCGCCCGCCTTGCATCCGACACCGATCTGATGGTGATCAACGCCATCTGCGCCAAGATGGAAGCCGCCCATGGCAAGCGCGACCCGTCGGATGAGGCGGCGCTGGATGCCGAATTCCACATCGCCATTATCGAGGCCAGCCATAACGTCGTCATGCTGCACATGATGCGGTCGATGTTCGATCTGCTGCGTCAGGGCGTGTTCTACAATCGACAGATGATGTTCAAGGCCCGCACCACGCGCGAGGCGCTGCTCGACCAGCACCGCGCCATCAACGCCGCCCTGCAGGCCCGCGATCCCGCCGCTGCGCGACGCGCGGTTGAAACCCATCTCACCTTTGTGGAAACCGCGCTGAACGAACAGATCCGCGCCGAACGCAATGAATCCATCGCCCGCCAAAGGCTGGAACATGAACAGGGCCGGTAACCGCCCATGAAAAAACCCGGCTCAAGGCCGGGTTCCTTCCATTCCAGATGATCCAAAGGATCAGTGCAGCTTGGCTTCCACATGCGCAATGGCCGCGTCGATGGAGGCAGAGGTTCCCTCTGCCGTCATCTGCTTGGCCAGCACGTCGCCAGCCGCCGCAACCGCCACGGAAATCGCCTGCTCGCGCACCGCGCGAATAGCCGAAGATTCGGCCGATGCGATCTGATCCTCAGCCGCCGCAAGCCGCCGTGCGATAGACGCCTGCAGATCGGCCTTGGCCTGCTCTGCCGCGTTCATCGCCTCTTCCTTGGCATTGGCAATGATGCGCTCGGATTGGTCCTGCACATCCTTTTGCTTGCGCTCATAGGATGCCAGCAAGGCCTTGGCCTCATCCCGCAGGCTGCGCGCCTCTTCCAGTTCCGCCTTGATCTGCGCCGCACGGTTGTCCAGCAGACCGGCGATCTTTGCCGGCACTTTGTAGCGCAGCAGGATGCCGATGAAGACCAGAAAACCGATGCTCACCACGAAATCGGTGTTGCTCAGCGAAAAGAAAGGCTTGCCCGTCGCCGCAAAGGCCGGGGTGGCAGACAGCGCCAGAAATGCCAGAAGCGTTCTCATCGCCATCACCCTTTCAGCCGTGCGGTCACAGCCGCGGTCACCGACCGCGCATCCGCCTTGCCGCCCAGCGCATTCACCAGTTCCTTGGCGGTATCCTTCGCTACCTCGGTCACGGCCTCCAGCGCCCCGGCACGAATTTCGCCGATCCGCTTTTCCGATTCCGCCGACCGCGCCGCGATCTCGGCATCAGCCCGCATCGTTGCGGCATCCAGGTCTTTCTGGATATCGGCCCGCGCCTCAGCCACAATCTTTGCAGCCTCCGCACGCGCCCGCGCCAACGCATCCTGATAGGCCTTCTCGGCTTCCACCGTCTTGGCCTTCAGTTCTTCCGCTGCCGTCAGGTCATTCGTGATCGTTCCCTTACGCTCGGCCAAAACCCCGCCAATCCGGGGCAGCGCGATGCGCGACAGGACGAAATAGATCGCGATCAGCGCGACGACCAACCAGAAGATCTGGTTCGGCATCCACTCCACGCACAGCTGCGGCATCCCAATGGCACTACCATGGGCATCCACGCAGGCTCCGATCACATCGGCAGTCGATTCAGTTGCCATCTTGTCCTCCGTCGGACCCTTTGAACTTCGAAAGGCCGCCGGTTCCCCGGCGCGCCCCTCAGTAAGGATACGAAGTCAGATCAGACGGCGAACATCAGCAGAAGTGCCACGAGGAACGCGAAGATCCCCAGAGCTTCTGCAAAGGCCAGACCGATGAACAGCGTCGCCGTTTGCGAACCGGCAGCCGACGGGTTGCGCAGGGCGCCCGCCAGGAAGTTGCCGGCCACATGGCCCACGCCGATGGCGGCAGCGCCCGAACCGATGGCGGCGAGGCCGGCACCGATGAACTGACCCATGCTTGCGATATCGCCTTCCATGATTTTCTCCTTAAGATGGAATGCTTGATTGTAGGTTTGACCGCGCGTCAGTGGCCCGGATGCAGCGCATCCCTCAGGTAGACGCAGGTCAGGATGGTGAAGACATAGGCCTGAATGAAGGCGACCAGAACCTCCAGCCCGTAGATGGCGACGATCGCAAGGATCGACACCGGCGAGATAGCGGCAATCGCCGCAAAACCCGCAAAAACCTTGATCACGGCGTGACCGGCCATGATGTTGCCCGCAAGACGGATCGAATGGCTGACCGGGCGGACGAAGTAGGAAATCACCTCAATGATCGCGATGATCGGGCGCAGGATCAGCGGCGCATCCGACATCCAGAACAGGCCCAGGAAATGCATACCGTGCTTGTAAAAGCCCAGCAGCGTCACCGCGAAGAACACGCCAAAGCCCAGAACCGCCGTCACCGCGATGTGCGACGTGGGGGTAAAGGACATCGGCAGCAGGCCGAGATAGTTCGTAAAGATGATGAAGGTGAACAGGGTGAAGATCATCGGGAAATACTTCACGCCGTCATGGCCGGTGATGTCTTCCACCATCTTGTAGATGAAGCCATAGGCCAGTTCGGCCACCGACTGCACCCGCGACGGGATCACCGCACGGCCCCGCGTTCCCAGCACGAACAGCGCCACGACACACAGCACGGCAAGGCCCATCCAAAGCGTCACGTTGGTGGGCGTGTACCACTGGATCGGCCCCTCGCCGAACAGCGGCTTCACGATGAACTGGTCCATCGGATGGAACACCAGACCGCCTTCGCTGTGTGCCTCGCCTGCCACGTCAGTCTTCCCCTTGCTCGGCGGCCTCTGCCGCCTTTCGTTCCTGCACTTCCTTGGCCGACCGCAGCATGGTTTTGATCCCCGCCGCAAAGCCCGCCAAGATGAACAGCACCAAAAACAGCGGCATGGTCCCGAAAAGCTGGTCCAGCCCGTATCCGATGCCAAAGCCGATCCCAAGACCGGCTACAAGCTCTATCACCATCCGCCATGCCAGATTGGCCTGCGAATATTGCGTGTCCTGATGGCGCTCGGCGGGTCCTTTGACCACGCCTTTCACCTTGGCGATCCTCTCCTCAAGCGCCCGCAGACGCTCTTGATCGGGGTGTTCAGCCATGGTTGGGGGCCCCCAGAACAGTCGGTGGATAACTACGGAGGGGGGTGGCCCGAGTCAAGCGCCGAAATCCCGCCGAAGACTCCCCGCAAAACGTTGTTTTCATTGTATTTTTATCTACCCCAAAATACCTCCCCATGCTCCCGCACCCTACACCAGGCTGTATCTGCATATTCAACCAATCGGTTGACGATCCAAACCGCACACCCCAAACATGCCCGCATGACCAGCCCCGCGCCCCATCCACTCGACACCGTCTTCGCCGCGCTGGCCGATCCCACGCGCCGCGCCATCCTGACGATGCTCTTGGAGGATGACATGGCCGTCACCGATGTGGCCCACCCCTTCGCCATGTCGCTGGCCGCCATTTCCAAGCATCTCGCCGTGCTGGCCGAAGCCGGCCTGATCACGCAGGAAAAACGCGGCCGCGTGAAATGGTGCAAACTGGAACCCGATGCCCTGCGCGCGGCTTCCGTCTGGATGCAAGGCTTTGGTCAATTCGACCCGGTCGATCTGGACGCCTTTGAGCGCTTCCTAGAAACCGAGCTGGACTCACCCGACAGCGAAATCTGACGCAGATTTCGCGCCGGAGTTTGGCACAAACTCCGGGGCCCCAAACCCCGCCCTTTCAGCAACGGGGCACCCGATTTCTGCGTGCAGAAATCGTCGCGAAATCTGCGTCAGATTTCGCTCCCGTCAGGCAAACCGCCCCGTATAAGCTTCCCGCAGCAGGTTCTTCTGCACCTTCCCCATGGTATTGCGCGGAAGGCTCTCCACCACCACCGCCCCCTTGGGTTGCTTGAACCGCGCCAGCCTGTCCGCAATCGCCGCCAGGACCGCCTCCGGCTCCAGCACCACGCCTTTCTGCGCCACCAGCACGGCAAAGACCGCCTCGCCGAAATCAGGGTGCGGCAGCCCGATCACTGCGCTTTCCGCGACCCCCGGCACCTCATCCAGCAGCAGCTCCACCTCCTTGGGGTACACATTATACCCCCCGGTGATCACCAGATCCTTCGCCCGCCCCACAATATGCACATAGCCATCCGCATCCCGCTTCCCCAGATCGCCGGTGATGAACCACCCATCCGGGCGCAACTCCTCACGCGTCTTGTCGGGCATCTGCCAATAGCCCTGAAACACATTTGGCCCCCGCACCTCGATCATCCCCACCTCTTCGGGGCCAACCTCGCGCCCCTCGGCCACGATCCGCACCTCAACCCCCGGCAGCGGAAACCCCACCGTCCCCGCCCGCCGCTCGCCGTCATAGGGATTGGACGTGTTCATATTCGTCTCGGTCATTCCATAGCGTTCCAGAATGCGATGCCCCGTCCGCGCCTCCCACTCCATATGAGTCTCAGCCAGCAGCGGGGCCGATCCCGACACGAACAACCGCATATGCGCCACCAGATCGCGGTCCAACCGCGCATCCTCCAGCAGGCGGGTATAGAACGTCGGCACCCCCATCATCACCGTCGCCTCTGGCAGCAACCGCAGCACCGCCCCTGCCTCAAACCCCGGCAGAAAGATCATCGCCCCGCCCGACAGCAGCGTAACATTGGATGCAACGAACAGCCCATGCGTATGAAAAATCGGCAGCGCATGCAGCAGCACGTCGCGATCGGTGAACCGCCATTCCCGCACCAGCACCTCGGCATTCGACAACAGGTTACGATGCGTCAGCATCGCCCCCTTGGACCGCCCGGTCGTCCCGGATGTGTACAGAAACGCCGCCAGATCCTCCGGCCCGCAATCCACCGGCTCAAAGGCATCCGCCGCCCCCGCCGTCAGATCGGCCAACTCGCCGGACCCATCCGCGTTCAGCGTCACCAACCGCGCCCCATGCGCCGCCGCCATCGGAGCCATCAACCCCGCGCGGCCGCCATCACAGACAAAGACACGCGGCGCCGCATTGCCCAGAAAATAGCCCACCTCATCCGCCGTATAGGCCGTGTTCAGCGGCAGGAAGATCGCTCCCAAGGCCACCGCTGCGCCATAAATCGCCAAAGTTTCGGGCGTCTTGGCCACCTGCACCGCGATCCGGTCCCCCTTGCCCAACCCCAGCGACCGCAGCGCATTGGCCTGTCTTGCCATCATCCGCAGGAACGCATCCCCAGTGATCCGCCGCCCGTCCGCAAGGATCAGCAGCGCCGTATCCCGCCCCGCCAAAGGCGCGAAAAGCGCATCGAACAGATGGTTCGTCATGGTCAGTCTCTCCCGCTTCACGACACGGCCCGAAAAACCATGGCATGGCCTATTCCGGCATCTCAAGCCGCGAAATCCGCTCCCTGCACGATGCCCTCAGAACGAAAATGCGGGATCCATGCCCGGCTTTGCGTCAAATCCCGCAACAGTCACAAGGAAACACCCCATCACTGCCCCGGTTTTGCCTTCGTCTTTCGGCACGATACTTGCATCAGACATCCTTCGCCCGACACCGGGGAACAGGAGAAAGACGATGCAACTCGCTCTTACCCTCATGGAAAAGATCGGGCTTTTCGCCCACAAGGCCAATCACGTTGATCCGCAGTTTGATCTTCGGCTTCAGCGCATCGGCGCACGGGAACTGCTGCGCGAGTCGCAATCCGGCCCGCTCTCTGGCGCGCTCAGAAATCAACCCTCACACCCGGTAGCCTAAGCTCGCTCACCAGATCGCGCACTTCCTGACGCGCGGCGATGTTGGACAGGTTCAGCTGATCCACCCCGGTATCGCGCAGATCCAAGAGCGTCAGCCCGCGCGGAAACAGCTCGCGAAAGATCACGCGCTCCGAAAACCCTGGTGCCACGCGAAACCCGATCCGCCGCGACAATTCCTCCAGCGCCGCCCCCACCTTCTTTTTATTGTGCATCTGCTGCGCCCCCAGACGGTTGCGCAGCACGATCCAGTCGATCGGCTTCAGCCCCGCCTGCGCCCTAAGCTGCCGCGCGTTCCACACCATTTCGGAATAGATCGACGGCCCCTTCACCTTGCCCGTCTCCGGGTCCACGCGCGCCAGCAGGTCGAAATCCACGAAACTGTCATTCAGCGGCGTGATCAGCGTATCGGCGAGCGAATGCGCCACCTGTGACAGCCGCGTATGCGATCCGGGACAATCGATCACGATGAAATCCGACACCGGCTCCAGCGCCGAAATGGCATTGGCCAGCCGCGCGTCAAAGGCATTCTCGCCCGGCGCCAGCGCATCCGCAGCCACTTCCGGCAATTCGCGATAATCCGGTGTCGGCAGGCTCAGCCCCATCCGCGCCATATAGGCACGGCGGTTCTCGACATAGCGGCCAAAACTGCGCTGCCGCAGATCAAGGTCCAGCGCCCCCACCCGGAACCCCAGCCGCGCCAGCGCGGTGCCGACATGCATGCAGGTGGTCGATTTGCCCGACCCGCCCTTCTCGTTTCCGACAACGATGATATGCGCCATGCCGCACCCCCGAACCTTCCAGCGCCTCATGCGGCAGAGCACAAGGCGAGACAGGGATAAGGCCCAGTTGGCGGAAATCCGCAAGCCCTTCCTTGCCCTGCCCCAAAGTAAAACGCCGCCCACAGGGGGCGGCGTTGAACCTTTGCACGTCCGTTCGGATCAGAAACCCAGACCGGCGTACTTGTTCTTGAACTTCGACACGCGGCCGCCGGTGTCCATCAGCTTGGCCGACTGGCCGGTCCAGGCCGGGTGGGCCAGCGGATCGATGTCCAGCGCCATCTGATCACCTTCCTTGCCCCAGGTCGTCCGGGTCTGGAAGGTGGTGCCGTCGGTCATCTTGACCGTGATCATGTGATATTCGGGGTGAATGCCCTTTTTCATCGCACCGGCTCCTTACTCTGATTTTTCTTTGTAGTTGGTCACTTCGGCGATCCGGGCCGATTTGCCGCGACGGTCGCGCAGGTAGTACAGCTTTGCACGACGCACGCGGCCACGGCGGACCACTTCGATCGAATCGATGTTCGTCGAATACAGCGGGAACACACGTTCCACGCCTTCGCCAAAGGAAATCTTGCGCACGGTGAACGACGCGGCGATGGTCGCCCCGCCCTTGCGGCCGATGCAGACGCCTTCATACATCTGAACCCGCGAACGCGACCCTTCGGTCACCTTGTAGCCGACGCGAATGGTGTCGCCGGCCTTGAAATCCGGGATCGTCTTGCCGAGCGCGGCAATCTGCTCCGCCTCGATCTGTGCGATAAGGTTCATCGCCAAGTCTCCATATGCCTGCGGTATTTCCGCAGAGGTGATGCCGCCCCAGAGCTCTCGGTCTTCGATCGGGTCCGCCGTCCCGCAAGGGATGCGCCCGCCAGAGGTTCAGGCCTGCTTTTCATGCACCGCCCCTTCGTCCTGCGATCTGCCGAAGAAGGCAGAGGCCAAAGGGAATCGGGTCCAAACGGTGAAACCACCCCGGACCGGGCGCGTATAGGGGTGGAACGGTGCTTTGGTCAAGGGTGGAAAGGTATGGATGACAGCCCGTAGGGCGGGGTTCACCCCGCCTTACCTGAAGACAGGGTTAAGGCACCCTCACCCCTTCCGCTTCTCCCACAGGTCCGGCCGCCGCTCTGCCGTCAGCCGCTCGCTCTCGGCCCGTCGCCACTTGGCGATCTGCCCATGGTGCCCCGACATCAGCACCGCCGGGATCTCCCGCCCTTCCCACAAGGTGGGCCGGGTGAATTGCGGATGCTCCAGCAGCCCGTCCGAAAAGCTCTCCTCCTCGGTGCTCGCCGCATTGCCCAGCACATTGGGCAACAGCCGCACCGTGGCATCCAGCATCGCCTGCGCCGCGATCTCGCCCCCAGTCAGGACGAAATCCCCAAGGCTGACCTCCTCGATCCCCCAATGGTCCAGCACGCGCTGATCCACGCCCTCGAACCGCCCGCACAGCAGCGTGATCCCATCCGCCGCCGCCCAGTCCCGCGCGCGGGCCTGATCGAAGGGCTTGCCGCGCGGCGAAAGGTACACGATGGGCCAACGCGCCCGATCGGCAGGCGTGCCGATGGCCGCCTGCCGCAGCGCGCGATGCACGATATCGGCGCGCAGCACCATCCCCGCCCCGCCGCCCGCAGGCGTGTCATCCACCGTGCGGTGCTTGCCCTCGCCAAAAGGGCGCAGGTCGATGGGTTCCAGCCGCCACAGCCCCTGATCCAGCGCCTTGCCCGTCAGCGACAGACCCAGCGTGCCGGGAAAGGCCTCGGGGAACAGAGTCACGATCCGCGCCACCCAGGCGCCCTTGATATGGCGCGGCTCTTCCATCAGATCGCGCGGCACCGCCGTGACCTGCACCTTCAGCCGTCCATGTGATTTGGGCTTTTCCGGCGTCTCGGCCATCGACCCTATTCCGTCTCTTCGGGCAGATCGACGACGATCCGCCCCGCCGCCAGATCAACCGTCGGCACCACGGCCAGCGTGAAGGGCAGCAGAAGTGCCGCCTTCATCCCCGGCCCCAGAATTTCCAGCAGATCGCCCGCGCCGTGATTATGCACCGCCCGCACCGTGCCCAGCACGACACCCCCGGTATCCTGCGCGGTCAACCCGATCAGATCGGCATGATAGAATTCGTCATCCGGCAGCGATGGCAACCGATCCCGGTCGACATATAACTGCGTGCCTTTCAGGGCATCCGCCTGTTCCCTGGTCAGCACGCCCGAAAGCCGCACGCCCAACCCGCCCGACACATTGGCCCGCGTCAGCTTCACGGTGAAAGACCGCTTGCCATCCTCGGTCCACAAGGGGCCATAGCCTGCAATCGCCTCGGGGTCCGAACAGAAACTCTTCAGGCGCACCTCGCCCTGCACGCCAAAAGAACCGGCTATGGCACCGACACAGATGCGGTCAGGTCGCGTCATGGTCATTCACCCGGTGGCAGGAAGTGCAAAAAGGGTGGGGGCGCAGATGCGCGCCCCCGCCGACAGATCTTATTCTTCCGCAGGCGCGGCAGCGCGGGCGGCCTTCTTGGCGGCGCGCTCGGCCATCTGCTTGCCCGGCACGGCGGATTTCGGGTTGCTGCGGGCCTTCTTCGGCATCACGCCGGCCACTTCCAGCATCCGCGCGATGCGGTCGGTCGGCTGCGCACCCAGACCCATCCAATGCTTGATGCGATCCAGATCCATCTTCACGCGGTTCTCGTCATCCTTGGCGAGCAGCGGGTTGTAGGTGCCCAGCTTTTCCAGGAAACGGCCATCGCGCGGCATGCGCGAGTCGGTCGCCACGATGGAATAGTGCGGGCGCTTCTTGGAGCCGCCACGGGCCAAACGGATTTTCATTGCCATGATAGTCTTCTCCTTGGGTTTCACAGGGTAAGCGGCCTCCGCCCACCCATCTTTGGTTATTTCTGCAGTTTCTCGTGATGCCTGATGACTTCGCTGATGATGAAGGTCAGGAATTTCTTGGCGAGGTCGGGGTCCAGATCGGCTTCCTTGGCCAACTGATCCAACCGCGCCATCTGCCGCGCCTCGCGGTCGGGGTCGCTGGGCGGCAAATCATGCGCCGCTTTCAACCGCCCCACCGCCTGCGTCTGCTTGAAGCGTTCCGCCAGCGTATAGACAAGGATCGCATCCAGCCGGTCGATCGACTGGCGATGCTCCTTCAGCAGGTCAGCAGCACGTTGGGCGGCGTCAGTCATGCGCGAACCTCGCAGTCAGATGTAAAAAGCGGGGCAGACATCATCACGCAATCCCCCGCAGATCATGCACGATCACCACATCGCCCGGATCAATCCCCGGCCGTGTCGCATCGATCAGCCCGCCCAACCGCAGGCCCAGCGCGATGGATCGCGCATTGCCCGGATCGATGATGTTGGTGATCTCGTCCCAGCCAAAGGCGCCCCGCACCCAGCCCATCACCGCCCGCGCCGCTTCCAGCGCATAGCCACGCCCCTCGGCCTCTGGCACGACGAACCAGCCCAGTTCCGGCCCCGGATAATCCTCGGCCTGATAGATGCCCACTTCGCCGACATAGGCCCCGCCCGCCTCAACGGTGAACGGCCCATAGCCCCGCAACGGCCATAACCCCACCTCGGACGCCCAGATGCGCCACGCCTCCACCCGCGACAAAGGCCCGCCCTCCCAGACCGACCGGTCTGACGCATAGAACGCCGCCCGCGGCTCGAAATCCGGGGTCCGCGGCATCCGCAGCGTCAGGCGCTCTGTACGAAGGGTCGGCGCAATCATGCGTTGCCCCCGGCGAAATGTCGATATGTCAGCGTCGGCTCGTCGCCATATGGGTGGCGGGCGGTGGCATCCACCTTGGCACCGAGACGTTCGCACAAACGATGCGAACGGATATTGTCCGGATCGGTGTAAGAGACAGCCGTGTCATAGCCCGAACTGGAAAAGAACCAGTCACGCGCTGCCGTTGCCGCCTCATAGGCCAGACCCTGTCCTTCGTCGGCGGCATTCCACAGGCTCCAGCCCAGTTCAGGCTCTGGGTGCGTATCGGGGAAAAAGGGACCAATGCCACCGATGCCCGTTTCTTCCCCTTTGTGGCTTACCGTGAATAGGCTGAAACCGTGCTTCTTCCATTGGGCAAACAGGTCTTCGGTTTCGGCCAAAAGGGTCTCCATCGACCACGGCCCTCCCATCAGGGAAGACCGCTGCGAAGACCAGAACCCATAGCTGGCGGGAATGTCCTCGCGCCGTGGCAAGCGCAGGCAAAGACGCTCGGTCCAAAGGACCGGGCCGCCGTCTTTATCCTGCGCCAGAGTATAGCTCATTTCTTCTTCATCAGCCCCGAAAGACCCGATGGCAGGCTCATCCCGCGCGGCATGCCGGGGAAGCCGCCGCCCTGACCCATGCCTTGCTTCATCCCGCGCGCGGCTTCTTCCAACTGTTCGGGCGTCATCTTAGATGGATCGGGCATGCCGCCCTTGCCCATCATCTGCTTGAGGGCCTGCTTCATCATGCCCCCCTTGCCCATCTTTTTCATCATCTCGGCCATCTGCTTGTGCTGCTTCAACAGCTTGTTCAGATCGGCCACCTCCAGCCCGGCCCCCGCCGCGATCCGCTTCTTGCGGCTCGCCTGCAACATGTCGGGGTTGGCACGTTCCTTCTTGGTCATCGCCTGAATCAGCGCGATCTGGCGCTTCAGCATCTTGTCGTCGATACCCGCTTCGGCGGCGGCGGCCTGCATCTTGCCCATGCCGGGCATCATGCCCATCAGGCCCTGCATCCCGCCCATCTTGATCATCTGTTCAAGCTGCATACGCAGATCGTTCATGTTGAACAGCCCCTTCTGGAACCGCTTCATCATGCGCTCGGCCTGCTCGGCCTCGAACGTCTCCTGCGCCTTCTCGACCAGCGCGACAATGTCGCCCATGCCAAGGATACGGCCCGCCACGCGATCGGCCTCAAAGGTCTCGATCGCGTCCATCTTCTCGCCAAGACCGACGAACCGGATCGGCTTGCCCGTCACAGCCCGCATCGACAGCGCCGCACCCCCGCGCCCGTCGCCATCCATCCGCGTCAGCACCACGCCGGAAATGCCGACCTTGCCGTCAAACTCGGTCGCCACATTCACCGCGTCCTGGCCCGTCAGCCCGTCGACAACCAGCAGCACCTCGCGCGGCTGGGCGATGTCGCGGACGGCCTGCACCTCGTCCATCAGCACTTCGTCGATATGCAACCGGCCTGCGGTATCCAGAAACAGCACATCATAGCCGCCCAGATTGGCCTGCGTCTTGGCGCGCTTGGCGATCTGCACCGCAGACTCGCCCTTCACGATCGGCAAGGAATCCACGCCGATCTGCGCGCCCAGAATGGCCAACTGCTCCATCGCCGCCGGGCGGTTGGTGTCGAGCGAGGCCAGCAGAACCCGCTTGCCGTTGCGCTCCTTCAACCGCTTGGCCAGCTTGGCCGTGGTCGTGGTCTTGCCCGACCCCTGCAACCCCACCATCAGGATCGTCGCCGGCGGGTTGTCGATCTTTAACGCATCCGGCTCGCCATCCCCGGCCAGCACGCGGATCAGCTCGTCATGGACGATCTTCACCACCATCTGCCCCGGCGTGACCGACTTGGTCACCGCCACGCCCGTGGCCTTGTCCTGCACCCGCTTGACGAAATCCCGCGCCACGGGCAGCGACACATCCGCCTCCAGCAGCGCCACCCGCACCTCGCGCAGCGCCGTGACGACATCCGCCTCGGTCAGCGCCCCGGCCTTGGTCAGGCGGTCGAAAACACCACCAAGGCGTTCTGACAGGCTCTCGAACATGCGACCCTCCGGGTTCAAAGCGAAAAACCGGATATGGGGGTCCGGCAGCGGAATTGTGACCCGCGCAAAGCGAAAAGGCACCCGTGGGCGCAACGCGCTGACGGATGGCGATCCCCGCATATGCGACGGGACCGGAAGCGCAGGCCTCCGGGGAATTGACCGGGGCGATACGCCCAGCCATGGCCCGAGTCAACCCCACCCCCCCTTTCATCGGGATTTGCCTCTTGCAATCCCCCCTTGCATTCTCCTGTGCATCCCCGCCAGATTACCCCTCACATTGTTCACGGATGCACAGCTATGGGCATTGATACCTGGGATGAAATCCGCACCGCCTATCAGGTGGCGCGCCTTGGCACTGTTTCGGGCGCGGCCGAGGTGCTGGGGGTCCACCACGCCACCGTGATCCGACATATCGACGCGCTGGAAAAGCGGCTCGGCACCCGCCTGTTCCAGCGCCACGCGCGCGGCTACACCCCCACCGAGGCAGGGCATGACCTGCTGTCGGTCGCCCAGACCACCGATGAACAATTCGCCCAGCTGGCCTCCCGCATCAAAGGCATCGGCGAAACCGTGGCGGGCGAATTGGTCGTCACCTCCATCGCGGGCGTGGCCGACCTGCTGGTCCCGGTGCTGGCGCGGTTCCAGACCGAATACCCCGCCGTGATCCTGCGCTTCCTCACCGATATGCGCGTCTTCCGTCTGGATTATGGCGAGGCGCATGTCGCCATCCGCGCGGGCGCCGCCCCGGAAGAGCCTGACAATGTGGTCCAACCCCTTATCCGCATCCGCACCGGCCTTTACGCCGCGCGCAGCTACGTGGACGCGCACGGCCTTCCCGCCTCGGAAGCCGACCTCGCCGCTCACAGCTTTGTTGGCACCGACAGCGCCGACAGCCGCGCCCCCTTCAACCGCTGGCTGCGCGCCATCATCCCGACCGACTCGATCCGCTTCCGCGCCACAGAAATGGCCGCGATGGAATCCGCCATCCGCGCCGGGCTCGGCATCGGGTTCATGTCCGCCTACAAGGCCGCCCGCGACCCCGACCTTGTGGAAATCATGCCGCCCCGCGCGGAATGGGATGCGCCGCTCTGGCTGGTCACTCATGTCGATCTGCACCGCACCCGCAAGGTGCAGGCCTTCCTCACCGTGCTGAAGGATGCGGCCAAATCCTGGTCGCTGTGACATTGGCATGACCCTCACAGATCAGGGACGCGGGCATCTGGCGATGCTCACCTTCTCGGCCCTCGTGGCAGGCTCCTTCAGCCTCGGCGCCATGGCCGCACCGCTGATCGACCCGCTGGCGCTGTCGGCCCTGCGCTTTCTGCTGGCGGGAATGCTGGTCGGTGCCGCCGCCTTCGCCACCACAGGCATTCCGCGCAGCACCTGGCAGGCCCCCTGGCGCTATCTGATCCTCGGCGCGCTGCTGGCCGCCTATTTCGTAATGATGTTTCAGGGCCTGAAAACCGCCGAACCCGTCTCCACCGCCGCCGTCTTCACTCTGACCCCGGCACTGGCGGCGGGCTTCGGCTGGCTCACCCTGCGCCAGCGCCTGACGCGCCGCATGGCGCTGGCACTGGCGATCGGGGCCGTCGGCGCGCTGTGGGTGATCTTCCGCGCCGATCTTCAGCGCCTTTTGTCGCTGCAGATCGGCAAGGGCGAGGTCATCTACTTCTTCGGCTGCGTCGCCCACGCGCTTTACGCGCCGCTTGTGCGCAAATTCAACCGGGGCGAACCCTCCGTGGTCTTCACCTTCGGGATGATGATCGCAGGCTGGGTCATCCTGACCGTCACAGGCACCCCCGCCATACTTGCCACCGACTGGCCCGCCCTGCCCGCCATCGTCTGGATCACACTGGTCTACACGGCGGTCTTCGCCAGCGCCGCCACCTTCGTGCTGCTGCAATTCGCCACCCTGCACCTGCCCGCGGCCAAGGTCATGGCCTATACATATCTTGTGCCAAGCTGGGTGATCCTGTGGGAAATCGCTCTGGGCCGCAGCGCCCCGCCCGCGCTGATCCTCGGCGGTGTCGCACTGTCCATCCTGGCCCTACTGCTGCTCTTGAAAGACGAAGGCTGATCCCTGCCCCGGCGGCGCAGGGGGCGTTCCGCCCCCTCGGAGCTTCGCTCTTCACCCCCTGAGGGTATTTTCACCAAGATGAAAACCAGCCACCTTCATCTTGGCCCAACAACCCCGGGGGTCTGGGGGGGGACCCCCAGCCTGAGCCGCCGCGCGGCACGCGCGAAGGCGAGGCAAAGAAAATGCGGGCTGGGCCGCCCCGGCCCAGCCCGCGCAATAAGATCAGCGCAACTCCTCAGGCAACAGCGCCTCGGGCAGGTTCTGATAGCTCACCGGGCGCAGCCAGCGGCGGATGGCCATCGTTCCCACGCTGGTCGCGCCGAAATTGGTGGAGGCGGGGTAAGGCCCGCCATGCACCATCGCCTCGCAGACCTCGACACCCGTGGGAAAGCCATTGGCCAAGACGCGCCCCGCCTTGCGCTCCAGCACAGGCATCAGCCGCCGCGCCAGATCAGTATCGCCTGCGTCTATCTGCAAGGTGCAGGTCAACTGCCCCTCCAGCGACCGCGCCACCATTTCCATCTCGGCGAAATCCGCCACCCGGACGATCAGACCCATAGGCCCGAACACCTCATTGCCCAGCGCATGATTGGCCAGCCAATCGCCCCCTGTCACCTCATAGACCGCAGGCGTGGCACTGCGCCCGTCACAAGGCGTGCTGATCACGTCGCGGACACCGCCCACTGCCGCGATCCGGTCACGCCCGGCGCGATAGGCCGATGCAATGCCGTCAGTCAGCATCACCTGCGCCGCCACCGCCGCCACCGCCTCCCGCGCCGCCGCGACAAACCCATCGGCATCCGCACCATCGATCATCAGCACGATCCCCGGATTGGTGCAGAACTGCCCCGCCCCCATCGTCAGCGACCCGACCCAGCCCTTCGCCACAGCCTGCCCCCGCGCCGCCAGCGCGGCAGGCAGCAGGAACACCGGGTTCACCGACCCCAATTCGCCATAAAACGGGATCGGCACATCCCGCCGCGCGCAGAGATCGAACAACGCCCGCCCGCCCGCCAGCGACCCGGTAAACCCCACCGCCGTGATCAGCGGATGGGTCACCAGCGCCACGCCCAGATCGTTGCCAACCCCTTGGATCAGGCTGAACACCCCCGGATGCACGCCACAGGCCACCACAGCCGCCGCCACCGCCTGCGCCACGATCTCGCCCGTCCCCGGATGGGCCGGATGCCCCTTCACGACCACCGGGCACCCCGCAGCAAGAGCCGAGGCCGTATCCCCCCCCGCCGTCGAGAAGGCCAAGGGAAAGTTCGACGCCCCAAACACCGCCACCGGCCCCACCGGGCGCTGCATCATGCGGATATCCGGGCGCGGCAAAGGCTGGCGATCGGGCAGCGCCACGTCATGGCGCAGGTCAAGGAAAGCATCCGACAGGATATGCCGCGCGAACAGCCGCAACTGCCCCGTCGTGCGGCCCCGCTCCCCCTCTAGCCGCGCTGTGGGCAGGCCGGTCTCGGCGCTGCCGATGGCGGTCAGCTCAGCCCCCCGCGCCTCGATCTCATCCGCGATCCGCTCCAGAAACGCCGCGCGCTCGGCCCGTGTCAGCGCGGAATAGGACCAGAAAGCCTCCTCCGCCGCCTGGACCGCGCGGTCCACCTCTGCCGCGCCGCCGCTGGCAAAAACCTGCCCCGCCCCGCTTGCGGGAGTGGAGGTGAACGTGTTCACCCCCCCGACCCATTCCCCGGCAATCAGGTGTTTCCCGTTCAGCATGGCCCGGCCTCCTTGGCGATTGTCCGCAACGTCTATCGCGCGCAGACATGCCAGTTTCAGCCCAGAAGGGAAAGGCCAGACCGGCCCTCAGATCCGCTCGCCCGCGCTTGCATCGGCTTTGGCATCCGAAGTGCCAAGGCTCTCGTCGCCACCCCGAACGCCACCGCGGCCCAGCACACGCCGCCGCAGTCCGTCCGGCAACCGGTCCGTCATCCGCTTGCCAACCTCAATCAGAACCATGCCCGCCAAAGCTGGCAGTGCGATCCCCAGCAGCGTCAGCGCCGCAACGTTCTGCACACCGAAGTACATCAGCACCAGCAGCACAATCAGATGCAGAAAATAGATCATCATCGAAAGGAAGGCCAAATTGACCGGCGCCTTCGGAACATCTGTCCGCAGCGCCGCCAAAAGCACCATCAGGCTGAAGGCCAGCGCAAGAAGCGGAAACTCAGGCGGCGCGAGAATACTCGCGCCATATAAATGCAGCCCAATCGCCGCCTCGCCAAGCCGCAAAACCGCCAGCACCAACAGAACAAGCCAGGCAACCCGTGCCGACGGCACCCAATCCCATCCCTTCCGGTAAATTCGGTCGGCAACCAGATAGCCGATGACGGCAAAGGGAAACTCAAAAAACACGCCATTGCGCCAGACATGAATGGACAGATCGGCCGAGGCAAAGAAGTTCACCGATTGCACAGCCGTCCCGATCAGCAAGCAGACCAGCCCCGTCCCGATCAGCCACAACCGCCCTTGCCTCTCGCTCCCGGCCAAGGCCAGTACGGCCCGGATCAAGCCCAGCGCTACCATCAGCGCCGCCATGTACCACAGGTGCATCGGACCAAAGATCAGGTCCTGCAGCACCACTGCCCAAGTCGGATGTTCTGGCCACCAGATCGGCAGATAAAAAGCACACCAGAACAGATAGAACACCAGCAGCCGTGTCAGCCATCCGCGCGCCCGGCCATGATGAAAGGTCGAATGGAACAGAAATCCCGAGATCACTGCAAAGGTCGGCACGACAGTGCGCACCAGCCCCTGCCCGAACAGATAGGCCAGTGCCCCACCTTGCAACGTCATAAGCGTCACATGGGCCCAGACGACCCCGGAAGCTATGATCAGTTTCAGCACATCAATCGAATGGATCCGTGACATCAGAACGCGCTACCGAGGAAATGGGGCGAAAATTCGAAGGACACTCGGACGTTCTCCTTGCATCTGCCACTGTCGCTTTCGCTTTGATCCCGCACAAAGCACGCATAGCCCAACGGCACTTTTCGGCCCCAGCGGACCCTCGGCATATGCACTGATCTGCTGAATGTCTTGCCCCATCCTGCGTAGCAGCGAAGGGCTAAAGTGGCGGACCCGGAGCGATTCGAACGCCCGACCCTCAGATTCGTAGTCTGATGCTCTATCCAGCTGAGCTACGGGTCCGCAATGGCGCTGCGTTTAGCCCCGGTCCTTCGGGGGCGCAAGGGAAAAAACGCGCGGCCCCGGCCTCATTCCACATCGCCAGGCGACAGCCGCTTTGGCAAGCGGATCATGAACTCCGTCCCCTCGGCATCGCTGCGCGCAAGGTCCAGCCGCCCGCCATGCCCGCGCACAAGTTCCGCCGCGATGGCCAGTCCCAGCCCCGTGCCGCCCTTGCGCGCACCACCCTGAAACGCCTCGAACAGATGGTCCTTCGCGCGCGGCGGCAGGCCCGGGCCGGTATCGCCCACGCGAATCCACCAATCCTGCTCATCCTCCCCGCCCGACATTTCGATGGTGCCACCCTGCCCCGTCGCCTCGATCGCCTGCCGCGCATTGCGCACCAGATTCGACAGCACCCGATACAGTTGTTCATTGTCCGCCCGGATCACCAGACCGGGCGGAATGTCGATCAGGAAGGTCACCGGCGACTCCTCACCCGCCAAACCTTCGCCTTCGATCACATCCTCGGCCAGAGTGCGCAGCGCGAACCGCTTCAGCGTTGGCGGCGGCTCCTCAGCCTTCCCAAAGGTCAGCGTCGATTCGCATAAACTCACCGCGCGCGAGATTGACCCCACCAGCTTGGGCGCCGCTCGCGCCACCGCCGGATCGGCGCTCGCCCCCAGCCGGTCGGCAAACAATTGCGCCGTGGTCAGGATGTTGCGCAGGTCATGGCTGATCTTGGCCACCGCGCCGCCCAGCTGCGCCAGCCGCTCTTTCTGGCGCAGCGCGTTGGTCAATTGCGTCTGCATTGACGCCAGCGCTTCTTCTGCCACGCGCAACTCCTCAACCTCAGCCGAAGGCGCGATCACCCGACGCGCATCCTCGGGCGCTTCGGCATAGGCGGTCATGTGCTGCACCACCCGCCGGATCGGCACCACCAGCAACCGTTGCACGGCAAGAAACAGCAGAAACGCCGTCACAACCGAAATCAGCGCCGACAGGAACAGAATCCGCAGCCCATATTCGATCATCGCCACACGCAGCGGCCCGGTCTCCATCGTGATCTCGATCAACAGCCCCGCGTCCTGCACCGGATTGCCGATCACCCGGATGATCCGGTTCTCCGGGTCGGCAAGCACCACCGAAGCATCCCGGATCAATTCCCACGGCCCCGCCATCCGCAAATCGAACGTGTCATGGATCGGTGCGGGGATCGGCGACGACAGCACCAACTGCCGCACCTCATCGCGCCGCAGCACCACGTTGAACACTTCGGCGTTCTGCAAAAGCTCGGTCTCAAGGGCGGCCCCCACCGTCGCATCATCCGCCGCCAGCAGCGCGAGCGACGCGATCTGCGCCTTCTCCAGCCGCAGCAGCATATAATCCGCCCGGAACCGCGCGATGCTTGGCACAAAGATCAGCACTTCGGCCAGCATGACAAAGGCCACCGTCAGCAGCAGGAAACGCCCAGACAGCGTGTTCAGAAACCTGCCCCGCCCGATCCGCACCGCACCCTACCCTTTCCGTAACCTCGCACGACCAATCGTCAGGGCAAGAAACGCTGCACCAGCCCGACAAACCGCTTCAACGCAGGGTTATCAAAGAGCTTGGGGGAAAAATAGGCACCAGCCGCACGTTTGCCGATCTCCGCCAAAGTCGGATAGGGCAAAACCACCCCCGCCAGCGCGGAAACCTTCATCTTCGTGGCAACGGCCAACGCCAGCGGCGCCAGCACCTCACCCGCATGCGGCCCCACCACCGTGGCGCCAACGACCCGCCCCTTGGCGATCATCACCTTGGCGAACCCCTCGCCCGCCCGCATCGCCTGCGCGCGGTCATTGTGGTGAAACTCCGCCCGGCTCACCGTCAGCCTGTCCCCCCAAAGCGCCCGCGCCTCCGCCTCGCTCGGCCCCACCTGCGCCAGTTCGGGTTCGGTATAGGTCACGCGCGGGATATGATCTGTCCGCGCCTTCGCAGGTAGTCCCAGAACCGCCTGCCGGATCACGATCCCTGCATGATAGCCCGCCAGATGGGTGAACTGCATCCCCCCCGCCGCATCGCCCACGGCAAAGACGCGGCGGTTGCTCACCGACCGCAGGTTCCCCCCCACTGTCACGCCCTTGGCGTCATGCGCTACATCGCCCGCCTCCAGCCCCAGCCCTTCAAGCGCCACCTTGCGCCCCGCCGCCACCAGAAGATGCGTCCCCGCAATCACCGTGCCATCGGCCAGCACAGCTTCCACCCCCGGCTCCAGCGCCCGGATACGCACTAACCCCTGCCCCTCGCGGATATCCACCCCCTCGGCGCGAAGGGCTTCCAACACCACCGCCGCCGCCTCCGGGTCTTCCCGGCCCAGCGCGCGCCCGGCCTCGATCACCGTCACCTCACAGCCCAGCCGCCGATGCGCCTGCGCCATCTCCATGCCGATCGGCCCGCCGCCCAGAATCAGAAGATGCCCGGGCTGCTCGCGCAGACCGAACACCGACTCATTGGTCAGGTACGGCACCGCCTCGATCCCCGGCACAGGCGGCACCACTGCCCGCGACCCCGTGGCAATCACGAATCGCCGCGCCAGAATGCGCTTGCCCCCCGCCTCCACCGCCTTGGGCGACACAAACCGCGCCCAATCCCGGATCACTACGCAGCCCAGCCCTTCAAACCGCTCCTGGCTGTCCACCGGGGCAATCCCAGCGATCACACCCGCCACATGATCCTTCACCGCCCCGAAATCCACCGTAGGCTTCACCGCCGCGATGCCGAACCGCGCCGATCCCCGCTGCGCCTGCGCCGCTTCCGCCGCCGCGATCAACGCCTTTGACGGCACGCAGCCCGCATTCAGGCAATCCCCGCCCATCTCGCCCGCTTCGATCAGCACGACGCGCGCGCCCATCTGCACCGCGCCCGCCGCCACCGACAGCCCGCCCGACCCGGCCCCGATCACGCAGATATCCGTCCTGATCTGTTCCAAGCTCACACCTCCCGGTCGCGCCGCAGCGCCCGCACCACCATCGGCAACAGCCCCAGCGCCACCAGCCCAACGATGGGCCACAGCACATAAGGCTCCAGAAACACCCCGAAATCCGGCGTCCCGCCCGTGGCGAACACATCTCCCAAACCAGAACCCACGGAAGTCAGCACCAAAGCCCCCGGCACGATCCCCACCGCTGTCGTCACCGCAAACTTGAACAGCGACACGTTCAGCAGCGCCGGAATCAGGTTCGCCATGAAGAACGGCACAATCGGCGTCACCCGCATAAGGAACAGCACTTCCCATTCATTCCGCGCCAGTGCCGCCCGCAGCTTGGCCACCTTGCCCCCCTGCATCTCGATCTTCGCGGCCAGCCCCGCGCCGAACCCGGCCCGCGCCGCCAGAAACAACAGCACCGCCCCCAGCGTGGCCCCGGCGAGGTTATACAAAACCCCCGGAAACAGCCCGAACAGGAACCCGCCCGTCAGCGTAGCCACTGTCGCCCCCGGCAGGGAAAAGGCCACGATCACGATATAGGCCAGCACAAACCCCAGCACCGCCAACCCGTAATGCGCATCGCGATATGCCAGCAGGGTTTCCCGATGCGCGGCCAGCGCGTCAAAGGTCAGGCTGTCGCGCAGGAACACCGCCCCCACCACCGCCACCCCCAACAGGATCAGCGCGGGAATCATCTTCCCCCGGCTTTTGGGGGCATCGGGAACGGGGCGGGGGGCGTCGGTCTTTTCCATGCGCCCAACCATGGCCAAATCCCCCGCACCCCGCCACCCGCATCACGCCGCATTGAACCGAACCGCCGCCTTTGCAACATTCCCGCCCCCTCTGGCGCGAAATGTTGCAGAAAATCGGTCCACCTTGCGTTGACTTGCACCGAAACCGCCCGTAAAGACCGGGCTTCGAATAATATGGCGCCCGAATCCAGGGGTTTTATCCATTGGATTTGCGCTGCCCGACCGCTACGGAGAGCCGCAATGAAGCGTACATTCCAACCGTCGAACCTGGTGCGCAGCCGCCGCCATGGCTTCCGCGCCCGCATGGCCACGAAAGGTGGTCGCCTCGTGCTGGCCGCCCGCCGCGCCAAGGGCCGCAAGAAGCTGTCCGCCTGATCCTTCCCGGCCCGCCACGCGGGCCGACAAAAGGTGACGCCATGACACCGCCGGAGGAAACGGGCAAAGGCACCAACGCCGAAACGCCCGGGGCTTCCCCGGCGGTTTCCTTTTGCGCCGACACCCCCGCCAAACCCCAGACCCTGCGAAAGCGTGCCGATTTCCTGCGCGTCGCCTCGGCCCGCCGTCAGGGAACGGGCGGCTTCCTTTTGCAGGCGCGCAACCGCGATGATGGCAGCCCCGACATCCGCCTTGGCTTCACGGCATCGAAGAAAATCGGCAACGCCGTCTTTCGCAACCGCGCCAAGCGCCGCCTGCGCGCTGTCGCGCAACAGGTTCTGCCCGCGCTGGCAAAGCCCGGTTGGGATTACGTCCTCGTCGCCCGGCCTCAGGCGACCGTCACCCGCGCCTTCACCGACCTGCTCGACGATCTCGCCACCGCGCTCGACAGCGTCCACCGCGACCGCGCGCCAAAACCATGACACCCCTCGCCCGCGCCCTCGCCCTGCCCGTGCGCGCCTACCGTCTGGTGCTGTCGCCTTGGGTCGGCCACGGCTGCCGCTTTCAACCCACCTGTTCCGCCTACGCGCTCGAGGCTTTGGACCGCCACGGCGGCCTTAAGGGTGGCTACCTCACGGTTCACCGCATCTGCCGCTGCCACCCCTGGGGCGGCCATGGCTACGATCCCGTGCCGGGATCAGACCCCGATCATGACAAGGGCAAGGACAACCACGCCTGACCTTGTGGCCAGATCATCTGAAACCTTTCATGTAACCGATCAGGGCAAAGACCAGAAACACCGCCACCCCGCCTCCAAGGATCGAGAAAAACAAGACCTTCGGATCTACCTCCAACCACCGCGCCGCCGCAATAACACCCACCAAGAAGGCCGCGAAATGCAGTACAAGGGCAAACTTTCCGATCACCTTATGCGCGGTCAAAAGCACAATCACGCACACCCAAAAGGCAATCACACCTTCCACCGAAACACCCATTACCACTCAACCCCGGCCACCCCTGATCTTTCGCAGATGAATCGCCCTGCGCGGCGCTACCAGACCCAGATTACTCGCAGAAGAAGCGCCGCCTACAACTTCTCGAAACTGATCGACACATCCCCAATATCCACCCCGAACCGCTTCATATAGGCCCGGTTGAACAGCCGATCCGCGCTTTGCAACCACATCCAGTCGTCAAAGGTCACGCGCAGCGTTTCTGCCGGGCCGTCCGCCGATGGCACCGGCAGGTCGATGGTGTATTTCCAGTTGAACCGGTCGCCCTTCTCCACCCCCGTCGCCACACCGATCACACCGGGTGCCGTGCCTTCCCAAGTCTCCTCGCCAGTCTTGCGCAACGTCCACACCCGCTGCTCGGTCGATCCGTCCTCATAGACGAAATCCTCCACCAGCCGCAGCCGGTTCCCATCCCAATCGCCCGTGATGTTCACCACAAACTGCCGCCGCACCGTGCCGAAAATGTCCTGAAACTGGCCATAGGCCACCAGCTTTCCATCAAAGAACTCTTCCAGCTCCAGCTCGCGCGTCGACAGCGACGCGTCCTCCAGCGACGGCTTGCCCGAACAGGCCGCCAGCACCGCCAGCGCCCCCAGCATCATCCCCGCCCGCATCATCCGCTTTGCCATCACACCATCCCTCATTTCCCAGTGATACGCGCCACCGCCCCTGCCGGATTGCCGCGCGCCCGCCCTTCTGGCATAGCCATCCTGCACATTGGCGTGAAAGCAACCCCATGCTGGACGATCTCGACGATATCCACCCGCTGTTCCACGGCGCGCCCTCGACGACCGAGTTCAAGAAACTCCGCAAACGCATCGTCCGCGAAGCGCGCGAGGCGATTGAAACCTATGGCATGGTCAACCGCGGCGACCGCTGGCTCGTCTGCCTGTCTGGCGGAAAGGACAGCTATACCCTTCTCGCCGTCCTGTACGAACTCAAATGGCGCGGTCTGCTCCCCGTCGATCTGCTCGCCTGCAACCTCGATCAGGGCCAGCCCGGCTTCCCCGCCACCGTCCTGCCGGAATTCCTCACCAAAATGGGCGTCCCCCACCGCATCGAATATCAGGACACCTATTCCATCGTGATGGACAAGGTCCCGCAGGGCCGCACCTATTGCGCGCTCTGCTCGCGCCTGCGCCGGGGCAACCTCTACCGCATCGCACGCGAGGAAGGCTGCTCTGCCGTCGTCCTTGGCCATCACCGCGATGATATTCTTGAGACGTTCTTCATGAACCTCTTCCACGGCGGCCGCCTCGCCGCAATGCCGCCGAAACTCCTGAACGAAGACGGCGATCTGATGCTCTACCGCCCGCTGTCCTTTGTGGCCGAGGCAGATTGCGAAAAATTCGCCCGCGCGATGAATTATCCGATCATCCCTTGCGATCTCTGCGGCAGCCAAGAGGGGCTGCAACGGATGCAGGTCAAGAAACTGCTGGATGACTGGGAAACCCGCTCCCCCGGCCGCCGCCAGATCATGTTCCGCGCGCTGCAGAACATCCGCCCCTCACATCTGGCCGACCCCGCGCTGTTCGACTTCCTCAACCTCGCCCCCGGCGCCGCGCCCGCCGATCCCGATACCGGCCTTCCCCCCGCGCTGCGCTGATCAACTTTCCCCGGTCGCCCCCTCTGAAAAGGCGAAAGCGCTTGACCTTTCGCCCCCCCTTCTGTTCAAGCGGCGCTGACCCAATTCCACCAATGGCGGCAGTCTCTCCCTATGGAAGATCAGAACAAGAACCTCCTGCTCGCAACTGTGCTGAGCTTCGTCGTGATCCTCGTCTGGTTCGTGTTCTTCCCACCGCCCGAAGCGCCCGCGGTTGATCCCAACGCCCCCGCCGCGGTCACCCAGACTGAGGCACCGGCCGCCACCGCCACGCCCGACGGCACAGCAACAGCCACCGCCACCGCCGAGGCCGCAGAACCCCTGCCCGAAGCCCCGCGCCTGACGGTCGACACGCCCGAACTCGTTGGCTCCATCTCACTCCTCGGTGGCCGCATCGATGACCTGTCGCTGAAAGGCTACAAGGAAACGTTGGACGCCGACTCGCCCATCGTCCGCCTGCTGTCGCCCGTGGGCCAAGACCACCCCTACTACGCCGTCTTCGGCTGGGGTCCGGGCACAGGCCTGACTGCCGAAGATGTGCCGGGTGCGAAAACCGAATGGCGCATCGCCGAAGGCGGCACCCTGTCGCCGGGCGAACCCGTCACGCTCACATGGACCAACACCAAGGGCATGACCTTCACGCGTGAAATCAGCGTGGACGACAAATTCATGTTCACCGTCACCGACACGGTCCAGAACGCAGGCGGCACCGCCGTCTCACTCTTCCCCTATGGCATCGTCGCCCGCCACGGTCAGCCGACCGGCCTGCAGAACTTCTTCGTCCTGCACGAAGGCATGGTCAGCCGCACCGATGGCACCCTGACCGAACAGAAGTACAAAGACCTGCTCGAACTCCCCGTCGTCGCCCGCGAAGGCGCGCAGGCCGAGGTGGTGGATGCCGGTGCCGATGGCTGGATCGGCTTCACCGACAAATACTGGATGACAACGCTGATCCCCGAACAGGGCGTCCCCTTCACCGCTGTCACCAAATATGTCGCCGGCGCAGACATCTACCAAACCGAAACCCGCAAACCGGTTACAGAACTGGCCGCCGGCGCCACCGTCACCTCCACCACCCGCCTCTTCGCGGGTGCTAAGGAATGGGCCACGATCCGCGCCTATGAACGCGATCAGAACATCCCCGGCTTCATCGACTCCATCGACTGGGGCTGGTTCTTCTTCCTGACGAAGCCGATCTTCGCCGTCCTGCACTGGCTCAACGCCATGATCGGCAACATGGGCCTCGCCATCATCGGCCTGACCTTCTTCCTTAAATTCCTCGTCCTGCCGCTGGCTTACAAATCCTATGTCAGCATGGCAAAGATGAAGGAATTGCAGCCGGAACTTGAGGCGCTCAAAGAGCGCGCGGGCGACGACAAGCAAAAGCTGCAAAAGGAAATGATGCAGCTCTACAAGGATAAAAAGGTCAACCCCGCCGCGGGCTGCCTGCCGATCCTGATCCAGATCCCGATCTTCTTCGCGCTTTACAAGGTGATCTTCGTCACAATCGAACTGCGCCACGCCCCCTTCTTCGGCTGGCTCACCGATCTCTCGGCCCCTGACTCGTCCTCTATCTTCAACCTCTTCGGCCTGCTGCCCTGGGCGCCGCCGGAACCGGGCTCGATCCTCGCGCTCATCTTCATCGGCATCCTGCCCATCTTCTTGGGCATCACCATGTGGCTGCAGCAAAAGCTGAACCCCGCACCCACTGACCCGATCCAGCAGCAGGTCTTTGCCTGGATGCCGTGGATCTTCATGTTCATGCTGGGCGGCTTCGCCTCGGGCCTCGTGGTCTACTGGATCACGAACAACATCATCACCTTTAGCCAGCAATACCTGATCATGCGAAGCCACGGCCACAAGCCGGACATCTTCGGAAACATCAAATCGGGCATGAAGAAAAAGGAACCGGTCCCCGTGGCCGACAAATCCAAGAAGGCCAAAAAATGACAGGCGGGCGGCTGGCCCATATCTGCCGCCACCCGATCAAGGGACACGGACGCGAAACCCTCGCGTCCGTTCGTCTTTCTGCGGGCGAATGCCTGCCATGGGACAGGCATTGGGCCGTCGCCCACGACGCCGCCAAGTTAACCGATGGCTGGAACCCCTGCGTGAACTTCGCGCGTGGGGCCAAGGCCTATGCCCTCAATGCGATCGAATCCGATCTGGATGAGGCGACAGCCACCGTCACCCTGCGCCACCCCGACCGGGGCGAACTCACCTTCCGCCCCGACGATGCCGCCGATCTGCCGCGCTTTCTGGCTTGGGTCCGCCCGCTGAACCCCGAAAACCGCGCCCAGCCCGTGCGGATCGTCACCGCAGATGTGGGCATGACCGACAGCGATTTCCCCTCCATCTCAATCCTGAACCTTGCGTCCCTCGCCGATCTGTCGGCCCGCATCGGGCAGGATCTGTCGATCCACCGCTGGCGCGGCAACCTCTGGCTCGATGGCGCGCCCGCTTGGGCGGAATGGGATTGGATCGGCCGCGATATCCGCATCGGCTCCGCCATCCTGCATGTGCGGGAACGCATCACCCGCTGCATGGCCACCACCTGCGAACCGGCCACCGGCATCAGCAATGCCGACACGCTCGGCACGCTAGAACGCAACTACGGGCATCAGGATTTCGGCCTCTACGCCACCGTCCTGCAACCCGGCACCATCGCCACAGGCGATGAATGGACCATCGCATGACCGGCCTGCAATTCACCCTCGCCCCCGACGCAACGGATGAGGCGCGCGAAGCGGGCCGCCTCCTCTTCGCTGGCCCCGTCACCTTTGTGAAGGGCGTGGTCGCCATGTCCGGCCTGCCCCCGGCTGACCGGCTGGAGGTTTGCTTCGCAGGCCGCTCCAACGTGGGAAAATCCAGCCTCATTAACGCGCTGACAGGCCGCAAGACCCTCGCCCGCGCGTCCAACACGCCGGGCCGTACGCAGGAAATCAACTACTTCGCCTTGGGCGAAAACCGCTACATGACCGACCTTCCCGGCTACGGCTATGCCGAAGCCCCAGTCGCCATCGTGCGCAAATGGCAGGAATTGCTGAAAGCTTACCTCGCCGGACGCCAAACCCTGCGCCGCGCCTTCGTGCTGATCGACACCCGCCACGGGGTGAAAGCGGTGGATGAGGAGATTCTCACCCTCCTCGACCGCTCCGCCGTCACCTTCCAATGCGTGCTGACCAAGGCCGACAAGGTGAATGCAGAAACGCGCGAGGCCTCCATCGCGCAGGTCAAGGCCGCGCTGGCCAAACACCCCGCCGCCTACCCGGAACTGGTGGTCACCTCATCGGAAAAGGGCGACGGCATAGAAACCCTCCGCGCCATCATCGCCACGCTGGAATGACCGCGCCTCTCCCTGCCCCTGCAAGGGAGAGGGTCGGTGATGGGGTCACCTCCCCAAAGGCGCACCGTTAACCACGAACACCCGCCCAAGCCTGCCTAGATTTGTATGCACACCCGTCTGCACCGCCATCTGCACTGGCCGGCTGCACAGCCTCACACATGCTGCGCGCCGTTCACCTGTATCTCCGCCCCGGAAATGTAGGACGACTGGTCCGAACACAAAAACCAGATCGCATCCGCCACTTCGCTTGGCTGACCCAACCGCTGCATCGGCAACTGTTCCACGATCTTGTCCGTCCCCGGCGACAGGATCGCCGTCTCAATCTCGCCGGGCGCAATGGCATTGACCCGCACCCCTAACGGCCCGAAATCATGCGCCATTTCCCGCGTCAGCGCCGCCAGCGCCGCCTTGGATGTGGAATAGGCAGCCCCTGCAAAAGGATGCACCCGCGCCCCGGCGATGGACGTCACATTCACCACACATCCCCGCGCCGCCGACAGCTCCGCCTGCAACCCCCGCGCCAGCACGATGGAGGCGAAAAAGTTCACATGGAACACCTGCCCCCATGTCCTGAGGTCCGTTTCCAAAGTGTTAAGCCGCTTGCCCCCCTCGCCCTTCGGGCTGATCCCCGCATTGTTCACCAGCGCATGTAACCGCCCGTTTATCTTGGCTTTTATCGTCTCGATGGCGGCGATGGTCTTGTCGGGGCTGGCCAGATCAATCTGGATATGGTTCTCCTCGCCCCCCGGCCACGGGCAGCGCTCGTCAAACGGATGGCGCGAACAGGTCAGCACCCGCCACCCTTCGGCCGAGAACCGCTTCACCGTCGCATGCCCGATCCCACGCGAAGCCCCTGTCAACACAAGGGTTTTTTGCTCTGCCATCCGATTCACCACCTTCTTCTTCTGCCCATCTTCGCCGCTTTGGCGGCGGAAAGCCATTGCCGCTTGGCAGGCGCGCCCTCACGCATTACCAAGACGCAACCTGTACCGGGGGCCCCCATGAAACTGCAGACGAGCACCATGTCCGACGCCGCCAACACCGCCAAGATGCTGTCCGAAGCCCTGCCCTATCTGCAACGCTATGGCGATGCCGTGGTGGTGGTGAAATTCGGCGGAAATGCCATGGGCGACGATGCCGCCATGGCCGAATTCGCCCGCGACATCGTGCTGATGCGGCAGGTCGGCGTGAACCCCGTCGTGGTGCATGGCGGCGGCCCGATGATCAACGACATGCTTGAAAAGCTTGGCATTAAATCCAACTTCGTGCGCGGCAAGCGCGTCACCGACAAGGCCACGGTACAGGTGGTGGAGATGATCCTGTCCGGCCTCGTGAACAAACGCATCGTGCAGGCCATCATGGATGCAGGCGGCCGCGCCGTGGGCATTTCCGGCAAGGATGACGATCTTATGGTGTGTGAGGCCGACGATCCTGAACTTGGTTTCGTGGGCCGCCCGGTGGAAATGAACGTGCAGGTTCTGCGCGATCTCTACAATGCGGGCATCATCCCCGTCGTGGCCCCCGTCGCCACCGGCATGGCCGACAACGAAACCTTCAACGTCAACGGCGACACCGCCGCCGGGGCCATCGCCGGCGCGCTCAAGGCCGACCGCCTCCTGCTGCTCACCGATGTGGCGGGCGTCAAGAACGCGGCGGGCGAGGTGATGACCCAGATCACCCCCGAGGAAGTCCGCCAGATGATCACCGACGGCACCATCGGGGGCGGCATGATCCCCAAGACGGAAACCGCGCTTGCAGCCCTCGCCGAAGGCGTGCGCGCCGTGACCATCCTCGATGGCCGCGTTCCAAATGCCTGCCTGATGGAATTGTTCACCGATCACGGCGCAGGCTCACAAATCCGCTCCACCGAACCCCGCGTCAAACCGCGCGTAAAGCGGTGACGCTGGACGATCTTCAGCCCGCCCTCGCCGCCCATCACCTTGCCGTGCTGGGCGGGTTCCATCCCGGCGCCGATGACGCCACGCCGCCCGGCACACAGACCCTGCTCCTACTCGGCCCGTCGGAGCCGGGCTTCTGGCCCCACCTCACCGCCCAACCCGAATGGCTGGATGGAAACCCCGATCCCGTCGACCGCTGGTCGCGCCGCGTGATCGGTCGCCTCGCCTGCGATTTGGGGGCTAAGGCGCTGTTTCCCTTCGGTGGCCCGCCCTACCACCCTTTCTACCGCTGGGCGCTCCGCACAGGCCGCACATGGGACAGCCCCGTCCGCCTGCTCGTCCACGCCAACCAAGGCCTGATGGTCAGCTTCCGCGGCGCGCTCGCCCTGAAAGACCACCTCACCCTCCCCGCCCCGCCACCCAAACCCTGCAACACCTGCGCCAAACCCTGCCTGACGGCCTGCCCCACGCAGGCCCTCACCAGCGCGGGCTACGATGTCCCCGCCTGCCACGCCTTCCTCGACACCGCCCCCGGCACCGATTGCATGGAATCGGGCTGCGTCGTCCGCCGCGCTTGCCCGGTCTCGCAAGCCTATGCCAGACTGCCCGAACAATCGGCCTATCACATGCGCCGATTCCACGGGGAGCATACAAAAACATGAAGCGGCTGATCCTGACACGCCACGCAAAATCCAGCTGGGATGATCCACTCACCCCGGATCATGACCGCCCGCTCAATGAACGCGGCAAGGCCGCCGCCGCCGATCTGGGCCAATGGCTCGCCTCGCGCGGCTATGTCCCGGATGAGGTGCTCTGTTCCGACGCCCTCCGCACCACCAAGACATGGAGTGGGATCGCCCCCGCCCTGCCCGGCACCCCGGTGCTGGAACTGAAACCCGCGCTCTATCATGCAGGCCCCGATGTGATGCTGGCCGTCCTGCGCCACGCCAAGGGCGACACGGTGATGATGATCGGCCACAACCCCGGCATCGCCGAATTCGCCGCCCGTCTTGTGGCGCAATCCCCCAGCAACCCGGAATTCAACCGCTACCCCACAGGCGCCACGCTGGTGGCAGATTTCAACGTCGCAAACTGGGCCGATGTCACCTATGGCACGGGCGTGGTGGATGATTTCATCATCCCCAGTGAAATCGTCGCCTGACGAAACCTTTAACCATCCCTGGCGCGAACCGCGCTTCCCGCCAAAACAAAAGGGGGTGCCACACGGCACCCCCTTTTTCAAACTGCCAGAAGATCAATGGCCCAGGATCTGTGACAGGAACAGCTTCGTCCGGTCGCTCTTGGGGTTGTTGAAGAACTCCTTGGGTTCGTTTTGCTCCACGATCTGGCCCTGATCCATGAATATCACCCGGTTCGCCACCGCCTGCGCAAAGCCCATTTCATGAGTCACGCACAGCATGGTCATCCCCTCTTCGGCAAGCTCGATCATGGTATCCAGCACTTCCTTGATCATCTCCGGATCAAGCGCACTGGTCGGCTCGTCAAACAGCATGATCCGCGGCTTCATGCACAGCGACCGCGCAATCGCCACCCGCTGCTGCTGCCCGCCCGACAACTGCCCGGGATACTTGTTCGCCTGCTCGGGGATCTTCACCTTACGCAGGAAATGCATCGCCGTTTCCTCGGCTTCCTTCTTCGGCACCTTGCGCACCCAGATCGGGGCCAGCGTGCAGTTCTCCAAAATCGTCAGATGCGGGAACAAGTTGAAATGCTGGAACACCATCCCGACCTCGGACCGCACCTTGTCGATGTTCTTCAGGTCGTTGGTCAATTCCGTCCCATCCACCACGATCTGCCCCTGCTGGTGTTCCTCCAGCCGGTTGATGCAGCGGATCAGGGTCGATTTTCCCGAACCCGACGGCCCGCAGATCACGATCCGCTCGCCGCGCTGCACCGTCATGTTGATGTCGCGCAGCACGTGGAACGTGCCGTACCACTTGTTCATGCTGGCAATCTGAATCGCGACCTCATCCGAGATCTGCATTTTCGAACGATCAATAGCTGCGTCTGACATGGGTTATCCTTAACGGTGATCGGTCTTCAGCTTGCGCTCGAGATGCATCGAATAGCGCGACATGCCAAAGCAGATGACAAAGAAGATGGCGCCGACAAAGATATAGGGCTCCCAGTAGATGCCCTTCCAGTTGATGTCGGCCCGAACGATTTGGGTCACCCCCTTCAACGGGTCCATCAGGCCCACGAACGCCACCAGCGTCGTGTCCTTGAACAAACCGATAAAGGTGGAAACGATGGACGGGATCGAAATCTTCAACGCCTGCGGCAGGATGATCAACCGCTGCGCGCGCCAGTAATCCAGCCCCAGCGCATCCGCCGCCTCATACTGCCCGCTCGGCAGCGCGGCCAGACCACCGCGGATCACCTCGGCCAGATAGGCCGCCGCGAACAGCGTCACCAGAATGATCACCCGCAAGATGATGTCAAAGTTGGTGTTTGGCGGCAGGAAATACTGCAGCAGCAGGGACGCTGTGAACAGCAGGGTGATCAGCGGCACGCCGCGGATGAATTCGATGAACCCAACGCACAGCGTCTTCACGATCAGCATGTCCGACTGCCGCCCCAGCGCCAGCAGGATACCAATGGGAAGCGAGAAGGTGATCGCCGTCACCCCGATGGTGATGGCCAGCAGGAACCCCCCGAACTGGTCAGAATTCACCGACACCAGACCCCAGGGCAGCATCCCGTCAATGGCCTCCGTCACCGGCACGTCAAGGAACATCCACCACAGCACCGCCAGGAATACCCCAATCAGCGCCGATCCGGTCGGCCCCAACCGCGCCACCAGCGCCATATAGGCCACGCCCATCACGACAAAGCCCAAGAGCGCCACGATCGGTACCCAGACTGACCCGCCCCACAGCAGCCAGAAGCACAGCGCCGGAAACAGCGCCGTGAACCACAACAGCTTGCCCGATTGCACCTGCGCCAGAGCCAGCATTCCGCCCACCAGCGCCACGGCGGCGATCCAGGCCCCAATCTGCGCACCGGTGAGGCTCAGCGTCACGACCAGAAACACCCCCACCACGCCAAGGATCATCGAAAGGTTCTTCTTCTGCCCGGCGAACAGCACTGGTGCCAGCGCCGCCACCAGCAGGCCAAAGGCCAGCACGGGCCGCCAATACTGATCCGGCGGATAGAAACCAAAGATGAACTGATGCCACCGCTCGCGGATCATCGCCCAGCAGGCCCCGGTCGCCCCTTCGCCTGCCTGCGCCACCACAATATCGCGGCATTCCGAAAGCGACCCGGCATTCCACACCGAATTCAACCACCACGGCAGCGATGCCGAAACGATCATGTAGATCACCACGATCCCCAGAATCGTCAGCGCCGTGTTGAACGGGCCGGAAAACAGGTTCTCGCGCAGCCACTTCACCGCCCCCGCCTCACGCACCGGCGGTGCCGAAGGCGGCAGCATCTGATCCCGCACAAAACTCAATTCTGATGCCATGTTAGCGCGCCTTGATCTGGACAGAGGTGTTATACAGGTTCATCAGCCCCGAAATGATCAGGCTGATGGTCAGATAGATCAGCATCATCAGCAGCATGCATTCCAGCTCGCGCCCGGTCTGGTTCAGCGTGATCCCCCCCAGCGTGCCGCGCAGATCAAGGTAGGACACCGCGATCCCCAGCGAGGTATTCTTCGTCAGGTTCAGATACTGGCTGATCAGCGGCGGAATGATCACCCGCAGCGCCTGCGGCAGGATGATCAGGTTCATCGTCCGCCCCGGCCGCAGGCCCAGCGCAAAGGCCGCCTCCGATTGCCCGCGCGAGATGGCCAGAATACCCGACCGCACGATCTCGGCGATGAACGCCGCCGTATACAGCGCCAGCGCGATCACCAGCGCGGTAAAGGAATGCGCCACCAGAATGCCGCCGGCAAAGTTGAAGCCTTTCAACTCCGGCACTTCCAGATGCAGGCCCAACGCCACACTCAACGCGATCACCGGGCCAAGCAGCACCAGCAGCGATTTCCACCAGGTGACGGGCCGATCCCCCGTCGCCTCCTGCTGCGCCCGCGCAGATGCAAGGATGCGGCGGTTCACCCAGATCGACCCGAAGACCACCAGAAGATAGGCAATCGTCGTCAGATTTACCGTCATGAACCCTAGATCGGCACTGCCAAGGCCACGGTCAAACAGCGTTGACGGAATATTCGTCCCCCGGTTCGTCACCGCCACCGAATCCCACAGGATCATGGATGCCGCCGGGGCCTCGCCCGCTGCGGCCATCTCATCGGTGATCCGGAAATCCCGCGGCTGCGGCGTCGTTTCCGACAAGATCACATACGACAGCAGGATCCACAGCAGCAGCGGCACGTTGCGGAACATCTCGACATAAACAGTCATCAACCGGCCAACCAGCCAGTTGTTCGACAACCGCAGAACGCCCACCAGAACGCCGATGACGGTTGCAAGCACGCAGCCCAAAATTGCGACGACCAGCGTGTTGATCAACCCCACCAGAAGCGCGCGGAAATGCGTGCTGTCATTGGTATAGGGGATCAGTTGCTGGCCAATATCATAGCCCGCCCGCTGCCACAGAAAGCCGAAGTTGAACTCCTTGCCCCGCGTGGCAAGGTTCACCGCCGTGTTGTTCAACAGCCAGGCAAGGAACAGGGCAAAAAGTACCAGCACGAACAGCTGGATGGTGATCGAACGGTACCGCGTGTCATAGATGAGCATTGAGAGCCGAAAGGACTCTTTCGGCACGTCGCTGGCCACAGCCATGTGATTTCCCCTGTGTTAGCGCGCCCGCCGCGCACTTCTTGACGCGAACCCCGGTATTCCGGGTGTTCTTTCGGTTGCCGTCTTCAGGCCCGAATGGAACCGGGGGCGCCCATACAGGCGCCCCCGGTCTGTCTCAGATCAACGGAAGGGCGGTGCGTATTGCAGGCCACCCTGCGTCCACAGCGCGTTCAGACCACGCGCCAGGTTGATCGCAGTGCCTTCGCCGATGTTCGCGGCAAAGATTTCACCATAGTTGCCGACCGCCGCAATCGCGTTCTTGAACGCAGCATTGTCCAGCCCGATCTTCACGCCCATGTCGCCAGACACGCCCAGCAGACGCTTGGCTTCCTCATCCGCGGTGGTGTTCGCGAACTCGCCCACGTTGGCTTTGGTGATGCCTTTCTCTTCGGCAATCAGCAGCGCGTAATAGGTCCAGCGGACGATGTCGCCCCAGTTGGCATCGCCATGACGCACGACCGGGCCGAGCGGCTCTTTCGAGATGATTTCCGGCAGGATGACGTGGTTTTCCGCATCCGGCAGCGTGGCACGGCTTGCAGCCAGACCCGAAGCATCCGTCGTATAGGCGTCGCAAGCACCGGCAACATACTGGCGCTGGGCTTCCGAATCGTCGGCCACGGTCACCGGCTGATAGCTGATGTTGTTCTGCTTGAAGAAGTCAGCAAGGTTCAGTTCGGTCGTGGTGCCGGTCTGGATGCAAACCGTCGCGCCATCCAGCTCCTTGGCCGAAGACACGCCCAGATCCTTCTTCACCATGAAGCCCTGGCCGTCATAGTAGTTCACGGCCACGAAATCGAGCGCAAGCTCGGTATCACGGCTCATGGTCCAGGTGGAGTTACGGACCAGCAGGTCCACTTCGCCCGACTGCAGCGCCGTAAAACGGGTTTCGCCCGTGGTCGGGACGAATTTCACCTTGGTCGCATCACCAAAGATCGCAGCAGCCACGGCGCGGCACAGGTCGACGTCAAAGCCAACCCAGTTGCCGCTCGCATCCGGCGCACCGAACCCGGTCAGGCCGGTGTTCGAGCCGCAGATCAGCTCTCCACGTGCCTTGACCGCTTCCAGCGTCGCTTGAGCCGACGCAACGCCGGCAACCATCGTGGTTGCCGCGACAACGCCGAGGAATACGGATTTTTTCATTCTTACCTCTTCCTGAGTATGCCGCCCATTTCCCGAGCGGCGGTTATTTTGTCCCCTGTGGCACACCTTGGCGCCCCAAGGGCGGAACTTGCAGGAGGTGAGCCTCTCCCAGTGCGTAACAGTTTCTTCCGAAGCGGTTTGAAAGGTCAAGCACTACCCGCCAAGAAACGGAATTCCCTGCACGATCAATGATTTGCTATTCCTTGGGCACGGTTCAAGAGGGTCTTGCACGAAAAACAGGCAGCATTGTCACCCGCACAATGCATAGAATCGACTCGCCTCGCCGAAAGCGACACGGCGAAAGGCCTCCAACTCGGCGGCCTCTTCATCGGCACCCCATTGCTCGATCTGCCAATTCTCATCGATCCGCGACAGGGCCCAGGCCTCGTCGATGCCCAACCGCCCCTCCGTCACCGCCAGCGCCAGCACCAGCGATCCCGATATCGCCACAAGGTCATGCAGTCCCGCCAACTGGAACTCTGTCATCCCCGCCACCCGCGCCGTCAGCCGCGCGAGCGCGTCATCTGGCTGCGCCACGTGGACAACACCCGCCGTCACCACCAGCCGCGCGCCCAAGTCTCCAGCCGCCCAATCCAGCAGCGGGTCCCACCCCGCCGCCTGCCGCGCAATCAACGCCGCAGGCGCCAGCGCGCGATAACACAGCAGGTCAGACTGGCCATAGGCCGCGATGATCTCTACCACCTCGTCGCGCTGCGCGGTGATCTTGTCGATGGCCGAATTTGCCGCCCGCGTCACCGGCATCGTGGCGGGTTTCACCTCGCCCGTTTGCGCATCCCATTCCACGGCGATCGCCTGCGCCATAGCAAGCGTCGGCACCACCAGCGCCGCCTTGGCTGGCGTCTTTATGGGTCGGCCATCCAGCCGCACGGTAAAGCCGCCCTCGCAAGGCTCTGCCTCGGCCTTGGTCCAGAACCGCTTGGCCTTCCAAGCGCTCATTTGAACACCGTAAAGGGGTCGGCCGGCACGTCCTTCTCATTCCAATCCAGCGCCTTCCACGTCCGCGCCATGTGGTCCGGCAAGGGGGCGGTAAAGGTCATCTCGGTCTTCAACACCGGATGCTCCACCACCAGCATCCGCGCATGCAGATGCAGCTTCCGGCTGATGTCGCCGCCCACCGCCGCGCCCCAGCCATCGCCCTCGTTATCGGCATCCGACCCGCCATATTTGCCGTCACCAATGATCGGATGCCCGATCTCGGCCATATGCGCGCGCAACTGATGCGTCCGCCCGGTCACTGGCTCCAAAGCCATCCACGAAATCCGCGTCCCAAGGAACCACAGGACGAAATAATCCGTATGCGCCCGCTTCGCATCGGGGAATTCGGCCATCTTCGCCGGATGCACGCACAGCATCTTTTCCCCCTCGCCACGCTTGCCATGGCCGGGGGCTTTCATCAGCCCGTATTTGATGCTGCCCTTCTTGGGGTTCGGCACACCCGCCACCACCGCCCAGTATATCTTGCGCGTGTTGCGGTGCCGCAGCGCCTCCGACAGATTCCGCGCCACCCGGTCGGTGCGCGCCAGCATCAACAAGCCGGAGGTGTCCTTGTCCAGCCGATGCACCAGCTTGGGCTTGTCCTTATAGCCGAACTTCAACGCCTCGGCCAACCCGTCCACATGCCGCTCACCTTGCCCGCTGCCGCCTTGGCTGGGCAATCCGGCAGGCTTGTTCAGCACGATCATGTGGTCATCCATCCACAGCACGCAGTCCTGAATCATCTTGGCATCCGCCGCGCTGATCCCGTCCGGCCGCGCCCGCGCAGGTGCATTGGGATCAGGCAACGGCGGCACGCGGATGAATTGGCCGGGGATCACCCGATCCGATGCCTTGGCCCGCGCCCCATCCACCCGCACCTGCCCCGTACGGCACATCTTCTCCACCGCGCCTTGGGTCACATGCGGAAAGCGCCGCTTGAACCAACGGTCAAGGCGCTGCTCGCCCTCGTCCTCGGATACAGTCAAGGTCTGGACAGCGTTCATGTCAGGCTCCGTGCAAGGGTCAGGCCCGCCACGATCCCTGCCAGCGACAGGATGACCGAACCAAGCACATAAATGGCCGCCGCCCCATGTTGCCCCCGCTCCCACAGGGTCAGGGCGTCCAGCGAAAAGGCCGAAAAGGTGGTGAACCCGCCCAGCACCCCGGTCATCAGAAAGGGTGCCAGATGATTGCCCCCCTTCCGCGCCAGAACCGTGACAATCACCCCCATCGCAAAACAGCCCGCGACGTTCACGATCACCGTCCCCACGGGGAAACCGGGGCCGAACAGACGGCCCGCCCCGACATTGGTCAGATAGCGCAGCATCGCGCCAATGGCCCCACCTGCGGCCACATGAAGAAGGGTCGTGATCATCCGTTCTGCATTGCGCCAAGGGGCCGGAATGTCAACCTCGACAGGCCTCAAACGCCCCCGAACCCAAGCCCGCCCTGCCATTTCACCTTGGCCCAAATACCCAATTCTGCCTGCGCCTCCCCGCGCCACCGCCCAAGGCTGGGCGCCCTTCCCTCTCCCCCCGGAAGCGGGGGGAGAGGGTCAGGGAGAGGGGGGCCTCAACACCAGCGCACCATTAACCATGAATGCGCTCATGACTCTGCCGGAATTTGTATGCACACCCGTCTGCACTGCATGTCTGCACTGCGCTGCTGCACAGCCATTTTGCACCAAACCCTTGGCCCAATTGCAGAAATTAACGCTCGCCCTGCCGCTTCCCGCGCAGCTTGGCAAAATACTCCACCCGCTTTTTCAACTCGCGCTCGAACCCCCGTTCGGGCGGCGCGTAAAAGACCGGGCGCTTCATGCTTTCGGGGAAATAGTCCTGCCCCGAAAACCCATCCTCCGCCTCATGGTCATAGGCATAGCCCGACCCATAGCCGATCTCCTTCATCAGCTTGGTCGGCGCGTTCAGGATATGGCGCGGCGGCATCAGGGAACCCGTCTCCCGCGCCGCCACCCGTGCCGCCTTATAGGCGACGTAGACCCCGTTCGATTTCGGCGCAAGCGCCAGATAAACCACGGCATTTGCCAACGCCAACTCGCCTTCGGGCGACCCAAGCCGCTCATAAGTCTGCCAAGAGTCGATGCAAATCCCCTGCGCCTGCGGGTCGGCCAGACCGATATCCTCCACCGCCATCCGAACCAGCCGCCGCGCCAGAAAGCGGGGATCCTCCCCCCCTTCCAGCATCCGCGCGAACCAATACAGCGCGGCATCCGGGTCCGACCCCCGGATGGATTTGTGCAAGGCGGAGATCAGGTTGTAATGCTCCTCCCCCGACTTGTCATATTTCGCCGCCCGCCGCATCAACCGCTGCGCCAGCGCCGCCCGGTCCATCGGGCGATCCACCTTCCACGCCGCCACCTGCTCCACCAGGTTCAACAGCGCCCGCCCATCCCCATCCGCCATCTCCAAAAGCGCCTCCCGCGCCTCACCGGTCAGCGGCAGGGTGCGGCCCAACTCCTTCTCCGCCCGCTGCGCCATGCGCTCCAGATCGGCCAGGGAAAGCCGTTCCAGCACAATGACTTGCGACCGGCTCAGCAGCGCGGCGTTCAACTCGAAGCTTGGGTTTTCGGTGGTCGCCCCCACCAGAAGGATCGTCCCATCCTCCATATGCGGCAGAAATCCATCCTGCTGCGCCTTGTTGAAACGGTGGATTTCATCGACGAACAGCAGCGTCCCCTGCCCGTTCTGCCGCCGGATGCGCGCCTGCTCGAACACCTTCTTCAGGTCCGGCACGCCGGTAAAGATCGCGCTGATCTGCACAAATGCCAGATCCGTCTCATCCGCAAGCAGCCGCGCGATAGTCGTCTTGCCCACACCGGGCGGCCCCCACAGGATGATCGACGACAGGCTCTTAGCCGCCAGCATCGCCCCCAAAGGCCCGTCAGACGACAGCACATGCCCTTGCCCGATCACCTCGGACAGATGCTTGGGCCGCAGCCTGTCGGCCAGCGGGCGCGGACCCTCGGCATTGCCTTTCGGAGCGGTATCGAACAGATCACCCATGCGCCCAGCCTATCCCCGCAGCCGTCTGCTTGAAAGCTCAGAAGCGGAACCGCAGCCGGATGGGCTGTCCGCCCCGGATCAGGTCAATCACCCAGACCCGCGCCTCCATCGCAGCCAGCGCCACCACATCGGCAGGCGATGTCACCGGCACACCGTTGATCCCAAGAACAACATCGCCCGGCTGAAACCCCGCCCGTGCAGCCAGATTTTCGGCCTGAACCACCGCCACGCCTTCGGACTGCATCGGCAGGTTCAACTCCTCCATCACCGCCGGGTTGATCTGCACCACCGTCAGCCCCCGTAGCGACACATCTTCCACCACCGTTGTCTGTGCGCGCGGCGGATCGTCCGGGGCCGGGGCCAGCCGCATCATCGCGCGCTGCTCCCCCCCATCGCGCAGCCAGACCAGTTCCGCCTCAGCCCCCACACCCAGCGCCGACAGCCGGAACATCACCTCTTGCGGCGTATTGGTTGGCGCACCGCCCAGCGACAAGATCACATCCCCCGTCTGCAACCCCGCCGCTGCAAAGGGGCTTTGCGGGTGCAGGTCGGACACCAGCACCCCATCCGGACGTGGCAGACCCAACCCTTCGGCCAGCGCCGCATCCATCGCCTGCCCCGTCACCCCGGCCCAGGGCCGGGCAAAGCGCGTGGCCCCCGCCTCGGCCTGCGCGATGATGCTTTTCACCAAATTAGCCGGAATCGCAAAGCCAATGCCATTCGATCCGCCTCCACGTGTCAGGATGGCGGTATTGATCCCCACCAGCCTGCCCCGCAAATCGACCAAGGCGCCGCCCGAGTTGCCCGGATTGATCGCCGCATCGGTCTGGATGAAATAGCCCCTCCCATCCGCCACCTGCAGCGCCGACCGCGCCAGTCCCGATACGATGCCCGAAGAAACCGTCTGCCCCACCCCGAACGGGTTGCCAATGGCAAGCACCAGATCACCCACCTCCAACTCATCCGAATTCCGCAACGGCAGGAAGGGCAGCCCCGCAGCCCCTCGCAACTGCAGCACGGCGAGGTCACTTTCCTCATCGCTCAGGATCACATCCGCCGCGAATTCGCGCCGATCATTCAGCACAACGCGAATTTCCGTCGCCTGTCCGACGACGTGATAGTTCGACACCACAATCCCACTCGCGCTGACGATGACACCAGATCCCAACGAATTCTGAACCCGCGGCTGGGTCGGCCCCAAGGCCTCAAAAAACTGGTTAAAGAACGGATCGTCGGCAAAGGGCGACCGCCGCGCCTGCACAATGCGGCTGGCATAGATGTTCACCACGGCGGGCGCGGCCGCTTTGACCACGGGCGAGAAAGACATTGCGATCTCGGCCTGCGACTCCGGCACGGTAGTCTGGCCAAGTGCGGGAACTGCGCAGCATACGGCAAGCACAAGGCAAAGGGTTCGGATCATGGGTTCCTCCTGACAGAGCCTCACCCCCGATATGCGCCCGGTCTGCGCGGCGCACAAGCGCCGCGCAGACCATCAGCAACCTGCCACTCAGTGCATTCGTGTCTGCATGCTGATCGTCACACAGACGCTGCGCATCCCGCCCGTGTCCAGCACCGGCCCCGCCGGGATGCAATCCAACCCCACCCGCCGCGCCAGACGCGGCGCATGTTCGGGGATGATACCCAACAACGACACCGCCCCCAATTCGCGGGCCGACATCACCATTTCATGGATCAACCGCATCTGAACCCGCAACCGGTCCGCTGCGGGCACAAGGTCCGACACGAACACCCGGCTGGATTCCCAGATATTCGGGTCAACCGGGGCCTCGAAGTTCAGCAAGTCGCTCGGGATCGTGTCCAGCAACCCGCGCTGCGCATCCCTGATCATGTAAGAGTAGATCCCGCAGCGATGCACCGTCGGGGTCAGGCGCACCCCGGCCATCACCTCGCCCCGCAGATGCACCGCAACCCAGCGGCTGGCGGGCGTGTCATACTGGTCGAACTCCATCCCGTCTGCTTCGGGCAGTTGCCAACCGTTGTTGCGGATAAAGGTGCGATGGCGGGCGCGGAACAGATCGGCGAACAGCGTGCCGTGGTCATGCAGGTTGTTGTAAGAAAGTGTCGTGACTTCCATCGTGGTCTCCTTCTCAGGGCTGGTGAAACCTGTGAAGGGATGGCCCGCGTCAAAGCAGCCTGTATTCCCGCGCCTTTCTGATCGCCTCAGACGTCGTCCGTGCCTCAAGCCGGATGCGCGCAGACACAAGCCGCGCCTTCAGGGCACTTTCCGATATACCCAGTTTCTCTGCCGCTGCCGCATGGCGATCCCCGTCAGCCAGACATTGAAGCGCCTCAATTTGGGCCCGCGTCAGCTCGCTCGGCGGCTTTGCTTCGATGTGTAGCCGGATCGTGATTTCCCTCAGCTGCTCAAGCTCATCATCCTTAAACTCCCGATCAGATCGGGCAATGCCGACAATCGAGCGTGAGGTGATGGGACCATAAGACGCCACCGCACCGAATTTCAGACCGTGCGATGCAGCCTTGGCCATGACGCTAAAGGGATCAGGCAGGGGAATGGCGCTCCAGCGTGTGGTGCCTTCGATGCCGACACCCCAGAACACCAGTGGATCCCGCAGATAATAGGAATGGCTGTTGTAGAACTCGGTCCATTCCGCCGGATAGGTGCTTTTATACACCAGAGGACTAGCATAGCGAATGTGCAGCCCGACCGAATAGCCCATCGGGGCAAGCTGATCGAGCTCCTCCAGCAACTGATTAACAACCTTTCTTTCCGACATGTTCAGCTCTGCGCGAGCACGCCCCCTTTCAACCTAAGATTGCTACGCTGTTCGTCCATATTCGCGCAAGCAGAAACGTTTGCGTAATACCGTTTCTGATAGCGCTCTGCAAAGTCTGGGCCAAGACGGCAAACCCCGCGCTTTCCGACAAATCAGGTCGCAAATGGAAAAAGCCCGCCTTTCGGCGGGCCTTCTGTGACTGGTGGCAAAAGGCCAACCCTGTCTCAATCCTCGGAAGCATCCTCAGCCTCAACGCGGGCGCGGTCTGCCGCACCCTTGGCCGAGGTGTCACGGTCGACAAACTCGATGATTGCCATCGGTGCCATGTCGCCATAGCGGAACCCGGCCTTCAACACGCGGACGTAACCGCCCTGACGGTCCTTGTAACGCGGGCCCAGAATTTCAAACAGACGCGCGGTGTGCATGTCCTGCTTCAGCTGCGCATGGGCCTGACGGCGCGCATGCAGGTCGCCGCGCTTGGCCAGAGTGATCAGCTTTTCGATGATCGGGCGCAGTTCCTTGGCCTTGGGCAGGGTCGTCTTGATCTGTTCATGTTCGATCAGCGAGCCGCACATGTTGGCAAACATCGCTTTGCGGTGTTCGTGGGTGCGGTTCAGCTTACGGTAGCCGTTCGAGTGACGCATGATGGTCTCCTATCGTCTCGTTTTGCTTTGTGTTGCGGCCTGTGCGTGCAGGCCGCGTCGTTGGGGCGGAATGCCCAGGTATTCCCCGCCTGCGCGGGCATTTTCCGAAAGGCGGGGTTTCCCCCGCCCCCCGTATCAGAATTGGTCCTCAAAACGCTTGGCCAGATCTTCGATATTCTCCGGCGGCCAATCTTCGACTTCCATCCCAAGATGCAGGCCCATGCCCGAAAGCACTTCCTTGATCTCGTTCAGGGACTTGCGGCCAAAGTTCGGGGTGCGCAGCATCTCGGCTTCGGTTTTCTGGATCAGATCGCCGATATAGACGATGTTGTCGTTCTTCAGGCAGTTCGCCGAACGCACCGAAAGCTCCAGCTCATCCACTTTCTTCAGCAGCAGCGGGTTGAATTCGAGGCCCGCATCCACTTCGCCCAGCTTGGCCGATTCCGGCTCATCGAAGTTGACGAAGATCGACAACTGGTCCTGCAGGATGCGCGCAGCATAGGCCACGGCGTCATCCGGCGTCAGGCTGCCGTCGGTTTCGATCTTCATCGTCAGCTTGTCATAGTCCAGCACCTGCCCCTCGCGGGTGGGCTGCACTTCGTAAGACACTTTCTTGACCGGCGAATAGATCGCATCGATCGGGATCAGACCGATCGGCGCATCTTCCGGGCGGTTCTTGTCGGCGGCGACATAGCCCTTGCCGGTATTCACCGTCAGTTCCATGAACACATCCGCGCCGTCATCCAGATGGCAGATCACGTGGTCCTTGTTCAGAACCTCAATCCCGTTGGATTCCGAGATGTCGCCAGCGGTCACAACGCCCGGGCCCTTGGCCGAAATCGACAGGCGCTTCGGCCCTTCGACTTCCATCTTCAGGCTCACGCCTTTCAGGTTCAGCACGATGTCGGTGACGTCTTCACGCACGCCGGCCACGCTGGAAAACTCATGCAGCACGTTGTCGATCTGCACCGAGGTAATAGCCCCGCCCTGCAGCGACGACATCAGCACGCGGCGCAGCGCGTTGCCCAGCGTCAGGCCAAAGCCCCGCTCCAGCGGTTCAGCGATCACCGTCGCCACGCGCGCGGGGTCAGCCCCGGGCTTGACCACCAACTGCGTCGGTTTGATGAGTTCTTGCCAGTTCTTGTGGATCATGCTTTCGCCTCCATACTTGCCCGCTGCCCATGTCCAGTTAGCGGCGGACGCCCGAGGATCAGAAATAGATGAGACGGGCCGCACCCAATGGCACGGCCCGCCCATATGAAACAGTGTCAGACGCGGCGGCGCTTCGGCGGACGGCAGCCGTTATGTGCCAGCGGGGTGACATCACGGATCGAAGTGATGTTGAAACCCACAGCGGCCAGCGCACGCAGCGCCGACTCGCGGCCCGAACCCGGACCCTGAACTTCGACTTCCAGCGTTTTCACGCCATGTTCCTGCGCCTTCTTCCCGGCGTCTTCAGCGGCCATCTGGGCAGCATAAGGCGTCGATTTACGCGACCCTTTGAAACCCATCGTACCGGCCGAGGACCACGAAATTGCGTTGCCCTGAACGTCGGAAATCAGAATCTTGGTGTTGTTGAACGACGAATTCACATGTGCCACGCCAGCGGCAATGTTCTTGCGTTCTTTTTTCTTGGTGCGCGCGGCGCTCTTGGTATCACGTGCCATGGGTGCCCCTCCTTATTTCTTCTTGCCAGCGATGGCTTTGGCGGGGCCCTTGCGGGTACGTGCGTTCGTGTGGGTACGCTGACCGCGGACCGGCAGGCCCTTGCGGTGACGCAGGCCGCGATAGCAGCCCAGGTCCATCAGACGCTTGATGTTCATCGACGTTTCGCGACGCAGGTCGCCTTCGACGGTGAAGTTCGCATCGATGAATTCGCGGATCGCCAGAACTTCGGCATCCGACAGCTGGTTCACGCGACGCGAGGTGTCGATGTTCAGCGATGTGCAGATAATCTCGGCATTATGCGAACCGATACCGGTGATGTAGGTCAGGGCAATCGGCACCCGCTTTTGGGTGGGGATGTTGACGCCAGCAATACGTGCCAAACGTATGTTCCTTTTCGTTGCGGTTCCGTGATGCCAGAACCTTTTTTCACAACTCCAGCAGCGCGGGCGATCCCGTACCACCGATTCGATCTGACCAGCCAAGCATCAATATGGCCGGACGATTCCCATGCGGGACGCCGTGCTGTATGGGCTTTTACCCGGCCCGTCAAGGGCGCGGGTTGCCATTTTCAGGCTTTGTCAAGCACTGCCGCGATGGCAGCCGAAACCGCGTCCATTTCCGCCAAGCCATCCACAGCCGAAAGCTGATGCTTGGCATAGTAGTACCCGATAAGCGGCGAGGTCTTCTTGTAATATTCCATCAGGCGCTGCTTCAGCGCGTCTTCGTTGTCGTCCGCCCGCCGCCGCAGGTCTGTGGATCCGCAGGCATCGCAGACCCCCGCAACTTTCGTGGGCTTCGTTTGGTCGTGATAGACGGCACCGCAATTGCCGCAGGTAAAGCGCCCGGTGATCCGTGCCACCAACGCGGCGTCATCCACCTGCATCTCGATCACGGCATCCAGCGCCTGACCGGACCGTTCCAGCAACGCGCCCAAGGCATCCGCCTGCTTCAGCGTGCGGGGAAAGCCATCAAAGATGAAACCCCCACCCGCCGGACCGGTGATCTTTTCCTCGATCAGACCGATCACGATCTCATCGGTCACCAACTCTCCGCGCGCCATCACCTCGGCGACGCGGCGGCCCATTTCGGTGCCGCTGGTCTTGGCCTCGCGCAGCATGTCGCCGGTCGACAGTTGCACCATGCCCCGCTTTTCCACCAGCCGTAGGGCCTGCGTTCCTTTGCCCGCGCCCGGCGGACCCAGAAGAATGATGTTGACCATATCTCCCCCGCGATCAGCGCCGCGCCGGCGCCTTGGGCGCCGTGCGCTTTTTGCCGCGCAGGTTCGACTTTTCGATCAACCCTTCGTATTGGTGCGCCAGAAGATGCGACTGGATCTGGTTGATCGTGTCCATCGTCACCGACACCACAATCAGAACCGACGTCCCGCCGAAATAGAACGGCAGCCCAACCTCTGCGATCAACACCTCAGGCAGCAAACACACCGCCGCCAGATAGCCCGAGCCCAGCACCAGAATACGGTTCAACACATATTCCAGATATTCCTCGGTCTTCTTGCCGGGCCGGATGCCGGGAATAAAACCCTGCTGGTTCTTCAGGTTCTCGGCCACATCCTCAACCTTGAATGACACGTTGGCCGTGTAGAAGTACGAGAAGAACACGATCATGATCGCCATCGCCACGAGATGCAGCGGCTGGCCATAGCCCATATAGGCCATCAGCGTCGACAGCACCGGATTGGTATCCGACCCCGAAAACGTGCCGATTGTCGTCGGCAACAGCAGCAGAGACGACGCAAAGATCGCCGGGATAACGCCCGCCGGGTTCACCTTCACAGGCAGATGCGACGACCCACCGTCAAATACCTTCATCCCCACCTGACGGCGCGGATACTGGATGTGGATCTTGCGCAGTGCGCGTTCCATGAACACCACAAACGCGATCACGGCCACGACCATCACAATGATACCCAGAATGACCGGTGTCGAAATCGCGCCGGACCGGCCCTGTTCAAAGAACTGCACCAGTGCCGCCGGAATTTCCGCCACGATCCCTACGAAGATGATCAGCGAAATCCCGTTGCCGATGCCGCGCGCGGTGATCTGCTCACCCAGCCACATCAGGAACATGGTCCCGCCCACCAGCGTGATCACGCAGGCGGCCTTGAAGAACAGGCCCGGATCATGGGCCAGACCACCCGCTTCAATGGAAACGGCAATACCCCAGGCCTGAAAGATCGCCAGCGCCACCGTTCCATAACGGGTGTACTGGTTCAGCTTCTTCCGGCCCTGCTCGCCTTCTTTCTTCAGTTGCTCAAGCTGCGGTACCATCGCGGCCATCAGCTGCACGATGATCGACGCGCTGATATAGGGCATGATCCCAAGGGCAAAGATGCCCATCCGGCTGATAGCGCCCCCTGTGAACAGGTTCAGCATCCCACCGATGCCTTGACTTGCCTGCGACATGAACTCGCGCAGCGCCGTGCCATCAATGCCGGGCACGGGAATATAGGTTCCCAGCCGGTAAACCATCAGCAAGCCGACGGTGAAGAAGATGCGTTGACGAAGATCGGTCGCCTTGCCGAGGGCGGACCAGCTTAGGTTCGCCGCCATTTGCTCCGCAGCAGATGCCATGCCCAGACTTCTTTCATGGAGGCGCCGCCGAACCGTTTTCCGGTCGGCGGCGCGGGAAAACTTGCCTTGATGTAAGCGGTCCTGCGACCGCTCACAACCGTTATTCGGCGGTTGCCGCGGCCGATGCCTTCACAGTGATCGAACCACCGGCCTTTTCGATGGCCTCAATGGCCGAGGCAGAGGCCCCGGTCACCACCAGTTTGACCTTCGATGTGATCTCGCCCTTGCCCAGGATCCGGATCCCGTCGCGCTTGTTCTTGGTCAGGCCCGCAGCCACCAGAACGTCTTCGGTGATCTCGGCTTTGATATCCAGTTTGCCCAGACCGATGAACTTCTCGATCAGGCCCAGGTTGACCACCGCGAATTCCAGACGGTTCGGCTTGTTGAAGCCGCGCTTGGGCAGGCGGCGATACAGAGGCATCTGGCCGCCTTCATACCCGCCAAGAGCCACGCCCGAACGGGACTTCTGGCCCTTGATCCCGCGCCCGGCGGTCTTGCCCTTGCCCGAACCCGGGCCGCGCGCCACACGCTTCTGCTTCTTCGCGGCGCCGTCATTGTCACGCAGTTCATTCAATTTCATGTCGCATACTCCTTGGCCGGAATGCCCATACCTGCGACGGATGAAGGGCAACGCGGCATTTCTTGTTGGTTCAGGGCGGCACGATGCCTCCCTATTAAATGGCAAAGACGCGCAAGGTTGCCCTCGCGCGCCCTGTCAGGCAGCGTATGGCAAGGTTACCCCTGCCCCACGATCACCCGCGTTCTTCGATGATCTGCACCAGATGCGAAATCTTGCGCACCATGCCGCGCACAGAAGGCGTGTCTTCCAACTCGCGCGTGCGGTGCATCTTGTTCAGACCCAGACCTTTCAGCGTCGCGGTCTGCACAGCCGGGCGGCGGGCAGCGGATGCCACCTGCTTGACCACGATGGTTTTCTTGTCAGCCATGATCAAGCCTCCACTGCTTCAGCTTCGGGCTTGCGCAGAATCTCAGCCACCTTCTTGCCGCGACGGTTCGCGACCTGGCGGGGCGAGGTTTCCTGCTTCAACCCGTCGATGGTTGCGCGGATCATGTTGTAGGGGTTCTGCGAACCGATGGATTTCGCCACCACGTCCTGGATCCCCAGCATTTCGAACACGGCGCGCATCGGACCACCGGCGATGATCCCGGTACCGGCTGCAGCCGTCCGCATCACCACTTTGCCGGCGCCATGACGGCCTTCCATATCGTGATGCAGCGTGCGCGCATCCTTCAGCGGAACCCGGATGAGCGAGCGCTTGGCCTGTTCAGTGGCCTTGCGGATCGCTTCCGGCACTTCCTTGGCCTTGCCCTTGCCAAAGCCGACACGACCACGCTGGTCGCCGACAACGACAAGTGCCGCAAAGCCAAAGCGCTTGCCGCCCTTGACGGTTTTCGACACGCGGTTGATCGCGACCAGACGGTCAGCGAATTCCGGGTTTTCTTCCGGGCGGTTGTCGCGGCGGTCATTGCCACGGCCTTCCCGGCGGTTGTCACGTTCTGCCATATGGCATTCCTTCACTCGTGGCGCGGCACAGCGCCGTTTATCGGCCAATCCTGGTGGATGCCAAAGGGCAACCCCGGATCATCGGGGTGGCGCTTCCCAACCGGAACACGCCACCCGCTTTTGATTAGAACTTCAGGCCACCTTCACGGGCAGCATCGGCCAAAGCCTTGATCTTCCCGTGAAAAATGTAACCACCGCGGTCGAAATAGCATTCTTCCACGCCGGCCTTCTTGGCACGCTCTGCAATCGCAGCGCCGATTTTGGCCGCAGCCTCGACGTTGTTCTTGCCAACGATACCCAGATCTTTCTCGAGCGACGAGGCAGCGGCCACGGTGACCCCCTTCACGTCGTCGATCAGCTGGGCACTGATGTTCTTGCTCGAACGATGCACAGACAGGCGCAAACGCCCGTTCGACATCGCCTTGATCTTGTTCCGGACGCGCATGCGACGCTTGAGGAACAGCTCTCTTTTCGTGTTCGCCATGGTTGCGCCCCTTACTTCTTCTTGCCTTCCTTGCGGAAGATATACTCACCCTTGTAGCGGATGCCCTTGCCCTTGTACGGCTCGGGACGCTTCCACTCACGGATGTTCGCAGCAACCTGTCCGACAAGCTGCTGGTCAATACCTTCCACAACGATTTCAGTCTGCTTCGGAGAGGTGACAGTCACCCCCTTCGGCACTTCGAAGTTGACCTCATGCGAATAGCCGAGCGACAGCTTCAGGATATTCCCGTTCATCGCGGCGCGGTAACCCACGCCCTGGATTTCCAGGTCTTTCTTGAACCCATCGGTCACGCCAACCACAAGGTTGGACACCATGGAGCGGGTCATGCCCCACTGCTGACGTGCGCGCTTGGACATGCCGCGCGGGGTCACCTTGATGGTGGTTCCGTCGACAGTCAGCGTCACGTCGTCGCCAGCGGTGAAGCTGCGGGTGCCTTTCGGCCCCTTCACTTCGATGGTCTGACCGCTGATCGAGGCCGACACGCCCTTGGGCATTTCGACCGGCTTCTTTCCAATACGAGACATACCACCCTCCTCAGAACACGGTGCAGAGCACTTCGCCGCCAACATTGGCGGACCGTGCTGCTGCATCGGACATGACGCCTTTCGGCGTGGAGACGATGGAAACACCCAGACCGTTCCGCACCGACGGGATGTCCTTGACACCCATATAGACGCGGCGGCCCGGCTTGGACACGCGCTTAAGCTCGCGGATCACCGGGGTGCCTTCAAAGTACTTGAGCGAGATCACCAGTTCACCCTGGCCATTCTCGGTCGTCTTTTTCTCGTAGCCGCGGATATAGCCTTCCGTTTCCAGCACATCCAACACCCAGGCGCGCAGCTTGGAAGCCGGCGTCGCCACGGTGGATTTACCGCGCAGTTGCGCGTTGCGGATACGTGTCAGCATATCGCCGAGAGGATCGTTCATCGACATCTGTCTTCCTCCCTTACCAGCTCGACTTCACCATGCCGGGGATCTGGCCGAAAGACGCCAGTTCCCGCAGCATGATGCGCGAGAGTTTCAGCTTGCGGTAATACGCATGCGGACGGCCCGTCAGCTGGCAGCGGTTGTGCAGCCGGGTGGCGGACGAGTTGCGGGGCAGTTCTGCCAGTTTCATAGTCGCCTTGAAGCGCTCTTCCACCGGCTTGGACTGGTCGTTGATCACCGCCTTGAGTGCTGCGCGCTTCGAAGCATGCTGCTTCACAAGCTTGGTGCGCTTCACTTCGCGGTTCACCATGGATTTTTTTGCCATATCTAGGTTCCTCGCGCTTACGACGTGAAAGGCATGTTGAAATGCTTCAACAGCGCCTTGGCTTCCGCGTCGGTCTTCGCGTTGGTGCAGATGATGATGTCCATCCCCAGAACTTCGTCGACCTTGTCGAAGTTGATTTCCGGGAACACGATGTGCTCCTTCAGGCCCATGGCATAGTTGCCACGGCCGTCAAAGGACGTGCCCTTCACGCCGCGGAAGTCGCGGACGCGCGGCAGGGCGATCGTGATCAGACGATCGAGGAATTCGTACATCCGGTCGCCGCGCAGCGTGACCTTACAGCCCAGCGGCATCTCTTCCCGCACGCGGAAGCCGGCGATCGACTTCTTTGCATAGGTGATGACGGCTTTCTGACCGGCAATCTGCGACAGTTCCTCGGCGGCCTGCTTCACCTTCTTGGTGTCCTTGACCGCTTCGCCGACACCCATGTTCAGCACGATCTTCTCGAGCTTGGGGATCTGCATGTCGTTCTTGTACGAGAACTCTTCCTTCATCGCGGGGCGGATGCGCGTGGCATAGTCCGCCTTGGCCCGCGGGGTATAGGTGGCTTGGTCAAGCATCAGATCGCCTCCCCGGTGGACTTGGCGTAACGCACCTTCTTGTCGCCTTCCATGCGGAAGCCGACGCGGGTGGGTTTGCCGTTCTTGTCAACAATCGCCAGGTTCGACAGATCGACCGGCAGCGCCTTGGCCAGACGGCCGCCCTGCGACGAGGCCGACTGTTTGGTGTGGCGGATCGCGACGTTCACTCCATCGACGACGGCCTTGTTGTCCTTGGGCATGACGGCGGAAATCTCGCCCTTCTTGCCCTTGTCCTTGCCGGTGAGCACGATGACCGTGTCACCCTTCTTGAGTTTCGCAGCCATCAGAGCACCTCCGGAGCCAGCGAGATGATCTTCATGAAGTTCTTCGCACGCAGCTCGCGCACGACCGGCCCGAAGATACGGGTGCCGACCGGTTCGCCCTGATTGTTCAGGATGACGGCGGCGTTACGGTCAAAGCGGATCGACGTGCCGTCTTCACGGCGAACTTCCTTGGCAGTGCGAACGACGACGGCCTTGCGGACATCCCCCTTCTTCACACGTCCCTTAGGAATAGCTTCCTTCACCGACACCACGATGATGTCGCCGACCGAAGCATAACGGCGGTGCGAACCGCCAAGAACCTTGATGCACTGAACCCGGCGAGCGCCAGAGTTATCAGCTACATCCAGATTGGTCTGCATCTGGATCATTGGTTTACTCCCGACCTTTGGGAACCGTCATGATCGTAACGGTCCCAGGGTTTCGTTCGAGCGGAACGGAGGTTGCGGCTTACGCCTCGACAACCACCGTCCAGCGTTTCGTTTTCGAAATCGGCGCACATTCCTCGATGCGGACGGCATCACCGATCTTGAACTTGTTATGCTCGTCGTGGGCCCGGTACTTCTTGGACTTGCGGACGGTCTTTTGCAGCAGAGGGTGCTTGAAGCGGCGCTCGACCAGAACGGTGATCGTCTGAGCGTTCTTGTCCGAGGTCACAACACCTTGCAGGATGCGTTTGGGCATGTCGTGATCCTCTTATTTCGCGGCTTCAGCGGCTTTTTGCGTCAGCACCGTCTTGATGCGCGCCACGTCCTTGCGGATGGCGTTGAATCGAGCGGTGTTCTCAAGCTGGCCGGTGGCCTGCTGGAAGCGCAGGTTGAACGATTCCTTCTTCAGCGCAACCAGGCTGTCACGCAGCTGGTCAGGCGTCTTGGTCTTCAATTCCTTGGCGATCATGCGCCACTTCCTTTTCTCAATCACCAGAAGACCCCTGCAATCGTCTCAGGGTAACCTTGAACCTGGTGGATCAATGACAAACCACCGATTCCGAGTCGCCCCGGAGCCGTGGATGCGCTGCTATACGGGGGGTGGGACCGAAGGGCAAGAGTTAGTTTCGCCTTCATCTGCAAGGCTACAAACGAAAAAGCCCCCGCCGTTTCCAGCAGGGGCCAATCCTGTAGGGCGGGGTTCACCCCGCCTTTCTTACCAGTCTTCCTTCGCGACGACGCGCGTGGTGACCGGCAGTTTCATGGCGCCCAGACGCAGGGCTTCACGCGCGATGATCTCGGACACGCCGTCGATCTCGAACATGATGCGGCCCGGCTTCACCTTGGCTGCCCAGTAATCCACCGAACCCTTACCTTTACCCATACGGACTTCGGTCGGCTTCGATGACACCGGAACATCCGGGAAAATCCGGATCCAGACGCGGCCTTGGCGTTTCATGTGGCGGGTGATCGCGCGGCGGGCCGCTTCGATCTGCCGCGCAGTCACACGCTCGGGCTCAGTAGCTTTCAGCGCAAAGGACCCGAAGTTCAGCAGAAAGCCGCCCTTCGCTTCGCCGTGGATACGGCCCTTGTGCTGTTTGCGGAACTTGGTCCGTTTCGGTTGCAGCATTTCCTTCTACTCCCTTACGCGCGTTCGCGGTCGCGGCGCGGCGCACGCGGTGCAGCACCGTCCTGCGCTTCGGCCTGACGGCGATCATGGGCCTGCGGATCATGCTCAAGGATCTCGCCCTTGAAGATCCACACTTTCACACCGATGATCCCATAAGGGGTCTCGGCTTCCGACAGCGCATAGTCGATGTCGGCGCGCAGCGTGTGCAGCGGAACGCGGCCTTCGCGGTACCATTCCGTACGCGCGATTTCCGCACCACCCAGACGACCGGCGACGTTCACACGGATCCCCAGCGCGCCCATCCGCATGGCGTTCTGCACGCCGCGCTTCATGGCCCGGCGGAACGAAACCCGGCGCTCCATCTGCTGGGCGATCGACTCGGCCACCAGTTGGGCATCCAGTTCCGGCTTGCGGACTTCGACGATGTTCAGGTGCAGTTCAGACTTGGTGAACGCGGTCAGCTTCTTGCGAAGCGTTTCGATATCCGCGCCCTTCTTGCCGATGATCACGCCCGGACGTGCGGTGTGAATGGTCACACGGCACTTTTTGTGGGGGCGTTCGATGATCACGCGGCTGATGCCAGCCTGCTTGAGTTCCTTGTGGATGAACTCACGCATGCGCAGGTCTTCCAGCAGCAGGTTGCCATAGTCTTTCGACTCGGCAAACCAGCGGCTATCCCAGGTCCGGTTGACCTGCAGGCGCATCCCGATGGGGTTAACCTTCTGACCCATTATGCAGACTCCCCGACTTGACGCACCTTGATGGTGATCTCGCTGAACGGTTTCATGATCTTGCCAAACCGGCCACGCGCCCGCGGACGGCCGCGCTTCATGACCAGGTTCTTGCCGACCCAGGCTTCGGCGACGACAAGGCTGTCAACGTCGAGGTTGTGGTTGTTTTCCGCATTGGCGATCGCCGATTGCAGGCACTTCTTCACGTCACCCGCGATGCGGCGCTTTGAGAAAGTGAGGTCGGCCAAAGCCTTTTCCACCTTCTTGCCCCGGATCAGACCAGCGACGAGGTTCAGCTTCTGCGGCGAGGTGCGAAGCATCCGGGCAATCGCCATCGCTTCGTTGTCCGCCACGCGGCGCGGATTCTTTTCCTTACCCATGGCTTACTTCCTCTTGGCTTTTTTGTCGGCGGCGTGACCGTAGTAGGTCCGCGTCGGGGAATATTCCCCGAACTTCTGGCCGATCATTTCTTCGGTCACATTCACCGGAATGTGCTTGTGTCCGTTGTAGACCGCGAAGGTCAGGCCAACGAACTGCGGCAGGATGGTGGAACGGCGCGACCAGATCTTGATCACTTCGTTCTTGCCCGATTCCCGTGCTTTCTCGGCCTTTTTCAGGACGTAAGCGTCGACGAACGGGCCTTTCCAGATAGAACGAGTCATGGATTAGCGCCCTTTTTTCTTGGCGTGACGCGAACGGACGATGTACTTGTCCGTCTGCTTGTTCGAACGGGTCCGGTTGCCCTTGGTCCCCTTGCCCCACGGCGTCACCGGGTGACGACCACCCGAGGTGCGGCCTTCACCACCGCCATGCGGGTGGTCGATCGGGTTCATCGCAACACCGCGAACGGTCGGGCGGATGCCCATGTGGCGGCGACGCCCGGCCTTGCCGAGGTTCTGGTTCGAATTGTCGGGGTTCGACACGGCACCGATGGTTGCCATGCATTCCTGACGCACCATCCGCAATTCGCCCGAAGACAGACGGATCTGCGCATAGCCACCGTCACGGCCCACGAACTGGGCGTAGGTGCCCGCCGCGCGTGCCAGCTGGCCGCCCTTGCCGGGCTTCAGCTCGACGTTGTGAACGATCGTCCCGATCGGCATGCCCGAAAACGGCATCGCATTGCCGGGCTTCACGTCGGTCTTGGCGCCCGCGATCACCTGATCGCCAACAGCCAGACGCTGCGGTGCCAGGATATAGGCCAGCTCACCATCGGCATACTTCACCAGCGCGATGAACGCAGTGCGGTTCGGGTCATATTCGATCCGTTCCACCACTGCCGCGATGTCGAACTTGCGGCGCTTGAAATCCACAATGCGGTACAGGCGCTTTGCGCCACCGCCCTTGTGCCACATCGTGATACGTCCGGTGTTGTTCCGGCCACCCGTCTTTGTCAAACCCTCGGTAAGGGCTTTGACAGGGCGTCCTTTCCACAGCTCCGAACGGTCGATCAGAACCAGCCCACGCTGGCCAGGCGTCGTCGGTTTATACGACTTGAGTGCCATGCTCTCTGTCTTCCGTCAGCTAAGGGATCGCAGATGCGGTCCCGTGGTTATAGGGCTCCGAAGATCCCCGATTTCGGTCCTCTGCCCGCAGACAAACCGACCGGATTCCTTAAAAATCCACGGCCCCGGAAAACCGGGGCCGCCAGATTCGTCGGCTCAATATCAGAGGCCGGTGGCAACGTCGATAGTGTTGCCTTCTTCCAGCATGACATAGGCCTTCTTCTTGTCCGACCGCTCGCCTGCGCGACCGCGGAACTTCTTGGCCTTACCCTTGGTGACAACGGTATTCACCGCTTTCACCTTCACGCCGAAAACCGCTTCCACGGCTTCCTTGATGGCGGGTTTGGTCGCGTTCATGGCAACCTGAAACACAACCGCGCCATGCTCCGATGCCATGGTGGCTTTCTCGGTGATGATCGGCTTCTTGATCAGGTCGTAATGTTCGGGTTTCACGCTCATTTCAGACGAGCCTCCAGTGCTTCGACACCGGCCTTCGTGATCACCAGGGTGTCACGTTTCAGGATGTCATAAACGTTTGCACCGATGGTCGGCAGCACGTCGATCCCTTCGATGTTGCGGGCAGCCAGCACGAAATTCGCGTCGACATCCGCACCATCGATGATCAGCACGCGCTTCCAGCCACGTTCCTGCAGGGTCTTGGCCAGCAGTGCGGTCTTGGCTTCCGCCATCACCAGGCTGTCCACGATCACCAGTTCACCCGCCTTGGCCTTGGCCGACAGCGCATGACGCAGCCCGAGGGCGCGGAACTTTTTCGGCAGGTCATGGGCATGCGACCGCGGGGTCGGGCCCTTTACAACGCCACCGTGACGGAAGATCGGCGCCTTGCGGGAACCGTGGCGTGCGCCGCCGGTGCCCTTCTGGCGATAGATCTTCTTGGTCGAGTACGAAACCTCGGCCCGGGTCAGCGTCGAATGGGTGCCAGCCTGGGATTTCGCCCGCTGCCAGCGCACCACGCGGTGCAGGATATCGGCGCGCGGCTCAAGGCCGAACAGCGCTTCGTCCAGATCGATGGAACCGGCTTTGCCACCGTCCAGCTTGATCACATCAAGTTTCATGCTTCACCGCCTTCGGGCTTTGCGTCGCCCGCATCATTGTCGCTGGGCGTTGCCGCTGCAGCAGCTTCCAAGGCTTCCTGTTCAGCAGCCTGCGCTGCCAGACGTGCCTCTTCAGCAGCAGCCGCTTCGGCAGCAGCCGCTGCAGCAGCAGCTTCAGCAGCCTCAGCCGCGGCTTTTGCAGCCGAACGCAGAGCCGCCGGCATGATCACCGTCGCCGGAACCGGCTTCTTCACCGCATCCTTGACCGTAACCCAGCCGCCCTTCGATCCGGGGACAGCGCCCTTGATCATGATCAGGCCGCGGTCGGCATCCGTGCGAATGACCTGCAGGTTCTGCGTGGTCGTGCGAACGGCACCAAGGTGACCGGCCATCTTCTTGCCCTTGAACACCTTGCCGGGGTCCTGGCACTGGCCCGTAGACCCGTGCGAACGGTGCGAAACCGAAACCCCGTGCGATGCACGCAGACCGCCAAAGTTGTGGCGCTTCATCGCACCGGCAAAACCTTTACCGATCGATGTGCCTGCAACGTCAACGTACTGACCTGCAAAGTAATGGTCGGCGGTGATTTCTTCACCAACACCGATCAGGCAATCCGGCGTCACGCGGAATTCCGCGATCTTGCGCTTCGGGCTCACATTCGCCTTGGCGAAATGGCCGCGCTGCGCAGCGGTGGTCCGCTTGGCCTTTGCCTCGCCCGCGCCAAGCTGAACGGCCGTGTAGCCATCCTTCTCGGCGGTGCGCTGTGCAACGACCTGCAGGTTGTCGAGTTGAAGAACGGTCACAGGAACCTGCGTGCCGTTTTCCAGGAACAGCCGGGTCATGCCCAGCTTCTTTGCGATAACTCCAGAGCGCATGGTCATGCCCCCTTAAACCTTGATCTCGACATCCACGCCGGCCGCGAGGTCGAGCTTCATCAGCGCGTCCACGGTCTGCGGGGTCGGATCAACGATGTCGAGAAGACGCTTGTGCGTCCGGATTTCCCACTGGTCACGCGACTTCTTGTCGATGTGCGGACCGCGCAGAACGGTGAACTTCTCGATCTTGTTCGGCAGCGGGATCGGGCCGCGCACTTGCGCGCCGGTCCGCTTGGCCGTGTTCACGATTTCCTGCGTGCTGGCATCCAGTACGCGGTAATCGAAGGCCTTAAGCCGGATGCGGATGGTTTGACCTTGCATCTTGTTTTCCTTTTAGAACATTGGGGTGGGCTTGCGCCCACCCAAGAGGTTCTGTTTGTGATTATTACAGAATGATTTTCGACACGACGCCTGCGCCGACGGTGCGGCCGCCTTCACGGATGGCGAAGCGCAGCTTCTCTTCCATCGCGATCGGGGCGATCAGCGTCACGTTGAACTTCAGGTT